>Ga0137409_10002509_pt1 | contig 19622 bp, 14 predicted proteins | sample CZODoug1_16funga_FD_122059 | JGI IMG/M metagenome (GOLD analysis project Ga0137409, IMG submission 122059) | Vadose zone soil fungal communities from Angelo Coast Range Reserve, California, USA - CZODoug1_16fungal (Hybrid Assembly) | ecosystem: Environmental > Terrestrial > Soil > Vadose zone... | reverse complement strand
TGTCAGGGGCTACTTGATTTTCAGATTTTTATCCTGCTGCAATTTGTTCGCGGAGGCGTTTTAGCTGGCCTTGGATGGAGCCATCGTAAATTGTGCTGCCTACGCGGACTACTGCGCCGCCTAATAGGGCTGCGTCTTGCGCGTAGCGGGCGCGCAGGCTTTTGCCAGTCATTCGCTGGACCTGTTGTTCCAGATTCTTCTTTTCTGCGTCGCCGAGAGTCCGGGCGCTGGTGATTTCGGCTTCGGCGAAGCCCAATCGGTCGTTGATTTCCTGTTCTGTCTGGCGGACGATAGCGGCAAGGTCATTGGTGCGGCGGTGATCGATGACGACTGCCAGGAAGTTGCGGACTTCTTTGGACGAACCCAGGCGGGCGATGATCGCATCGAGGACACCGTGCTTTTGCGGGGCGCTGATGGAGGGGTTGTCCCAAGTTTTACGGAGGTCAGAGCTACTCGCGACGAGTCCAGCTAGAGAATTCAGGTCTGCCAGAGACTTTGCGGCATCGAGTTTGCGCTCGAACACAACATCGGCAAAGGCGCGAGCGTAGCGGCTGGCGACGGCGGCCATTTACTGGGTCGCCTTTCCTAAAGAGGTAGCGAATCCCTTGACCAGAGCCTGGTCGGCGGGGACGTCGACTTGAATACGCTGGCGGGCCATGATGACGGCTAGGTCGGCGGCGTAGGCGGCTAGTTCTCGCCGGGCGGACTTGGCGGCTACGTCGATTTCCTGTGCGGCGGCTTCGATGATCTTTTGTTTGTCGTCCTCGGCGGCGGCGCGGATCCGGGCTTCTTCGGCGGCTCCGTCCTGTTCTGCTTTCGTACTCATAGTCGCGATGTCGGAATCGAGGCGGCTCAGGCGGGATTCGATCGCGGCTAGGCGGGACTTGGCATCGTCGCTGGCTGCCTTTGCTTCGTCCATGGCTTTGCGAATGGACTCAGTGCGATTGCGGAACATAGTGGGCAGGTGCAGACGACAGAAATAGACTATCCCGAGGGCGATGATGGCGAAATTGACGACCACGGCGAGCCAGTACATGGCTCCGGCGCTGAGACCGAGGTACTTGCCGAGCCACTGCACACTGGGGGATTGCTTGAATTGGGCGGTGCCGTCATCTTCGGCGGCTTCTCTCTTGTCGCCTTGTTCGGCTTTCGGCTGATCGGCTGGATCCGAAGAGTGGACACCGGCGGCCGCATCGGCTGCGTTGGCTTTGGCTTGGCCGCTGGAGGCTTGTGCAGCGGTTGTGAACGGCGTGATTGCAAACAGCAAAGCCGCGAGAAGCGCTGCGCGGAGGAAGATCTTCGTCGGCCACATCATGATCCTGCTCACCGGCCACCCCCGGGGGAAGCGGAGGGCCCGAAGCTCATGGGCTGCAACACGCGGCGGATCACGTCGTTGGCGAGGCGTTCGCCTTCGGTTTGCAACTGCGATTGGGCGACGGCTTTGTCTTGTTCCAGAGCTGCTTTGGCGGCGTTGACCTGCTGCTGAGCTTGGGCGCGTGCTGCGGCGACGGCGGCCTCGCGGGCCTTGACTACCGCCTGGCGGCGCTCTTCTTGCGCTTTGAAGACGGCCAGGGTGGCTTCGCGGAATTTGTGTTCGTATTCGGCGGTCTTGGCTTCGGCGGCGGCCATATCGGCGCGGGCTTTTTGGACAGCGCCATCGGTCAAGTTGTGGCGTTCGGCTAGGACTTTGGCGAGCGGGGCGTGGACCAGGAAACGATAGAAGATGTAGAGCAAAACCAGAAAGACGATGGTCGGGATGGACCCGAGCAGTAATTGGCCTAGTTGTTTGAGCGTCTGGTCCATGTTGCGGAGCTATGTGACGGAGTTTTACCGAAGAAAGGCAGTAGGAAACTAGCTAGGTTACCACCGGGAGGGGGTGGTGTCAAACGAAAATGGGCCAAAAAGGGCCGTTTTTCCCTGTATTTGGACCGGGAATGGGCTGTGGAAAAAGTCGAAGAAACTCTTGACTTCAGTCCCGGCAGGACTACCATTGAGGTATCACCTCCGATCCAGACCGGATCGAATGGGCCGTTTGCCAAGGAAGAGTCACCGCTCCTTGGCAGGCGGCCTGTTTACGTTTTGGGGCTTACGTTCCGCGCGCGTTTCGTGACAGAATCCTCTGACATTTCCGAACGGAATTTGTGAGGACGCGACATGATCATTCGGGACAACGAGTTTATCGACCTGCCGACGACCACGGGGCCAATGCGGACGCAGATCGTGCGGCCTGCGGCGGCGGGCAAGTATCCGGGGTTGGTTTTGTTTTCTGAAATCTTTCAGATCACTGGGCCGATACAGCGGGTGGCGGCGCTGCTGGCTGGGCATGGGTTCATGGTGGCTGTGCCGGAGATTTATCACGAGATGGAGCCGGCGGGAACGGTGCTGGCTTACGACCAGGCTGGTGCGGATCGCGGGAACGCGCACAAGATTGGCAAACCGATCTCTGCTTACGATGCTGATGCGCGCGCGGCGCTTGAGTTTTTGCAGGGACACGTAAACTGCACGGGGCGGCTGGGCGTGGTGGGGATTTGCATTGGCGGGCATTTGGCGTTTCGGGCGGCAATGAATCCTGAGGTGTTGGCGGCGGCTTGTTTTTATGCGACAGATATTCATTCGCACAGCCTGGGGCAGGGGAAGAATGATGACTCTCTGGAGCGGATTGGGGAGATTCGTGGCGAGTTGCTGCATATTTGGGGGCGGCAAGACCCGCATGTTCCGCTCGAGGGGCGGAACCTGATCAAGGCGCGTCTGGAGGCGGCTGGGACGCGGTTTTCCTGGCACGAGTTCAACGGGGCGCATGCGTTCATGCGCGATGAGGGGCCTCGGTATGATCCGGAGCTGGCGTTGCTCTGTTGGGCGTTGGTGTTGGGACTATTTCATCGGCGGTTGGGGTGGGGGAATTTGGGGGAGTAGATGAGTCAGTAGAAGTACTTAGTTTTTGGAGAGGCATCTCTGCCTCCGACGCTTTTGTTTTCGAGTGCTTTCGGGATGTTCGACGGTCGCTCCCCGCGACTTTCATTCCCGAATCTGGACGCGTGAATCTGAAAAAACATTCACGGATCGTTCACTCTCGGTTCACATTCGCTTCATAGAATCCTCGGTTCCGACAGACTTTGTGCGTTCTTGCTGCGCGCTGGCGTGGTCGTGTCTGCGGACGGAACTTGAACCGGAGGATGCAATGGCGAAGATCGCTTTGTGGGCGGCATTTTTCTGTGCGGCGCTGCTGGTGAGCGGGCAGGCTTGGGGACAGGGAGCCGGCTCGATCAGCGGACGGGTAACGGATGCTTCGGGCGCGGTACTGCAAGGTGCGCAGGTGGAGTTGCAGCCGAAGGCGGCGCCTACTGTCTGCAATCAGCAGGGGGAATTCACGATCCTGAATCTGGCGCCGGGGAATTATAAGGTTACGGTTTCGTACGTTGGGTTTGCGGCTGCGAACAAGGATGTGGCGGTGAGCGCTGGGCAAACGGCGCGCTTCGATGCGGTACTGGGCGCGGCCTCGAAAACGGAGCAAGTGGAGGTTTACGCCGAGCGCGAACACGGGGAGGCGGAGGCGATCAATCGCACGCGGGCCTCGGACAATATTATTCAGGTCTTGCCGGTGGAGGTGATTACCAGCCTGCCCAATACCAATATTGCGGATGCGTTGGGGCGGTTACCGAGCGTAACGCTGGAGCGTGACGAGGGCGAAGGCAAGTACGTACAAATTCGCGGGCTGGAGCCGCGGCTGAGCAACGTTACGGTGAACGGGGTGAATGTGCCTTCTCCGGAATCTGGGGTTCGGCAGATCAAACTGGATACAATTCCGGCGAATCTAGTGGATTCCGTGGAGATTAATAAGACGCTGTCGGCGAATCAGGATGGCGATGCGATTGGCGGGTCGGTGAATCTGGTCACGAAGACGGCGGGGGAGAAGCCGATGCTGTATTTGAATGGCATTGGTGGCTATACGCCGATTGTTGGGGGTCGTTCGCTGACGGAACTCGATGGCACGATTGGCAAGCGGTTTGGAACCAACCATAAGCTGGGGATTTTGATTGGGAGCAGCTACGACTGGAACGGGCGGGGCATTGATGATGTGGAACCGTCGCCTACGACTTCTCAGTGCGATGCAAGCGGTTGTGATGGGAGCCCTCAAGCCGCTGCCAATGCTCCGTTCTTCCCGACCTACAACGGCCTAGACACTCGTGAGTATCGGTACTACCGCACTCGTTACGGCTTGTCCGGAAGCATTGATTACAAATTGGGAGAGATCTCGGGTCTCTACATTCGAGGGATTTGGTCCCATTTCGACAATTTCGGGGACCGCTGGGTATACAGTTTGGATCCGGGCTCGTTCGCGCCGCCGAACGCTATCTCCAACAACGGTGACGGTGCCGCATCCTTCAACGCTTCGATCCGCCGCCCGGTGGATGTGATTGGAAGCGTGGAAGCCGGGGGCAAGCACGTGTGGACGAAATGGCTGCTCGCTTACGACGCTTCTCTCTCCCGCTCCAGCGAGGAGGATCACGGTTACTCAACCACGACGTTTAACGGTCCGGGCAATCTGCCGATTGCCATCGACACCAAGGATCCGCTCCGCCCCAAGCTGATTCCGGCAGGCGGGTTCAGTTCTATTTTCGATCCCACTCAATATTCGATCGATAATGGCGACTCCAGCAGGACTTACAGTCCGCAGCTCAACGTTCAGGGAGGGTTTTCTGCGGCCAGAAGCTACACGGCGGGCGGCCATTTCGGAACATTTGAGTTCGGAGCCAAGTTGCGCAACGCCCACAAGTTTGAGGACGCGGTCGACCCAAATTTTATGGCAAACCCCGATGCTTTGGTTGATCCGAATGATCCGACTCTCCTAAAACTGCAAATGTCCAATTTCCTCGGCTCCTTCACAAACGCCGATTACTATGAGAAGAGTTACCCCTTCGGGCCGACGGTCAACTACGACAAGGTCAGATCTTTTCTCAATAATATTCCGCAGACGAGCTATATCAACAGCATGGGAAACCAGGCACAAGAGGCGATCCTAGTGCCAGATATCGCAACAACAGATCAGAATACGTTTCCGAGCAATTTCGACTTAACCGAGCGTGTAACCGCCGGCTACGCGATGAATACGATCAATTTCGGAAAGTTTCGATTGCAGACTGGCTTACGCTTCGAGGCGACCCACGAGAACGTTCAGGGAAACCTGGTGCTGTTTGACGCCGCCGGCAATTTGTGCGGGCCTGACAATCCGAACAACGCGACCGATCCGACGTGCAACAGTACTACGACTCCGATCGTGCCCGTTCGGCGAAACTCGTCCTACCTCGATGCGCTGCCGAGCGTGCAACTGCGATATGGGTTGCCCCATGACGCGGCCATCCGTCTGGCCTACGGCAGAGGAATTGCCAGACCGAATTTCGGCGACCTTCCACCGACGTTTAACGCGCAGGGGAATAACACTGAAGTCGACATCGGCAATCCCAACCTCAAGCCTACGCACGCCAATAATTATGATGTGTTGTACGAACAATACCTGAGGCCGCTCGGATTGATTCAGGCGGGTTTCTTTTACAAACAATTGTCGGATCCGATTTACGAGTCGGTGAAGAGTACGATCATGCCCGGTCAATTTGCCGCACAATACGATGGCTGGACGTTGTCGCAGCCGATCAATGGAAAAAGTGCACGAGTTTACGGCTTTGAAATTGCCTACCAGCAACATCTCACCTTTTTGCCGGGGCCTTTGAGAGGTTTCGGAATTTCGGCGAACTATGGCTACACGGCTTCCAGCACAGATGGTGTGCCGCTACGTAGCGATAAGCCAGCGCTCCAACGTCAGGCTCCGAATACCTGGAACGTTAGTCCGACCTATGACCGTGGAAGGTTCTCGGCGCGGCTAGGCGTTTCGCACAATGACGCCAACATCTTTGGCTACAACTATCAGGACGGTGCGGCTCTCGGCAAGAAAGGTCCTAACGGCGACACGTATCTTTACGCTCATACGCAAGTTGACGCACAGGGGAGCTTCAGAATGTACCGCGGACTGGATCTCATTGTCTCGGGTCTGAACCTCACGAATGAGGTGTTTGGCTTTTACAACGGGAGCACGACGAATGTGCTGCAGCGTGAGTACTACAAACCGACTTATTCTTTCGGACTCCGGTTCAACTTGTCGAACGAGCCGAAGTAGGTGTTGGGCCGAGGTTCCCCGAGTTGGGAGACCTTACGGGGGGAGACGTAAAGCGGGTCCCTCCACTCCGTAGTTGCTTCGCTTCACGAAGCAACTACTGCGGTCGGGATGACAGGCTTGCGGCTGATTGATTCCGTCCAACTGAGCGGAAGCGGCGCGGCATGGACGGCGTGGTTTTTGTGCGCGTTTTGTGCGCGGTGGCTTTGGCGAGGCTTCATGCAATTTTCAGGAGTGGATTGTAGTGTGAGTGCGAGGTCGTTGATGAGTTTGAGAGCTTTAGTTCTATTTTTGGGTCTCGCTGGGATTATCGCCTGGCTTCCGGCATCCGGATGGGCGCAGAAGAAATCGGATAAAGCTGAAGCGACGTCTGCCGATCCCGTACTGGTGGGTGCGGGCGACATTGCGACCTGCGGGCAACTGGAAGGGGCAGAGGCTACGGCGAAGCTGATCGACAAGATTCCGGGGACGGTGTTTGCTGTGGGGGATTTGGCGTATCCGGATGGCTCGGCCGAGCAGTTTGCCAATTGTTATGGGCCGACTTGGGGACGGTTCAAGGATCGGACGCGGCCTGCGGTTGGGAATCATGAGTATCACAGTGATGGGGCTTCCGCGTACTCGCGCTATTTTGGCGCGGCGGCGGGGGATCCGAAGAAGGGGTATTACAGCTACGAGCTTGGGGCGTGGCACATCATTGTAATCAACAGCGAGTGCGAGGAGGTGGGCGGATGTGATACCGGATCTCCGCAGGGGAAGTGGCTGAATGAGGATTTGGCGTCGTCGTCTGCGAAATGCACGCTGGCCTATTGGCACAAGCCGCTGTTCAGTTCTGGCGGGAAGCATGGGAACGATCCCCTGATGAAGCCGCTTTGGGACACACTTTATAAGGCTGGGGCGGAAGTGGTGATTAACGGACACGATCACGACTATGAGCGGTTTGCGCCGCAGGATCCGGATGGCAAGGCTGACAAGGACCGAGGCATTCGGGAGTTTGTTGTTGGCAGCGGAGGGAAGAACTCTCACAGGGTGTTTGGTCCTGTTAAGCCTAACAGTGAGGCTCGGAACGACGACTCCTATGGCGTGCTCAAGCTGACGCTGCATGCCAAGAGTTATGACTGGGAGTTTGTTCCGGAGGCGGGTAAGACGTTCGGCGATACGGGAACGGCAGTTTGCCACTGAACGGAGCTTAACCCTTACCTCAGCGACTAAAGCCGCCGATCAAAAGGAGGGTTATCGCCGGGCTGAAGCCCTGCGCCGCCCAAAAGCTGAACTGCAGATCCCCTTCGGCGACCTCAGGGCAGGCTCTCTCGTTGGTCGGATGACAAGTCTTTTTTGGGGATGGCAAGTCTATTTTGGTTGGGGTGGCAGGTCGTTTTGGTTGGGATGGCAAGTCTATTCCGTTGTTGGAGTGGCATGCTTAGGAGATGCCTCCAGCTCAATCTCGCTTTATCTTGAAAGGAAACCTTCCACATGTTGGTTTGTTTCGGAGTTCTCGCAGGACGTAAATCGGCAGCCGTAGTTATGACTTGCCTGGCCGCGGCATGCGTTGTATTGCTCCCCACCCAGACGCTCGCTCAGGGCGGCTATGCCATTGCGCACAAAATTACTATTCCCGGCACGGGTGGGTGGGACTACCTCAGTGTAGATGAAGGGGCGCGGCGGCTTTATGTGTCGCACGGCACGCAGGTGGAGGTCGTAGATATTGACGCGAAGACGCTGGTTGGGACGATTCCGAACACTCCTGGCGTGCATGGTATTGCTTTGGCGCCGGAGTTGGGGCGCGGGTTTATCAGCAACGGCGGGGCTTCTACTGTCACAATTTTTGATTTGAAGACGCTGAAGAAGGTTGGCGACGTGCCTACGGGGAAGAAGCCGGACGCAATCATTTTCGATCCGGCGACCTCACAGGTCTTTGCGTTCAATGGCGACAGTGAGAGTGCGACCGTCATCCCTGCGGCGGACGGCAAGGTGGCTGGAACGGTGCCGCTCGGCGGGGCTCCGGAATTCGCAGTGGCTGACGGCAAGGGCTACGTCTACGACAATCTTGAGGACAAGAGCGAGATCGTGAAGATCGATGCTCGCAAGCGGACTGTGGTGGAACGCTGGCCCGTAGCACCTTGTGAAGCGCCCTCCAGCATGGCCATGGATCGAGCGAATCATCGGTTGTTTGTTGGTTGCCGCAGCCGGGTGATGGCTGTGATCGATTCTGAGTCTGGAAAGGTCTTGACCACGCTGCCCATTGGCGATCATGTGGACGCTACGGCGTTTGACGAGGATTCACGGCTGATCTTTTGCTCGAATGGCGAAGGGACGATTTCGGTGATTCATCAGGACAGTCCGGATAAGTACTCCGCGGTTGAGACGGTTAAGACTTTGCCGCGAGCCAAGACTATGGCTCTGGATCCCAAGACCCATGAGTTGTTTTTGTCGGCGGCGGAAGCGGGGCAGTTTGAGGTTTTGGTGGTGGGGAAGAAGTAGAGTGCTTGACCCCAAAGCCCCGCCCTGTCGCGGAAGAGCAGAACCCGCGACAAGGAGGGGGCACCCCAGGAGCGCCTCACGCGCTGTCGGTCCCGGGCAAAAATAATGTGCAAGACTCGCACGCCCTCCCCGTTCTACTATTGGGATCGCACGGCCACGCACCTACGGGAGAGTGCCCATAGTGGAGCTCGTACTCGTACTCTTTGGCTTCATCCTCCTCTGGCGACAACGGAAGATTCGGCGGGAGTTCGCCGAACTCGGCAAGCGCCATGTGGCGCAGAACGACGCACTGCGGCGCGAGTTGCTGGAACTCCGGCGAAGGATTGACCGGACGGCTGCGGAACCCGCGGCAGCGGTATCGGCCCCGAGCCTTGCTGGCGCTCCTCCTCTGATGCCCGCACCGGAAGTACAACAACGGTCGACGGTGCATCTGGTTGCCGAGATGCCGGCTGCGGCGCCATCCGTGGCGATCCCGTCAACACCACCGATTCCAGAGCCGAAGCCGGCAGCCACTGCTGCTCCACCGCCGACTGCGAAGCCTGTGATGCCCGCAGTTCCCGGCCGGCCCGCTGAACCTCCCGCGCATCCTGCAAAACCGAACTGGTTGGATCAGCCTCCGGCGGCTTCCGCGCGCGTTACTACGCCTGCTGTCGTGGCTCCTTTGAGAACTTCCGCGCCGAAGGCGACGCCGCAACAGCGCATGAAGAAGGTGTTCGCGCTGGAGGAGGCACTGGGAACGAATTGGCTGAATAAGCTGGGCATCATCATCCTGGTGCTTGGCGTTGCGCTGTTTGGAATCTACGAACTGGGGCAATTGGGGCCTGCGGGGAAAGTCAGCCTCTTGTATGTGGTTTCCCTTGGGCTTCTCGGCGGTGGGGTGTGGCTGGAAAGGAAGGGGCGTTATCGAATCCTGGGCCGAACTCTCATCGGTGGCGGGTGGGCGCTGCTGATTTTCTCCACCTATGCCATGCAGCATGTCCCGGCGATGCAGGTGATGACATCGGAGGCGACCAATTTGTTTCTGATTCTGGGCGCGGTTGTGGCGATGGCTCTGCATACACTGCACTACAGGTCGCAACTGGTGACTGGGCTGGCGTTTCTGCTGGCTTACAGCACGATGGCGTTGAGCCATGACAATGTGTTCAGCCTGACTTCCGGGGTGATTCTGGCGGCTGGGCTTGTGGTTGTTGTACTCAACATGGAATGGTTCGAGCTGGAGGTGTTTGGAATTGCGTCAGGTTATCTCAATCACTTGTATTGGTTGTATCGGTTGCTGGGGGCGGAGGGCGCGCATGGGCCGTTTGCGGAATACAACGCGAGCACAGCGCTGTTGCTGTTTTATTGGTTGATTTATCGCGTGTCGTATGTGGTGCGGAAAACGAAGTCACCGTATCTGGAGCATGTTTCGACCGCGGCGGCGTTGCTGAATACGCTGTTGTTGCTGGCATCGATGAAGTTTCAGTCGGTGCATCCGGAATTGGCGTTTTTCGCGCTGCTGGTAATTGGCGCAGTGGAGTTCAGTGCTGGGCAGTTGCCCATCACGAGGCGGCGGCGCGAAGCGTTCATTGTGCTGAGCACCCTGGGCGCGGCGTTGATGGTGGCCGCGGTGCCGTTCCGGTACTCGGGAAACAACATTGCGATTTTGTGGCTGATTGGCGGGGAGGTGTTGCTGGCGGCTGGGGTGATGGCCAGCGAAGTCGTCTTCCGGCGATTGGGATTGCTAATTGGGTTGCTGGTGGGCGTGCGGCTGGTTGGGTTCGACTTTGCGCAGCTGATGACGACGCGAGGGACTACGGAAGATTTGGTTCTGGACGCGGGCGTGATACTTGGGCTTTGCGCGGTTGTGTTTTATGGGAACGCGCTGGTGGTGGGACAGAGATGGAAACAGTTTTTCGGTGGCTCGCCCGATGCGCAGATATTGAGTGTTCATTCATATCTCGGCGCGTTTTCGGTGGCGGCTGCGGTTTGGGCGTTCTGTTCTGGGGATTGGACGGCGCTGGGGTTTGCGGGGATCATGCTGGCTTTGGTTGCGCTGAGGCAACGGCTCAAGTATGTTCACTTGCGGGTGCAGTTTGGGTTGATTGGCGCTTTGACCCTTTACCGGGTTTTTGAGGTGAATCTGCATGTAAGTGGGGCGGCTGGCGTGCATGTTCCGGCGCGGTTGCTGACGCTGCCGGTTTTGGCCGGGGCATTTTATCTCACGGCGTTGTGGACGGAGCCAGGGGACCACGGGGCTGGGTTGGACTTAAGGGGGATTTTCGCGGCGGCTGGATCGTTGCTCATTTCTGCGTTGATTTATTTTGAGGCGCCGGGGGCATGGGTTGGGGTGCTGTGGATTGCGTTTGCGGTTGTGCTGGCTCAGTGCGCTCGATGGCTTCGCTACAGGCCGCTGCCTTGGCACGCGGATGCGGTTGCGATTTGCGCGATCCTTCGCACTTTTACTTTCAATTACGGGCTGGCACAGGGCTTCTGGAGCGGGATTTCGCTGCGGATGGTGACGGTTATATTGGTGGCTGCGGGCCTGTACCTGATTGCTCGTAAACCCTTGCAACAGGGGCCAGCGTATCTGAAAGCCTCGGCGTATGGGCACAGCGCTGCGGCCACTGCCCTGCTGGCGTTGCTGGCGTGGTACGAGGCGCCGAGTGGGTGGCTGGCGGCAGTTTGGGCCGTGTTTGCCCTGACGCTGGCGCTGGTGGATTGGCGCTGGAAACTCGACGAACTCCGGTGGCAGGTGCATGCGCTGGCGGCGCTGACTTTGTGGCAGAGTGTCACCATCAACTTGTATGTGACCGAGACGTGGCATGGCGTGAGCGTGCGACTTTTGTCGCTGATGATTGTCGCGGCGGTGCTGTATGCGTTGTCGCGGCTCGTGCGTTTGCCGGCGGCGTGGCGCGAGCAGGACTTCCATCATGTCTACTCGTGGGCGGCGTCGACGATTGTTTCGCTTCTGCTTTGGTATGAGCTTCAGCCCCTGAGCGTGGCTGTTGGCTGGGCGGTATTTGGGTTGGTGCTGTTTGAACTGGGGCAGCTTCGTCAGGTTCGGCAGTATCGGACGCAGGCCTATGTAGCGTTGACGGCTGCTTTTGCGCGGCTGTTTTTCGCGAACTTTACGGCGGGAGAGCCGGGGGAGTTGTGGGGGCCGCGGATGTATACGGTTCTTCCGGTAACGGCGATTCTATTCTATGTCTACTGGCGGGCAGGTAGCGATAAGCAAGACTCGGGCGGGAAGAGCCGATTGCCCTTCGAGGCGCTGCTGGCGTATCTGGGTACGGGAAGCATTGTGGCTCTGCTGTATTTTCAATTTCCGAACGACTGGCTGGTGACGGCGTGGGCAGTGGTTGTGTTTATGCTTAGCGGGCTGGCGATGTTTCTCGATCGTCCCGTTTTTCTGCATCAGGCTTTGCTGTTGACGTTGGCCGTTTGCGGACGTGGCATTGCCTACAACTGCTTTGGAGCAAGCTACTTTGCTGGCGGCGATTGGACGGGACGATATTTTGTGCTGGGCTCGGCGGTGGGGATTTTGCTGGCGTGCTTGCCGTTTGCCTTCCAGTTGCGGGAGCGGCACAAAACGCAGACTGGGGCGAAAGGCTGGATTGCGACGGTGGTTCGGCGTCCCGAGCAGGTCCTGTTCTTCGCCCCCGTCGTTTTGCTCACGGTCATGCTGGCGCTGAAGATGCGGGCCGGTATGATCACTGTCGCTTGGGGCATCGAAGGCATCAGCATCATCGTGCTCGCCCTCGCAGTCAGGGAGTCAAGCTTTCGCCTCACAGGTCTGTGCATGCTTCTTCTCTGCGTTGCCAAAGTGCTGGTGAAAGATGTATGGAGATTAGGGCATCGCGACATGTATCTCACATTTATTATTCTTGGCGCCGCTCTGATGCTGGGACACTTTCTGTATACCAAGTACCAGGAAACCATCCGGCAGTACTTATGAAACGGACCGTGGGGTTCCTGGTGGTGCTTGGGCTGGGCATCACGGCCATCTATTTCAGCCAGCGCCGTGAGAAGCCTACGACGGTGTCCGCGAACGGCCTGGTGGCGATGATGGCGGACGCGCAGCGCGACCTGACCCGCGCGCCAATGCGGGTTACGCGGCTTTCCGACGGCGAGGAGATTGCCATTGGCAATCAGCTGGCCCAGGAGTATTCGCAGAGCGCTGGCAAGCTTACGCCTGAGGAGCAAGGACTGGAGGGTTACGTTCAGCGGGTTGGCGGCATGGTGGCGTCTCATGCGCATCGGCCGCTGCCGTATTCGTTTCATCTGGTGCCTGATCGGAACATGATCAATGCTTTTTCGCTGCCGGGCGGGGCGGTTTATGTTGGCGAGGGCCTGACCACATTAATGACGAGCGAGGACCAACTGGCGGTTGTGCTTGGTCACGAAGTGGAACACATTGACCACTATCATTGCGCCGAACGCGTGCAGGTTGAAGCGCGGTTGCGGCATTTGCAGCTCGACATCGTTGGGGCACTTCTACAGATTCCGCTGGCCGTTTGGGAGGCTGGGTACAACAAGGACGAGGAACTGGAGGCGGATCGCGAGGGGATTCGATTGGCCGTTCTGGGAGGGTATTCGCCTTATGGGGCGGTCAGTTTGTTTGAGAAGTTTGGCAAACTGCAAAAGGAATATGTGATTCACGCGGAGACTCCGGAGGACGAACTTTCGGAGCTGGCCATGCAGAGTCTCGAAGGCTATTTCCGGTCGCATCCGCAGCCTTCCGAGCGGCTGGCGCAGGCGAATAGCTTGATTGCGCAAGAGGGATGGCAGGATCGAAAAGCGCAGAGAGCGTTCCGGGTGGAGTATGAGGTTACGAATGGAGAGTATGTGAGGTAAAGCGCAGACGAAGCGAGTGTACGATAGCGTCTGAATCGGCAGATCGCACTAGCGTTGAGGGCCAAGCATGAATCGAGTCACAGAACTTCTCTCGGCGGGGTCCGAAGCAATTGGGCCGGGGCCGAGGGAGATACCGTCAATACTCACGCGTTATCCTCTCGGCAACGACGTCTTTGACATGCTTCGCAGGAAAAATGGATTCTACGCATTCGAGTCTTCACTGCATGTTTTCCCGGCCGCGCCCGCGGGTGAGGGGCATATCGATCTGGACGCTTGGAATTCTGAGGATCTCTGGCGTGGAACGTATAACGACCTGTCAGCCGGTTTGCTATTTTTTGCCGAAGATATCTTCCAAGATCAGTTCTGCCTTTCTCCGAAGGGGATCGTGCGCTTTGAGGCAGAGACAGGTGATAAGGAACACTTTGCCGACTCGCTTGAGACATGGGCGAATTTGTTGTTGGAGGACTTCAGTTATCAAACAGGGTGGCGATTGGCTAGCGAGTGGCAGCAGATCCACGGACCGATACCGATTGGCAAACGTCTGATGCCGAAAATACCGTTCTTCCTTGGCGGCGAGTTCTCGATGGACAACCTTTGGGCAGGCGAGTCTGTCGCAGGCATGCGCGCCAAAGGCGATTTGGCCATCCAAACTAGGAATCTGCCCGACGGATCCAAAGTGACCTTGCGCGTAGGTCCGCGGCCCGAAAGACCTTGAAAGAGCTACCCGCTGCGCCTGCTCTTGCTCGTCTTGACCACCCACTTCTCCACCCTTCGCACGAGGGATTCCGGGGCGTCCAGTTCCAGATCGACTGCGCCGTCTTTGTAGCTGCGTTCGGAGATGCGAGACCTGGCTTCGAGCTGGGCTAAAACCTTCCCTTCGCTTTGCGGAACGCGCAGTTTTACGCGCTGGATGGGGTCTTGTTCGAGCATGGCATCGATGCGAGCGAGCAGTTCGGGCAGGCCGGTTTGCTTGGCGGCGGAGACGTAGACGGTGGTGACGTCGTTGACGCGATGGCTGCGTTCGGCGGTGGGGACTAGGTCGAGTTTGTTGTGAACGTGGAGGCGAGGTTTCTTGTCGGCTTCAAGTTCGCGGAGAACGACCTCGACCTGGGCGTCCTGCTCGGCGGCGGTGAGGCTGCTGGCGTCGGAGATGTGCAGGACCAGCGACGCCCGTTGGACTTCCTCGAGCGTCGCGCGGAAGGCGGAGACCAGCGTATGAGGGAGGCTGCGGATGAAGCCGACCGTGTCGGACAGCAGGACCTTGCGCTTCGACGGGAGCGTGATGGAGCGCAGGGTGGGGTCGAGAGTGGCGAACATGCGCGGCGATTCCAAGACGCCCGCTTGCGTGAGGGCGTTGAAGAGCGTGGACTTTCCGGCATTGGTGTAGCCGACTAGCGCGACCGTTGGGACTGGGACCGATTCTCGACGCTGGCGCTGCTGGGCGCGGATGCGGCGGACTTCCTCGATTTGTTCCTTGACGTGGCGGACGCGGCGGGCGATTTTGCGCTTGTCGGTTTCGAGCTGCGTTTCGCCGGGGCCGCGGCTACCGATGCCGCCGCCGAGTTGCGACATCTCAATTCCCTTCCCCGTAAGGCGCGGCAGCATGTAGTTCAGCTGGGCTAGCTCGACCTGCAACTGTCCTTCCTTGGTGCGGGCGTGGCGGGCGAAGATATCGAGGATGAGCTGGGTGCGGTCGATGACGCGAGTGTGGAGGGCGTTCTCGATATTGCGCTGCTGCGAGGGTGTGAGGTCGTGGTCGAAGAGAATGACGTCGGCTTCGGACGACGCGGCGGCTCCGGCGATTTCTTCGAGCTTGCCGCGGCCGATGAGCGTGGCGGGGTCGGGGCGGTCGCGGTGCTGGAGGACCTCGCCGACGATCTCGGCACCGGCGCTTTCGGTGAGGGCACGGAGTTCGGCTAGCGATTCTTCGGCGCTGAATTCGGGGATGCGGGGTTTGCTGGCAGCCGGGGTGCGGAGCGCGGCGGAATCGCGGGCCGCGGTGGCTCCGGCTGGGAGTGGGGACTTAGGGGCTTTGGTCTTCGCGCCGCGCAAGCGGTAGTCGACACCAACCAGGAACGCGCGCTCGACGCCGCGACGGGTGTCGTGGCCGTTGTGGTGTGATGCGAGACCCAGCGTTCGACTGGGAAGTCTGGATTCTGCTTTGCGCAAGCAACAACAGTTTACGACTCTCCGCGCGATCCTGCTGCGGCGGCTTCGGTCGCGGGCTCAGTCACCGGGCGAACTTCCGTCGCCGGGTGCAGGCCGAAGCGTTCACCATGCGATTTCGGCATGACCAGCGTGGAGATGGCGTGCTTGAAAATCAGCTGCTCCTGGCCGTTGGCGTCGAGCACGACGGAGTACTTGTCAAACGAGCGAATGCGGCCCGTAAGCTTGACTCCGCTCAACAGGTAGATGGTGATGGGGGTTTTTTCCTTGCGTGCCGAGTTCAGGAAGGAATCCTGAATATTTTGCGCCGGCTTATCCATTGCGCCGATCTCCTTGCTGTTGCGCGTGCCCAGCTGCGCACGCTTTCTGCAACTTGCGCTGGCCAGGGGTAGCCCAGCGCCGGGCGATTCCAACAGGGCCTGGACAATGTATCGGTATCCGAGCCAAGTTCCAAAGGCCTATTGGGAAAGAATTACTTCGTACAATACGGCCTTCGGAGGGAGTTTTCAACTCCCTTCTGTTTTTTTCTTGGTACAATTGCCCGCCAGATGGGCCCTTCGGCGCTGCCGGGGCCCTAGTTTCCTTGAAAGGCCTTTCATGACTTCTGTTTTTGCCGTTCATGCGTTGGCTCTGCCCTTCCTGCCGCCCTCCGATTTGCCGACCAACCACTTGATGCTGTTGCGCTGGGTGCATTTCGTGGCGGGGATTGCCTGGGTGGGATTGCTGTACTTTTTTAATCTGGTGAACGTTCCGTTTCTGAAAGAGCTGGATGCGCCGACGAAGAGCAAGGTGTTTCCGGCGCTGATGTCGCGCGCTCTGTGGTGGTTTCGCTGGAGTTCGGTGGTGACCGTGCTGGCGGGGCTGGGGTATTGGATGAGCGCTACGGGCAGCGATGCCCGTAACGCCGCAGCGGCGACAGGAGTTGCGGCCTCGCCGGGCGCGGCTTTTGGAAGCTTCTTCGCCATCTGGACGATTGTGTTCGCGCTGATCTATGCGTTGATCATGGTGGCGAAGATCAATCATGGCGCGCTGTTGGGCCTATGTGTGACGGTGCTGATTGCCGCCGGCACGTATCTCTATCTCGCGCTGAACAACCACGGTTGGGAGAGCAACCGCGTGCTCGCGATCGGGATTGGCGGCGGGCTGGGGTGGATCATGATGATGAACGTTTGGGGCATCATCTGGAGGATCAACAAGAAGTTGATTCGCTGGCATCAGGATTTCGCGGCGCATGGGACAGCGATTCCGGCTGAGGCGGCGGCGCTGGGGCGGATGGCGTTTCTGGCCTCGCGGACGAATTTCTGGCTGTCGTTTCCGCTCCTGTTTCTGATGGGCGCGGCTAGCCATTGGCCGGCGTTCGGGCGGTAAAGCCGCGCGGAAGGTGCATCCTTGGACGGCCGAGGGCTGCCGTCCCCATGCTAGTTCGCGCTATCTCGGCTTTGCTTGTTGCAAGCCTTTTTCCAGGCGCTCTACAGCGGCGCGTGTGCCAGGGGCAAACTCACCTTGCGGGGCCAGGCGGAGATACTCCCTGAACTCTTGCAAAGCCGCGGGAGCATTGCGCTTGCGCAGCATACTGTTGCCAATTAACACGTGAGCAGGGGCCATGTCTGGGTTGAGAGTCAGCGCCTTGCGGGCATGCGGCTCAGAGTCGTCGAAGCGGCCCAGGTTCCAATAGGCTTCGGCGATGTGGTAATGGCCATCGGCGGAGTCGGGCGCAAGCTCCAAGCCGTGCGCTAGCGCGACCTCGGCTTCCGGGTACTTTGCCAGTTGGTTGCGGCAGATGCCCAAGGCGAAATAGGCCGTAGCGAGCTTGGGTTCAAGTTCGACGGCTTTCTGCAATTCCGGTTCAGCATCGACTGCCTTTCCTACCTCCAAATGGGCCACGCCGAGCAGCTGATAGGCCTCGGCATAGTTCGCGTAGATAGCAATTGCCTTTTGGAAGTGTTCGATGCTGCCCGGACTATCGTGGGCCTGCATCCGTTCTTCGCCTAGGCCGAATTCCTTGCGTGCGGAGGGCGGAATCTGAGCAGTTCGAGCGTCGACGGCACCCTTTGGACCCTCTGGGGGGACGGCCTTGGCCTCCGGCTCCTTGGCGAGGCGGAGTGTGATGAGCTCGTACGCCATCTTCGACATGCTGATGTCGATATGGCTCTCGTAAGGCTTGAAGCCCTGTCCCTCAATCGTCAGGTGAAATGTGGTTAAGGGGAGGCCGTCAAAGTTGAATCTGCCCTGGTAGTCGGTCGACATTTCCGTCTGGTACGCAACCATGTCGCTGCGCAGACGAACAATGACGTGGTCTGCTGGGTGCTGGTCGTCGTAGCGCACTTGGCCGCGGATAAATCCCGCCCATGCTTGAACAGACGCGACCGCAAGAAACAGTGGAACCGCGAGGGTCCGGACAATGCGGGACATGGAAACCTCCCTCGGCGCAGGCGTAGTTAGGTTACCGCAAATAAAACAGGGAGGGCAAGATGCCCTCCCTTGGAAGAGAACTCTAGCAATCCTAGAATTCGAGCTTCACGCCGAAGCGGGCATAGAACGGACGCTGGTAGCCAGGGTTCGTGTTGCCGTTGACGGCGGAAGGACCGGTTCCGGTTGGCTTCAAGAAATCAGCATTGCCGACGCCGAACCTGGTTTGTCTTTGTTGATCGACTCGCAGTTGCGTGCGCTGGTTGCTGATGTTGAACAGGTCAGCAATCAAACGCAGGTGCTTCCCTTCGGAGATGCGGATGGGATAGTCCAAGTGTCCATCCACGCTGCCAAAATTCGAGGTGCGGCCCAGCGAGCCGCGCGCGGAGGCGCAGTTCGTAGTGTCGTCCGCGCAGAACGGAACCTCACCAGCGTTCTGGTAAGCCGGATGCGCGTACAGGTTGTTGATCGGAATACCCGTCTGGAAGTGGACCGAGCTGCCGACCGTGAGGCCTTTGGCGTGGTTGCCGCCAAACGTGTAGCTGACGAAGCCATTCGCCAAGTGACGAACATCCGTGTTCAACACGCCGGGCACGAACTGTTGTCCGAGCAGGTTGAAATCGCCGCGGGTAAAGTCAAACAGCGAGCTGATGTTCGGATCATTCTGGCCGTTGTCATTGCGGAACGAACCTTCGTAGTTGCCAAGCAACTTAGCAATACGGTAGTTCGCGCGCATCTGCCAGCCTCTCGACATCGACTTGTTGACTTCGAACTCCATAGCCCTGTAGATGCGCTGTGGATCAACAAAGCCGTCCGCTTGACCGTCGGCGCCAGATCCACCGACGATCGTGTTGCCACCAGCGTCGAAGGCATCCTTAATACAGAAAGCGTTGTTCCCGTTGGCAAGCGTCACGGGGTTTCCGTTGCTGTCCGTTGCTTGCGCGTCGATGACGCTTGTGTTCCCTGAACCCACAGTTGCGTCGCAACCCGATGGGTGGGAGCCCTGAGGAACGCCGAGGGCGTCGAACACCTGCACGTAGTCGATCTGCTGAACGTTGTGGAACCGGTCCTGGTTCTTATTGACGTTGCTGATCGTATAGGTCTGGGCGACGGTAGCTTGGAACGCTTCCGGGGAAACAGCAGCATTGTCTTCAATGATGCGCTTGATGCGGCGATCTGTATAGTGCGCACTGAAGATCACGCCGGAGTTGCCGAATTCGTGCTCGAATCCAACCACGTATTCATCCAGGTATTCGCTGCGCGTCCCCGTGGAGAAGGGTTGCGTGACGGACTGAAGGGAGACGCCGCCGAAGTACCCTGGGGAATTATTGGCAGGGCCGAAGCCGGTAAAGTCCAGTGTGCCGTCGGCGTTGACGAGCACGTGACCAGCGCCGTCCGTATTCGGTATCCAGTTGGTGGTCGGAAAATCGAGTTCGGTGCTGAGCGACCGAATCGCGATGTCCAAGGGAAGGGATTCCGTGTAGCGGCCAAAGTTCGCGGTGATCTTGGTTTTGCGATTGCCCCAGGGGTCGACGCTGATACCAAGACGTGGCGACCAGTTGTCGTTGAA
>Ga0137409_10002508_pt1 | contig 19631 bp, 16 predicted proteins | sample CZODoug1_16funga_FD_122059 | JGI IMG/M metagenome (GOLD analysis project Ga0137409, IMG submission 122059) | Vadose zone soil fungal communities from Angelo Coast Range Reserve, California, USA - CZODoug1_16fungal (Hybrid Assembly) | ecosystem: Environmental > Terrestrial > Soil > Vadose zone... | reverse complement strand
CCAAAGGCTCCGCCATTTTATGTGATTGACCGTATTCAACTTTAATTTGCACATGCTTCAACTAATATACAACGTCAATTACAGGAGGCTATCTGCTTGAGCTATCAAAACTCACTGGGCATACCGCTGAGGCCGCTTGGCCGGACAGGCGTTGAGGTTACCGCAATTGGTTTTGGCGGCTATCACCTGGGTTTGGTAAAAGACGATAACGAGGCCATCCGCCTGGTCCACGAAGCCATTGACGCCGGGATCACCTTTATGGACAACGCCTGGGAATACCACGACGGCCGCAGCGAAGAGTTGATGGGCCGCAGCGTCCACGATCGGCGCGACGAGGTCTTTCTGATGACCAAGGTTTGCACTCACGGGCGCGACCGTCACGTGGCGATGCGCCAGCTCGAAGATTCGCTGCGCCGCTTGAAGACCGATTACCTCGACCTTTGGCAGGTTCACGAAGTCGTTTATGACAACGAACCCGAGTTGCATTTCGCTGAGGGCGGAGTGATCGAGGCGCTCGAACAGGCCAAACGCGAGGGCAAGGTTCGCTTCGTCGGGTTCACCGGCCACAAAAGCCCTGAGATACACTTGAAGATGCTGTCGTATGAATATCCGTTCGACGCCTGCCAACTGCCGTTGAACTGCTTTGACGCGACCTTCCGCAGTTTCGAGCGCATTGTGCTGCCCGAACTCGAGCGGAGAGGCATTGCGGTTATCGGGATGAAGAGCCTGGGCGGTGAAGGGGATATGGTGAAGGCCGGAGTGGTCGCCGCCGAAGAGGCGTTGCGCTACGCGATGAGCCTGCCGGTCGCGACGGTGGTCAGCGGGATAGATTCGCCGGATGTGCTGCGGCAGAACCTGGGCGTCGCGCGCGGCTTCACGCCGATGAGCGATGACGAGATGCGGCGGTTGAGAGAACGCTGCGCCGCGATGGCCGGAGACGGCAGATTCGAGCATTTCAAGACGACGGCGAAATTCGAAGGCCCTATCGGCAGGGCGCAGCATGGCTTCCCGCCGCCGAATGAACTCAAAATATGAATGAAATAAATGCGCCTAGACATCTCTCCTGGGGCTGTGTGGTTTGGCGCCTTTATGACGTCGGTAATTTTTTTAATCAGATTCCGCCGGGCGCAATGGTGGTTATTTTCTGAATTTTGGATGACCTTCGCAATTTCTAGGGCTATAATCTCCTCCTATTTGACATTCTGTTCTGTTTCGCGCGTCAGTTTTATTGCCCCGGCGCCGCGACGCTTCCTGGCTAAAGCGATATTTTTAGCCTGACGGCGGTTCCTTTTTGACGTGAGCAAAATCAGCATCATGACAGAGCAGCCTGAGATCGCGACGGCTTACCTGGATGAATGGGGGGCAGTCGCGCCTGAGGTTTATCAGGAGGTAGTGTCGCTTCGCGAGCAGGCTGAGAGCTATGCGCGAGCGACATTAGGCTCCGAGGATGCCGGGCGTACGCTCATGGCCAAGGCGGCGGCGACGGTCACTCGCGCGCTCGAAGATCGTGATGAACAAATTACCAATCTCCAGGCTTATCTCTTCCAGACCTACAAGCGCCTGGTTCAGGCCGAGTTGGAGAAGGAGCGTGCGCGAGAGAGAATTCTGGCGGAGCGCGCGGGCGAGGACTCTCGGAATGGACATAACGTCTCGGCCGAGCTGGATCAATATATCCTGATAAAGCAATTGCGCATGCGTATGAATCAGCGCACGCGCCTGGTTTTCGACATGCTGGCCCTGGGGCACACCTTCGAAGAGATCGGCTCGATGTTGGGTAAGAGCAGCCGCGCCGTCCGCAACAACTATTACGAACAGGTGGCCAGGCTTAAACAAGAAGTCGGCTGACGAACGCGAATCGGCGATTTTATACCCGTTTTCAAATGTATGAAGACTATTAGCCACAGAGGGCACAGAGAACACAGAGAAATCATTACCTCCTCTGTGCCCTCTGTGTGCTCTGTGGCTATTCATCTTTTATCTAAATCTGCCAAAGAATACTCCATCCATAGCCGCAGGCTTGGATGGAGATGAATGCGCGCATCGTGGGCGTTGCGCCCACGATTGACTTGTGCTATAAGCGGCACAGTTCTTTGAAACTCAAATTTGGCGGTTCCGGCAGGAAGTCTGCCGGGTAAAAGTTTGAACGCCGAAGATAGAGTTGCAACCGGTATAGCGAGAACCAAGCACGCCGGTAATTGCAAACATATGTAACGGCGATGGCGCCGTGAAAAAACAGACGTAGAGACGCAAAATCTTGCGTCTCTACTCCTACCCGGTCGGGCGCCGGGAAAGTCACGCCTACGAGATATGAATCCTACAGGGGTTCAGCGTAGGAATCTCCACCTATAGCCGTTAGGCTTAGGTGGAGAGGATGTCAATGCTTCAATCTGCCTGGAGCCGTCGCATCGCTGGTTAGCCTATAAATCGGGTAGGTCTTTCCTTTCTCCAGGTAGGGATCGAGAAAATTCCAGTTCACGAATCCGTCGTCGCTCTCCGCTTCGAGCAGGTAGAAGATCAACGACGCGGAAGGTTGAGAGGCTCGAACCAGAATCGAGCCGGCAGGGAATTGAACCGTCTCTTTTTGCAGGCGGCCTTTGAGCTTGACCTCGGCGTGGCCCTGAAAAGCGCGCGCGGCTTTCTTTACATCGTCGATGACAAAACTTTCGACTTCGGCTGTTAGAGGCTCGGTCAATTCTTCAACCGCGACGCCATGCGCGAGCAGCTTGGCGATCACGGTCTTCATTCCGTCCTCATTGCGAAAGAGGTAAGCGCGAGGGAGCGCGAGGCTCTTCGTCGCGGCGAAGAGTCCGTAATCGGGCATGGGCGTCGGCGTGAACTTGTTTTCAACCATCGCCGTCATCATTTTGCCCGAACGCGGATTTTTGACCTTCTCGACCTCGCCGACCAGGATATCGACGGGCTTGTCCAGCGGCTTCAATTCAAAGGCCACTCCCTGTTGCCCCTGGCGCCCGGCGCGCCCGCTACTTGCGTCGTCGTCAACGCTCTTGATCAATGCGGCGATCTCGCCGGCGCGCAGAGCAGAGTACTTAAAAATCTCCTCGACGAAAGCTTCGGTCACGGCGACGCGGCCTTTGAAATCGAGATAGCTGTAGGCTTCCGAGAGAATCGTCAAACGGTTTCGCAGACCGCAATAGTTATTGCCGAATCGCGGACGGTGATCGAAGGTGCGCCAGATTTTCGTTTCGGGCTTATCAGCCGGTTGAGCTTCACGCCCTGATCGCTGCATCTCAAAATTTTCCATCTCGCTGTTCATCCGCTCCCTGGTCGCGAAGTTGCCGTAGTAGTAGGTTCTGAATTTGTGTGTCTTGAGCGTCGCGCGCGCGATCGCGGGCAGCATCTTGTTCCGCTCGAAGGCGATCAATCGCGCGTCGGCGTTTGGATTGAGAGTGGGCGCGTAAGTCAGGTGATAGCCATGATATGAGCCGTTGGTCGTGTGCAGATCCACAGTCAAATGCGGATCCCAGCGGTTGAACAATCCGACGAGCGCGTTGGCTTCCGGCGTTTCGAGTTTCATGTAATCGCGGTTGAGATCGTAGCCCTTCGCGTTTTCACGCGTGCCGACGCCGCCGATGGGGCCGTTCTGCGCGGTGCGGTTATTCAAGCTGATCTTCTCGTTGCCGTCGGCGTTGTAGATCGGCGCGATCAGGATGATCAGATTGTCGAGCAGTGAGCGCAGATCGCCGGTCGCGATGCGCCGCGCCAGATGCAGCGCCGCCTCCTTGCCTTCGACTTCACCGGCATGAATGTTGGCCTGAATGAAAATGACTGGCTTGCCCGAAGCGCGGGCCTCTCGCGGCTGCGAGATCGGCGGATCGGCGAAGATCATCAGCGGCAGGTCGCGGCCTTCTTCGGTCTTGCCGAAGGATTCGACGCGCAGCTTGTACGTGCGCTTCTGCAACTCGCCGATGAAGCGCGTCACGTCTTCGTAACGACTGGTCTCTTCATAATTGGTCAGTTCGGCGCGCGATTTCAATTGATCGTTCTCCGCGTATGGCATGATTGTCGGAACGTTGGCGAGCAACAGCGTCAAGCTCAGGGAGGCGAAGGCCAACTTCATAAGTTCGGTTTCTCCGTTGTGATTTCGATGGGCCTTTTGGCGAATGCGGATTGTAGAGGAAAGAGAACCTACTTGCTAGCCGCGCCCGAAGAGGCCTTTCATCGCCGCTATCTTGTATAGCCAGCTAAGAATGAAAAGCGCGATCATCGAGTAGATCGCGAGATTCTTACCGCGCAAGCCGCTGATTTTCGACCGCGGGACGCGGCGGTGAATGAAGTAGATCGAAAGCGGAATGCTCAAAGCCGCGGAAATAAAAACGACGAGGCCGAAAGGCTGTGTGATTATCGATTCGTAAAAATGCAATCTGGCCGCGTGAGCGACGCTCGTCGTCAACCCGCAACTCGGACATGGAATGCCTGTGAAATGCAGAAACGCGCAGGGCGGCAGCCCCAATTGCCTGTGAGTGCCGACCCCGTCCGCCGAAGGCCGAAGAAGACGCGCGGTGAGCAACAACGCGGCCGACAATCCGGCGCACACCAAATACCAGATTCGATCTTGACTGGTGAATTCGGACCGCCAATTCTCGAACTCTTGAGAGTTGCCTCGCATTAACAAAGATTGCCACATCCCATCAGTAGTTATTGCCCGCGATACTGGCGAGAGCGCCGAGGAAGTAAAGGCCGTAGACCAGAAGAGAAAGCGCGGTTGCGACGATTCCAAGATAGAATCCGACCTTCGCCACCGACTCGCCGGCTCGCGGAGCGCGCCCTTCTCGAATCGCATTCATTTCTATCTTCCCCAGCACAATTCCGATAATGCCTGCCGGCGTACAGCACATCACAAATGAGACTATGCCCAAAACCAACGCGGCGATTGCGCGTCCGCTGGCGCCGCCCTGCTGCCCGGACATCTGATTGGCATAACCGTATTGCGGCTGCGCCTGATACCCGGGGTTGGGAGTATAACCCTGTGGCGGCTGCTGTTGCTGACCGGGGCCTGGCGTCGAATAAGGATAAGGTTGCTGAGGCGATCCTGAAGACACGCCTTGCCCCTGCGCGCCGCCAGGTTTTGCAAGCGGCGAGCTGCATGATCTGCAGAACTGGTCGGTATCAAGGTTGTTAGCTCCACAACGAGTGCAAAACATGTCTTAGAACCACCCTCTCTTGTTTTGAATGTAAGTCCTCACGAATTCCTCATCGCTCTTGACCAGATACAATATTCCTTCCACCAGTCCGATAGGCCCGAATATCATCGCTCCAACTCCGCAGGTCAGCACCGTTACGAGCAGCATGATCAGGCCTTCGGTCTTATAGCCCAGAACAAATTTGTGAATGCCAAGCCCTCCTATCAATATTCCCAATATGCCCGCCGCCACCTTTTTATCCGCCCCCAATGCGCGCCAATTCTGCGCGGCCATTGCGTGGCTTTGATAGCCGGGTTCATGAGAGTAGCCCTGATAACCTGGATATGGAAGGTTGTCCTGTTGCGGTTGTTGCTGGCGCTCCGCGAATGTCGAATAAGGGTAGTTTTGCTGAGCCGATCCTGAAGACGCGCCCTGGTCAGACGCGACGCCAGGCTTCACCAGCGGCGAGCTGCAGGATTTGCAGAACCGGTCGGTGTCGAGATTGTTGGCCCCACAGCGAGTGCAGAACATGAACAATTTCCTCCAGAGTCAATTTTGACAGAGTCGATGTTGGCGAATATTTTCAGGCGCTTTGCGGATTATCGCAATTCAATTTGTGTCTCGAGGCGAAGGGGCGGAAACAGGCTCGCGCAATTTCGTGGTCGTCGTTTCGGTAACGCTGAAATCCGAGATCGGAGATTGCGACGGCTCGGCCAATCGCGCGACCGGAGAAGTATTCGGGGCTGAAAAGAGGGGCGGTTGTTGATCCGCCAGTTCCTGCTGGCGTTTCAATTCGACGACCCGCTTGCTGACAAAAAGGCCGTTGAAAAGGATGCCCAGGCCTACCATAAACGGAATCAGGCCGACAGCCCAAAGGCTGCGTAAAATGTCTGCTCCGATGCCAGGAGCCGCATTGGCGATGGGGTCGAACAAAACGTTGAGGAAAATCATCAGGCCAAGACCGACGCAACTGGTGATTACGCCGCCTTTGATTTCGTCGAACCGTTTCTCTTCCGGCGTCTTCTTTCGCCGTTCATCCTTGCGCTTTCTCCGCTCCTCGATCCTCGCGTTCCGCTCTTCCATTTTATGCAGCCTTTGGTCTGTCAACCACGCTGGCTCCCAATCTTTTCCCTCCCTGACGCCCGCGCCGCCCTTGCCCAGCACGCCTTTCACCCGGCGGAGATTGACGCCGCACTTGGTGCAGTATTTCGTCTGATCGCTGGCTTCGATTCCACAGGATGGGCAGTACATAGACGCGTTCTCCTCTATCTCACCCCTATCTAATAAGCTCGCGCGGCGGCTCGCTATGCGGCAGATGTTTGGTCTCGTCCTCGGCTACGCTCGGCGCATGGCGGCCAATTGGCTCAAGCTCGCTGGTCTGTGGAACCGATGGGCCGACCGCCGCCGGCGCGGAGAAGACCGGATGCGGGTTGCGCTGCTGCATTGAATGAGTCTGATGCGGCGCGGGCACGGGCGAAGGGGCCGCGCTCGGAGGGCGCGAAGCGATGATCTTTGAGATTCCGCCAGCCAACAGTATGAATCCGACGAAAGCCCAGAAACCCACCGGCGAGCCGTGAAAATGGCTGGAGAAGACGAAGTTGAAAAACTGCCACGCCACAAAGCCTCCGCCGATGATGGTCAAGCGAACGCCTTTCGCCATGGCCCGCTGCCTTTCGATTTCGAGCGGATGCGGGACCGGCGGCGCGTAGTAGTTCGGCTGTGGAAGCCGCCCGGTCAGAGCCTGCGACACCGCCGCGAGATTGGTCCCGCACACGGTGCAGAACCTCTTTCCCTCTCCCTGATTCGATCCGCATTTTGGACAGAACATCGCGTCTGCTCTGAAAAACGTAGATAAAAAGCGTCTACGGCGTTTTACTTTCTCGCTGTTACTTACTTGTTACGACATTCGGCTACATTTTCCAGAGCAGACGCTCTGGCTCCCTTTCAGAGGTTCGCCGCGCCGGAGCGCAGTATAACACGCGCGCGAAAACCGGATCTAATTTCGCTTGAACGACTGAATGGCTTTTCGTACGCCACCCTGGAAGAGCGACATCATCGCCATGTAGCCATAACCGAGCAGGAAGATGAGCAGAAACGGTATTGTCGCGTATATGCTGCTGCGAATCGCGTAATAAACAGCGAAGACGAAATAGAGCGCGAAGGCGAGCTCTATGTAAGGCAGCAATCCACGTTTACGACGGTATTTCATCGCGGCCCTCAGCCAGTTGTCCCTTCGGCTTTCGACGTTGTATTTCGGCGTGCGCACAAAGCTTGATTGGACTCCGAAGAGGGCTTCCAGCACGGCGCGCGTGTTTGAAAAGACAAGCCCGATGCCCATCGCCATGGCCAGAGGGATCAGGCAAAACCGCCACTTCTGGTTCGGATAACGATAGTGTATCGTCGTGCCGTAAAAGCTGACTACGGAAAACGTCGCAAAGATCATCAGCGGCGCGTCGAACAGCATCATCTGGAACACCCCCTGATTGAAGCGCACAATCAGCACTGGGATGTGCAAAACGCTCAAGACGATCAGCAGCATCGCCGCGCAATTGCCAAAAAGCCGGAAGAACAATTCGACCTTCTGCTGGAAAGTAAGCCGCGGATGCTTCCACAGCCGCGGCATCAGTTTCAGCCCGACTTGCACGAGTCCCTTCGCCCATCGCCGCTGCTGGGCTTTGAAGGCGTTCATTTCGACCGGCAGTTCGGCGGGCGCGTCTTCGTCGAGCAGGTAAACGAACTTCCACCCCATCAATTGCGCGCGGAAGCTGAGGTCGGTGTCTTCGGTCAGCGTGTCGTGCTGCCAGCCGCCGCTCCATTCAATCGCCTCGCGGCGCCACATTCCGGCGGTGCCGTTAAAGTTAAAGAACGCGCCAGTGCGGTTGCGCGACGCCTGCTCGACGACGAAGTGTCCGTCGAGCAAAACTTCCTGAATCCGCGTCAGCAGGGAATAGTTCGCATTGATGTGGCCCCACCGCATCTGGACCATTCCGATGCGCTCGTCGGTGAAGAAATCGACCATCTGTCGCAGGCAATCCGGCTTCGGCATGAAGTCGGCGTCGAAGATCGCGATGAGTTGGCCTTTAGCCATTTTCATCCCGTTCTCGAGCGCCCCGGCTTTGAATCCGGTTCGGTCGGCTCGGTGAATGTACTGAATGTCGAATCCCTGCTGTTTGTGCTTCTCGACGGCGGCCTGGGCGATCCTGACCGTCTCGTCGGTCGAATCGTCGAGCACCTGAATTTCCAGCAAATGGCGCGGATAATCCAGCGCAGTCACCGATTCGAGCAATCTTTCGACGACGTACATCTCATTGAAGAGCGGAAGCTGAACGGTGATGCGCGGGGCCTCGCTTTCAGCGAAACGGCGTTTGGGCTCTGGCTTGACGTGGCGGTAGCGCCAGAATTGATAGACCATTCGCAGGCGATAAGCGCCCAGAATGGCGAGCAGCGCCAGGATGGTGAAATAGAGAATGATTATCGCCCAGTCGAAAGAGTCCAGCGAATAGAGAAAACTGATGTTGTCGCGTCCGTGCCGCAGAATCGGATGGAACAGATTTTTCACCTGTTCCGGACTCGGCGCTTGTAGCAGAAGGGTTAGGGCAAGACTCATAAAGTTTCGTTTTTAGTCCTTGTTCGTAATTACCTGTCGACTGTCAAAGACTGAGATAGCAACAGGCATGGTAACCGTTCGTCACGCGCTGTCAATCCAAATGGCCAAATGGCCATTTGGCCGCGTCAAGTTCCTTGCCTCAGAACAAGGAGAGGAAAGATTCTCTGGAACAGGTGGTCTTTGATCTCCCGGTCCAGTCTTCTAGTATCCTGACTCGAATCCTTCTCGGTCGGCATGGCCTGGGTGTTGAACGCGATGATGTAAGCCGTTCGCGTATCGGGCCGAATGTAGAAGTGTGAAATGAAGCCGTTCTGATTGCCGCTGTGGCCGATGAAATGCTGGCCGAAATTATCCTCGATGAAAAAGTTCAATCCCATGGCGTCTTTTCGATTCTGTCCTTCCGGCTCTACGAGCGCCCCTGAATCGATGGCGATCTGCGGCTGGAACATCTCTTCAAGCGACGATCGCTTCAACACCTGGTCGTATATCGGCTGCCTTTTAACATCTCCCATCAGAAAGCCGAGGTATTTGACCATGTCGGGCAGCGGCGCGTTCAGCCCTCCGTTCGAGACAGTGATGCCGGTCGAGACGTCAAACCTGGCCGGGGTCAGTTTGCCTTCCTTCAAATAATAGCTGTGCGAGCGATGTTTGAGCAGATGCTGCGGAGTCGCGTCGAAATAGGCGCGATACATTTCGAGCGGCTTGAAGATGTTCTTGTCAATGTAAACTTCGTAATCGTCTTTGGTGATCGATTCGATGACGCGGCCGAGAAAGATTATGCCCGGGTTGGAATAGCTGAATTTCGATCCCGGCTTAAACAGAATCTCAGTGTAAGGCATCATCGCCACGAGTTGCGACCAATATTGCGGCTCATGCGGATGCCAGTCCTTGTCGCCGCCCCAGGGCCAAGTCGCCGCGCGAAATCCGGCGGTGTGCGTCATCAGATGCCTGATCGTGATCTGGCTCATGTCGCCGAAGGGATTGTGAACCGCGCTGAGTTCGGGCACATATTTGATTATCGGATCGTCGAGCTTCAACAGGCCGCGATCGCGCAATTGCATGATGGCGACCCCGGTAAACGTCTTCGTGATCGAAGCCCAATGGTAAATCGTGTCTTCGTCCACTGGCTGCTGTTTTTCCTGATTGGCGAGGCCAAAGAACTCCTGCGCGATGATTTGTCCGTCATGAATGAGCATGAAGCTGCTGCCGATGATGCCGTGTTTACGCATCGATTGCTCGTAAAAGGTTTTGAATTCGCGGCGGGCTTGAGCGAAGTTTTTCGGGGATTGACTTTGGGCCATGTCTGACGACGTAATCGAGATCGCGAACAGCAACAAGACTACCACGCGCGCAATCGCGCCCGGTTTGATTTTCATGGGGATCACCTCAACGAACACCGACTTTTTGACATCTACGGCAGGCATATTCTCACATTCAAAGGCCGCCATGACAATCTATCTGAACAAATCACGATCTCTTGCCCTCACCAGATCCCTGGCGCTGCCCTCGCCGTGATCGAAATAATAGCCTCGCATCATAACGACAGGGATGCGGGCGGTTTTTCGCATCAACAAGCCGCTGGCCGCCGCGATCTCATCCGCTATCGCGAGCACAGTGGCGGACAATTCTTTTCCGTGGTCGTCGGTTTTGCCGCGAAAGTCCTTCAACGGTTTGAGGCCGGCGACTCCGATTGCGGCGTTCGTCAAACCCTCCCGCCAGGCCCGCCCGAACGTGTCAGTGATGATCACCGCGACGTTGACCTTGAGGAGTTCGGCCAACCTTGTCTTCAACAGCAACGCGGAATCGTCCGGCGCGACGGGCAGCAACGAGACCCAATCCTTACCAACCACGTTCGAGCGATCCACGCCGGCGTTGGCGCAAATGAATCCATGCTTCGTTTCGGTGATCAATACGCGGTCGTCCGAGCGGACAATGCCAGCGGATTCGCTCAATATGACCTCGACCAATCGCGGGTCGCGTTGCTGTTTTTTAGCTATTTCATTGGCGAACTCAGAAGGGGTTACGGATTCCAGATTGACCAATCTGCCCTCCGCTTTCGAGATGACCTTTTGGGCGATCGTGATGATATCGCCATCAGACAATTTGAGGCGCATCTTCTCTGCCGCGCGCGCAATCATTTTACCGAGGTCATCGCCAGGCCTGATTTCAGGAATTCCGCGAATGGGGATGAGTCGGATTTCGGAACTCAAAATATCAAACGCTCCTGCGCAAGGATAGTTAAAGCGGGCGCATGCTAAGACCTGATCGTTTGATTGACAAGGATTACGCGCGGATACTGTTTTGATTTAGAAATTTGCTGATTTTTGAAGGCATGAAAAAAAATTAGGCGGTCATAGTTGAGAACCCACCCCAGACTCACTATGACCGCCACTATCAGGAGGTTCACCCGTGCCTGCAATAACGCCCGAGGCCAGTAAAAGTTCCGTAAACCTAGCTATTAATTGCAGTTAAGAAACATCGCCATTTAATCGGCCCGGCTTACATTCGCATCGGCATAATGATGTATCGGAAGTCATATTCCGAGTCATTACTGGATTTTATTTGCGTGGCTGAATTTCCGTCTTTGAACTCGAATATCACAGATCCGTCCTGGATCACATTGAAGAAGTCCAGTAAATACTGAGCATTGAATCCCGCCGTTATTGACGGCCCCGCGTATTCGACCGGCAAGTTTTCCCCCGCCTCTCCTATGTCGGAAGATTGGGAAGTGATATTAACTTGTGTGTCATTGACATCGAATTTTATTGCGTGTGACCGATCATCGGCCATTAGCGCGACCCTCTTGATTGCGGATGAGACTTGTGAGTTCTCAAGGACGATTCGATTATTGTTCTCTTTAGGCAGCACGAGTTCATAGTTAGGGAACTGGCCGGTCAGTGTGCGGGATGCTAATAATCGCTTTCCGACTTTGAAAAACAGGTGATTATCTCCGCTCCCGATCTCGATAGTGTCGTTCGTCTCTCCGCAAAGCCGGGACAATTCGGCGAGTGTCTTCTTTGGAATTAAAACATCCAGTTTGGCGTCGCCAAAATCCTCTTGCTTCTCGATGAATGAAAGGCGATGGCCATCAGTGGCCACCATTCGTATTCCCTTTCCTGAAATCTCCACCTTCGCGCCATTAAGCGCATATCTCGATTCTTCAGTTGTAATAGCGAAGATCGTTCGGCTAATAAATGTCCTGATAAGATCAGAAGGGAGCGGCCAAAAGATTCCGTCAAAAGTTTTGATCTCAGGAAAATTGTCCTTCGTCAACCCAGGCATTTTGAAACGAGACCTATCGCAGACGAGGCTCACCTGATCATTAGCGCCAAGTTTAATTTCTATATCAGCCTCAGGCAATGATCTGACTATCTCGAACAGTTTCTTGGCCTGAACACATATCGCGCCTTCTTGCCTGATTTCAGCCTCGCATCGTGTTGAAATAGAAACATCGAGATCAGTTCCCTTAATCCACAACTCGGCGCCGGTGGCTTCCAGCAAGAGATTGGAGAGAACGGGAATGGTGCTTTTTTTCTCAACGACCCCCTGAAGCATGTTCAATTCTTTGAGAAAAGCTGTTTTGCCGATAGTAAAATGCATTGTGGTTTCTCCATTTGTCATCCTACGAGACCGCGCCTTTTACTACTTACTACAAGATAATATTTAGTATATTAATCTAGTAGTAGTAGTAGGCGTTGTGGAAAACTGCATTGTCTAAATAATTGCCATAAAATCAATAACTAAGCGTCAATCGAACCTGTGAAAATCCCTGTGGATAAAATGTGCGTAATCGGGGGAACTGTGGATATCTGATGCCTTGCTGAGATTTTCCACAGCTATCCACAGGGCATATAATCGACTTGGTGTGGAAAATAGGATAAGTCTATTTACAGCTATCAATTAGGCTGTTGATAATTCTGTGGAAATGTCCTTTCTGGTCATATAAGTCACTGATTTTATTGACGCTATATATAACGGTCGTATGGTGTTTTCCGCCGAACTCTCGTCCTATTTCCGGTAAACTCGCTTTGGTCAAGGATTTACACAAATACATCGCTATCTGGCGTGGAACGGCGATATTCCTGGAATTGGTCTTCGACTTCAGGTCAGCCACCTTCAGATTGTAGAAATCAGCCACGACCTTCTGAATGGTTTCAATGGTTATGGCTCTTTCCTCTTCTTCGACGATGTTTTTCAGGGCTTCTTGAGCCAACAGCAGGTTTATGGATTCGCCTTTCAGAGAAGAGAGCGCCGTAAGTCTGACCAGAGACCCTTCAAGTTCACGAATGTTCGACTTTATCTTGCCGGCCATGAAGAGCGCCACATTGTCGGGAAGGTTTATTTTCTCTGTCTCCGCCTTTTTTCGGAGGATCGCGATCTTGGTCTCAAGATCAGGAGGTTGTATGTCGGCGATCAACCCCCACTCGAATCTGGAGTGCAGACGTTCTTCCAATGTGGGAATCTCTCTGGGCGGACAGTCGGATGAGATCACAATCTGCTTCTGCCCGTCATAAAGAGCGTTGAAGGTATGAAAGAACTCTTCCTGAGTCCGTTCCTTGCCGGCGATGAACTGGATGTCGTCAATCAACAGCACGTCAATCGAACGGTATTTTTCGCGGAACAGCATGGTCTGATCGTATCTGATGGCGTTGATCAGTTCGTTCATGAATTTTTCCGCCGAGATGTACGCCAGTCTCAGATGCCGGTTCCGATCTTTGACATGCTGTCCTATGGCGCACATCAAGTGCGTCTTCCCCAATCCGACGCCGCCGTAAATGTAGAGAGGGTTATATGTTTTCGACGGCGAATCCGCCACGGCCAGAGCGGCGGCGTGGGCGAACTGATTACACGATCCGACGACGAAGGTCCCAAACGAGTATTTCGGGTTGAGTGGAATTTCCGAGATTTCGGAATCCGCCAGGAGCGCCATCGTCCTGGTTGGCTGAACGGACTGCGTGTTGAGAGCGGGCGGCGCGGTGATCTCCGATTTCGAGACCTCGTCATGTCGTGGCGCAATTTTGAAAACCGCGCCTTTAGCCTCGTTGGTCTTTATGGAGTCGTTCACTACTTCGAAGTGGATTGAATAACCAGAGAGGCTGACTTCTTCCAGCGATTCATCCATGACGTCACGATAATTGTTGAGAATCCAATCTTCGAAGACGCGATCCGGAACGCCGAGGTGGATCGTGGCGCTGTCTTGTCCAATGAAAGTTATTGGTTTGAACCAAGTTGTAAAGCTTTCGTGGTTGATTCTTTTTTCAATCGCCGAAAGAACCGAGTCCCAGACATTGACTTCGCTCATAACAACCTTCTTCGCTTTACGTCCTGTGTCTCATATAGGGGAAGTCGCAGGGAAAACTTCGCTAGTGGTTGAAATAAAGATGGTCTTCACACTGGCTTTGAAGTGTGCCTCACTGTTTTCGAGTCGCGCAGGCTAGCACAGCGGTAAATTGATTGCAAGAATCATATGGCGCATAATTCGTGGCCGCCCGCGGCGGCGTTGGAAGCGTTTTTAGGAGGAAGAGCATAGATGGCTGAAGCGCAAATCTCTGGCTACGGTTCCTGGAAATCTCCGATCACTTCAGATCTGATCGTATCCGGCACAATTGGTCTTGGGCAGATCGCAATTGATGGCGAAGATGTCTACTGGGTAGAGACCAGGCCGCAGGAAAAAGGCCGCTACGTCGTCGTCAAATTCATGCCGAATGGGCGAACAGTTGATGTTACGCCGGTTCCGTTCAACGCCCGCACGCGCGTCCACGAATATGGCGGCGGCGGTTTTACGGCGAGCGACGGCGCGATCTATTTCTCAAACTTCGCTGATCAGCGCTTGTATCGCTTCGACGGCGCCGGAGAGCCTGAGGCGATCACGCCGGAAGCCGAAATGCGTTACGCCGACGGCGTGATTGATCGGAAGCGAAATCGAATGATCTGCGTGCGCGAAGATCATTCGGCGCCGGGGCGCGAGGCCGCGGGCGCGATCGTTGGGATTCCTTTGAGCGGAGCGGGAGCGCATGTCACGATTACCGGCGGCGCCGATTTTTATTCGTCGCCACGTTTGAATCCGGAAGGTTCGCGTCTGGCCTGGTTGCAATGGAATCATCCGAATATGCCCTGGGACGGGACCGAGCTCTGGGTGGCCGACGTTAAGGATGACGGCTCTGTAAACAATCCGGTTCGCGTCGCCGGCGTCGCTGGCGAATCGATCTTTCAACCGGAATGGTCGCCGTCGGGCGAGCTGCATTTCGTTTCGGATCGGACCGGCTGGTGGAATCTATATCGCTGGCAGGAAGGCAGAATCGAAGCATTGTGTCCGATGGATGCGGAGTTCGGTTTGCCGCAGTGGGTCTTTGGGATGTCAACTTACGCCTTCGAATCGGCGAACAGGATCGTCTGCGCATACATTGAGCAGGGATTTTCAAAACTCGCCGTCCTCGATACGGCAACCGGCAAACTCGAAAAGATCGAAACGCCATTCACAAAGATCGAAGGCGTTCGCGCGACGCCCGGCCACGCCATTTTCATCGCGGCTTCGCCCGTCGAAACGGCCGGCGTTATCCGCTTCGATCTCGACAATCGCCGGTTTGAGACTCTTCGCCGTTCGAGCGAATTGACGATTGACCCGGGCTACATTTCAGTTCCGCAAGCCGTCGAATTCCCTACTGAAAACGGCCTGACCGCTCACGCGTTCTTCTACCCTCCGCGCAATCGGGATTTCATCGCGCCGGAAAATGAACGCCCGCCGCTTCTGGTGATGAGTCACGGGGGGCCGACCGCCGCGACGAGTCCGACGTTGCGCTTGAGCGTTCAGTACTGGACGAGCCGCGGCGTCGCCGTGCTCGACGTCAACTACGGCGGCAGCGCCGGCTACGGGCGCGAATATCGCGAGCGTTTAAGCGGCCATTGGGGAGTCGTCGATGTCGACGATTGCGTGAACGGAGCGAAGTATCTGGCAGAGCGAGGGCTGGTTGACGGCGGCCGGTTGGCGATCACCGGCGGCAGCGCGGGCGGCTACACCACGCTGTGTACGCTCACATTCCGCGACGCTTTTAAAGCGGGCGCGAGCCATTACGGCGTAAGCGATCTTGAAGCTCTGGAAGTGGACACTCACAAATTCGAATCGCGATACACTCACAAACTGATCGCGCCTTATCCCGAACGCGCGGACCTTTATCGTGAGCGGTCGCCGATCAACCATACGGATCAGTTGTCCGCGCCCGTGATTTTCTTTCAAGGTCTGGAAGACAAGATCGTGCCGCCCAATCAGGCCGAGATGATGGTCAACGCCCTGCGCGCCAAGGGGCTGCCGGTGGCGTACATCACTTTCGAGGGCGAGCAGCATGGATTCCGGCAGGCCGCGAACATCAAACGCGCGCTCGACGGGGAACTCTATTTTTACTCGCGGGTCTTCGGATTCGAACCGGCCGACGCGGTCGAGCCTGTGCCGATTGAAAATCTGTAAAGAACTTTAGCCACGAATAAACACGAATGGACACGAATCTTTTTCTTGCTCTTGATAACCCATTTGGTTTTCTGACTCTTGGCGTCATTCCCATTCGTGAATATTCGTGTTCATTCGTGGCCGAAACTCTTCTTCTCGAAGTCAATAATGCATCATCAACACTCCCTGCCCGTTGCTGAAGATTCCCGCGACGCATCCGGTCATGAGCGTCGCCAGCGTCGCCGCCAGGAGCGCGCGCATGCCCAGACCGGCCAGGTCGTCGCGTCGCGACGGGGCGAGCGCCGCCGTGCCGCCGATGAAGATCGCCACCGAAGCGATGTGCGCGAAACCGCACAGCGCATAACTCAAAATCACCACACTGCGCGGGTCCGTCAACTGTCCGGCCGCCACCATATGCGCCAAATCCTGGTAAGAGACCACCTCAGTCAAGATTACTCGTTCGCCCAACAGCCGCGACGCTTCGGCGATGTCGGCTCGCGCGATTCCGAGCAGCGCCGCCAGCGGGTAAAATACCCAGCCCAGGATTTTGACCAGGGTCAGCGGCTGCGCCATTCCTAACCATCCGCTCACCGCGCCGAGAATCTTGTCCACCAGGGCGACCAATCCGAGCATCGCGATCAGCAGCGCCGAGATGCCCGCCGCGAGCTTCACCCCGTCCATGGCGCCTCCGATGATTGCGCTCATCAGATTGCGCGACCGCGTCTCCGGGTCTTCCGGTGGGACGTGGGACAGCGTCTCTGGCGTCTCGGTCTCCGGCAGCAGCAGCTTCGTCGTCACGATCACCGCCGGAATGGCTATGACCGAGGCCGACAGCAGATGCCCCGCGATCTGCGGAAACAATCCGGTCAGAAAAGCCACGTATATTCCGAGAGTGCTCGACGCCACCGTGGCCATTCCGGTTCCGAGCACTGTGAGCAGTTCCGATCTGGTCATCTTGGCGAGGTACGGCCGAATCACGAGAGCCGATTCCACGCCGACGAAGATGTTGGCCGCGCCGCACAACGATTCGGCGCCGCTCGTCCCCATCGTACGGTGAAAGATCTTGGCGAAGACGCGCACGATGATCTGCAACACGCGCAGGTGATAGAGCGCGGCTGTGAACGCCGAAAAGAATATCGCCACCGGCAGAACCTGGAAGATGAGAATGAAACCGATTGACCCCTGCTCGCCAGGCCCGGCGGCCAGTGGCCCGAAGAGAAACGACGACCCGCTCTTCGACACGCTGAGCAACGCCAACACGGCGTCGTTGAGCCAGATGAAAATTCGATGCGAACCGGGAACCTGGAAGATTAACAACCCGATCACGAGCTGCATTCCCATTCCCCACGCGATGGTCTTCCATTGAACTTTTCTTCGGTTGGCGGAAAAAAGCCATGCGACGATGGCGAACGCGAAGAAACCGGCGGCGGAAACTAAGTGCTGAATCATTGTTTTCTTGCCAATTAGTTGACGTGTGTGGGAAGCTACAGCGCGGCGAAGAATCACTTGCCGATCGTAACTTCAGGTAAAAGACGCGTGATAATAAAGGTCTTCAACGACAAAATCCAATTAGGCGAAGCCTCGGCCCGTCAGGCCGCGGGCGCCGTCAGGCGCGCGATCTCCGAGCGCGGGCGCGCGCGCATCGTCGCCGCAACGGGCGCGTCGCAGTTCGAGTTTCTGAACGCTTTGATAAAAACGCCGGGCATTGACTGGGCGAAAGTCGAAATGTTCCACCTCGATGAGTACGTCGGCTTGCCGATCACGCATCCGGCGAGCTTTCGCAAGTACCTGCTCGAACGTTTGATCGAACCGGCGGGAATAGTGGATTACCATCTGCTTGACGGCGAGGCCGATCCGAATGAAGTTTGCAAAAGCCTCGGCGAAGAGATCAGCGCGTCGCCTGTTGACGTCGCCTTCGTCGGAATCGGCGAAAACGGCCACCTGGCGTTCAACGATCCGCCGGCGGATTTTGAAACTGATGAACCTTACATCGTCGTCGATCTCGATGAAGCCTGCCGCCGCCAACAGGTGGGCGAAGGTTGGTTCGCCAGTCTGGACGACGTGCCGAAACAGGCGATCTCAATGACCGTCAAACAGATTTTGAAAGCGCGCGAGATCGTTTGCATAGCGCCCGACGCGCGCAAGGCTCAGGCTGTGAAAAATTGTTTTGAAAACGAAATCAGTCCGCAATTTCCCGCTTCGATTTTGCGCGCGCATGGCGATACTATTGTCTATCTCGACACGGAAAGCTCTTCGCTGCTCAATCTCGGCGCCTCTAAGTGAAAAAGCCAATGAAAGAGTTAGTCCGCGTAATATTACTCGTCATAGCCTTCATCACGATTGTCCGGATCGGCCCGCCGGCGCAACAAACAATCGCGCAGACGCAGGAGATCAAGGTAGGCATGATCGGCCTGGACACTTCACACGTGACTGCATTCACCAAACTGCTCAACGACAAATCCGATCCCCATCACATTCCTGGCGCGCGCGTCGTCGCGGCGTTCAAAGGCGGCAGCCCCGACGTCGAATCGAGCCGCACGCGCATCGACAGGTTCACCGCCGAACTGAAGGACAAATGGGGCGTCGAGATCGTCGATTCGATTGAAGAACTTTGCAAAAAAGTCGACGTCGCGCTTCTGGAGAGCGTTGACGGGCGGCCTCATCTAAGTCAGGTTCGACCGGTCTTCGCCGCTAAGAAGCGCGTGTTTATTGACAAGCCGTTCGCCGCCAGTTACGCCGACGCGCGTGAGATCGTCAGATTGTCGCGCGAATCGGGGACGCCGTTCTTCAGTTCTTCCAGTCTCAGATTTGCTGACGACCTGCAGGCGATGAAGCGCGATGAGAAACTCGGCGCGCTGCTCGGGGCATTCACTTACGGCCCGGCGCCGACCGAACCGCACCATCCCGACCTCTTCTGGTACGGCATTCACGCGGTCGAGATGCTTTACACTTTGATGGGGCCGGGCTGCGAATCGGTCACGCGCGTCCACGCGGACGGCGTCGATGTTGTCGTGGGCAAATGGAAGGACGGGCGCGTCGGAACAATGCGCGGCATTCGCGACGGCAAGCAGGATTACGGCGCGGTCGCGTTCGGCGCGAAATCGAATCTGGCTACGCCAACATCGATGAAGAGCGACTACCGCAATCTGCTCGTTGAAATCGTAAAGTTCTTCCAGACCGTCGCGCCTCCGGTTCCGCCCGAAGAGACTTTGGAGATAATGGCGTTTATGGAAGCAGCCGATATGAGCAAAACGCGCGGCGCCGCGGCAGTAATGCTGAAGGAAATAATAGAGCGGAAAGAGTAAAGGATCGCTATGAAAACCATCGTCGCGTGCGCTTTGGTGCTACTGTCAAGCGGAGCTTTCGGGCTCGCTGAGAGCAAAATCCCACCTTCGCGGCAGTCTGGCTACACAAACTTCTCACTCACAGTCGGCGGAGAGAG
>Ga0137409_10002506_pt1 | contig 19634 bp, 18 predicted proteins | sample CZODoug1_16funga_FD_122059 | JGI IMG/M metagenome (GOLD analysis project Ga0137409, IMG submission 122059) | Vadose zone soil fungal communities from Angelo Coast Range Reserve, California, USA - CZODoug1_16fungal (Hybrid Assembly) | ecosystem: Environmental > Terrestrial > Soil > Vadose zone... | reverse complement strand
CGGCCACCCGGAAGACCAGCACTACTCCTGTTCGGCGAGCCGCGTCCTCGGCCACTCCCCGCGCGAGCGCTGCCACCGGAGCCAAGACGGCGTCCTCGAAGGCAGCCCCGGCGAAGAAGGCAGCCGCGGGGAAGAACGCAGCCCCGGCGAAGAAGGCACGCCCGGCGGCTCGACCGCGGACGACCGCCTCGAAGACGTCGCGACCGGCGGCCTCGGGTACCCGCCGCCGGAGGTCGCCCCGAACCGGCAGCGGCGGCGCCAGCCCATCGGCGGGCTGACGATCGGGTCGTCTCTGCGGGAAACCATGAGCCACCGCGACCGCCCGGCCGACGGCCAGCGCGCGTCGGCTCGCCGGTGATCGCCGCCTCCGCCGACGCCGGCTCGAACTCGGTCCACCTGTTCGTCGCGGTCGTGGCCGGCCATCGGCTCGAGCCGCTGCTCGATGAATCCGCCTTCCTCGGCCTCGGTGGCGTCGTGGACGACCGTGGCCGCCTCGGGCGCCAGAAACGGGCCGAGCTTGCGTCGACCCTCAGCCGGTTCGCCGGGATCGCCCGCGACCTGGGGGCGGCCACGACAACGTTTGTCGCGACCGAGCCGCTCCGCCGCGCCTCCGACGCTCGTCTTGCCCTGCGCGATTCCGAGCGTGTCCTTGTGAAACGCGCAAATGCAACCATCACCCCGGAAGCAGCCGTGTTCGATCCGCAAGGGCGCTTGCTCTATCACGGCCGAATTGACAATTGGTATGAGGACGCCGGTCGCGCGCGCCCTGCTGCCACAACACACGAACTCCAGAGCGCAGTCGAAGCGGCGATCAGCGGTAAGCCGGTGCCGCTGGCAAGCGCGAACGCCGTCGGCTGTTATATCTCCGACCTCGAATGATTTGCTCTTACACACGGTTCGCATTTTTCTGCAGCGCGCTTAGTGTTGCCGCGCTTTGTGCTTCGGAACGCCTTCGCACGCATGCCGCGCCCAAGGCAAGTTCAGTCGAAGTGCGCGGCATCACGTTCAATCGCGATATCGCTCCCGTTGTCTTTCGCACCTGCGCGCCTTGCCACCATCCCGGAGAAGCTGGCCCGTTCTCCCTGCTTACCTACGGCGACGTGAAATCGCACGCGCGGCAGATTCGGGATGTTACGCAAAAGCGCATCATGCCTCCGTGGCTTCCTGAACCCGGCGAATGGAAATTTACCGACGATTTGCATCTCACCCCGGAAGAAATCGCTCTTTTTCAAAAATGGGTCGAAGCCGGCATGCCAGAGGGTGTTCCCGCGACTCTTCCACCGGTCCCGCACTTCAATCCTGGGTGGCATCTCGGTGAGCCCGACCTGATTCTTCATACCGATTCTTCGTTGGAAGTGCCGGCCAGCGGCAGCGACGTTTATTGGAATTTCATTTTCCGCTTGCCGCTCGAAAAAACGCGCTGGGTCAAAGCTATAGAAATTCGCCCCGGAGAGCGGCGCCTGGTTCACCACGCTAACTTGATCGTGGATCGCTCGCAATCCTCGCGCCGCCAGGAAAAATCACCCGGCAGCGGTTTCCCCGGAATGGAATTGCAGATCGAATCCGAAGCGTTTGATCCCGACGGCCATTTTCTTTTCTGGAAGCCCGGGACGATTCCGGAACCGGAGCCACAAGGCATGGCGTTGCGGCTTGATCCTGGCAACGACCTCGTTCTGAATGCGCACCTGCAGCCCTCCGGCAAAGCCGAAAAAATTCGGCCAGCTATTGGCATCTATTTCAGCGCCGAAGCCGCCACAAAATTTCCACTTCTTTTGCAACTTGAAAACGATCGCAAGCTGGACATCCCCGCCGGTGACGAAAATTTTCTCGTCACGGATGAATTCACTTTGCCGCAGGACGTTTCTCTTCTCGCGATTTATCCGCACGCGCACTACTTGTGCCGGGACATGCTTGCCCAGGCCAAATTTCCTGGCGGCGAAACAAAGACTCTTCTCCACATTTCCCGCTGGGATTTGAATTGGCAAGCTGTATTCCGCTACGCGGCTCCCGTCAATCTTCCGGCGGGCACCATGGTTTCCATGCGCTATCGCTATGACAATTCCGCGGCCAATCCCGCAAATCCGAATACGCCGCCGAAGCGCGTTCTGGCCGGCAATCGCGCAAGCGATGAAATGGCGCATCTTTGGCTTCAGGTTTTGCCACAGTCCCCCGCGGGAGAAACTCAGGACCCACGTCGCGTTCTGCAAGAGGCGATTGCCCGTCATCACGTAGAAAATAATCCGAGCGATTTCGAGGCGCACTACAATCTCGCCGCCATGCTGCAGGCGCGCGGTGAGCTCGCGCAATCGATTACGCACTATCAACGCGCGCTCGCGCTCCGGCCCGGGGACGCCACCGTGGAAAACTCCTTGGGCAGCGCATTCTTCGCCGCGGGAGAATTGCCGCAGGCCATCGCACATTTTTCCATCGCCGTACAAGCCCGCGACTCTTATTTCGATCCGCACTACAATCTTGGTCTCGCACTTGCCACAAGCGGCCAATTTCCGCAAGCAATCGAGCAATTCCGCGCAGCGGTCAAACTCCGGCCGCAAGATGCCGATGCCGAAGCAAATCTCGGCGGCGCGCTTGCGGCAAACGGCGAAACACAGGAAGCAATTGTTCATTTGCGCCGCGCCCTGGAACTGAATCCGCAGCTCGCTCTTGCTCGCGAAAATCTCGAAACGCTGCTCAAAGACACGTCCAAACCTTAATCACTCCCTTGTCAAAACTCGCCCCGCGGGATAGGTTCCTTGAGGAAGTGGAGGCGGAAATGCGCAGAGCAATTGCACTGGCCGTGATATTGATCGCGGCGGCAGTTTCGGGTGTTGCGACCACCCGCGGCGGAACCTTCGCGGTAGCGGATAGCCGCCTGCAAGGGGCTTTTCGAAAACCTTCGGTCAACGGCTGGACCTTCGTTCACGTGCAAGGCACGCCCGCGCAGATCGGCTACCAGCACGGCTATCTTCTGTCCGCGGAAATCGAAGATCTGCAGAAAGCCCTCCGCCTCGAACTCACCCACGACAATGGCAAGGATTGGAACTTTTTCCGGGACGCCGCGAAAAATTCCGTATGGCCGCACGTTGATCAGGAATATCGCGAGGAATTGCAGGGCATCGCGGACGGCATAAACGCGCGCGGGGTAAAGCTGGATTTATGGGACGTCGTCGCGATGAATATGGCCGAAGAGTGGAGCTACTACGTCGGAGCGTACGACAAACAGCACCACATCGCGTCACTTTCGACCGTGGTAGCGCCCGATCATTGCAGCGCGTTTGTCGCTACCGGCAGCTATACCAAGGACGGAAAAATCGTCATTGCCCATAACGATTGGACCGGCTACCTGGACGGCGCCCGCTGGACGATCGTGCTTGATGTCGTTCCGGCAAAGGGCTATCGCTTCCTGATGGACACACTTCCGGGGTACATCCACAGTGGAGATGATTTCGGCGTGAATTCCGCCGGCATCGTCATTACCGAAACGACTATCACTGGTTTTTCTGGCTACGACTTCAACGGTATCCCTGAATTCGTTCGAGCACGCAAAGCGATGCAGTATTCGGCATCGATTGATGATGTTGTGCGGATTTTCAAGGACGGCAACAACGGCGGTTACGCCAACGACTGGCTCATCGGTGACACGAAGAAAAATGAAATCGCCAGCCTTGAACTTGGATTAAGAAACGTTACGTTGGAGCGCAAAACGGACGGCTATTTTGCCGGCTCCAATTTTCCGATTAGTCCGAAGCTGGCCGCGGAAGAAACGGATTTTGATCTGAAAAATCCTTCGATCAGCGCCAACGCGCGCCACAAACGCTGGACGCAATTGCTCGAAGAAAATAAGGGGAAAATTGACGTCGCCATGGCGCAGCAATTTCTGGCCGACCACGTGGAAGATTCGCCGCGCGGCATGGGCGCCTGGCAACTGCCGTATGGCACGGCCGGTGCGGTACAAAATAAAGTCACGGACGCGGCTCTCGCCGCGAAAATGTCTTTCACCGCGGCTGCGGGACACGCCTGCGGCAAGGATTTTCTCGCGGCGAAACACCTCGCCGCACATCCGGAATTTTCCTGGCAGAAGCCGGAACTTCGCGACCTGAAGGCGTATCCCTGGACAACCGTCGCAGCCCAATAATTGTGATTTAGCGAAGAGCGCCCGGTTCGATTCCGTTTCGGCGTGCCTGATCGAAAATATTTTGCACCTGCGCGCTGATCTGCTTTTTCTTGTCTTCCAATTGTTTGATTTGGTCCGCGATGGAAGTCCGATTGAAGCGATGGTTCATGTGGATTGCGGTGTCCGAAGAATTGTCGCCATTAAAATGTTGGAGTTCAGCCAGTTTCTTGTCGGTGTCGTCCAGCTGTGCTTGCAATTTGTCTAACTGCTCCTTGTAATACGCAGCCGTGGAGTCTTTCGAACCCGTGTTCGTGGAAGACCGCGAGCCGGCTTTTGCGTCGCCGACGACGGAGACGCCTCCTCCCAGCTTATGCACGTCATCTTCCGTCCATACTTTCTTTGTCTTCTTGTCGGCAGTATTTGCGCCGTCTTTTGCTGTGGCGGGTGTGGGCGTACCTTGCGAACCATTCGCGGCGGAAGAGTCCGCCGGTTGCTGAGCCGAGGCTGCGCTGGCCGACAGGGCGCACGCGGCAAATAGCGGCAGGAGTCTGTGCGAGATTTTCACGACTGGCGCCTCTCGCAAGCAGTATGCGCCTGCTGTTTCCGTGTAACTTCCGGTTTGTTTAATTCGCCATGAACTGTACGTATGGCCAGGCGAGCAAAATCAGGGATTGGTGCTGGTTGGTGTAATCGCTCCAAGTTTTTCCAGTTCAGTCCGGACGATCGGTATCGCCTCCGCGGGTGGCCCTACGCGCTTGTAGTGCGACGCATAAGTTTTCTGATGCACGGAAATTGAGGAAAAAAATTTTCGCGCATCGAAATCATATGCCGAATACGTCGGCAGCCAGACTCCCGGCGCGAATTCGTAGCGTTCCTGCGCAAAGTGGCTGCCCTTGAAGATTTTCCCCAGAAAAATCCCGAACGAGATATCGTCCGTGACTTCCCCTTGAATGCGGGCCATTTGCCCCGAAGCATCGTCGAGCCAGACAAATCCCTTCACTTTCGTGAAAATGGAAGCACTACGGCTCGTAGGTCTGTAATTTGGATTTGGCTCCATGCGAAATTTGGAGAGCGTTCGGTCGCCACGCTTCTCTTGTCCCGCGAATGTGAAAACAAAAGCCGACCGCGTTTGATCAATCAGGTCTGCTCGTTCTTTTTGTTTCTTCGTGACCCTCTCGTATGCTTCGCGCTGTGGTTTGCCGCTCGCTGCCGCCCACGTCAACGAATTGAGCAACTTCTCCAGTTCCCCCCGATATGCGGCGGAATTGGTGGGAATTCCCTCCGTGCCGAGGGCAATATGCGCAATGCCGGTCCCGGCGGGGAAGAGTCGCGCCACCTTAACTTCCGTTTGACTCGTCTCAGCCGACGACTTTCTCTCCTCAACGCGTTCAATCCGTTCAAAAAGGTACATGGCCTGTTCGCTCTCTTTGAGTCCCGCGATGGCCTTCTCGAAACGTGCCGGGTCAGCACGCTCGCCATCTGATTCAGTCACTGCGTTTCCTTCCCACGCCTGTGCCAGGGGCAGAAGGGACAGAATCAAAGTCATTTGAGAGAGGCGCATGACGAGTCTCAGCATAGGCGATAGTTTAGGGTGCTACGCATTGGATTCTGCGCGATTTGCGACTGTTGCACTGTTCCATTGCCAGAAGCTGGTCTTCCGGGTGTTCTAATGCCAGTGTAATCAGACACGCCACGGGCTCTCGTAAATTTTCCGTCCGATATTCTTCAAATGCACTTAGAAGCCCCTATTTCCGTAAACAATTGAATACAAATAGGTTAGCTGTATCTCCATGCTTTGGCGCCCACTGGGGTCAGTTTCATTCTCCAATTTTTCACAAATCTTTCGATGCCCTTAACAAAATTTAGCGTCTAAAGGAACGAACAGGTACGTCCGCGCGTAATACAATCATAGGTAAGGATGATCTGGGAGGTTGCCTTTGGGTGTAGTTCCGATGGACGGATTGACTACGGTAGCAGCGCCTCCGGCGAGGGCAATCCGCCTGGGCCACATTCGCGGCTCCCTGATCACCTTTATTGAGACTCTGCGTCTCGCGCTGGACTCCCTGCGCGCCCACAAACTTCGCAGCTTTCTGACCCTTCTTGGTGTGATTTTGGCTGTCGCCGTACTGGTCGTGGTCATGAGCGTTGTGGCGGGAATGAATTTTTACGTCGCGGATAGAATCGCAAATCTGGGCGCCAACGTTTTCATCGTGGACCGCTTCGGCATCATCACCAGCAACGACGCCTGGGTGAAGGCGCAGAAGCGCCCCCTGGTTACTATGGAGGAATACGAGCGTCTGCGCGACAGCATGAAGACGGCACGAGCGGTGGCGGCGCTCGACGACCACCAGGTGGAAGTGCGAAGCGGGAACGAAAGGCTTACGGGCACGGATGTGATGGGAGTCTCCGCGAATTACGCGGATGTGCGAAGCATCGGCGTGGCGCAAGGCCGGTTCACTACCCAGTCGGACGACGATCACCGCGCAGAGGTGGTTTTCATCGGTTCGGACGTCGCAGCGAAATTCTTTCCGAACGTCGATCCCATCGGAAAATCCATCCGTGCGGAAACGCATGAGTACCAGGTGATTGGTGTAGCCTCGCCGATTGGAAGCGCCTTCGGGCAATCGCAAGACAACTTCATGATCATGCCGATCCACACGTTTGAAAAAGAGCTGCACCGGCAGCGTGACTGGATCGCCATTTTCGTGCAGGCGCCGAGCGCGGAGATGATGGAAGCGACGCAGGATGAAGCGCGCATGCTGATGCGGGCCTGGCGTCATTTGCCCTTCGACAAGCCAGACAATTTTGCACTGCTGGGTTCTGATTCGATCATGCAGCTGTGGCACGACCTGACGGGGACCCTGGCAGCGGCGGCAGTAGGGCTCGTGAGCGTGTTCATGGTGGTAGGCGGAATCGTGATCATGAACATCATGCTGGCGAGCGTGACAGAGCGCACGCGCGAGATCGGAATCCGGCGATCGCTGGGCGCGCGCAAGAAACACATTTTGTTCCAGTTCATGACGGAGTCTTCCGTATTGGCGGCGACCGGGGGAATGATCGGAGTGCTTTTTGCGTACGGCCTGGTGTTGCTTGGGCGCGCAAGCACTTCCATTCCCATGGAGATGCAGACCGGCGCCGTCATTACATCGCTGGTTATTTCCACGCTGGTCGGTTTGTTCTTTGGAATTTTTCCCGCCATGCGCGCGGCGAAGTTGGATCCGATTGAAGCGCTGCGGGCAGACGGGTAGGGCGCAATGGCACAAGCACACGGCGAAAACCTGAAGCAGGCGATGGATACGCTGCGTTCGCACAAGCTGCGCAGCTCTCTGACGGTTTTTGGAGTCGTGCTCGGCGTGAGCGTGATCATGCTGGTCGCCGCCCTCATCACCGGCTTCGACGTAAAAGTGCAGGAGATGGTAAAGCAGTTCGGCGCGGACACGGCGTTCGTTTCCAAATGGGATCAGGGCATGCACGGCGGCGACCGGCCGCTCGAGGAGCGGCAACGCAAGCCGTTGACGCTTGAAGATGGGAAGGCGCTTCGGGAATTGTGTCCTGCGGTCAAGAACGTGACCGTTTTCCTGCAAACGAACTGGCAGCAATCGCACACCGTGCGCACGAAGGCCGGCGAAGTGACGGCGATTGATTTTCGCGGCGTGCAGCCGAATTTCGGGCAGGTGTACGCGAACGCAGCGACGCTTGAAGGAAGATTTTTGGCGGACGGCGACGACCAGCACAGAGAAAAAGTGGTGATGCTTGGGGAGAACGTAGCCCCGGTGCTCTTCCCTGAGGGCCATCCCATCGGGAAAGACGTATTCATTGACGGCTCGGCATTCACTGTCGTGGGTGTGGTGGAAAAGCCGAAAGGCGGATTTGGCGGCGGCGATGAAGACCGGCGCGTGCTGATTCCCTACAACACATTCGTGAAGATTTATCCCGCAGCGGATGAAGTGAATATGCGGTTCCAAGCGTATCCCGGACTGCTGGATCAGTCCGTGGACCAGGCGGAAGAAGTTTTGCGGCGGCGGCGGAACGTCGCACAAGGCGGAAAAGATAATTTTTCGATTCGCACGGCCGCGCAGGAAGTGGAAGAGTTCCACAGCATCATGCTGATGGTGTACGTGGCGACGATGGTGCTGAGCGCGATCGGGCTGCTGATCGGCGGCGTGGGCGTGATGAACATCATGCTGGTGAGCGTAACGGAGCGCACGCGTGAAATAGGAATTCGCAAAGCGATTGGCGCGCGTAGCGGAGACATCACCTGGCAGTTCCTGCTGGAAGCGATGACCCTGACTGGGGCGGGCGGAGTGCTGGCGCTGGTGCTGGTAAATGGATTGGTGTTTCTGATCCGGGTAACGATTGGCTGGTCGGGCATTGTGCCCATTTGGGCGGCAGCGACCGGAATCGTGGTGAGCGTGTCCATTGGATTGATATTCGGCGTGTGGCCGGCGATGAAGGCGTCCAAGCTTGACCCTGTGGAAGCGCTGCGGTACGAGTAAGAAGTCCCCCCTTTTTTCTCCTTTGCAAGAATCCGTTGTGCAAGCGGCTGCGGTCGGGGCTTTGGTTAACTCTCGGAGAATTCTCTCGGGGTAAACCATAACACCCCCACCCCCTCAGCCCCCCGACTCCGCTCGGGGTAAAAAGCGGCCCCTACAGTAGCGGATGCACATGAAGCATTTGGGGGTCGGGTTCGGTTGAGGGCGGCGTATAATTCGGCGCGGCGGGACGAAGGCGATGGATCAAAACAAATTTGAAAGGCTGTGCCGGGCGCGGCGGATGCTGGTGGAGCTGGGAGAAGAGGCGCGGCCGTTGCGGGAGATTGCACGGGAGGCGGGGATTTCGCCGTTTCATTTCATACGGCAGTTTGAGGCGTTGTTTGGCGTGACGCCGCATCAGATGCGGATTCGAGCGCGGCTCGACCTCGCCAAGGTTCTTCTTGCAGCTGGAGAAAAATCAGTGACAGAAGTCTGCATGGAAGTAGGGATGTCCAGTCTGGGGAGTTTCAGTGATTTGTTCCTACGGCGCGTGGGCGTAGCGCCTTCGGCGTATCAACTGCGCGCGAGATCCATGATTGTGGTGCCCGGAATGCTGCCCGAGAAACTGTTTCCGGGATGCTTGGGCATGATGGGGCAATTGCCAGCGAGTGCATTTCGCAATTTTGAAGAAGCGCGACAGGCCTAAACTCTCCTAGAATTCCCACCTCAGACCGCAAGAGATGTTTGGAGGGAGATACCGTGCGAATCAAACTGACCAGCATCATGGTGGAAGACCAAACGAAAGCGCTGAAGTTTTACACGGAAGTGCTGGGTTTCCAAAAGAAACACGAAATCCCGATGGGCGAGTTCCGATGGCTGACAGTGACTTCGCCGGAAGGACCGGACGATTTGGAGCTGTCGCTGGAGCCGAATGCGAATCCGTCGGGGAAATCGTTTCAGGAAGCGATGTTTGCGCAGGGGATACCGATGGCGGCGTTCGAAGTGGCGGACATGGCGAAGGAATACGCGCGATTGAAGGGGCTGAAAGTAGTGTTCAAGGGCGAACCGGCGAAAATGGGGCCGGTATCCATCGCGATATTTTCGGATACTTGCGGGAACTTGATTCAGCTGTATCAAAAGCTGTAGCCGCGGCAACGACGAAACCTCCTTGCATCGCTAACCCCGCGGATCGCAAAAGAACGGGAACATTTAGGTATGGGTGTGCGTAGATTCGGGTGGGTGGACGAATCAAGCGAAGGGGTGTGCAATGAACAGGATGGCGGCAGCACTTCAAGCTGGGCTGGTGGCGCTGGGATTGACGGTTTTCAGCCTAGCGAGCGGGGCGCAAAGCGTGCCATCGCTCGGAAAGATTCAATCGCAGGAGGAGTTGGATAAGGCGATTACGGCGCTGGATAACGCGCTGTTTGACGCATACAACAAGTGCGACCTGGAAAAGTTCGCGAGCTTACTTGCGGAAGATGTGGAGTTCTATCACGACCAGGGCGGGGTGACGCTGGGAAAGGTGGCGTTGACCGACAGCGTGAAGAAGAATATTTGCGGAAAAGTGACTCGGGAGCTTGTACCCGGAAGTTTAGAGGTGTTCTATATGAAGGGGTACGGAGCGATTGAGATGGGGGTGCATCGGTTCCATCATCCGGGGCACGAGGATACGGAGGCAGTGGGAGAAGCAAGATTCGTCCATCTATGGCAGTGCAAAGACGGGGCGTGGAAGGTAACGCGGGTGCTGAGCTACGATCACCACGCCATGCAAAAATGAAGCGTCCCGCCCGCGACCATCAGACGAAGGGAAGAGCGGGAGCGTCAGAACAGGCGAAGTCTTGCCATGCCTCTTCTGTGGAGAAATTGGTCGAGAGAGAATGGAATGAGATTTTTGGTGAACGAATAAGGAGCGGATCCCATGAACAAATACTCTTATCTACGGTCGGTTTGGACTTTGTCCCGTATGGCTTTTGCCGGGTCGGCGTTGTTGCTGGTGTGCGGAGGCTTCGTTCAGGCGCAGGAAAAGCGGACGGTGTTCACAGAGGATAATTTTCACTGGCAAGCGAAACTGCCGGCCGGGCAGACGCTGGAGATCATCGGGCGCAATGGAGATATTGACGCGAATGGTGCGGCGGACGAGTCGGCTCAGGTGGACGCTACGAAGCGAAGCCATGGCGAGGACGCCAAGGAAGCATTTATCGAGGTAGTGGAATATTCCGACGGAGTCACGATTTGCGCTGTGCACGCGCGGAATGTTGCGCCGGGGCGGTGTCATCGAGGCGGCGTGGACTCCGAGTCCGGCAATTTCTGGCACAACTCGCGCGCAAAGATAGCTTTTTCGGTGAAGGTGCCGCGTGGCGTGATTTTGAAGGCGGAAACGACAAACGGCGGCATTCGCGGGAGAGATTTGAACAGCGTGGTGGAAGCCAGCACGACGAACGGAAGCGTGGATGTTTCGACCAGCGAATGGGCTTCTGGCCGCACGACGAATGGGCATGTGGACGTCACGATGGGCAAGGCCGATTGGAAGGGCGAACTGGAGCTGGCGACGACAAATGGTGGAATTACGGTATCGCTGCCGGGGTCCGCGCAATTTCAGGTTAGGGCGGCGACTACCAACGGGAATATTCATACGGACTTTCCCATCACCGTGCTGGGAACTTTCGGTACGAAGAATGTTTCCGGCACGGTGGGTTCGGGCGGGCGCGATCTGAAACTGGCGACCACAAATGGCGGAATTGAAGTGAAGAAGTCCGGAGCTTAGTTACGCCGAGCGGAGAAGACGAGCAGCGCGGTCGCGCAGAGAAGACTGTTGAACCGGCGCGGCCTGTTGTACGGGTACGTGGCGCCGGGCCAGTGGATAAAGCGCTTCAGCCAGAGCATCGCCAGTCGCCGGGCGCAAAACGGGATCCTTTGACAGGCACTTCATAACGATTTCATCCAAAGCGCGAGGAACGGTGGAATTGCGGTGCGACGGTGGCAGCGGCGCAGAAGAAAGAACACGCGTGCACACTGCCTGAATGGATTCGGCGTGGAACGGGCTCTCGCCCGTCAGCATTTCGTAAAGCACGCCACCCAAAGAGAAAATATCGGAGCGCGAATCTTGCGGGCGGCCCATGATCTGTTCCGGGCACCAATATGCCGGAGTACCCAGGAGTTGACCGCCTCCCGAGTCGCGGTGCGCAACGCGGGCCATGCCAAAGTCTGAAAGCTTCACGCGGCGTTCCGCGTTGATCAGGATGTTCGCGGGCTTTACGTCGCCGTGAATTACGCCCTTACGATGCGCCACGTTGAGCGCGCCGGCGATGTCCCCTACCCAGGCGCAAGCGCGCGGGAAAGGAACAGTGCCCTTTTCTAGGACGCGGTCGAGCGGCTGACCGTCCACAAATTCCATGACGAGATAAGGCGTCTGCGAGGGCTCGTCAATGCCCATATCGTGCAGAGCGAGAATGCAGGAGTGAGAAATCTGCCCGATGACGCGAGCTTCCTGAAAGAAGCGATCGCGCGCCGCGCCAGTGGCAATTTCTTTGGGGAAAATCTTGAGGGCGACGATGCGGCCGATGAGCGGGTCATGCGCGCGGACTACACGGCTGAAAGCGCCCGCGCCTACAGTGTCGAGAATTTCGTAACGACCGACTTTCACGTTCAGGGACCCTTTCCGCGAGAGATGTCCGCAATGATGATTTTGGAGAAATGGCTGTCGGAAAGGAATGAACCGCAAGTCCCGAATTTGGACGTACGGACGTACTAGGACGGAACTGCCTGTAACTATAAGAAAAATCTAAGGTTACGAGCATGCTGCGTTGCAAGGGCGATTTAGTACAGGTGACGGCCGAAGTTTCCTATTCTGTATAAAACATGAGGAGAACGCCAAGGGCGATCATCAGAAGCGGCCAAATGCGTTGGAAAACGCGCCGGGCGGGGACGGAAGCGTCCGAAAGACCCTTCGAAATCCCGATACATGCGCCGATGGCAGCGTAAGAGAAATGCTGCATTTGGATACGATGCATGGCCGTCATGGCGTCTCCACCGTGCATGCCGGCGTCATGTACGTGGAAGAGCAACATCGTGGAGCCTAGAACAGCGAGCACGGGGAAAACCCAGGCGCTCCAAGCGGCGCGCAGGCTGCCCTTCGCGCGGCGTAATTCGATGAGCCCTAATCCGAGAAGAATGAGCGCAAAAGTTTTGTGTTGCAGGACTTCGAGATTACCTGTGACGCCCGTCCACCAGTTTTTCGGGCCGAAAGGCCAGAGCTCGGTGTCGCTGAAGACGAAAACGAAAATTCCAGAAAGAAGAAAACAGAGAGGCCACGCGTAGCGAACCGCGGGCCAGCGATTGCGGAAGCGCGATTCGGTGAGAATGAAGAGTCCGGCAAGAACGACGAAAAGTCCCGCGAGATGATGATTGAATTCGCTTTCCTTTTTGTCCGCGAGGAGTTTGGCTTGGGCAGCAGGATCCGGGTTGTCATCCATGGGCATGGACATGCCGGCGTGATCGTGGTGAGCAGGGGGATTTTGCGCGAAGGAGATTGTGGGAGGGAGACCGAAAAAAATCATGGACAACAAAAGAAACAAGGAAAACGGAATGCGAGGTTTTGAAAATACTTCAATCACGCTGGCGACCTCCGCGAGAAGCATGCTTGGCGCCAGGTGGCGCTCGAAAAGTTTGATTCAACAGAGAGTCCGAAAGCTACATTTTGTTTCCGAAAGGAGCGAGGGCGGGGGCTGTTTTGAGCTTTGCGGGAAAATCGTTGATGAATGATTTCATCGCCGGGTGCCAAAAGCCGTTGAAACCGAAGAAATACATTTCCTTGATGGCTTGATCGGAAAGCCAGCCATCATGCGCCATTCGATAGGTAGCAACAAAAACTCCGGTTCGATCATCGCCAAAGCGGCAGTGGACAAAAATCTTTTCATGTTGATCTTTGAAAAGAGAAAGAAATTGGGCGACTTGGTCGTTGGATGGAGGAGCCCAGCCGCTGATGGGAATGTTGACGAAGCGAATGCTGAGTGCTTCGGCTTGTTTACGCTCCCAGGCAATTTTGTCAGAATCTTCGCCGCGAAGGTCAACGATGGTAGTGATGCCGAGAGTTTTGAGTTGTTGAAAGCCTTCGGAACGCGGTTGCGCGCCGCGAAAGAGAGAATCGTTTATTTTCCCGGCGTTGGGAACGCCGGGAAGTCTTAATTTTTGTCCATAGCGGGGAGGAGAAATAGTTGGAGAAGAGTTTTTTTGGGCTTGCACGGAGAGCAACGGAGAGGCGATGAGAACAAGAAAAAAGAGCGCACGTGAGAGGGAAAATCTCATAGAAGATTGGATGCAAAGAGTTTAGCGCGCGAAGCGGGAGAAAAAATATGCAGAGACGGGAATGGTGACGAGAGAAAAGGCACCACTAGATATAGACGTAGTACGAAAAAGTCATCCACATTTTGCGTTTTTCTCTTGACAGAATTTTTACATCCGCCGATACTGCGAATCCAGATTCGGGGGAACGTGGAAGCGCCAGACGGACCCAGTCGAGGCTGTGACAGGTCCGTGTAATAAAACCCACGAAACCGGCCCGCGTATTTAAACGAAAAACCGAGCGCGAAGTTGATGCTTCGCACTGGCTTTTGCGGAGCAGCGGACCTGCTGTGAGGCTGATTGCTGACAAGCGGCCAATGGCAGGGCATTGCTTTTGTCGTCCCAGAACGTTGAGGATGGCAAGATTTGTCGCGCCATTTTTTTCGCGGGCGGCTTCCACGCGAGACCAGAATCTCGGAAGGTTAGACGCGGTACGTACGTGATTGGGTGCAATTTTCCCTGCGCCTCGCAGGGGAGTAAAATAAATAGGGTTCCCCGCGTGACGGGAGCCCGGTACGCGGAGGGACGGATGGCAACAGTGAAGCCGGCGCTGCATGGAAAGACGCTCGAGACCAAGGCGGCCGCGGAGACCGCGGCAGGCATTCGAACAGGACTGGTCTTTGAGCGGTTCTTTACCGATGGCAAGATGTCGCCGTTCGACGCGATGGAATGGGAAAGGCGTCCGGCGCTCATCGGCAATGAAAAGGGCGTGACGATTTTCCGCCAGGACGACGTTGAAGTGCCGAAGAGCTGGTCGCAGACGGCGACCAACATCGTCGCCAGCAAATATTTCCACGGAAAACCTGGAACCAGTGACCGCGAAGGCTCAGTGCGCCAATTGATCGGGCGCGTGGTGAATACGATTGTGCGCTGGGGCGAGGCGGGTGGCTACTTTGCCGACAGCGCGTCGCGCGATGCATTTAAAGATGAGCTGACGCATCTGCTCGTCGAGCAGAAGATGAGCTTCAATTCGCCGGTGTGGTTCAACGTGGGCGTGCAGCCGAAGCCGCAGTGCTCGGCGTGCTTCATCAATTCCGTGCAGGACAGCATGGAATCCATCATGGGCCTGACGCGAACGGAAGGGATGCTGTTCAAGTGGGGCTCGGGCACGGGCACGAACTTTTCGGCGCTACGCGGCAGCAAGGAGACGCTGAGCGGCGGCGGCATCGCGAGCGGCCCGGTGAGCTTCATGAAGGGCTTTGACGCATTTGCCGGTGTCATCAAGAGCGGCGGAAAGACGCGGCGCGCTGCGAAGATGGTGATTCTGAACATCGATCATCCGGATATCGTCGAGTTCATCGAATGCAAAATGAAGGAAGAGCGCAAGGCGCACGTGCTGATCGAGCAGGGCTACGACAGCGCGATTGACGGCGACGCGTACAGCTCGATCTTCTTCCAGAACGCGAATCATTCGGTGCGCGTGACGGACGACTTCATGCGCGCAGTTGAAGAAGACAAGGACTGGTGGACGAAGAACGTCAACGACGGGCAGCCGACCGAAAAGCTGCGCGCGCGCGATCTGATGCACAAGATTTCTGAATCCACCTGGCAGTGCGGCGACCCGGGCATGCAGTACGACACGACGGTCAATCGCTGGCACACCTGCAAGACTACGGCGCGCATCAACGCTTCGAATCCCTGCTCCGAGTACATGTTCCTGGACGACACCGCGTGTAACCTGGCTTCGTTGAACCTGATGAAGTATGTGAACACGAGCGGGCAGTTTGACGTGGATGGATTCCGGCACGCCGTGGACGTGACCATCACCGCACAGGAAATCCTGGTGGACAACGCCAGCTATCCCACCGACAAAATTGCGAAGAATTCGCACGACTTTCGTCCGCTGGGCCTTGGCTACGCGAATCTTGGCGCTCTGCTGATGTCCATGGCGCGGCCGTACGATTCGGACGAAGGTCGCGACATGGCGGGCGCGCTCACCGCGCTGATGTGCGGCGAAGCGTACGCGCAATCCGCGCGTATCGCGGAGCGCATGGGTCCATTTCCGGGTTACGCGGCGAATCGCGAGCCGATGCTGGACGTGATTCGCATGCACCGCGAAGAGATCCGCGGCATTCAGCCGGATCACGTGCAGGCGGATCTCTACATGGCGGCGCAGGAATCGTGGGACACCGCGCTGGCGCACGGCGAAAAGCACGGCTACAAAAATTCGCAGGTCACCGTGCTCGCTCCAACCGGTACCATCGGCTTCATGATGGATTGCGATACCACCGGTATCGAACCGGATCTGGCGCTCGTGAAGTACAAGAAGCTAGTCGGCGGCGGCGTCATCAAGATCGTGAACAACACGGTGCCCTCCGCGCTGAGGAAGCTTGGCTACACGCCGGAACAGACGAGCGAAATCGTTTCCTACATTGATAAAGAAGGAAAAGTCGAAGGCGCGCCACACTTCAAGGCGGAGCACCTGCCCGTGTTCGATTGCTCTTTGGCACAGCCGGGAGGCCGTTCGATTTCCTGGACCGGTCACGTGAAGATGATGGCGGCGGCGCAGCCGTTCCTTTCGGGCGCAATCTCCAAGACCATCAACATGCCGGAAAATTCGACGATTGACGATATTTCGAACGCGTACATCGAATCGTGGAAGCTGGGGCTGAAAGCTGTCGCGGTCTATCGGGACAATTCGAAGCGTTCGCAGCCGCTGAACGCCGGCTCGAAAAAGGAAGAAAAGAAGACGGAAACTGCGACGGCGCAGGAATTGTTGCCGATGCAGCGCGAACTCTTTGCGCGTATGCAGCGGGAAAAAATGCCGGTGGAACGTACGTCCATCACGCACAAATTCAGCGTGGGCGGCCACGAGGGCTATATCACGGTTGGCATGTACGAAGACAGCCGGCCAGGCGAGGTCTTCATCAAGATGTCCAAGGAAGGCTCCACGCTTTCCGGCGTGATGGATGGCCTGGCGCTGACCATTTCGCTTGGCCTGCAGTATGGCGTGCCAATCAAGGTTTTCGTGGACAAGCTGGTGAACACGCGCTTTGAACCGAGCGGCATCACCGCCAACCCAAATATTCGCTTCGTTTCCTCCGTACTGGATTACATCGCACGCTGGATGGGCGGGCGGTTCGTTTCCACGGATTACTTGAAGCTGAACGGCTCCGCTCCCGTGGAAGCTGGCGCGATGGGTACCGCAATGGCGCCACCCCTTGGTGTGACTGCTATGACCATGCCTCCGGCAATCAAGCCGGCAAGCATGAGTTCGAATTCGATGAGCAACGCGCACGAAGGCGCCCCGACCTGCAGCGAATGCGGCATGTTGATGATGCCAAACGGCGCTTGCTACAAATGCGAAAACTGCGGGAGCACGAGCGGGTGCAGTTAAACCAGTGAGGAAAAAGGAGACGCGAGCGACTCAATGAGCGCACACGCAACGCGCACAACACTGGCTGCCACCCCGGTTCCCGTTACACAAAAAACGCGAGGGTTTTTACGCATCGTTCGGCATGGCGCCGGCCCCGCTTCAATCTACGTCATCACCTATCACAAGCTAAACGTGCACGGCGCGGCGCCGAAGCCCGTCCTGGCGGAAGGCGCGGAAGCGCTGATTGATCTGCTGGAGAGAATCGGCGTGGACTTCCGCGTGGAACAAGTGCGCGGCGCTTTGGAAGATATCCTGCGCTTTGGCTCCGCCAACATTCCGGATTTGTGGCTCAGCGATGAAGAAATGGTGGAAAAGGGACTGGTCGAGGCCTAGAACACAATTCTCGATCGAACTTGAAGGGCCGGAGCGATTCTCGTCCGGCCTTTTGCACTGTTTGGCAAGAGAAGCAGAGCCCAAAAGGCGATGGGCAATCCATACTCCAGCAATGTGGCGAAAACTATGGCGATGCTGGAAAGTGCGGCGCTCAACCCTTCGAATGCTCAGGAAAAGTTCCCACGAGACAAATGTGGCAAGCGTGGTGGTGGCGCTAGTGTGACCGCGGGCGGAGTGGCGGTCGGGCGGCGAGTGCTCTTGGACGCATACGCAGGCGCGGACCAATCGGCGGCGGCACGGCTTGCAGTGAGGAGCCGCAACTTGGGCAGAACTCCAGGCCCGCGTTGGGGCCGGAAAGATGAGCGCGGAGCCAGTGCCCGCGAGCAGAACACTGCGGATTGATGCATTGCACGGTCCAACCGGGCAGATATTGCATGCGCGTGTTCTCCATTTTGCCGCCTTTCCCCGCAAGGGGTCCCCTGGCGGCTTGATGAACTTCAATGGCGCGCATTGTGCTGCCGCTCGTCTGTGGTGTCAAGAGAAAACGCTACAAGATATGGGGGTGCAGTTGCGGTCCTACCGCGCGGGACGTAAGATGGCAGACCAGACCAAGGAACGCGCCACCTGCAAAGCCCAAATAGCGCACGGAGGAATTCATGGCCAACGTGGAATTCAGTTTCGGCGGAGGGAAGCCTGTCATGCCAAATCTTGGCGCATTGAAATCAAGGTTTCTGACGATTGTGGGTGTGGTGGTGCTGCTCATTCTGTTGTTGGCGTCCACTACGTCCATTCCCACGGGCCACGTCGGCGTCTTAACGCTGTTCGGCAGAGTTACCGGCGACGTATTGCCGGAGGGAATCCATCTCATCAATCCTTTGAAATCCGTGGAGAAGATGTCCATTCAGACGCAATCCCGCAAGGAAAGCGCGAACGTGCCATCTAAAGAAGGATTGATCCTTTCGCTCGATACGTCGCTACTCTTTCGCCTGGACAAGGACAAAGCGGCGCAGGTATTCCAGACCGTGGGCAGCGATTACGCGGAAAGGGTTGTTGAACCGGAGCTTCGCTCGGCCATCCGGGGAGCTACCTCTGCGCATTCTTCGAACGACCTTTACACAAATGGCCGCGAAATCGTGCAGCAGCAGATCGAAAGCGATTTGCGCACGCAATTGACGCCACGTGGTGTGATTGTCGAAGCCGTTCTTCTGCGCGATGTGCAACTGCCTGCTCTGCTGAAAGCCTCCATTGAAGCCAAGCAACAAGCAGAACAGGACGCGCTTCGTATGAACTTCATTCTGCAAAAGGAAAGGCAGGAGGCTGAACGCAAGAGCATCGAAGCAAAAGGCATCTCCGATTTTCAGAAAATCGTGGCACAGGGGATCAGCCCGCAATTGCTCGAGTGGAAGGGAATCGAAGCGACGGAGAAACTCGCGGCGAGTCCAAATACAAAGATTGTAGTCATTGGCAACACGAAGAATGGATTGCCGCTGGTGCTGGAGCCGAAGTAGAGAAGCGCCGCTCTTAGCGGTCCTGCAGGAAATTAGTTCTTGGGAGGTTCGATCGGTTTACCTGTGTCCGGAGAAATACCTGCCTTCAGCAGTAGTTCTGCCACTTGCTTCTTGAGTTGCTCGAGCGAAACCTGTTTGTCACCGATCATTTTTTGCAGTTCGTCGAGCTTTGCTTTGCCATCTGCGTCGCGCGTGTAATCTGGATTCGAATAGTACGAATCGGAATCGAGCGCCAGCTCGCGCTTCAGTACATCGAGTTCGGCTTGCAGCTGCGCGAGCATTTCCTTTGCTTTCGCCGCTTCCGCCGCTTCCTTCGCGGCCTCGGCTGGATCGGTCACGGCCTTCTTGGCGCCCTCGGCCGCATCCTTCGCCTTGTCCTTGACGTCCCCCGCGGCGTCCTTCAGCACCTCCCCGGTCTTCTCGGTCGACTCCTTGAGGGAGTCTGGACCGGGCGGGTTCGCCACATCTTCGGCGACACTCGTCCCGACGCCGGC
>Ga0137409_10002505_pt1 | contig 19636 bp, 15 predicted proteins | sample CZODoug1_16funga_FD_122059 | JGI IMG/M metagenome (GOLD analysis project Ga0137409, IMG submission 122059) | Vadose zone soil fungal communities from Angelo Coast Range Reserve, California, USA - CZODoug1_16fungal (Hybrid Assembly) | ecosystem: Environmental > Terrestrial > Soil > Vadose zone... | reverse complement strand
TCGCCGACGTGTTGATCGACTGCGTCGAAGGCGGTGCGTCGGTGAGCTTCATGCATCCGCTGCCGCGCGATCGCGCCGTGGCGTTCTGGCGCCGCGTGGCACAAGGCGTGGCTGCGGGCGAACGCGCGCTGCTGATCGCCGAAGATGCGCGAGGCCTGTGCGGCACGGTACAGTTGGTGCTCGACCAGCCGGAGAACCAACCGCACCGCGCCGATCTGTCGAAGATGCTCGTGCATCGTCGCGCACGCCGCCAGGGGCTCGGGGCGGCGCTCATGCGTGCCGCTGAAGCCACGGCTCGCGAATGCGGCAAGACGCTGCTGGTGCTCGACGCCGTCACCGACGGCGATGCCGCACGCCTGTACGAGCGCCTGGGCTGGAAGCGCGTCGGTGACATCCCCGGCTATGCCTTGATGCCGCAGGGCGGGCTTTGCAGCACGACGGTGTACTACCGGAACCTCGGCGGATAGTAGGCGAATCCGTTGTCGCACCGCGTCAGGCACTGCTCGAGAACGGTAGATGTGTCGCCACGTACTCGGCGGTATTGGCCTGCGCCCAGCAGGAGCACATGCATCGGCATAACGTCGACCTGCCTCGTTTACGGTCTGACGGTTGCAGGCTGAACGCACTCGGGAGGCAGCATGACGAAAAGAATCTGGACAGGAGTGTTTACCGCAATCGTCGGCTTCGCGACAGCAGTCACCGCGCAGACGACCTCACCGCCGCAGAGCAACCCCTCGAGCGCTGATCGGCGGATTACCGTAACAGGATGTCTGAAAGAGGCGCCTTCAAGTTCTGCCAGCACTACTGCGACGGGAGCCGCACGCACGACTGGAACAGCAGGAACCACCGGGGCAACGGGGGCGGCGGGGACCACTGGCACTACCGGCGACACCGCGGCGGTCACGCCGAAATTTCTGCTCACGAATGCGTCCTCTTCGCCCGCCGACCCGTCGGGCTCCACGAGCGCAACCGGTGTGACGGCGGCCGGCGCGGCGAGCGCCTCTGCAGGCCAGACATCGAGCGCGTCTGCAGGCCAGACATATCGACTGATTGCGAACGCGGCGTCGCTCGGTCCGCACGTCGGAAAAAAGCTGGAGCTGATCGGAACGCTCGAGGATCAAGGCGCCGCGGCCCCAACGACGGAGCCCTCTGCCGGATCAGAAGCCAACGCACTTGTACTGAGAGTGGAGTCCGGCAAGATCGTGGCGGCATCGTGCTCGCAGTGACAAGTATGTGAATGTTCAGGGACGAGGAACTACGATGTCCGCGGTTCCTTGTCCCACCGCCTCGCACGGCGGCGTTGGCTTGCCCGTCCTTCAGCGATTCCGACTCTCCGCGAAATTCGTTTGAGCGCCGGAGAGTCGCCTCGGCGGCGGTTTGAACGCACTTCGAATATTCCCCACCCGGCACCTTGGCGCGAATCGCGCGCGGCCATGCTATCGTGAGGCTCCAACTCACGACCAGGCGGCCACGATGAACGATGAGCGTCGATTCCGGCAGCAGCGGCCATGAGCGTCTTCGCGGCATCGCCGCGCCCAAGCCATCTCACCCGCGCGATCATCACCACGGACGCGCGAGCTCGCCAATCGTGGTGTGAGGGCGGCGCGTGCGCCGCCGGCGGGTCCGGCGTGTTCGAATCGGAGGCCGATGGCGCCGACGAAACGGTGCGACAACAAGGAGAAGAACGATGCCTGATGAGAAACAGGATCAGAACGAGAACGTGGAGACGCCGAACGACCTGTCGCGACGCGAGTTCGTCGCCATGTCCATAGCCGCGGGCCTTGTCGCCGCGGCCGGGTCCGGGTCGGCCGCGGAACTGCCGGTCGTCGAGACCAACGTGGAGGTGAAGACGTCTGACGGTGTCTGCGATGCGGCGTTTATTCATCCCGCAAGCGGCTCCCATCCCGGCGTGCTCATCTGGCCCGACGCGTTCGGGTTGCGGCCGGCGATGCGCGACATCGCCAAGCGCATTGCGGCCGAAGGATATTCCGTGCTCGTGCCCAATCCCTTCTATCGGCTGGCGAAGGCGCCCGTCATTCAGGATCCTTCGTCCTTCAGCTTCCAGAATCCAGCGGACATGGCCAAGCTGCAGCCGCTGATGGCCTCGATCAACGCGCCGGGCGCGGCCGAGACGGATGCTGTGGCCTGCATTGCGTTCCTCGATGCGCAGCCGCCAGTCAACAAAGCCAGGAAGATTGGCACTCAGGGCTACTGCATGGGCGGCCCGCTCGTGGTGAGGACAGCCGCCGCGTCGCCGGTTCGAATTGGTGCGGGTGCCTCATTCCACGGCGGGGGACTGGTCACCAACACGCCCGCGAGCCCGCACCTGCTCGCGCCGAAAATCAAGGCACGGATGTATTTCGGCGTGGCGTCGAACGACGACATGCGCCAGCCCGATGCGAAGGACAAGCTGCGCGAGGCTTTCGCGGCGGCAAAAGTGCCGGCGGAGATCGAAGTCTATCCCGAGGCGCTCCACGGCTGGTGCGTCCCGGACATGCCGCTCCAGAACGGGAAGCCGATCTACAGCAAGCCGGATGCGGAGCGGGCTTGGGGCAAACTGGTCGCGCTGTACAAGACCGCGCTCGCGTAGCGGCGCGTCAGGTTCGCCTGCATCAGGCGGCGCATCTGGCGCCGCCTGATGCCACGCTAAGTTCTTTCGAGCTCTCCGAACGACTATCGCAAGACAGGCGGCTCTGGACTCCCAGTCGCGCCGGGACTCTATCGCCTTGCTGTTGGCGGATGGCCGTTGTCAACCGCAGCGGCGTTCACCGCAGGTCGAATGCACCGGACCGGCTACTTGCCGCAATGCTCGGTCAGAAATCTGAACACGTCATCAGCCCAGACGGAGGATCCAAAATAGCCAAAAGTGTGGCCGTCTTGAGGCGAGTTGCCGTAGCGGGGATAAATCTTGACCTCATAGGTCTTGCCAGCGTCCTTCATCGCTGCCGAGAGAGTCTTGCTCGGCGACAGGTCGTAATCGTTCGCGGCTTGGAAAAAGAAAATCGGCGCATGCGAATTTCGAACCGCATGAGTCATGAGCGATTGCAATTCGGGCGCCTGCGCCCAACTCTGGGCGCCTCCCGCCGAATCGATCGCCGCGCAGTAATGTCCTCGCTCAGCACCCAGCACAGCCTCGACGCCGCCAAACGAATTTCCAGCCACGGCGATACGATCCGGCTGAACGAAGCTCTGCTTTCGTAGCCACGCCAGGGCCGCCAACTGATCGTTCAGGTGATCCGTTTCCAGCAACCGCACCATGGCCGCGGCGCCCGCGGAGATGCCGCCCTTCTTCTCGGCCGCAGCGATCTCGTCACCAATGTACGGACCGGCCGAAGCACTCAACCCTTGACCTCGCCGGTAAGGTCCAAAGAATACCCATCCGTGGCTGGCGAACGTTGGGCCGAGTGCCTCGAATGCGTCCTTGCTGAGCATGCCAGCGGCGCTCCCGTGGTTGTAGACGACCGCAGGAAACGGGCCTGCTCCCTCCGGTTTGTACAACACGCCGTGAAGGATGACCTCCCCACTGGGAAACGCAACGATATCTGCCGCGGGCACAACCAGCGGCGACAGCAGCAGCGAAAAGACGATCAAGAAACAGCGTTCAGTCAATTGTTGATGCACCGGCCCCAACGCAACGCGCCGCCACGGAGATCATGACCGGTCGGCCGGTGGCGGTCAATCGCCATCCAGAATTGGTCGCGTGATGGCGTTGCCCGGAAGTAATCGTCCGGCGCTGTCGCCCCGCCCGTATAATCCACCCGAAGAGGATGGACCGATGACCAAGAGGCTTACTGTCGCAGTCGGCGTGCTCCTGGCAATTGTTGCCGTCAGGTCGAGGACCATCGCGTCGCAGACCCGAGGCGCTCCCGACCACACCGTGACGACAGCCCAGTACGAGCAATGGAAAAAGGATCTGTCGAATTGGAATCGCTGGGGCAAGGATGACGAGATCGGCACGATGAACCTCATCACGCCGGCAAAGCGGAAGCAGGCCGCGGCGCTCGTCAAGGAGGGGGTGTCGGTTTCGCTCGCCAGTGACCCGGACACGGAGAAGGCCGTCGATAATCCAAACCCCTACGAGCACCAGATGCAAGGGATCGGCTCCGATCGGTGGGGCGTTTCCTACCACGGCATCGCCCACACCCACCTCGATTCGCTCGCGCACATCAACGAGAACGGCGTCTTTTTCAACGGCTATAAACCAGACCCCGATGCGGTGATCAACGCCAATCGCCACTTCAAGAACTCGATTCACAACCTGAAGACGGGCATTGTCACGCGCGGCGTGCTGATGGACATTCCGCGGCTCAAGGGTGTGCCGTATCTCGAGCAGGGAACGCCAATCTACGTCGAAGATCTCGAGGCGTGGGAGAAGCAGGCTGGGGTGAAGGTCGGCCCCGGCGACGCCTTGTTCGTGCGTACGGGGGTATGGGCGCGGCGCAAGGCGGTCGGGCCCTATGCCCGGGGGCGGAATGCAAAGGACGCGGGGCTTGATCCGTCCGTGATTCCGTGGTTGAAGCAGCGAGACATCGCTCTGATGGGCAGCGATCACCCCCAGTATGTGTCTCCATCGAATATCACGGCAGCCGCCCATGATTTTGCCTTGGTGTACCTGGGAGTGCACCTGATCGACAATTGCGATCTCGAAGCCCTGAGCGAAGCCGCTGCGTCCCGCAAGCGCTGGGACTTCATGCTCACGATGGCTCCGATCCCCGTTGTCGGTGGGACGGGTTCACCGATCAACCCGATTGCGACCTTCTGAGACTTCGACGGGACGCCCGGGACAGCCGCTTTCGAACCCGTGGTGCGCGTATGGCTCGTCGTTGAATAGTCAGAGAATGTGGCTTTGGCAACTCAGGCCGATCCCCCTGGCCTCTTGTGGAGTCCGAAGGGGATCGCGCGATGAAGCGACTGCCGTTACGCGCGCGCCACGTGACCAGGACCCGCCGTCTCCGGCGCGACCGCGGGCAGCGGCTGACGGCCGACGGTGCGAAAGGCACGGAATCCAACGAGGCACCCGTGTGCCCTCAGGAGACTGAGAAACCGTTTGTAGTCGCTGGCTGGCATGTTGAAGAGCCGGACGAGCATCCGATAGTTGCCCCCCGTCTGCTCCAGCCCACGAGCGATCACTTCCCGGAGAACGTCGCGGCCGAGGTCGCGGCTCATGAAAAGCGGATGAACAGTCGCCCAGAACGACTTCCCGCCGTCGATCATGTCCGCCACAAGATCCGCGGCGACCGTCTGCGCGGGCCGGCCATCGCGGGAGTCCTTCCTCGCGCCAGGTGACAGTCTGGCTGCCGTCGGGCCGTCCAAATCCCGCGGCAGGTCGGACACGTCGATCGTCGAACGGGTGGCCCTCAGGACCACCCGCTCTACGACGTTCCGCAACTGACGGACATTGCCCGACCATTCGCACTGCAGGAGGCGGCGGGCCGCTTCCGGCGACAGCGCGCGCCGGGCCACTCCGTGTTGCCGGCTGCACTTTTCAAGGAAGTGATCGAGCAGGGCCGGCACGTCCTCCCGGCGTTCACGAAGCGGCGGCACGTGGATCCCGATGACGTTGAGGCGGTAGAACAGATCTTCTCGGAACGCGCCGGCCGCGATCCGTTCGTGGAGATCGCGATTGGTGGCCGCGATGATGCGGACATCGACGCAGGCGTGGACACTGGTTCCGCCCACCCGCTGCACTTCGCCGGTCTCGACGAATCGGAGCACGAGCGCCTGCAGTCGCGGGCTCATCTCTCCGACTTCGTCAAGGAACAGCGTGCCGCGGTTGGCGCTCTCGAAGAGCCCCGCCTTGTCGCGATATGCATCCGTGAAACTGCCTCGAACGTGTCCGAACAGTTCCGATTCGAGGAGCGAGTCGGGAAGCCCCGCGCAGTTGATCGTGACCAGTCCGTACTGTCGCCGCGGGCTGTGCTCGTGAATCAGATGCGCCACCACCTCCTTGCCGACACCTGTTTCGCCGGTAATGAGCACCTTCGCGTGGCACCGGCTCGCCAGTTCGATGTCCTGACGAATCTCGCTGATCGCCTGGCTGGAGCCTACGAGTACGGGTTCAGTCATGGCCACTCCTTCTGCAGCATCACCGAAGGCGGCCGGACCACGCTCATCAGCCTCTCCCGGCTGCGCCGGACCACCTTTTTGACGGGCTTCGCGTCGAGGGAGACGACGTTCAGGCGGTAGAACAGCGCCTGCAGAAAGAGGCCGGCTTCGACCAGCGGCCAGAGCGGCACGCGTGTGATCGAGACAACCTGGACGCTGCCGGCCGCCTGGATGACCCAATCGTCCACGTCCATCTGCTGGGCAAGCGACAGAGCCGACACTCCCTCCAGAAACAGCGTCCCGCATCTCCGGGACGGCAGAGCAAGCGCGCCGGGCGCCGCGCAAACGTGAAACGGAGGCGTGCACCATGTCATGAGATGTTTGGTGACGGACGACATCGCCAGATCGCGACAGGTGACGAGCAGGTTGGCCTGGTAGTCAGTCGACGTCAGCTGGTCAAGAAGCGTCGACTCAGAGAGGCAGACGTAAGCGCTCGAATGCATCACGATCCCCAGGGGCTCATCGCGGTCCGGTTTCGAAGTCATGGCAAGGCCTCGTTCCATTCCGTTCACCCGGCTAGTGACGTCTGGCGCCGTCTCGTTACAACGCACCGGACCACGACGCGCGAATACCGTGTAACGAACTGGCTCGCGCATTCACCAAGATGCAGAAGGAAATCGCGAGGCGGCGACCGGCCGTGCAAAAGGCGCCGGTATCTACGCTAAGCTCGCCGCGTGGGACTGCCCCGCCACGAGTTCGACAAGGAGTACGTTCAGCGGCTCATTGCGGCTGAACCGGAGACCGAACGTCATTTCACCTTGTATTTTGGAGAGCTCTTGACCTTGAAGCTGCGATCGAGACTGCGCTCGGCCGCCCAGATGGAAGATGCGAAACAGGAGACCTTCGTCCGCGTCTTGCGTACGCTCAAGCAAAAGGGTGGCCTCTCCACGCCCGAGAGCCTCGGCGCGTTCGTCAACGGCGTCTGCAACAACGTCCTGTTCGAGTTCTACCGGTCGGACGCGCGGACGACCGCGCTTGACCAGGCGCACGACGAGCAAGAGAACCGTCCCGGTGCCGAGACGATCCTGATGGCGGTCGAGGAGAGAGACACGGTGCGTGAGGCGCTCGCGGCGCTTCCCCAGCGGGAGAGAGACCTCCTCCGCTGGCTGTTCTTCGAAGAGCGCGACAAAGATGAGATCTGCCGGCAGATGAACATCGACCGCAACTATCTCCGGGTGCTGGTACACAGGGCGAAGACACAGTTCCGCGCACAGTTCATCAGTCTTTCAGGACGAGCCAGCCCATGAACCACTTGCAGGCAGTGAACACGTCCGCCGCGGAACGGTACCTGCTCGAGGAGATGTCCGAGATCGAGCGGTTCGCGTTCGAGGAGCACTACTTTTCGTGCGCCGATTGCGCCGAGGATGTTCGAATGGGCGCCCTGATGCGAGACGGGGCAAAGGCCGGCTTTGCCGGCACCGCGAACGGCCGATCGTCGTCGAGCGTCGCAGGCCGCGCGTCTCCGCGTCGCGACGCGTGGCGACCGGCCGTGGCTCTGCCATGGGCAGCCGCGGCCGCACTCGCGGTGGCGCTCGGGTACCAGTCGCTCACGCCCGGCCGCCGTCAGGTGCGCCTCGAGCCTCAGGCGCTCACCCCGATCACGCTGCGTCCAGCAAGCCGAGGCGCGGAGCCGGTCGTGATCGTCGATAAGCGGGCCGCCGCCGTCACGCTGGCGCTGGACCTGATGGGCCAGACAGCCGGGCTTGCTTACGAACTCCGGACGGCGAACGACAAGAATGTTGCTTCGGGACGGATCGCGGCGCCGCCGCCCGGCGCGCCCCTGTTGCTCCTCATTCCAGTCTGGACACTGACGCCCTCCGAGCACTACATTCTGGCGATTCGAAACGCGAACGCCGGCGACGTGATAGGGGAGTACCGTTTCGCGGTCGCCGTCCAATGAAATCACTCCACGGAGCTGCGCCCCGCATGGAACTGACACGTCGCATGGTGTTTCGCGGCAATGCCGCCGCCTTCGGCGGACGCATCGTCAGACCCTCGGATGTCGTCCTCGAAATGCCGGGCGCGAGCTCGTTGCCGGTTACGGGTGGACGATCGATCGCCAGGATCCCTCGAACACAGTTCAAGAACTTCGTCTCGTTCGAGTCCGCATCGACGTTGGCCGAGGGGCTCTTCGACGAGCTCAAGGGCGCCATCGCGTTGTCGAATCACGGCGTGCGCGAGGACACACTGGCCTCGTCGACACGGGCTCAGGCGGAAATCCGGAAGCTCGTGGTTGGGAGCAAGCAGCGTCTGACCGTCAAGCGGCTATCGGCGGAACTGCTGGCAAAAAGCCCCACCGGAAGCGGGGAGCCGCCGATCAGCCTCGGCGACGCCTCGGTCGACGGACTGCAGATCGACGGTTTCAAGGTGAAGGTCGAGATCGAAAAGGACGTGTTTCAGCGTTGCGACACGTATTCGAAGCTCCTGGCGGCGGCCGACAAGGCAGACTTCGCCCGCAAATACCGCAACCAGTTCTTCATGGCCACGGACTTCCCGGGCCGGCCGGCGCCTCCCTTCGGCCGACCGCTTCGCGGACGAGAGACGATCTACGCCACGATCGTCAAGAAGATCGACTGGGACGGGCAGCCGAATCCCCGGGCTCGAATCGACAATCACACGATCATCGTCGAGGATTTCGGGACGATCTTCTTCGGCGAGCTGTTCATCAGTTCGACTTCGCGACGCTTGACGATGATGCGGCTCGAGCTCGGATCGGATGAGGGTGGGCAGGCCTCGGGACCCGAGGTCGACATCAACGGCGGCTGGTCGTAACAGCCTTGAATGAAACGCGCAGCGATCGCATTCGCGTTCTTTGCGATCTGTGGCTGCGCGCCACGTTCGGAGGTCGAGTTTCGACAGACGCTGGAGTCCGCGCGCCGGGCGTTCGAGCGCGGCGATCTGAGCCGGGCACAGGAGCTTGCCGAACGCGGCTTGTCTCTCACGCAGGCCAATCCCGATTCCGAACGGGCGTGGACATTCCGTCTGCTTCGAGCGGAAATCCTTCTTGAACGAAACAATCTGACAGAGGCCGCGGCGCTCCTGGAACGTCGGCTGCCGGATCGGGCGGCCTTCGACCCGCTTCGCGGCCGGCAGGCGTATCTCTCTGCAAGACTGCGTGTCGCGCGAGGATCGATGCGCGAGGCGCTGTCGGCGCTGGAGCAGGCTCGGCGATACGTCTCCTCGGAGTCTGACTCGACCAGGCTCGATGTGGACGAGCTCCAGGGACAGATTCAGGCGCGGATGGGCCGATGGGCCGAAGCGGAAACGGGGCTCGCCCAGGCAGCAGACCGGGCGGCACGGACCGGCGACGGGTTTCGCGAGGCCAAGGCCCTCAACGATCTGGGGATGACGCACTTGGTACAAAAGAGGTGCGACGAGGCGCTTCCCTGGTTCGAGCGCGTGCTGGCCCGACCCGAGCTCGAGCCTCTTGCCCACTACGCGAGAGCGCTGTACAACGCCGGCGCCTGTTACGCGCGCCTGGGCCAGTTCGAAAAGGCGATCGACGTTCAGCTTCGCGCCGTCGCACGTCAGGAGCACGGTGCGCCCACCGCGTACGAGCAGGCGTTGGGCGAGCTCGGGAGCACCTATTTTCTCAAGGACGATGTCGTGCGGGCGCTGCCGTATATCGAGCGGGCGCTCGCGATTGCGACGGCGGCACAGGTCAACGAAGACGCCGCGCTCTGGGCAAAGAATCTTGCCGCCGCCCATGCCGATCTCGGCCAATGGGACGAAGCCGAGCGATTCAACGACGAAGCCAGACGGCTGAATCCTCCGAACCGGGCCGATAGACTGGTTTGGAACACTCTGTACGCGGCAGACATCGCGGCGGGCCGCGGACGGCTTGAAGAGGCGACCCGGTTGTTCAACGAGGCCATGACCGCCGCACGAGACGACCCGAGGGTCCGCTGGAGCGCGAACGAGGGGCTCGCTCACGTTTCATTGAGGGCAGGACTTCAAGAGCGAGCAGGCCGATACTTCGAGGCAGCGCTCGACATCATCGAGCGGACGCGATCGGACCTGCTCAAGACCGACTACCGGCTCTCGTTTCTCACCCAGCTGATCCGCTTTCATCGGGCGTACGTCGACATGCTCGTGGGGCAGCGGGCGATCGAGCGGGCTCTCGAAGTTGCCGACTCGAGCCACGGTCGCGTGCTCGCCGAGCGTTCGGGCGTCACGGCGCCGTCGCGAGCGAGCGCGGCCGGCTTCCGGCGCGTCGCCGGACAGTCGAACGCGCTGATCTTGTCCTTTTGGCTCGGCCCGACCCGCTCGTATCTCTGGGTCGTCAGCGGCAGCGGTGTTCGGATGCGCGATCTGCCGCCCGCTGCGGAGATAGAAGCGCTCGTGCGGGAGCATCAAGCGGCCATCGCGAACTCGATGGTCGATCCGCTCGCGGCCCGCGACACGGCAGGCGATCGGCTGTATCGTCTGCTCGTCGAGCCGATTGCGGAGTCTCTTCCACAAGACGCGTCGATCATCATCGTGCCCGACGGCGTCCTGCACGGCTTGAATTTCGAGACGCTCCCGGTCGAAGACGGGCCGCGGCGTCACTACTGGCTCGAGGACGTCTCGATTCAGATCGCGCCCTCGCTGGCCATGCTCGCGGCGCGACCGACGTCAGCCTCTGGCGCGCGGTCGGTGCTCATCATCGGGAACCCGACTCCGCGGGCTCCGGAGTTCCCCGCGCTTCGTTTCGCGTCCACCGAAATGACGAAGATCGCCGGGCATTTCGCGAACGAACAGGTCACGACGTACCAAGGCGGGGACGCGTCCCCGAGCGTCTATCGCAGTGCGGGGGCGGATCAGTTCGCGCTGGTGCATTTCACGGCTCACGCGACCGCAAACGTGGTGAGCCCGCTCGACTCGGCCGTGATACTCGCCGGCCCCGAATCCGCGTACAAGCTTTATGCCCGCGACGTGGCCGAGCACCCGCTTCACGCCGAGCTGGTCACGGTGTCCGCGTGCAAGAGCGCCGGAGAGCGGGCGTACTCAGGGGAAGGGCTCGTCGGCTTCGCGTGGGCGTTCCTGCGCGCCGGGGCCCGGCGCGTCATCGCAGGGTTGTGGGACGTCGACGATCGCTCGACGGCGGAGCTGATGAACGCCCTCTACGCGCGCCTGGCGGCGGGCGATTCCGTTCCTCGCTCGCTTCGTGAAGCCAAGCTGTCGCTCCTCAGACAAGGCGGACAGTTCGCGAAGCCGTACTATTGGGGGCCTTTCGAATTGTTCACGGTCACGCCGTGAGGCACGCCAGGGACGCCCGTCACTTTCGGGAGGGGACGGAGGCGCCTTTGCGGACCGCCTTTCGGTCTCCAGAGTCGCCGCGCACTATCAGATGCGTGACCTTGCCCTCGCCATCCTTGACGAACTCAAAGCCTGTCGGGGTCGCGGTCGACATGAATTGCGTTTCCGATTGCACCAGCAGCGGAAGCTTGGGTTCATTGAGACCCTGCACAAACAGCATGTCGCCGGTGACCGTGACGATGACCTCGCGTCCCGGCGCGATCTCATAGACCCCGGCGTAGCTCGCGAGAAGTTCCGGCCTCAATCTGATCCCGGTGTCCCCGGACATGTGCCTGCCATCGATCTCGTTTTCGCAGACGTCTTCCAATAGATCGGTGTCCGGCGCCAACAACCGCTCCCGTTTCATGGTGAACGGCCTGGTGAACACTTTCGGATCGTCGATCGTCATTTCGAAGTCCAGATGGCCGAAGTCGCGACGCCGGAGGCGTTCGGTAATGCGAAGAGATTCGGTTTGTGGATGTCCGGCGCTGTCGAGCCAGCCCTTGTCGTTGAACCCCGCGGTCGTCACGACCAGCGTGTCCCCCTCCCACCGCCCGATCGAGTAACCCAGCCAGGTAGGATTGGGGTCCTTGGGGAGATCGCGGCCATCGGTGAACACGGTTCGAAGCGGGCTGTTGGGCGACTCATACAGAATCAGGGTGAGCGCCGGCGTCTGGACGATCCTGGTCAAGTTGAAAAAATTGTGGAACGGGACGCTGACGGGCAGGCATCGCGCGAGGGGACTGTCCTTTCGGGAATCCCGCACGCGCTTCAGGAACAGCGCCTCGGCCCAGGGCTGAATGTCCTCGGGCTTGAGATCCTGAGCGATGTTGAAGCGGTAGATGGGGCCGGCGCCTCTCCAGACGCCAGTCAGATCCGGCTTGCCGTCCGCGGTCCGAGGCGCGGGCGCGGCCATGTTGGGCGCGCCGTCAGGCAGGCGCGGCGTACCCGGAGCGGGGTACTTGAGCCACTGTGCGGCGGCGGTCGTCGAAAGAAGCGACGCCAAAAGGGCTAGGGCGGCGGCGCTGGACGGACCAATAGATCTCATGGGCCCTCCTCCCGGGACCAGCGATTATATCCACGCAGATGGACAAAGAGGCCACAGGAATTGTCCGCCAGCCGTGGCTGGCTACTCGAGAAGAGCCGCCCGGCGGCAGCCACGATGAGCGGCAATTCGGGAGGGACTTTCGCCCCGGGCCGGTGCCGGATTGTCAGTTATTTGTCAGTCGGATTCTCAGAATGTGGCGCCGTCCGGCAGGACTCGGTCTGCGTGAGCCGCGGGCGAAGCAGACGCAAAGGGCAGATCTACTGGCGACTACCAGGCCGTACAGGTCACGGCGCTGCCTTCGCGCCGTGGCGTCCAAACAATCCATCCACACGCAATGAATATCCGATGCCCACATAATGATGCGGTGCGCTCTGCGTCAGGCCAAAGCCCAGATGAAAATCCAACTGCTGCGTCGACGTGAGATGCCATCCGCCGCCGACATCAACGATCTGACTCGGACGCTCCTGGTTCGAGTAGTCGCCGATATATTCGGCAAACAGGTCACCGCGACGGCCGAATTCCCGTTCGATCACGAGAGTCGGCTCAAAAAGGGTTTTTGCAACCGTCGACCATGTGACCGTTGCCATCCCGTTGACCGACCACTCATCGCCGATCGAGCGTGACCAGGGAAATTGGATGTACGGGCTATAGCCGCGATCGGCGCTTCCTATCCCGCGGCCCGGCACGCCGACGCCAGCCGCCACCGAAAGGCTGAACGAGGGGGACTGGACAAACAGTTGCCGCTTGGCGGAAATCACCAACGTCGAGAATTCTGACGACGAGCCGTCGATCGAACGAATGTAGTTCGGCAAGTCGACGAGGACTTCGCCGCAATGGAAAGCGCCGACGCGGATGCGAGTTTCGGACCCGTCGAGCAACTGCACCGCCTGGTGAACAGCCCAGTTCACGCCGTTCTCCACTTGCATGCTCCCAAGTGGCACCACGACACTGGAATTCGTCACGTCAGGACGGTCGGTATCAATTGGTTGGGCCCGGCCCGGACAATCTGTAGCGGCCGATGTGCGCGGCAGACCAACCACCGACACAATCACGAGCATGGCCGTCAAGACGGCAGCCGTCGAAAAACCGGGCATTGCGGCAGGGGCTCCGAAGCGGAATAACTCGGCTCCTCCGTCGGCCGGTGGAAACATTGCCATGCAGGAGCACGGCGAATGCAGGCGATATCCCCAGCGACGTGACGCATCGCGCCATCGCGCCTGAAGCTGACGAAGCGAGCCACCGGATGCGAGCGACATGGCTGACTGGCCAGCCTTTCTTATCGGCGCAAGACAGCAAAACGTTTAAAACGAATGTGTTCCACAGACTCTCAGCTGGCGGCGCGACTTGTAACCTGAGTCCTGGGACCAACTGAGCTCGTCCCGGCCCGCGTGGCGCGGCAACGCAGACTTGTAGACCTGTCGCGGAGGGCTTTCAGTCGCTTCCCGGCGGCGTCTGAACGACGAGCGTGTGCGCCCAGAACACGCGTATCCCCTCGCGCACTTCGAAGCCGCCGAGCGCCGTGATGTGATCGCCGGCGATGATGGGCAGCATCACGCTGACGTCATGCAGGGTTGCCGCGGATCGATTCGCGGCGGAACAGGCGTCGCCCAGACCGCCCGGGACGCAGGCCGGCGCGCCGGCGGCGAATCGTACGGTCGCGGTCACCGTGTTCATCTTGAAGCGGACGTCCGGGCTGCAGTTCGCGCCTTCGCCGCAGCCGGTGCCGTTCTGGACGCTCTGTCGGCCATCGGGGTCGTTGAGCCGCAGGAGCGCGCCGCCCGTGTCGGCGCCGAGCGCGCCGTTGATCCGCAGGTAGCCCTCCTCCTGGTTGACGAACGTCACCGCGCCCCACACCGAGACGTCCGACCTTGTGAGCGCGATGCTCCTCGCGATCCCACCGTCGGCGGTGCGCGTGGCGACGACGGTTGCGATGGTGGGCGGCGGTTCGCCGGTCGGGATCGGATCGAGGGTGCTGCGCGGCGTGCCGTCCGCCTCGAGCCTCCAGATCCGTTCGGCCGCCTTGGTCGCTTCGCGCGGCGGACGGCGGCACGCGTCGGAGGGAATGAGGCCGCTCTCGCGCGAGGCGCGACACCGCGCCGGCGCGCGAGCGAACAATTCCTGCAGCGTGAATGAGTCTCCGGGGAGCTCAAAGCGGACTGACCGCGGCACGCTCACGCGCGTCTCGCCGATGGCGAGCGTGCCCGGCGACTCGGGGTCATCGAGGTTGTCGATGCGAAGATCGGTGAGCGTGCCGGCGAGCTTCACCTCGCGCGACTGCGCGGCTGCCGGCGACGCGTAGAGCGCCGCCAGCAGCACCGTGGCGAGCCGCACGAGCGTGTGCATCCGACCGCGCTCCATTGCCAGCCTTCTCCGCCTTTCGTCGGCCGGCTGCGAATCGTCCAGCCGAGCGTTTATCGTAACGCCGCCGTTCTGCGTGAGCGTCACTATCATTCGCGGCTCCATCACGACGTGCAGGGCAGCGCGATCGCACCTTGGCGTGGTCCTCGACAACGGCGCGACCGCCTGACCTGCGTCACTAATCAGAAGACGGCGATCGTCTCGCTGATCGCTACCAGCGTGTACGTCCCATTGAAAAGGCGGACCTGATAGCTCCCCGGCGCCGGCAGCGCAAATGTGACGGTCGCCCCGGTGACCCCGGCCGCGGGCAACGATTGGGATCCGTTGAGATACTGCCACTGGACCCAGTTCCCATTCGCGTCGGCCAACCCGACCCAGTCGCCCCGCGTTCCGGGCGCATTCGCAATCGTCGCCGTCACCGTCCCGCCCGCGCTGCCGGTCGTCGCGCCGAGCGTCACGCTCGGCGCGCTGGTGGAGATCGTTCCGCTCGTCGCTACCCGAGTGTAGGTCCCGTTGAACAGGCGCGCGTGATACGTGCCCGGCGCCGCCGGCAGAATGAACGTGACCGTTGCACTTTTGACACCGGCTGCGGGCAACGAGTGGGATCCGTTCAGATACTGCCATTGCATCGGATTCCCGTTCGCGTCGTACAACCCGATCCAGTCGCCCGGCGTTCCGGGCCCGTTCGTGATCGTCGCCGTCACCGTCCCGCCTGCCGTGCCAGTCGTCGCCCCCAGCGTGACGCTCGGCGCGCTGGTGGTGATCGTTCCGCTCGTCGCCACGCGAGTGTACGTCGCGTTATACAGGCGCACGTGATACGCGCCCGGCGTCGCCGGCAGGATGAAGTTCACAGTCGCGCTGCTGACGCCGGTCGCGGGCACCGAGTGGGATCCGTTCAGATACTGCCATTGCACCGGATTCCCGTTCGCGTCGTACAGGCCCGCCCAGTCGCCCGCCGTGCCCGGCGCGTTCGCGATCGTCGCCGTCACTGTTCCGCCGGCGGTCCCGGTCGTCGCGCCGAGCGTGACGCTCGGCGCCGTGGTGGCGATCGTTCCGCTGGCGGCGACAAACGTGTATGTCCCATTGAAGACGCGAGTGTGATACGTGCCCGGCGTCGCGGGCAGCGTGAACGTCACCGTCGCGCTGCTGACGCCGGCCGCCGGCAGCGCCTGCGTGCCGTTGAGATACTGCCACTGCACGCATTTCCCGTTCGCGTCGTACAAGCCCGCCCAGTCGCCCGACGTGCCCGGCGCGTTCGCGACCGTCGCCGTCACCGGCCCGCCCGCGGTCCCGGTGGTCGCGCCGAGCGTCACCACCACGCCGTCGAGATTCTGCCCGGCCATCTGCGCGCCGATGAAATCCCCGACCTCATCGGGGCCTGGCGAAAGGCATCCCGTCGTCACATCGCCCGGCACGGCTCGGGGGCACAAGCTCGCTTCGCGGTCGTCGGTGCTGTACTTCGTCCCGCCGGTCGTCCGCGACGACCCGCCGGGCGCCACCACGGGGCCCGTGTACTGGTAGAACTCGTAGCGCCGGACCACCGAGTGCGACCCGCTATTTGCCGGTCCACCGCTTCGCAGCTGGCTGCTGCCTTTGTCAGGGTTCGTGACGTCGAACTGCAGCAGCTTCCACTCGGTTTCGGCTGCTACGTTTTGCGCGTTCGGCACGACGTTGTTCGGATGCCCGCCGACGAGCTCGTCGAGATTCGCTTTTCGCGGCAGCTCCGTCTTGTACACCTTCACCCACTCTGCTTTGCCGAACCGACGGGGCAATGGCGCGTTGTCGTCGATCGGCGGCAGGCCCTGGACAACCACCTGGACGTCCTGCACACCACCGGCAGGTACCACCGCCGCGGCGACCGGGTGCGGAATGGCCACCGGTGGGGCCGGTACAGTCACGCCGGCGACAGTGATGGTGGCTGGAGCGATGACGCCCGTTGCCGGATCACCCGTCAGCCAGCGATACGTCGTGCGGGTCGGATTGCGCAGCGTGCTGACACCGAAGTGCTCGCAACCGCTGTTCGGATACGCTGTGCCAGAGCCAAGACTCCAGCAGGCTTCCCCGGTCGTGGGCATCGGATGCGGGTTCAGGACTCTGCTCGGCGTGCCCGAGCTGCCGCCGCCGGGGGCGTTGAGCGGCGTCGTGAACTGCTGCGTCGCGGGGTCGTAATTGGCGTTCCATCGCACGTAGACGCCAAACGGCGTCACGCCCGGAACGCCGTAAGGCGTCACGGACCCGCCGCAATAGCGGATGTAACAGGTGGTACCCGTCTGCCCGAACACGCGTGTCACGTCCTGCGGCTCGAGGTCCTCGAGCTGGATTTCGAATCCTTCTTTTTCACCTTCGGTGTCGTTCACGGCATCGAAGTTCGCAAGCGATCCGAAGATCGTTGGAGGGGGCACGGTCGTCGGGGCTTGCGCTTGCGATGCGGCCGGCGCGGCGAGCAGGCCGGCGCCGAGGACGCAGGCGATCGCGGCGATCCGGCGACCTGAAGAACTCAAAGAACTCAAAGAACTGGTGTGGCAGCGGCTGACAAACATCGGGATGCTCCTCCGAGTGATCAAACTCATGATGGACAGGTCGTGACGGCGCTTGATGTACGAAGCGCGGGCGTTGAAACACAACACGCGCCAAAATCGCGTCGTGAAACCCGTCACCGCCAATCGACCCAGGACACCGCTTTGGCGATTTCGGTTGGCGTAGCCATCGCCGGGCACGCCGTCCAGCTGTCGAGCGGCTCGTTGCCGAACACCAGGAGGCCGCTGTGCTGCGTGACGTCGCGATCGCGCACCGGATCGATGTCGGCGAAGCCGAGACGCCGACGCAGGAGCTCGCAGTTGGCCCTGGATCCCGTGAGGAACGTCCACCCGGGTTTCACGTCGTAGGCGTCGTGGTATTCCTTCAGGTCGCGCGGCCGATCTTCGTGAGGCTTGAGCGAGATCGAGTACATGAACATGTCGCGGCCGACCCGATCCCCGAGCAGGTCCTGGACCTTGCGCAGGTTCGCCGTCGTGGGAATGCAGATGCCCTCGCAGCGCGTGTAGAAGAAATTGAAGAGCACGATCTTGCCCTTCACCAGGTCGTCGTAGAAACGGACGTGGCGGTTCTCGTGCGTGAGCAGCGTCACGTTCGGGAAGTTGCGGCGGTTCGTGCTCGGCGGCACGCCCACGGCGCTCGCGGCGGGACGCACCGACGCCACGGTCGACGCCAACCCCGCGGACAATGTGGCCAGCCACGCTCTGCGTGAAATCATGATGTCTCTCCTGTTCGGCGGGCGCGCGACGCCAGTGCCGCGCGCCCGGGTGACGCTTACACGCTCGGCCACGCGTTCGGATCCACCATGTCCCAGCGGATCATCATCGCGTGATCTTCATGGACGACGTTGTGGCAGTGCATCGGGTACTTGCCCAGCCAGTCGCGGAAGCGGAAGAAGCACTCGACCGTTTCGCCACCGCGCAGCAGCGCCACGTCCTTGCGCCCCTCGTACGGCAGCGCGAACGGCACGCCGTTGCGCGAGAGAATCTGGTGCTCCTCGAAGTGGATATGAACCGGATGCCACCAGCCGGCGCCGCCGCGGAGCGTCCAGATCTCGCGCGTGTCGCGCTGCACGGCCGCGCGCACGACGGTCGCGTCGAAGATCAGGCCGTTGATCACCCAGCCGCCATTCGCGCGCGAGAACTGCCAGTTCCTGTTCTGCACGACCTGCGTGAGATCGATCGGCGGCAGATCGCGCATCGTCGTGCGGCCGATCGCCGCCAGGCTGGCGGCGTTCGGAATGACGCTCTGATCCGGCACCGCCGGCGCCTGTCCGACGCGGAACTGGAGGAGGGGGGTCGCGGTCTTGGCGATCCGGCCCGTTGGCGCCGCACCGTTGATCTGGTCCGCCTGGTTCACGAGGTACACGCGCGTGTTCGGGCCGTAGCGCGAGAAGTCGATGATGATGTCGTGCCGTTCTGCCACGCCGGTCACGATGTAGTCGTTGAGGTCTGGCAACAGCGGGTTCGTGACGACGCCGCGGACGACCGGCAGCGGCAGCAGGTTGCCGTCGTTGGCGATTTCGTACATCGGCGATCCGTCGCTCAACCCGAAGGCGTAGACGCGGGACGGTCCGCCGTTCAACAGCCGGAAGCGGTACTTGCGGCGCTCGACGTTCAGATACGGCTGTACCTTGCCGTTCACGCACATCTTGTCGCCGAGGATGCCGTCGAGCGAGAAGAAGTCGTAGGCCAGGTTGCCGTCGGCGCCGAACACCTTGTCGTTGAACATCAGCGGGACGTCGTACTTCCCGCTCGGCAGGCGCAGGCCGTTCGGGTTGGTCTCGTCGTCGCAGTCGAGATCGTCGAAGAGGAGATAGAACCCCTCGAGGCCGATGTAGACGTTCTGCGCCGTGAAGTCCTGACGGTGATCGTGGTACCAGAGCGTGCCGAGCGTCTCGGTCGGATCGCCGATGCCCAAGGGGTCGGTCGAAAAGCCGGCGAGGACGTTGGGGTAGTGGTTGTCCCAGCACGTGCCGGGGCCGAAGAAGTTCGATGGGTTGCCGTCGCTCTCCGACGCGGTGTGCGCGTTGTGAAGGTGCGTCGTGACGGACGGGATGCCGAAGCCCACGTGGTCGGCCGGCAGTTCGTTGTAGAAACGTACCAGGTTGGGCGATCCATACCGGGCCTTGAACGTCGGGCCTGGGAAGATGCCGTCGAAGCCCCATACGGTGGTCGGCGGAATGCTCGGGTGGAACTTTTGCTTCACTTCCTTCTGGTGCATCTCGTACGCGTTCTGCGGCGGAAAGCGCGACCACTGCTGGTGGTAGGTGCCGAACGGGGTCCGCTGGCCTTCAAACGGCACGTGCTCGAT
>Ga0137409_10002504_pt1 | contig 19640 bp, 19 predicted proteins | sample CZODoug1_16funga_FD_122059 | JGI IMG/M metagenome (GOLD analysis project Ga0137409, IMG submission 122059) | Vadose zone soil fungal communities from Angelo Coast Range Reserve, California, USA - CZODoug1_16fungal (Hybrid Assembly) | ecosystem: Environmental > Terrestrial > Soil > Vadose zone... | reverse complement strand
CACGTCTGGATCTTCATGTGGGAACCTCCATTTGCTGATTATGAATGTAGCCGGAGCGGGACTCGATGAGGAGTGAGGCTCTTGCCAAAAAGTGTCGAGTTATTAAGGAAAGCTAACCGCAGCCTACTCCTCGATCTTACTATGGTCAACTTCAGTATTAGCCTATTGGTCAGGCCTATTGCCAAAGTAGACTCTAGCCTCCGGCGCTACCGCGCTCGGTTCTGTAATGGCGGCCGCTTGTTTCCGCAGTTGGACTCTGGCATCCGATCTTCAGTCGCGGCTCTGTAATAGCGCAATCCGTCCCGCCAACTGCACCACTACCCAAATCTCTCGCTGCTTCGTCCGTCTCCAAAGCGCGTGTTACACTTTTCGTCCAAATAGCCTTTACGACGTCAGAGTGGTTGTATTCCGCTTATTCAGTGGAGCACTGACCCTATCAAGAATCGGAAAAACGATCGGAGGATCTCCCGAATGGCGGACGCGCTTGACCGAAACCAACTCTTCTCCTTCGCCAGGAGTCACCGCGACGAATACGAAGCGTTGCTGAAGCGGTTTGTGGAAACACCGACCGTCTCCTGCGATCCCGCGTATGCGGAAGACATTCGCGCCGGTCTTGATCTTACCGTGGAAACGCTGCGCGACTTTGGCAGCAAAGTCGACGTCTACAAAGCGAGCAAAGGCAATCCACTTGTGCATGGAGTTTTCGGTTCCAGTAAGAACGTGCCGACGGTGACGGTCTATAACCACATCGACGTACAACCGGCGTCAAAAGAGACTGAGCCCTGGGACACGGAGCCTTTCGCGATGACGAAGAAAGGTGATAGCTATTTTGGCCGCGGCACTACTGATGACAAGGGACCGGCACTGGCCGCGCTCTACGGCGCGCGCGCGGCGATGGAAGCGGGCGTCCCCATCAACATTCGTTTCCTGTGGGAGTTTGAAGAAGAGATCGGCTCGCCGAATTTCGAAAAAATTATTTCAAAAGCGACGTCAAATCTACGCACCGATTCAGTTGTGGTTTCCGACACGGTTTGGGTGTCGAGAAACAGGCCCGCAAGCTCGGCCGGATTGCGAGGCTTGCTCGGGTTCCTGTTGCAGCTTGAAACCGGCGAGGTAGATACGCACTCGGGTGAAACCGGCGGCGCGTCGCGCAATCCCATCGCCGAGCTGATGCGTCTCGTTTGCGATCTCTACGATCCGACGACGGGAAAGATCAAGATCAAAGGTTTCTACGACGGTGTGATTCCGCCTTCAAAACAGGAATTGAACGACTGGGCCAACTGCGGCTTTAACGTGCGCGCTTTCAAGAAGGCGCATCATCTCAAACTGATGCGCACGGAAGATCCGCTCGAGGTAATGAAACGCATCTGGGGCATGCCGACGTTCGAGATTCATGGCGTGGTTGGCGGCTATCAGGGGCCGGGAGTGAAGTCGATCGTGCCGCCGCGCGCGGAGGTTAAGGCGTCGTTTCGTTTGGTGCCAGTGCAGGAGCCGGAAAAGATCAAGAAGCAGTTGAAGGCGGCGGTGAAGGAACTGAACCCCGACGTGAAGTTGCAATTCGAATCCGCCGCGCCGGCGTTTCGTACCGTGCTCGAAGGTCCTTTGCCGGAAGCCTTGAAGCGCGCAGTCAAATTTGCATTTCAACGCGACGCGGTTTTTGTGCGTGACGGCGGCACGATAGGCGCGATGACGAGTATTGAAAAAGTCTTGCGGTGTCCGGTGTTATTTCTCGGTTTGTCGTTGCCCGAGCATGGCTATCACGCACCCAATGAAAACTTCGATTGGCAACAGGCGTCAGGCGGGATGGTGGCCTTCGCGAAATACTTTGAGGAGATTTCAGCGTTAGGGCAGCAAGGCAAAGCGCGCTAACACGGACCGGAGGTTGGCGGCTATCCGGGAAGCTCTTAGTGATCGAGAAATTCAAAAGTACCCAGTAGCAGCCAGCGCCGCGCCTCTCTTTCCCGCCCAACCTTCCCGGCAAGCGGCGTCGTGTAGTGCCAGAAGGGCAGTTTATAGACTGAAACTCCGCCGCGAATGTTGGTGTTTACTATCCTGGAGAAGTGGCCCTTCTCCTCGTAGACCAGGTAGTGATGGGCCACTGCATTATTCGAAAACATCACATGAAGGTCGATGAAGCCGTTCTTTAGATTTTCTTCTTCCGGATGGTGATCGTTGTGTGGTCCAGCGTAGTCGCCTTGCTCGTAACAGGTAACCTGAACACTCCAATCCCGTTTCAACTTAAGCCCGGTTAGAGACTCCGCAAAAGCGAGGAAACTCTCTGACCTCATCAGAGGGAGCAGTCCAATTCTTTCCGCGGCGCGATAAGATCGGGCATCCTTTCTCCTGAAAAAGGCCGTCTTGATGTGCATCGTCTTGTTCAGCCGTTCTTCGTAATCCTCTTTCATTGAGGTGATGGATGCCCGCGGGACTTTTCTCTGCTCGATTGCCAGGTGAGGATAGAGGTGCTTATCCATGAGTCGAATACAAGCATCGACCTGGTCACGCTTGATCAGATTCGAGAAGTTTGCAAAATACGCCCGGCTATCCTTGAAGAGCCCGCAGCTGTCCGGCGCTTTGCCATTCAAGATTCGTAGTCCCGCCGGCGTGAGCAGTTCTGAGAATTCGAGGGGGAATCGTTGCATGAGAAGTTTTCTTTCGAGTTAGGTAAAGGTGCGACTCGATGAAAAGCCGCTTATTGCCGGTGAGCAATTGTCGGCGCCGGCCACTGTAGCACAGATGCAAATAAGTGAAAACTTATGAGGAGATCCTAGATCACACAGGCCATCCGTTCTTCATTCAACGCTACGAAACCGAGCTTTTCGTAGAACCGGCGCGCCTCCGGATTCTCGAGGTGCACGCCCACATCAATTCGGGTCACTGACTCTTTTCTCAGTTGCTCTTTCAGTTGTTCCAAAAGGGCCGTGCCGATACCGCCGCCGCGGCGATCTGCTTTCACCGACACGTCGTCGAGCTTTGCCACCACCGCGCCCATCGAGGTAGAAATGGCGTAGCAGATCACGCAAACTCCGCAAACACCCCGTTCGTCAGAGGCCATCCAGACAAAGCCAAGCTCCGGCTGCTCGAGAAAAAGATCGAGCGCGTCATTGAGTCCCTGGAATCCGCGATCGCCGTAAGCCTTGCTGCTGGCGAGGTAGTGTTCATCTTCACTGAGAAAGACCCGCAGCATCTCAAACGCATCGGCAACATCGGCGGCAGTCATCTTGCGACAGTTGATCAAGCAGAGCTCCTTTCCACTGCGAGTGGTTGATCATGCTCGGAAACGAACGATCTGGTCAACTGTAGAAACAAATCCAGCCGCTGATTTGCGCGGATGAACGCGGATCAGAAACTGAAACGAGCAAACAATTTGAGTAGAGCTTTTCAGACCTGTGTGCATCCGCGTTAATCCGCGGCGAGTAACTGGCCTACGGTTTGAGCTTGAAGTCTCCTGGGACAAACTCGAAGGACTTTGGAGTGCCGTTAATTTTTGCGTGGGCGTCAGTCGCGGCGAGATACGACACCACTACATTATCTTCAGGCTTACGCAGACCGCAGGTAACCTCTCTGCCGGCGTCTTCGGTAAAGCTCATCAGATCTACATTGCGAAAACTATCCGTCCGCAGCTTGAGCAGGCTGCCGTCAATTTTCACGATGAACGTAATACCCTTAGGGTCGCAGTCAATACGCACGAGCGCGCCCTGTGCTTGTGTTTCGCCGGCGGCGGGTTTTCTCAGCGACTGGCGCAGGATAGACGCTGGATCGACGTCCCGGACAAGTACCGATTGCCCGTTATCATCGTGAGTGTCTCGGAACTCCGACTGGTTGCGCGCATCTGACGCCCATTTCTCTTTCTCCTGGCGGGCGTGCGCGGTTTGCTCTTCCACGGAAACAAGCTGGGCCAGCAATCCTTGCCCGCGTTGGCGCAAGTCAACGTCGCTGCTGCCGATGAGCTTATCGATGAGCTTGCGCGCGGCGTTGAAGTCTTCCTTGCGCATGTATAGCTGGGCCAACATGAAAACGAGATCGTTGCGGCCCGAAGAAACGTCGAGGGCGTGTTTGAGGAGTTCCAGGGTTTCATCCAGATCGCTTGCGGTGACGAGATTCACAAACGCCAGCAGACTATAGGACTCGGGAAAATCCGGGCGCAGTTCAATCGCCCGTTTTAGTTCCGCTCGCATCCTGGTCGCAATCTCCGGCGCATACCCTGACACGCTTTGGATGTCAAGGTTTCCTTCGCGGCTCAGCGCGTAAGCGTAGTAGTAGTGAATCAGATAGTTTTCACTACTCGCGGCCACGGCGCGTTCCAGGCTTTTACGCGCCTCGCCAGATCTACCCTGGCGCACGCGCCACATGCCCAGCGAAGCATTGGCCAGCGGCAGATCCGGATCGAGAGCCAGCGCTCTTTGCAGATAGGCTTCGCAGTCGGCACGATTGCTGTGCAGCAACAGGTCGCCAAGATAAGCTTGCGCTTCGGCCTCGCTTACCGGCGCCGACTGCATCGAGGTGTCGTAGCCGACGCGGGTGGAAAAACTTCCGCTAACGATCGGATAACGATCGCGCTGAATATAAGCGCGTAACTCCCTTTCCATGCTTTCGAAGCTCATCGCAAAGGCTTGCTGAAAGGCTTGCGCCACGGCCACGTTCGCCGAGAGCAACTCCAGAAACTTGCCCATCTGCGTCATGCGTTGGCCATCCTTGCCGAGGATTAGGTAGTGGAGCAGCGCCCACGACTCGGCGTAAAAGATGCTCTGCTTATCGCTCTCATTGTAGTAGGGCGAACTCTGATCGACCTGAAACAGCGTCCGCAGCGGCAACATCTTTTTTTCGCGCAGGAGGTACACGTGGCTCGCAATGGGCCGGCCCATCACCACCTTTCGATCGTCTGTGATGCTGAAGGTGCTGTAGTACTCAGCCAATCCTTCATTAAACCAGACCGGCACAATACCGCTCGTGTTTTTTATCAGCAGATGCGTGTACTCGTGAAAAATGATCGTGAATGGATCCTGCTCGCTGCCCAATTCTTTATCCAGCTTGAGCGTGATGTAATTTACATCGTGGCCCGACTGAAAATAACCGGCGGTATTTTGATTGAGTTTGAAAGGGCGGTACGACTCATCGTTTTTGAAAACGATGACGGTGGTCGGCACCGGCGAGTTTACCCTGGTCGTAGTAAACAAACGCGCAAAGACTTCGCGAAACTGTTCCAGCCGCACAGCCACCTCGCGTATGTCCTTCTCGCTCGCGTTGCCAAGCAACAGAAAATTCTTCGAGCGCACGCTGGTCCAGGTGTTTTTGGCAGACGCGGGCGCGAACGACGGGACAGCCGCCAGAAAACAAAAGGCAGTCGCGAGGACCAGAGCGATTCGCTTTGTCATTGAATTTCCGTTTGACAAAAATTGAGTGCAACAGTAACGCGGCAAGGCACTCACCTGATGCCCGGGCGGAGGAGACGTGCGCGGTTCAATTGCAGACTGTACAAACCACGCTTGGCCGTGTCAATCAGTTTGTGTCTTGGCGGAAGCCCGACCATGAGGGAGGGCTAAGTCTCGAAAATAAGCCCTCCCTCATGGTCGGGCTTCTGCCAGCCAACGACAAGCTAGCTTATCGATCTCTCACGGACCGAAGATCGAGGAGTCAGCTAAACGAAACGCATAATCGGCGGTCAGCCATACGGCAACTGGTTGACCGTCTTTCATAGCGGGCTTGAACTGCATTTTGCAAGCTGCCCGAATCGCATTTTCAGTGAGTCCGGCCGGAAGTCCTTTGACGACTTTGACACGCGCTATCTTGCCGCGAGCGGAAAGCAAAACCTTCAGCGTGACAAATCCCTGCACGCCGTTGCGGCGCGCTTCCTTTGTGTAGGCAGGCCTGGGCTTCGCGATGATCACCGCGCGCTTGTCGACCTCCTTCGGAGACAGAACACGCTCGTCAATGGTATCGGTGTCGAGAATTCTTGCCAGACTGCCGTCCTCCGTGCAGCGATACTCCTGGTTTTTCTCGGCCGTTACCGGCGGCGGCTCATCCTTTGGCGCCGGCTTTGATTTTGTTTCATCCACTATCTCCGGCGGAGGCGCAGGCGTCCTGGTTTCTTTCGCCCGCCGCCCAGACTGCGAATAGGCAAACGAACTAAGAGCAAGGATCGCGACCAGGGCAACCAGCTTCATGAGTAGAATTGTACCAAGACGGCCGATCGCGCGTGAAGTGGTTCGAGTGACAAACCAACGCCGGGCTTCGAGGAGGCTCGCTCAGACGGCAAAGAGGCGAGCCGACTGGCCCGCCTCTTTGAGTGGGAAAAATCAATTCGCGAAAAGCTTATTCTTCCGGCCCGGTGCAGTTTGGTCCATGCAGGGCGGGAATCTTCTGGCTGATGACCGGATACTTGGGAGCTTCTTCGATATTGATCTGCGTCCAGTGAGCATAGTTTTCGGGCACGTTGTTGTCGGCAAAGATAGCTTCGACAGGACACTCGGGCACGCAGGCGTCACAATCGATGCAGGTGTCGGCGTTGATGTAAAGACGATCAGGTAGTTCATGGAATGCCTCGACCGGACACACCGCGGCACAGTCGGTATATTTGCAGTCAACACATAACTCAACAACTACATAGGTCATTGGTTGGATAAGCTCCTTTCGATCATGGCAAATAGTTATTCAGCAAGGAGTGGAATGTCAACTGAAAAAATATCACAAGAGGGACGTCGTGGGAACGTCGCGAGAGACAACTTGTCTAATGCAGCGAGAGAATTCTTGTTCTCAGATCCACTAGGCGCCTTCAGATTCTTTTTTCTCAACGCTGCCTGGTCCATGCACGGTTTTGTTTACAACCGGATCGCCCTGGTAGATAACATGCGACGGTCCGGAGATCGTCACGTCGAGTTGCTGCAATGCATAGACTTCGACCTTTGAAACTCCCTTCGAATCGACTACCACTCGCCCAGCACGCAGTTTATGTGTATCGATCCTGGCAGCGCCGCTTGCGTCGACAGTCAAGAAGCTGGTTTCGCCGGAGGCTGTGATGGCCGGCGCGCCGTTCGCATCAATCACAAACTTCTCGTTCTTTATTCCGGAAACTTTGATTGTGCCGGCGCCCGATGCAGAGATTCCCTCGAGATCCGGGACAGAAATTCTCAAGGTAACGGGGTGAGAAACTGAATAAGCGCGCAGGTTTTTTATGCGCAGCACGTTATTGGAAACTTCGGTGCTGATAAGCGGCAGCACGTTGTCGTCTCCTTCAACCTCGAGGCTCCGTGGCTTTTGACAGACTATCTCAATGTCGAAAGCGCCTTCAGTCGAGATTGAGTTGAAGGAACCCACGTCGCGCCGTTCGTTTTGGATTTTGCCTGAACCGGCGATCCCGTGATGAAGATGGCAGCCGGCCACGAGCGAGAGCAGAGTCAACAGCAGCACAATTCTTTTCACTTTTGTATCTCTCCGGTTTCTTGAGGCCGCGCCGCGGTTGAATGTCCTGAAGGCTCGTGGCGCGAGTATTCCAGTGTTCGAGTAGTGTTTTCAGTAACGCTTGGGAGCGGTTCAGGCAACGAGCGCGCTTGCGGAACTCGAAACTCAACCGGCATCGTCGCTGCTTGTGGCAGTGCAGCGGTCTGACTTTTCTGAGCATTGCTGGTGAGCCGCGATAGCTGACGGCAGAGAAAAATTTCGACGATGACAACGATCGCGAAGGTCATCAGCATAAAGAACCCAATAATGTCTTCGCGAAACTGAGCACCGTTTTTGAGCGCAATCGCGCCTCCAAGCATGAGGCACAATCCCCCGATGCCAATAATCGTAATCGCGGTTAAGTAAGCACCGACGGAATCCGGCTTCGACGGAATGTGCTCTTTCAAACTCATGCCGCAGCGATTGCAATAACTAAGGCCAGGCGCCAACGGCGTGCCACAAGCTGCGCAATACATATTCGTGCTCCCTCGCTTTAAGAAGAGTGTGGGACCAGCGGTCTCGCATAAGAACAAACGGTCACAGCATCACTCAAGTTCCGCGATTCTATCACCGGTTTTGTCGCTTGACTTAATCTTGGGTCGTATCCTGGGCTAAACTGTTTCCTTCAATGCACCTGATTATCGTTTTCCTTCGAATCGCGCTCAGTGTCATCTTCGGAATCGCCGGGGTAACAAAACTACTCGACCAGCGCGGCACACGCGACGCGGTAAAAAACTTTGGCTCACCCGAATCACTGGCGCCGGCGCTGGCCTTCGTGTTGCCGCTCGCGGAACTCGCCATCGCCGCCGGACTGTTGTTTACCAGTACAACTCGTGTGAGTGCCCTCGCCGCGCTGTTACTGCTAGGTCTGTTCGCAGTTGCGATTAGCATTAATCTCGCGCGCGGCCGCACCCACGATTGTCACTGCTTCGGCCAGCTTCACTCACGCCCGCTGGGTTGGCCCACGCTCGCGCGCAATCTCATCTTCGCGCTTGGCGCCGGCATTGTGCTCTGGCAGACAGGTGTGGAACGGGCTTCGAATATTTTTCGTGGGCTCGCACAACTTGGCCCGGCGCAATGGTTCTGGTTGACAGGCGCGCTCGCGGTTGTGGCAGGCATCGTGATTTATTTGCTGCGCCGGCAAAAGCGTGTGTCAGTGCAGACTTCAACGGCGGCGCAAGACCCGAAGGGCCTGCCGCTCGAGTCAGTCGCGCCGCCTTTTGAGCTGAACGCGTACGCGGGCGGGCGCAGCTCGCTCGCGCAACTACTCGCTGACGGCAAACCGTTGCTGCTCATCTTCACCAATCCAACCTGCGGGCCTTGCGTGGTGCTGTTCAAGGAAATCAGAGAATGGCAGGATGCGCACAGCGAGCAACTGACGATCGCCTTGATTAGTTTTGGCACGATCAAGGAAAACTTCGTGAACGTGGCGCGGAATCGGCTGGGACAAGTGCTGTTGCAGCAAAAGCGCGAAGTGGCCGAGCAATATGGCGCACACGTTACGCCGACCGCGGTAGTGGTTAACACAAATGGCAGGATCGCCAGTCCCCTCGCCGCCGGCGCCGATGAGATTCGGCAGCTGCTCGCCACGGTCCTGGGAAACTCTTCTAATTCAAATCACGACCAGCCTCACAGCCAGCCGTCTTGAGCTGCACCAACTTGAACCGGTCACAATTTGTGATCGGTCCTCCAATGTATGACGAGCCTTTAAGGTCACAAATTGTGACCTTAAACTGCCCCGCCAGACTTTTCTATTTACGATTCACGATTTACTATTCACCCCATGTTAGGACGACCACAACCGACCGAAGCCGCTTCTTATTACTCTCTTTACATCGATCGCGTGGCGAGCGATGACATTGTTGCCGTGCTCGCGACGCAGTTGGATGAAACCGTTGCCGTTTTGTCAGAAATTTCCGAGGAGCAATCGCTTCAGCGTTACGCGCCCGACAAGTGGTCAATGCGTGAACTCGTCGGCCACGTCAACGACACCGAGCGGGTGTTCACATTCCGCGCTTTATGGTTTGCGCGCGGCTTCCACGATCCACTGCCAAGCTACGATCAGGAAATTGCCGTGGCGGCGGCTGAGTCTGACAGGGCTTCCTGGGCAAATCATATCGAGGAATTCCGAGCCATTCGTTCAGCAACTCTCGCCCTCTTCCGAAATCTTCCCGACGAGGCCTGGCTGCGCAGCGGCATCGCCAGCGACAACTCGGTCACCGTACGCGCCCTCGCTTACATCGTCGCGGGCCACCTCGCTCATCACCTGGCGATTCTTCGCGAGCGATATCTGTAAAGCAGAGGTCAGAGGTCAGAGGTCGGAAGTCAGAGGTCAGCATGTGGTTAGGCTAATCTGACCTCTGATCTCTGACTTCTGACCTCTGGCGTTATGCTACTGCTGCGCGAGGAACTCGCGAATCAAGCGGCGCTCATGCTCGTCGTGGATACGCGTGAATAGTTTCGTGCCCAGGCGTCTTGATCGTCTCGGGGCGGTCGAAAGGCAGGCGTTGATAAACTTTCCCGCCGCTGAAGTGGCAGGGCTGGCACCTGGCTTCGAGGATGGGTCTGATCTGCGTTGCGAAATCTACTTTCGCCGTTGCGCCTGATGCCGCGCTTGGACTTGGACTCGCTTTGGTTCCCGCGTTCGTATGAGCGCAGCCATAGAAGGTGACGATCGATGCTAACGCGAAGACCAACGTTACCATTCGCATGTCCGAATGCTACTCCCGATCAGCAGGCTGCAGCAATACTCAGGAGCCTGAAGAGGTGATCTGTTTGGTGTGACTTCGCATGCGTTTCGTGTAGTTTCGTGGGACGTTTCCCTGCTAAACAAAAGCATACGATCCACGAAGCAACACAAAAACCAGAACGAAGCGACACGAATCAGATCGCGACCGCTGCCGGTCACTCCTGCTTACTGCTCCTGCCGTCTGCTCCTGGGCCCGACTGGCTGCGAACTTTGCTGCCGCGCGACGGATGCAGACTCAAACGCGTTCGCATGCGCTGTTGCCACTCGCTTCGGTGCGCGTCTACCTCCTCGATCTCGGCGAGGGCATCGGCGAGAGTCTCGCCACCCAACTGACGCATCTTCAAATAAAGCAATGCCGGCACGATCGACATCAAAGGAACAACGAAGATGTTAAAGAGCCCGGACACTTGTTGGTAGACCTCGCGCGAAATGGTTACGCCATGTTTGGGCGGCCCGGTGGACGCGTTGACGCCTACGGATATCCGGCCCACCATGATGCTTACCGCTATGGGAATCACAAACTGAAGTATTGACACGATGATGATCGTACGCCACGAGCGCGAGGCCAACTGCCGCGCCCTTAACCGCGCCGCCTTCTTTTCTACGCCGTCGATCAGTACAACGGGGGCGTAGAGCAAGTAGCGCACGTAAATAACCATGCCAGGGATGACGAACAACACGAAACCAATTATGAGGCGCAGCATGAGCAGCAGGCTGGTTTTGAGAAATGGTCGCCAGCGACGTTTGAACACTGCGAAGGCCGTGCGCAGTTCCACCGGGCGCAGCGGCGCCGCAGTCAATTGCGTGACGATAACAGCAGTCATGCCTGAGATGACGGACGCGGCGACGAAGTACGCGACAACTTGCAAGAGAACGAGCAGCACCAGAGCGCAAATAAACAACACCTTAATCGCGGTTCCCCGGTGAGTCAGCGACTCTTCAGCCAGTTCCAAACCGATTATCAGGAAGGTGACGATGATGACCGGGAGATGCGCGATGAGCGACATGCGCAGAAACTTGGGGAAGTGTTCGCTGTAGAGCGCGAAGGCGCGCCGATAGAGGGCGCCGATGCCTTCGGCCTGCGCACGCAGCGAGCTGGCAAACGCGGCGGCCGTTTGCGGGCGATCCTCCGGCTGCTTCTCGAGCGCTTTCATCACAACTTGCGCGGCGCGCTTGGGCACTTTTTTATTTCGCTCACGCAAAGGCGGCGGCGCCACCTGAATGTGCTCTTGCATCACGTTGCCGGTCGCGCCCGCGAAAGGCGGCTCCCCGGCGAGCATCTGGTAAGCAATGACGCCAAGACTGTAGATGTCAGAACGCGCGTCCAGAGTCTTGCCGGCGCATTGCTCTGGCGACATGTAAACCGGCGTACCCATAATCGCGCCAATGCGAGTTAACTCCGTACTGCGCGTCGTGTTGGCTCGCAGTTTTGTCTGCTGGTCGTCAAGGGCTTGCTGCGTTGCCTTGCTAAACCTGAGCGTAAGATCACCTTCATCGGCCGCAGCAGCAGTCAAAGGCTTCGCGGCCGCTGTCGCGCCGGCGCTCTCGGAGGCTTCGACGAGGACTTGGGTGTTCTTCTCATCTTGCGCATAAGCCGCCGTAATGTTGGCAGAATAGTGTTCAGCGGACGACTGCTCCTGGCCTCCGTCAGCATAGATAAGCGTCTCCTCTTCCAGACCTCGAACTTCTAAAGCTTGAACCTGGAATGCTGAGGTCGGTAGCCCGGCCTTGATTAGAGTTTCCGCATCAGCCTGCGCGGCAGTTGCGGCGGGCGTTTTCAATTGCGTTGACCCCGGTTCAGGCTCCGTCGAGTTGCCGTCTGCATCAACCTCGGCCAGCTTGGCGATGCCGAAGTCGAGCACCTTGACGCGATAGCCGCCCAGCCGGTTGGGTTCGAGCCAGATGTTTTCCGGTTTCAGATCGCGATGGACAATTCCCTGGTGATGCGCTTCGTGCACCGCCGAGGAAACCTGTTCGAGAATATCCACTACCCACTCCAGCGGCAGTCGCTTCTCTTCCCGCAGCACGTCGCCGAGCGTGCAACCATCGAGATACTCCATCACCAGATACGCAACAGTTTCGGCGCCGGCGAGTGCGAAACCAAAGTCGGTGACGTCCACCACGTTCGGATGGCGCAAACGCCCGGCGGCGCGGGCCTCGCGTTTGAAACGCGCCACAAACTCTTCATTGCGCATGAACTGCGGCGTGATCAGCTTGAGCGCGACGTAACGCTCCGTGCCCAGATGACTGGCAAGATAAACTGCGCCCATCCCGCCGCGGCCGAGCAACCGCTCGAGGCGATACTTTTCGTCGAGCACCTGACCAATGTAAGGATCCGGGTCCGTCATAAGTGGAAGTATGCTACAGCGAGCAATCAGCAATCAGCAATCAGCAGACAGCAAACAGTAAACAGCAAAACAGTGAACCGCGGACATGCGATCGGGAGGATCTCTGCTGTTTGCTGTTGACTGTTTACTGTCCACTATTTCCTAGTGGCACATCTGCAACGCTTTAATCGCGTCTATCGGAGCAATCAGCATCACGATCTCCAGCAGCAGGCTGTCTTTGATCCAGACGATCAGAATCAGCTCGAGCACTGCAAACGCGATTAGGGAGCGACGCAGGCCCAGACGCCGCGCGATCAGGAAGCCAACCAGACAACATAGTATGTCGCCGAACGAGTTAACGACACTGTCGCCCTGGTAGCCGAGCGCGGCCGTCTCCGAACGATAGCGTTCGATGATGAATTTTGTGTTTTCAAAAACTTCCCACAAAGCCTCGACGGCGATCGCCAGAGTTAATTGCCAATTTGAATTTAAGCGTGGCAGCAACCAGATGATCAACCAGAAAAAGAGGAAGCCGTGAAGCACGTGAGTGAAGCTGTAGGGGTCGAGAACGTGCTGCGAGTTGTCTGCGCTGCAAACCTGGCCTGACCAGACCAGGATTTTTCCGCAGGCACACATCCACAAACGCCCTTCAAGGCGAAGCAGAATTGCCGCGGCAACGAAAGCTGCCACGACCGCCAGCGCCGGCCAAAGCCACTGCCCGCGAGCTCGCATGTTGGCGGCTTCAGTAGTCAAACTTTTTCTCGCGTGTAGCGAATGGCGTAGGCTGGCGCTTCAATGCTCTCCGGCAAGCGCGGATCGTTGGTTGGCTCGCCGGCAACGATCTTCAGCGGAACAACGCCTGCCCAAATTTTCAAAGCGTAGTCTTCTTCATCGTCTACAGGAGGGCCGGTGCGCACCTTGGCGGAAACCTCATCGAGCGGTAAAGACAAGACAGTAGTCGCTTTGAGTTCCTGTTCGTTGGGCGCGCGCACGTCGTTCCATCTGCCGGGAACAACATGCTCAGAGAATGCGAACAGCGCCGCGAGCTTGGCTTCCCGTTCCTCGACCAGCGCGGCGCGTCCGAAAATTACGACCGAACGATAGTTCACGGAGTGATGAAAAGCGGAACGCGCCAGCACCAGACCGTCGACGAGAGTTACGGCAACGCAAACGTCGATGCCGCCGCTGAGCGCGCGAAGCGTTCGGCTCATTTGCGAACCGTGAATGTAAAGTTGATCGCCGGCGCGCGCGTAGCCCGTGGGAATAACGAAGGGCCGGCCTTCGACGGCGAAGCCGACGTGGCAAACAAAACCCTCATCGAGAATTCGGTAAACGAGGTCGCGGTCGTAAACACCGCGTTTCGGAAGACGTTTAAGCGTGGTGCGCTGGGTTTGGGGGAAGTCCATGGTAGTGAATCGTAGATGGTAAACCGCGAATCGTAAAGAAGTCTTCAGAAATAAACTTTTAGTTTGTGACGGCGGATCGACAAGCTAAAGCTTGTTGGACATTCAGCCAGCCCCAATGGAAGTTGTGCTGGGGGAGTGCTCCGGGTGAGTGTAGAATAATTGCTCTTGAACTCTTCAGCCTATCGCATGCTTCAAAAATCCATCGCGCCAAGGCGGCGACTCGTGCTTGCCGCAGTTGCCATGCTCGCAGTCTTGATCGGCGCATGCACCAGCCAGGAACAAAGGGACAAAGAAGCGACGCCCGTGCTGGCCGGTCCGCCGAGCACGACCTTCCCCATGCCGCCATTGAATGCGCGCGCAGAATTGGGTTGGGTGCTGAGTGACGGCAAGAGCGCAACGCTCGCAGACTATCAGGGAAAAGTTCTGGTGCTCGACTTCTATGCAACCTGGTGCGTGCCCTGCCGCCAAAGCATTCCGCGGCTGAGCACTCTGGAAAAGCAATATGGGCCAAAGGGTTTACAGATAGTTGGACTCAACGTCGGAGGCGCGGACGATCGCATCAAAGTGGCCGACTTCGCAAAGGAACTCAACATTCAGTATCCTCTTGGCTTTCCCAACAAAGCATTGACGGATCTTTTTCTCTCCGACAATCAGACTATTCCGCAAACATTCGTGTTTGGGCGAGAAGGACAACCAATAAAAAGGTTCATCGGTTATGAAGAAGCAACTGGGGCCGAGCTGGAGAAAGTGATTGGCGAAACAGTAAATAGCAAACAGTAGGCAGTAGACACCAGATTAACTGGGACCGCGGGCTAAGAAGTTCAGAGTACAACCTTCACGTTACTGTTACTTAGAAGGCTTGAACTCTGAACTGGAGTGAACTCAAACACGAATATGACTTTCGAATTCCTGCCAACTCTGGTTTTTGTGGTAGTGATGTTATGTTGGTTTGTGTTTGCCGGTGTGTTTCTGCTGCGGAAGAAGCCGCCGAGCCCACCAGACCAGCAGCGTGATCGCGGCTCGATCGTAGGGTTGGCCTTGCAGGGTTTGTCTTACGCGCTGGTGTGGGGAGTGCGTCGTGCGCCATTCACACCAATCATAGCCGGCAGCAAAACTCGTGATCTGCTGGCGTTGGCGGCTGGCGTGTTGGCGATGGTGGCGGCAATCGGTTCGATATGGCTGGTTACGGCAGCCGTGAAAACTCTCGGCAAAGAATGGAGCCTGACCGCGCGTTTGGTTGAAGGACATAAGCTGGCGACGACGGGCCCGTATGCGTATGTGCGCCATCCGATCTACACGGGAATGTTGGGAATGCTGGTGGCTACCGGGCTGGCTATCAGCCACTGGACGGCGCTCGTTGTGGCGCTAATCGTCTATTTCATCGGCACGATAATTCGCGTGCGCAGCGAAGAGCAATTATTGTGCGGCGCTTTTGGAGAACAGTTTGAAAACTACGCGCAACGCGTGCCGGCGATTGTGCCCGGTCTGTATTGACTGTTGATTTACTTTTCCGTCGAGCAAGCTAAAGCCTGAAGTTAGACTGAAATGAGTAAAGCAAAAATTCTGGCGACCCTCGGGCCCGCCTCGCGCGACCCGGCGGTGATTGAGAATCTGATCAAGGCAGGCGCAAACGGCGTGCGCATCAACATGTCTCACGGCACGCAAGAGGAGAAGGCCGAAGACATCGCCCGGGCGCGCGCTGCTGCGAAGAACTTGAACCGGCCGTTGGCTGTACTTGTAGATCTGTCGGGACCGAAAATTCGCACGCGCCAGCTCAAGGACGGCAAGCCGGTCACGCTGAAAGCCGGCGAGATTTTTGTTCTGACGACAGTGGATATTATCGGCGACGAGAAAATAGTCGCGACCAACTATCCCGATCTTCCGCGTGTCGTCGAGCCAGGCACAAGGATCCTGCTGGACGACGGCGCTATCGCTCTCGTCGTAGAGGGCACCACAAAGACGGATGTAATTTGCCGAGTAATCGATGGCGGTGTGCTTGGCGAACGCAAGGGTATCAATCTGCCTGGAGTTCCCCTGCCAATAGATTCGCTGACTCAAAAAGATCTCGCCGATCTAAAGTGGGCGGTCGAGCAGAATGTTGACTACATCGCCCTCTCTTTTGTGCGCACGGCGGAAGACTGCTGGCGCGCCCAAACGCTGATTAGAGAAGCCGGCGGATGCGCGCCACTCGTCGCCAAGATCGAGAAGGCCGAAGCCATCGATCATCTCGACGAAATCATCGCCACCGCCGACGCCGTTATGGTTGCGCGCGGCGACCTGGGAGTGGAAACAAGCGTCGAGCTGGTCCCGGTTTATCAAAAACGGATCATCGAGAAGTCGGTCGAAGCCGGGAAGATGGTGATCACAGCGACCCAAATGCTGCAATCCATGGTTTCGAGTCCGCGGCCCACGCGCGCCGAAGCTTCAGACGTGGCCAACGCCGTTTGGGATGGAACTGACGCGCTGATGCTCTCCAACGAAACGGCAAGCGGGCTTTATCCGGTTCCTGCCGTGGAAACGATGTGCCGCATCATCGAATCCGCCGAAGCCGGTAGAGAGCCGTCGCCGGACAAGATTGCGAAGTGGGCGGGACGGCAGTCAGGCCGCGTGAGCCGGGCGCTATGCGAAGCCGCGGCTTTCGCGGCGGAGGAGATGGGGACGAGGGTGACGGCGGTTCTAACAGAATCAGGACTGATGGCGCGCCGGCTTTCCGCTTTGCGGCCGGAGCAGCGAATCATTGCACTGACAAATTCTCAGGAAGTGCAAAACGAGCTGGCCCTGATCTGGGGCGTGGAATCGCTCATCACGCCACACGCGGACACGACCGAAGAGATGCTCAAACTCGGAGAGAAAACTTTGCTTGAAAGCGGCGCCGTCGAGAAGGGCGAGATGATCGTGATTATGGCCGGAAGACTTTCCGGTCTCGGACTCTCAAGCTCGGTGACGCTGTTCACAGTGGGCGCAACCTTGGGCGCCGCGGGATCGGAAGTCGCTCAAACTCACCGGTGATTCAAATAGAACCCTACATGAGCAAAGGGTGAGCTGGTTAGTTCACTTACTCAGCGCGCAGCACTTCGTGGATGGTGTCTTTCAGGGAACTCTCCGGCTTGGTGAGGCCGGGCGCTTGTTGCGGATCGCGCCAGTTGTCGAGGATGCCCACCTGATGTACGCATTGCAGGGTGCAGGTAGGTGCACACCACTTCTCGGTTTTGTATTCGCGGTCGAAGTCGGCCATGGTGTAATCCTCGAGCGGGATGCCCGGATAGCCGCGCTGCTGCGAACACCAGTGGACTAAACCATCCTCGCAAATGTAGAGATACCTGGCTCCCGCGCGGCAGCGCCATTTGTAAGGTTTGCCTTCAACGAGGCTGTCCTGAAACCAGTTGAGCCGCGCGTGGTCTTTGTTGCCAAGCTTCTTCACTTGCTGGAAGACGTCTTTCTCCTTGGTTGAAAGCGGCTTCAATGTTCCATCGTTATCGTGGATGACGCCGACGGTCGTCGAAAACTTTAGTTCCACTGCCCGGCGCGCAACCGACAGCGCATCTTCAGGATTCTTGATTCCCCCGCCGATCACAGAGTTGATGTTCACGTGAAAGTCGGCATACTCGGAAAGATACCGCAGCTTCTTATCGAGCACGCGCAAACTCTTACGCGAAACAGCGTCAGGCTCCACGTTGTCGATGCTTATCTGCAAATGCTCGAGCCCGGCCTTGTTCAGCCGCTTGATTCGTTCCGGTGTGAAGTAATAACCATTTGAGATGAGTCCGGCGATCATTCCGCGCTGGCGAATGTGGTGAATGATGTCATCGAGCTCCGGGTGCATCATTGGCTCACCGCCGGAGATCGTGACGATGGATGTTCCCAGATCGGCGAGTTTGTCCAGTCGTCGTTTGATAACGTCCAGGGAAACTGGCGACGACGTGTGGTCATACTCATTGCAATAACCGCAGGCGAGATTGCAGCGGCGCATCGGAATCAGATGGGCCAGCACCGGATGGCGCGAGGAAAGCAAAGCCCGGCTGATGAAGCTGGCATGCCGAAGTTTTAGCTTAACGAATTTGCTTTTGCGCATCTTGGAGACTCAGGACTCGCCCTAAGTATTACGGAACCCACAGGCCTAATATTTGGAATTGAAGGATAGGCGAGACAAGCGGACAAACGCAACTGTGCGGCGTGTCTGGTACTGTCCCAGTTTGCACCAATCTCTGTGTGTCCTCAGTGTTCTCTGTGCCTCAGTGGTGAATCCTGTTGGGCGATTACTCACCACACAGACACAGAGGACACAAAGGTTGCACAGAGAAAAACGTCAATCTAAGACACCGACTGTCTGCCCTCAAATGGAAAGGGGGCCCTGATTTGCGACCTCAGAGCCCCCGTCTCGGTTTACTATCGCGACTTTAACCCTTAACGATCTTTACGTTGGAGTCGAGCTTAACGCTAAACTCATCCGAGGAAATCTTCGGATTCCGCTCCAGCCCGCTCAAACGCATCGTGGTGGTGTCGTCGTTTTTCTCGACAATCTTAGTCTGCACTGGCATGCCGGAGGAATCAACCCAAATCTCCGCATACTTGAAACTCGCGTTGCCCTTCGGCACGAGCGTCAAGTGGATGGTGCTGATGCCGCCCCACAAAGTTTCTTCACGCACGTCCTGCACCGGTTGAAACTTCGCTTCGAGCTGCTGCTTAGTCATGTACATCATGTCCAGGACGCCGCCCGCCGCGCTTCGCTTCGAGGTTGAGCTGCCCTGGTAGGCCACGTTCAAGCGCGGACGAAACAGTGTGTACTTGCCATTTGCGACGGCCAGAATTTCATGCTGCGGTCGCTGCCATTCAATGCGCACAGAAGCGTTTCGTCCGCTTCCCGGGACGTACAATACCCAACCAGTGTAGTCTTCCTTGTCACGCAGTTGCGCGTTGTACTTCTCCATGCTGAGGCTGGCCTTCAGCGATTTCAGCGACTGGCGATTGCGCTCCATCCGGTTCAAAACCGAACTCACCAATCCCGCACTCTGCCCATTCGTTGCTTTGGGGGAACTGATGATCGAAGCGCCTGCCAATGCCGCCAGCAAAAGACTTAGGGGAACTAATCTTTTCATAAACTCCTCACTCGTTAAAAGAACAATAACTGAGACCCGAAATAGTATATCGAGGGGTCCCAAAAAACCCCGCAATTATAAGTGATGACTAACGTATGTCAACCTCATAACCGCGAGTCTTGCCATCCTTGTCTACTACCTTGCGCACCTTAAGCACTTGAACATCGTTACGCCCCGTGAGGGTGCGCACGACCTGTTCCACTTCGGCCTTATCCTGTGCGTTTTCAATAAGTTCCGCGCCCACCAGCACGGCTGTCACAGCGGGGCTTTGATGCGCCAGATAGCCTCGCCGCTCGCTGTTTTCAAACCAACTCTTGGGCGTCAGAAATATGAAAACCAGGATCAACACACAGAGCACGTCCCACTGCCACGAAGTCCGCGGATAGGTCCAAAACGTCGCTTTTTTTACTGTATCGGCTATGAAACCCATCATTGCACTTATCGTCTGCGTGATTATTACCGGACGCTTCGGATTTGTCGAGGCAAATGCGGTTCCAGAGATCAGCGTTCGGAGTTCAACCTTTAGGTTGCTGATTGCACCCGCAAGCTAAAGCTTGAACTTTAAACTAAACCAACGGTTGCTGGCGGGCTAGACAATGTGGCCGTCGCGCATCTGGATGACGCG
>Ga0137409_10002503_pt1 | contig 19645 bp, 11 predicted proteins | sample CZODoug1_16funga_FD_122059 | JGI IMG/M metagenome (GOLD analysis project Ga0137409, IMG submission 122059) | Vadose zone soil fungal communities from Angelo Coast Range Reserve, California, USA - CZODoug1_16fungal (Hybrid Assembly) | ecosystem: Environmental > Terrestrial > Soil > Vadose zone... | reverse complement strand
CTCTAATGAGACTGCCGGTGACAAACCGGAGGAAGGTGGGGATGACGTCAAGTCCTCATGGCCCTTATGGGTAGGGCCTCACACGTCATACAATGGCGCATACAGAGGGTTGCCAACCCGCGAGGGGGAGCCAATCCCAGAAAGTGCGTCGTAGTCCGGATTGGAGTCTGCAACTCGACTCCATGAAGTCGGAATCGCTAGTAATCGCGGATCAGCATGTCGCGGTGAATACGTTCCCGGGTCTTGTACACACCGCCCGTCACACCATGGGAGTGGGTTTCACCAGAAGTAGCTAGCCTAACCTGCGAGGGGGGGCGGTTACCACGGTGAGATTCATGACTGGGGTGAAGTCGTAACAAGGTAGCCGTATCGGAAGGTGCGGCTGGATCACCTCCTTTCTAGAGAAGAGAAGCGTTCTCCTGCACGACAGTGCCCACACTCATCGGTTGTCTATGAACAGCAGGGGCGAGGGACGTGGGATGAGGGACGAGGGGAAACCCCCTAACCCCTAGCCCCTAATCCCTAGACCCTAGACATTGGGGTCTGTAGCTCAGTTGGTTAGAGCACCGTCTTGATAAGGCGGGGGTCGTTGGTTCAACTCCAACCAGACCCACCACGCACTCTCAGTGTTGAGTGCTAAGTTTTAAGTGTTGAGTTGAGCGCCAAACAAGAGTCGGCAAACTCAAAACTCATCACTAAACACTCAAAACTGGTTTATCGGGGGTGTAGCTCAGCTGGGAGAGCACCTGCTTTGCAAGCAGGGGGTCATCGGTTCGATCCCGTTCACCTCCACCAAGATTTGGTGATGCGTAATGAGTAAGGAGTGATGCGGCGTTAGGTAGCCCGTCACTCGTTACCCATCACTCATTACTTGAGTGCAAGGGCTGTTTGTTCTTTAACAATTTGGAAGAAGTTAGCCATGCCATGGAAGTAGTCGTGGCGTGGCTGGGTTTAGATTGTATGTATCGCCCATTGCCATTGAAGAGTTCGATTGGCAATGGGAGCAACACAAGCGCTGAAGTAGACCTGGAACTGGAAGTCCTTGGGGGCGACCTCGAGGGCTTAAGGTTATAGGATCAAGCACTGAAGTGCATGTGGTGGATGCCTTGGCGATTACAGGCGAAGAAGGGCGTGGCAGCCTGCGAAAAGCTGCGGGGAGCTGGCAAACGAGCATTGATCCGCAGATGTCCGAATGGGGAAACCCAACCCGCAAGGGTTACACCGAGCTGAATACATAGGCTTGAGTGAGCGAACCCGGTGAACTGAAACATCTCAGTAGCCGGAGGAACAGAAATCAACCGAGATTCCGAGAGTAGTGGCGAGCGAAATCGGAGCAGCCGGCAATCTTTAGCCATTGCGTTAGCGGAACGGTCTGGAAAGGCCGGCCATAGCGGGTGATAGCCCCGTAGGCGAAAGCGTGGTGGTGGAACTAGGGTTGCGAGAAGTAGGGCGGGACACGAGAAATCCTGTCTGAAGATGGGGGGACCATCCTCCAAGGCTAAATACTCGTAATCGACCGATAGTGAACCAGTACCGTGAGGGAAAGGCGAAAAGAACCCCGGGAGGGGAGTGAAATAGATCCTGAAACCACATGCATACAAACAGTCGGAGCCCCTGCTTCAAGCGCGTTGCGCTTGGAGCGGTGATTAAGTGATTAAGCGATTAAGTGATTAGGCGATTAAGTGACAGGCGATGGATGCGTGTTCTTAATGCAATCACTCAAGCCCCAAATCACCATTCACTAGCTTCAAGAACAGCGTTCTTGAAGCAGGGGTGACGGCGTACCTTTTGTATAATGGGTCAGCGACTTACATTTACTGGCGAGCTTAACCGTTTAGGGTAGGCGAAGCGAAAGCGAGTCCGAACAGGGCGACTGAGTCGGTAGGTGTAGACCCGAAACCGGATGATCTACTCATGGCCAGGGTGAAGGTTGGGTAACACCAGCTGGAGGCCCGAACCCACTACTGTTGAAAAAGTAGGGGATGAGCTGTGGGTAGGGGTGAAAGGCTAAACAAATCCGGAAATAGCTGGTTCTCTCCGAAAGCTATTTAGGTAGCGCCTCGTGACACACCTTCGGGGGTAGAGCACTGTTTTGGCTAGGGGGTCATTCAAGACCTACCAACCCAAGGCAAACTCCGAATACCGAAGAGTGGATTCACGGGAGACAGACGCCGGGTGCTAACGTCCGACGTCAAGAGGGCAACAACCCAGACCGCCGTCTAAGGTCCCCAATGATTGGCTAAGTGGTAAACGAGGTGGGAAGGCATAAACAGCCAGGAGGTTGGCTTAGAAGCAGCCATCCTTTAAAGAAAGCGTAATAGCTCACTGGTCGAGTCGTCCCGCGCGGAAGATGTAACGGGGCTGTAAGCCAATAACCGAAGATGCGGGTATCAGGAATCAGAGTTCAGGGATCAGGAATCAGAATGCATGGCGCATCGATTTGAAGATCTTGATGTGTTCCAGAGAGCGTACAAACTCTCCCTGGAAATACACAAGATGAGCTTAACGATGCCGCAAATCGAACAGCAGGCACTCGCGGATCAAATCCGGCGAGCCAGTAAATCGATCTGTGCAAATTTGGCCGAAGGGTTTGGCAAACAAAGCCAATCCAAAGCCGAATTCAGGCGCTACATTCTGATGGCGATCGGTTCTGCAGACGAAATGCGTGTGTGGATTCGATATTGCTTTGATCTGAAGTACATCGATGAAGAGGCATGGTGGCGCTGGCGAGACGAATATGAACAAATTGCCAGAATGCTACAGGGATTGATTAAAAACCAAAGTAGATAGAGTAGAAGGTTTGATCTGATCCCTGATTCCTGACCTCTGATTCCTGATGCGGTAGGAGAGCGTTCCGTAGGCCTGTGAAGGTGGGTTGAGAAGCCTACTGGAGGTATCGGAAGTGCGAATGCTGACATGAGTAGCGATAAAGCATGTGAAAGGCATGCTCGCCGAAAGCCCAAGGTTTCCTGCGCAACGTTCATCGGCGCAGGGTGAGTCGGCCCCTAAGGTGAGGGCGAAAGCCGTAGCTGATGGGAATCTGGTTAATAGTCCAGAACCGCTGTGTAATGCGATTGAGGGGACGGAGAAGGTTAGGCAGGCCGGGTGTTGGACGTCCCGGTGAAGCGTGTAGGTGGATCCTCTAGGCAAATCCGGGGGGTTAACACTAAGACGCGGGACCAGGCCTCGTAAGAGGCGGAAGCTGCTGATACCACGCTCCCAGGAAAAGCCTCTAAGCGTTAAGTTACATGGTGACCGTACCGTAATCGGACACACGTGGGCAGGATGAAAATTCTAAGGCGCTTGAGAGAACTCAGGAGAAGGAACTCGGCAAATTGACACCGTAACTTCGGAAGAAGGTGTGCCCTGGTAGGTTGTAGGCGAACAGCCGAAGGCCGAAGGGGTTGCAAAGAATCGGTGGCTGCGACTGTTTAATAAAAACACAGCACTCTGCAAAGACGACGAGTCGACGTATAGGGTGTGACGCCTGCCCGGTGCCGGAAGGTTAAATGATGGGGTGCGAGCTCTTGATTGAAGCCCCGGTAAACGGCGGCCGTAACTATAACGGTCCTAAGGTAGCGAAATTCCTTGTCGGGTAAGTTCCGACCTGCACGAATGGCGTAACGATGGCCACGCTGTCTCCTCCTGAGACTCAGCGAAGTTGAAGTGTTTGTGATGATGCAATCTACCCGCGGCTAGACGGAAAGACCCCGTGCACCTTTACTGTAGCTTTGCATTGGACTGTGATGGGATCTGTGTAGGATAGGTGGGAGCCTGTGAAGCGGTGGCGCCAGCCATCGTGGAGGCGACGTTGAAATACCACCCTGATGTCATTGCGGTTCTAACCTTGGCCCTTTATCGGGGTTGGGGACAGTGCATGGTAGGCAGTTTGACTGGGGCGGTCTCCTCCCAAAGCGTAACGGAGGAGCTCGAAGGTACGCTAGGTACGGTCGGACATCGTGCTGATAGTGCAATGGCACAAGCGTGCTTGACTGCGAGACTGACAAGTCGAGCAGGTGCGAAAGCAGGACATAGTGATCCGGTGGTTCTGAATGGAAGGGCCATCGCTCAACGGATAAAAGGTACGCCGGGGATAACAGGCTGATTCCTCCCAAGAGTTCATATCGACGGGGGAGTTTGGCACCTCGATGTCGGCTCATCACATCCTGGGGCTGTAGCCGGTCCCAAGGGTATGGCTGTTCGCCATTTAAAGTGGTACGTGAGCTGGGTTTAAAACGTCGTGAGACAGTTTGGTCCCTATCTGCCGTGGGCGTTGGACGTTTGAGGGGGGCTGCTCCTAGTACGAGAGGACCGGAGTGGACGAACCTCTGGTGTACCGGTTATGACGCCAGTCGTAGTGCCGGGTAGCTAAGTTCGGGAAAGATAAGCGCTGAAAGCATCTAAGCGCGAAACTTGCCTCAAGATGAGACGTCCCGTGATGTAAGTCACCTGAAGGGTCGCGGCAGACCACCGCGTTGATAGGTCGGGTGTGGAAGCGTGGTAACACGTTAAGCTAACCGATACTAATTGCCCGTGCGGCTTGATCCTATAACCTTGAGTGCGACGCACAAGCGTCGCTGTGAAGGGGGAAGGCGTGAAGGGGGAAGGGTAAAACCAACACCTTCAAACCCAACCTTTGCACCCCTCAAAGGCTGCAGTGTCTTGTGTTGCTGATCTGAACCCAAAAAACTTCTTCCAGATGTTAGCGACACGCCCAAAGAATGACGGGGCGTAAGGGCTTCGGAGCCGCGGCGGGGTTTTACCCCTCACGCCTCACCCCTTACCCCTCACCCGTTTGCTTGGCGGCCATAGCGAGGTGGACCCACGCCTTCCCATCCCGAACAGGACGGTGAAACGCCTCAGCGCCGATGCTAGTGCGGATTGCCCGCGCGAAAGTAGGTCACCGCCAGGCGCCCCAAATGAAAAGGCCCATCCCGCAAGGGGTGGGCCTTTTTATTTGGTGTCCTTGATGGGTGACCTGCTTTCGGAACGAAAACACACCCCGTGGGAACCTGAATCGGAGTGGCCGACCCGCGTGCGTACCAGAGCCACGGTCACACCGGGGTGTGTTTCAGTGCAGGCTAACTTGGGCCCCGGCCCAAGTTAAGTCTGACCTTCAGGTCAGACGGCCGCAACTAAAGTAGGTCACCGCCCGCAAGGGGTGGGCCTTTTTATTTGGTGTCCTTGATGGCTGACCTGCTTTCGGAACGAAAACACGCCTTCCGGCTGTCTGAACCATTGCATCGGATTCCCAAGGCGGCCCCATGCTCAACCCTCTCACAAGGCGTGTTTCAGTGGAGACTAACCTCCGCCTCGGGCGGAGGTCATGTCGGAACGGAACTAGAGTCGGTCACCGCCAGGATCTTCGGACACTCACTTGCTCACGCCAGCGAGCAAGTTACGTGGGAGCCAAAGTAGGTCACCGCCCCCAGCTGTTCATCCAATCACACCAGCTCGTCGTAAATATTCCCTCATTCGAACGATAAGCCTCGAAGGGGCTGCTTTCTCGACTCTTCGGCTTTGTGCCCCGTTTTTCGCAGGCGTGCAGACCACATCATCCACGGCTATGATTCCCGAGATCACCATGTTTCCGAATTCACGCGTCCAGGGGGGTGGGGTAAATATGCGACAAATCATTCTTCTCGGCATGGTCCTTGCGGCATTGTTCTGCCGGGGTGCGTCCGGTGCCACAACGGCGATCGTTTCGTCCTGCCCGCCCGGCAAGGAGCCGACCAAGCAGACGCTGGTGGGAATGCTGACCGTGCACGTGATCTGCGATCGCGTGATATTCGAGATCCCGTCCCGCGCATTCAACCGCGACATTCTCGTTAATACCGAGTTTGCCGCGCTTTCGACGGGCAGTGACTATGTCGCGCCGGGTTCTTTGGTAGACAACCGGGTTGTCAGGCTTATCAAGCTGGGCAACAAGATTTTTCTCGAGGACGTGCGCTACGAAATTCTGGCGCGGGAACAGCCCAACCTGCAGCGCGGCGTCGAGGCGGCGTCGCTGCGCACTGTGATCAGGGTCTTCGACATCATCGGCGAGGGTCCCGGAGGTGAACCGCAGATCGACCTGACCAGCATATTCACCAGCGAGGTGCCGGCAGGCTTCGCGCTCGATCTGATGCGCCACTTCCACATGCGCGCGGTCGACCCGAGACGCTCATACGTTCAGACCGTCAAGGCCTTCCCCGGAAGCATCGACGTACGCTTCTATCAGACCTGGATGGCAGATCCCACGGAACTGCGCAAGGCAACTGACGATGAAGAGCGCCCGGCCACGCTAGGTTTCATTTTTCACGCCAGCATCCTGGCGCTGCCGCAGACCCCGATGCGCGGGCGCTATGCGGATGACCGGGTGGGCTATTTCACCGTGCCTTTCGACGACTATGGCACCGGGGAACATGGCAAGGTGCGCCGTGGGTACATCCAGCGCTATCGGCTCGAAAAAAAGGATCCATCCGCGGAAGTGTCGGATCCGGTGAAGCCGATCGTGTTTTATCTGAGCCCGGAAGTTCCAGACCAATGGCGCCCGTACATCAAGCGCGGCATCGAGGATTGGCAGAAGGTGTTCGAGAACGCGGGGTTCCGCAACGCCATCATTGCGCGCGATGCGCCCACCCCACAGGAGGATCCGAACTGGGACCCGGAGGACGTGCGCTTTAACGTCGTGCGCTGGACGCCCAGCGGCCGTCAGAACGCGATGGGTCCGGCAGTGATCGACCCGCGCAGCGGCGAGGTGATCTCTTCGCACGCCATCTTCTGGCACGATGTACTGCGGCTGGTGGAGACCTGGTACTTCACCCAAGTCGGGCCGCTCGACCCGCGTGCGCGCAAACTGCCGCTGCCCGTGGAGATTACGGGGGAGCTGCTGCGCTATATCGTCACGCACGAGATCGGCCACGCGCTGGGTCTGCGTCACAACTTCAAGGGGCACTCTGCCTATTCGGTTGCGCAACTGCGCAGCCGAGATTGGACCGAGAAGTGGGGTAATTCGGCTTCCATCATGGACTATTCACGGCTCAATTACGTTGCCCAGCCCGGCGATGACGCCTACCTGCTACCCAAGTTCGGCCCTTACGATTTTTTCGCGATCGAATGGGGATACAAGCAGTTCACCAATATCGCGGTCGTTGACGGCAAGAGAATCCAGCAAGTGATGAGCAGCGACACCGAATGGAGCCGCCTGGATCAACTTGCGGCGCAGCAGGTCACCAATCCTGTGTTGCGTTTCGGGGGCGAGGACGACGCGGCTGCGGTGGACCCACAGGTCGGTATGCACGTGGTCGGCGAAGACCCGATTGAAGCGACCGATCTGGGGCTTCTGAACATCGACCGGGTGATGCCGATGCTGATTCCGGGGACGACGCAGTTGGGTGGCAGCTACGCGCGCATGACCGAAATGTACGAAACGTTGATCACGCAGCGCCACCGAGAACTGCTGGCTGTAGCCAAAGTGGTGGGCGGCGTGGAGGAGACGCGTTATCAGGCCGGGCGCGGCTCGACCCCGCCATTCCAGCCGGTCCCGGCGGTGCGTCAGCGCGCCGCAGTGAAGTTCCTGGTCGATCGCGCCTTCCCCACGCCGAGCGCGCTGCTGGATCGGGATGTCTTGTACCGCATGGCGCCTTACGGAGGCGCCAATGCATTGCAGGGATCCAACGTGCAGTTACTGCGCAGACTCATCGATCCGGGCGTGTTCGAGCGCATGGCAGAAGCACGGGAGCTGGATCCGGCCACGAAGGGCTATACCGGCATCGACATGCTCTACGATCTGAATGACGGACTGTTCCGCGAACTGGGGGCGCCTGCTCCGGTTATCGAACTGTATCGCCGCAACCTGCAGCGTAATTATGTTCTGCTGTTGCTGGTGGCAACGGGAGTCGAGAATGATCCTCAGGGCTCCTCGAACGCGATCGACGTGCGCAACGTCGATTCCAGTCCGCTGAGTATGCAGGCACGCCATTTGTCGAGTCAAAGCCAGCGAGCCGCCTATTCGCCCCTTTCCGAGGTGGCGCAGCAGTATCGCAAGGACGGCCATTCCAGCGAGTTTCGCGCCGCGTTGCGGCTCGGGGCGGTAGACCTTCACTCCAAGATCGAAGGGGCGATCGGCCGGGTGAAACATCCGGCGACGCTGGCGCTGCTGCGCGAGCTCAAAGCGCAACTGGAACGCGTGCCCTGAGTCGACCGCCTCGCGGCCGGCACGACGGGCCGCGGTCCTGGCCTGCGCACGCGATCAGGTAGTCGGTCGAAAGTAAGGCCAGAAAGAAGCGGCAGGTAATCGCGCTCCTGGGGACGGGAAAGGTAAACTACGTCAGGCTGAAGGAAGACGCCTGCCGCGCACCCGACCGGCACAGTTTCGACGAAGATGCATTCGCGCTGAATGTATGGCTTCTGCTGGAAACCATCCCTAACGAAAAGAATCTTGACGCAAAGACGCGAAGACGCAAAGAAACCCTGAAAAGGGATCGAGGATGACGGGAGATCGGATCGGGCGATCCCCGTCTGTTCCCTTGGACGGAAACGTGTCGGCCCGTCCATCAAAGGCTTCGTATTACCGTTGGTTTTTGTCTTTCTTTGCGCTTTCGTGCCTTTGCGTCGAATCTTTATGATTTTCGGGAAACGTTGTAGAGATGTTGCCTGTCCGCGAGTTACTTCGTGCCCATTGGTGATATCAACAAATTATTAAAGGTGCGACAGACGCTTTGCCATGACCGACCAGGCGCCAGACTATTCGAAACTGCTCGAATGCCTTGCGGGCCGGCTGCCGGCGTTCCGGCAGGCACTGCTCGATCTGGGCAAGGCCGACCTCGAGCGAGTGGAACTGGCCGCAGGCGAGGTGCTTCTGCGCAAGGGTGAAAAGGCGAACGCCCTGTACGTGGTCGCCGCCGGATTGCTGCGCGCCACGACCATTCAGGACGGCGGCGGCGAATTGACCCTTTCGGAATTCGGGCCCGGCGAGATGGCCGGCGAGATGGCGATCCTGGCAGGCGGCGGCGCGTACAGCGCGACAGTTTCCGCGGCTGAAGATGCAGTGCTTGTCCGGGTGCGGCGCGAGGTCTTTGAAAGCATCGCGAAGTCGGCACCAAAGGCCGTCCGTGAGATGGCCGGTGGCATACGCCGGCGCCTTGCCCGCGACCAGCTTGCCATCGGCCTGCCGAAATTGTTCGGGCCACTCGACGAATCCATGCTCCAGTTCGTCGAGGAGCGGGTGGAGTGGGTAAGGCTGCACGCCGGCGACACGTTGTTCTCCGAGGGGGACAAGGGCGAGGATCTGTTCTTTGTGCTCGGCGGGCGCCTGCGCGCCGTTAGCGCTGACGGCCGGGTGCTCAGCGAGATGACCCGGGGTGAAAGCATCGGCGAAATCGCATTGCTGACCGGAGAGTCGCGTACCGCAAGTGTGGTTGCCGTGCGCGATAGCGACCTGGTGCGCGTGTCGCGGCGTGCCTTCGACGAAATCGTAGCGAAGTATCCCGCGGTCATGCAGACCATCGCCCGCATCGTGGTGCAGCGCTTGAGGGCGAAGGAGCAGGGAGCCGCTGCCGCAAGAACGGGAAAGTGCATCGCGGTGCTTGCAGCGGGCGCCGGAAATTCGAGCGCGGACTTTACCGAGCGGCTGGTGAAAGCGCTCGAACGTATCGGCCCCACGCTGCATTTGTCGGCGCAGCGGCTGGACGCGCTGCTGAACCGGCCCGGAATCGCCGCAGCCGAAGAGGAGGATGCGGCCGGCATCCGGCTGACGGCATGGTTGGACGAACAGGAATCGCATCACCAGTTCCTCATCTACGAAACCGATGGCACGCCCTCCCTCTGGACGCGGCGTTGCCTCCGCCAGGCGGACGAGATTCTGCTGGTAGCGCACGCCGGTTCGGACCCGGCGCCCGGCACAGTGGAAAAGACCCTTCTTGATACGAAGGACGGCATCTCAAAGGCCCGGCAGAACCTGGTTCTGTTGCACCCCGACGGCAGCCGTTTGCCGTCAGGGACCTCGCGTTGGTTCGCGAACCGCAATGTCCAGCGCAATTTCCACGTCCGCCTCGACGCGGAGAACGATTTCGGGCGCGTGGCGCGCTGCCTGGGAGATGCCGCAATCGCACTGGTTCTCGGCGGCGGCGGTGCGCGCGGACTGGCGCATATCGGCGTGGTTCGCGCGCTGCGCGAAGCGGGAGTGCCGATCGACATGATCGGCGGCACCAGCATGGGGGCGGTGATGGCTTCGCTAGTGGCGATGGACCAGGACTGGGATCAGATGCTGGAGACCAACCGGGAGGCGTGGCTGCGCAGGAAACCGCACAAGGAATATTCGCTGCCGTTCATCTCGCTGATCCGCAGCCGGCGGCTGGACAGCATGGCAAAAAAAATCTGGGGCGAGATCGAGATCGAAGACCTGTGGATCAGTTTTTTCTGCGTGTCCTGCAACCTCTCCACCAGCTCCACAATGATCCACGAACGCGGATTGCTGTGGAAAGCGATTCGCGCCAGCGCCTCGCTGCCCGGAGTGTTCGTGCCGGTCCTGAGCAACGGCAACATCCTGGTGGATGGAGGGCTGGTCAACAACCTGCCCGGGGACGTCATGCGCGAGCGGGCCTGCCGGACGCTGATCGTGGTCGACGTCGGATCGGAGCACGAATTCACCTTCAATCTGCCTGAGTTTCCTTCGCCCTGGCAGTTCCTTCGCAGCCGCATCCTCCCATTCGCAGCGCGAATCGAAGTCCCGCACATCGTCGACGTGCTCATCCGCACGACCGATGTCAGCAGCAGCCAGAAGACGCGCGACGTCAAGAGAAACGCCGACGTTTGCCTCAGACCGCCGATCGACGCGTACGGCGTCCTGCAGTTCGAGTCGCTCGACGAGATCGCCGAAGTCGGCTATCGCTACACCAAATCGAAGATGGAAGATTTGCGGGGGAAAAAATCGCTGGCAGAGATGTTCGAGGCGATGTAAGGCCCGGTTTACCGGCGTTCGGCAATCGCGCGCAGCGCGTCAAGGTCCAGAATTTCGAGGTAATCGCGCTCGTGCTTGATGAACCCGCTTCGAGACCAGTCGCGCAGGTTTTTGTTCACGCTTTCCCGCGTCGCGCCGATGAAGTCGCCCAGTTCCTGCTGCGACAGCTTGAGATCGATCCGCACTCTCCCGCCGCTCTCGGTCCCGTGATTGCTCGCCAGCCATAGCAGTTGCTTCGCCAGCCTGGCGGGAACGTCCAGGAAGGCGCGATCCTCGATGCGGATGGTGAGTTCCCTGATGCGGCCTGCGAGCACGGCTAGGAGCTTGATCGCGACTGGCGGCGAGGCTGCGAGCAGACCGTCGAATGCGCGTTTGTCCACCACCGCCATCTCGCACTCCTCCAGCGTGGTTACACTGGCGGAACGGGGCTGGCCGTCGAGAATGCCGATTTCGCCGAAGACTTCTCCGGGACCCATGACGTTAATTGCGGTGTCGGCCCCGTCGGCGCCCTGCGCAGTGACTTTCGCGCGGCCGCGCAGCAGCACGAAGAACTCGGTGGCCGGGTCGCCCTTGGCGACGATCGTCTCCCTCGGCTTGTACACCCTGGTTTTTGCCAGTTGCGACAGGCGGACGAGATCGTCGTTTGCGAGCGCGTTGAAGAGCCAGACGCGCGCCAGGCTGTCGATCAGCGTATCCGCCACGGTTCTTGGCCTGCGTCTGTGAAGCAGTTCATAGGAAAGCCTGCATACGGCTTGTTAGACTTCGGCACATGCAACTCCTCTTCCTCGGTTCAGGCTCCGCGCATACCGTGGGCGCCGATAACTTCCAATCGAACATGATGCTGATCGCCGACAGCGGCCGGCGCCTGCTGATCGACTGCGGTTCGGATGTTCGCTGGTCGCTGGCGAGACAAGGTCTTTCCCACCGGGATGTTACCGACATCTACATCAGCCATCTGCATGCGGATCACATCGGCGGGCTCGAATACGTTGGATTCCAGACGAAATTCGACCCGCGTTGCGAGCGTCCCCGTCTCTACATCGAAGCGTCTCTGGCCGCTCCGCTCTGGAACTGCTCGCTGCGCGGAGGCATGGGCGTCATTTCCGGCACCGAGACTGAACTCGATACCTTCTTCGACGTGCGCATCGTCACCGCGAATCAGCCGTTCGAATGGGAAGGCGCCCGCCTTGAACCCGTCCCCGCAGTCCATGTTTCCAGCCCGCGCGCGACTGTCCACAGCTACGGCCTGTTGATCGAGCACGACGGCCATCGAACGTTCCTCACAACGGATACCCAGTTTACTCCGGGGCACTTGGCCGCCTGCTACGCGAGCGCCGACCTCATTTTTCACGACTGCGAGACCGGCACGGTAAGGACCGGAGTTCATTCCAACTACGACGACCTGGTTCAACTGCCCACTGCCGTCCGCGCCAAGACCTGGCTCTACGGCTATCCGCCGGGCCCGTTGCCCGATGCCGCAGCTGCCGGATTCCGAGGATTCGTCCGGGCCGGTCAGTCCTTCGAACTCACCTTCAGGCGCAGCTCGATCGAAGCAAGCGCGATTCGCACTGGACTGAGCCACTAATAGCATGCGCGCCGGGCGATCACCCCCGGCAATGATGTCTCCTAGGCTTCCGACCTGCTTTGCCAGCCTGCTCTGCGCGGAAAGCAATATGAGGCGGCGGGCCGATTCCAAAAAAAAGCCCGCCGATACGGCGGGCCAAGTCCACGGGAGAGTTGGGAGATCAGTTGGAGACGGTGGAAGCCAGCTTGATCGGAGCGCGTATCGCTGCCGGCGCGCAAAAGATCCTATCGTCGACCATCACGCAACTGGTCTTGCCATGGAGGGCAAACTCCACACGCTGCTGACCGTTCTCCTTCGTGACGCGGAGATTGTCTTGCGCGAAGACAACGGAGCACGACAACGCGGCAGCAAACAGCAGGCCGGTTAAGAACTTGGTAGTGGTCATGGTCTGGTTCCTCCTCAAAGTGTTTCGTGTTGGAAGCACTGTACGGGGGGAGGGATGCCCTGCGAACTGAACTATTGCGCAGTCGAAGTGTGCGAAATTCACACCTCGACTGGCCATGGCCCTGGGAGGAGCCTTGGCGCGTAGGATGTGACTACGTGACGGCGGTCTCAGCTGTGAGCTGCTTCACACCGATCCTGCCGTCTATGAGAAAAAGAACAAGGCCTCGGAGCCGATCGCCAGAATTGAGGTTCTTTTGGAGTCTGCTCTTGCAGTACCTTTCCCATCACCAGGCCGCGTACGAGAAGCGCGCTCCGGTCAAGACGTGAATTTCACACGCCCGCAATGCGGCAGAGTTCCTGACGTGCCATCGCCTCACAGACGTACAGTGGTCCCACTATGAAATGCTTCAAGGAGGACCCAGATTATGACTACGACTCTGAACAAGCTGTTCATCGCGGCCACGCTGTTCTGCTTTGCCGTAATAGCTTGCGATAAAGCTCGGGTCACGACCGAGAATGGTGGCCACCCGGTGGAATTCACCCAGCATGGCAACACCGCTTGCGTATTGGTCGACGACAAGGTTTTCTGCGCGCCCGCAAAGATGCGCGTGCCGGTGCGGCTGGTTTCCTCTAGCGCCATTTGAATCTCCAGTTCTCCTCTAGCTTTAGGCCCGCCGGCGAAGCGGGCCTTTTCTTTGTTCGTTTCGCATCCAAAGCCAATCCGGTGCACCCTGTGAAGCTCCCCCAAGGTGCCTTGTCATGGCAGCGTGTTGAGCGCAGACTTTTCGCCGCAATGGCCCAATCAGGACCAAGGGGAGTTTCAATGACGGTATCATCGAGAGAGAGCACGCATCTCTGGAGTTTGTCGGAGAAGCATCTGAAGGCACTCTCGGAGCGGGGTACGATCAAGGCTTATCCAAAGAATACGGTCATCGTCAACGAGGGCGATCGCAGCGATACGCTTTTCATCATCCTGTCGGGAAAGGTGAAGGCGTATCTCGCTGACGAGGACGGCAAGGAAGTATTGCTGAGCACCCAGGGGCCGGGCGAGTACTTCGGCGAGATGATCCTCGACCAGGGCCCTCGCTCCGCGTCGGTGATGACGCTCGAACCCTCGAAGTTCTCGGTTATTACGACCGATCAGTTCAAGAAATTTCTGACCGAACATCCGGATGCAGGACCGGAACTGGTCATGAGCCTGATCCACCGCGTGCGCGAACTGACAAAGACGGTCGGCAATCTCGCGCTGCTCGATGTCTATGGGCGCGTTGCCAGGCTATTGCTGGAACTGGCTACCGAGGAAGAGGGCGAAATGGTCATCAGCGAGCGCTTGACCCAGCAGGACATGGCGAACCGCGTCGGGTGTTCGCGCGAAATGATCAGCCGCATCCTCAAGGACCTGCGCATCGGCGGCTATCTGAGGATGGACGGCGAACGGATCATCATCGCCAGGAACCCTCCGCGTGCGTGGTAAACCGGCCGTCGGGCCTGGTTCGAAGATTTCGCATTGTCGTCCCGACAGTAGAGCGGGTTCCTGCGGCCTATTTTGGCAGCAGCCCGAGGCGCCTGGCCTCCCTGACAGCTTGAGTGCGATTGCTGGCATTGAGGCGCCTGAACAGATCCTTCAGATGCTGCTTGACGGTTCCCTCAGCCAGCCCCAGTACGTCCGCGATGCGTTTGTTGGGCATGCCTTCGGCAAGCAAAGGAAGAATCTGCAACTGCCTGGAGGTCAGCGGCGCCGATTCGCCGTTGCCCGCGGCTTGAGAGGGGGGCAGGAACATCGCATCGGGCACGTAGACTTCCCCGTTCAATACGCGACGCAATGCGTCCATCAATTGCTCGCTGCCGCTAAATTTCGGAATGTATCCGCGCGCACCGCCGTCGAGGAGGGTACGGATGATCTGCGGATCGTTTATCCCGGAGACGATTACTATCGGCAGTGCAGGGTAGGCCCGGCGAATGGCGAGAAAGCCCTCGATCTCGCTCATTCCCGGCATCTGCAGGTCGAGCAGCAGCAGATCCACAGGCCACTCCAGGGCAAGCTTGTCCAGCGCCGCCCGCAAGTTGCCCGCCTCCAGCGCCGTCACCTGGGTCCCCAGAAGCTGCAGGAAGAACCGCAATCCTTCCCTGAACATGGGATGGTCGTCGGCGTGCAGGATCTTCATGGCGGCATTGCAGCGGTTTGAGTTGCAAAAGTGCGGGCTGGCATTCGTGTTACCGTCGAACGCAGGATCGCGGTCCGGATTTTAGTCCGGCGCGCGTACCGGCGGCGCCGGCAACGTGAAAAAGAACTCGTTGCCCCCAGCCGACCCGACGGTCACACCCACCGTGCCTCCGAGCTTCGACACGATGCGCTGCACCGTGGCGAGGCCTAAGCCGTGACCTGCGGCCCGCTCCTTGTGCAGGCGAGTGAATGGCGTAAACACGCGTTTGCGCTCGTCCTCCGAAAGCGGCTGGCCGTTGTCCCGCACACTGAAGCGCACGTGCGGGCCATCCGGCGCACCCGCGACCTCGAGACGCGGCGGCGAGCCGCCATACTTGAGCGCGTTGCTGAGCAGGTTCAGCCATACCTCTCCAACCCAGGGCGCGTAGCCCAACGCTTGCGGCCAGGCTTGTGGCAACTTCACGTCGGCGCGCTGACGCGCCAGCATCTCACCCAACTGGCTCAGAGCCCGGCTGACGAGACTGCCTGTGTCGAGCAGTTTAAGTTCCACGTGCTGCTGTGCGACCGTGGATAGCAGGAGCAGGGCGTCGACAACTTCTCCTGTCATGGCCAGCGCGCTTTGCGCCTGCAGCGCCAGATGCCGCTGTTCGCCGGACAGATCGTCCGATTTGAACTTGCAAAGAATCTCCAGGAAGCGGCCAGCGGCTGCGAGCGGGGTCTTGAGGCTGTGTGCGATGGTATGCGCATAAGCTTCCAACTCGGCATTCTTCAGCGCCAGATCCTGTGTTTTGGCGGTCAACTCCTTCTGCAGCCGGCTCAGCTGCAGGTGGTGCTGGATGCGCGCCAGCAGTTCCTCGCGCTGAATCGGTTTGGTGACGTAGTCCACCGCACCGAGGCGAAAACCCTCGACTTTGTGGGCGGTGTCGTCCACTGCGGTCATGAAGATCACCGGGACTCCGGCGGTCCGCGGATCGGCTTTCATGCGCCGGCATACCTCGAAGCCGTCCGTTTCCGGCATGCGCACGTCCAGAAGCACCAGATCCGGCCTGGCCAAGCGTGCTTTTTCGAGCGCCTGCGCCCCACTGCGGGTAAGCATCAGGTCAAATCCTTGCTCAGCCAGGAAATCCGAGATCAGGCGCAAGTTCTGCGGCTTGTCGTCGACGATCAGCACGGTTGCGCCACGCAGCTCAGTTGGGAGCGACATCGCGATGTGTTCCTGCGCAGTCCTGCAACAGCGTGATGAGTCGCTCCTCGTCGAGATCCCGGGCGAGCGTGTACAGGCGGCGTCCGAAAGGGCGATACCGCGCTTCGCCCCGCTCCAGCTCCAACGCGATCTGCTCGACGCGCACCAGCTTGCCCAGTCGCGCGAGTTCAAGCAATTCGTCGAGCGTGGCACCGGAAGGCGCGATGAGCTGTGTATCTGCCTGCTCCCGCATCGGCGTGCTCCCATGGGTCTCGGTCTCTTCGTAGCGCCAGGTCAGGTCGAGCAGGCGCGCGATGATGTCAAGCAGTTCCGTGCTCTCGAACGGCTTGCGCAGGCAGGCCGCGAAAGTCAGCGAATCTGCTTCTGCCCGTTCGAGGTCCGCGGTGCTGGCGGATGCTGCCACTATCGGCACCGTAGCCAGTTCGAGCGTCTGGCGAATGGAGTGGGCAGCCTGGAAGCCGGACATTTCCGGCATGCGCAGATCCATCACGATCAGGGCCGGACGCCGCTGTAGCGCGGCGGCTACTGCTGTTTGTCCACCTGCGGCGGCGGCGACTTCGAATCCCAGGGGTTCGAGTATTTGCTGAAGCAACTGGCGGTTCTCTTCCTGATCGTCGGCGACCATGATGCATTTGGACGTTCCCTGGTAGCCGATGATGCGCCGGTGCTCGGGCAGGATAGCCTGCGGCTCCTTGACCAGTGGCAGCGCCACCGCGAAACGGAAAGTACTGCCGCCGTTCGGGCGGCTTTCGACCTCGATGTCCCCGCCCATCAAGTGTGCAAGCTCCTGACTGATGGCCAGCCCGAGGCCGACACCGGACTCGCGCTTGCGCCCCGGCTCCGCCTGCTCGAAGGGTGCGAAGATGCGGCCGGTATCCTCCGGCGCGATGCCGATGCCGGTATCGCGCACCCAGACCCGGAGTTCGACGCGCTCACTGCCGAGCGGAAACGTCTGAACGGTCAGGGTCACCCGCCCGGCGTTGGTGAACTTGATGGCGTTGCCGAGCAGGTTGAGCAGGATCTGCCGCAGGCGCTTGCCGTCCGCATCCACCTGCGCCGGAAGGTCGCCCGAAGCTTCGAGATTGAACTCCAGCCCTTTCCTCTCGGTGTCCACACGCACCATCGCGGCAATCTCCTCGAGCAATGCCGGCAGAGAAACGGGAGAAAGGTGCAATTCGAGGCGGCCGGACCGGATTCTCGACAAATCCAGGAGGTCATTGATCAGGTCGAGCAGGTGACGGCCGCTGCGCGCTATCGTGGCCAGTGCCTCCTGGCGGCCGGGGTCGGCCAGCGGGCGCTCGCGCACAAGTTCCGCATACCCGAGAATAGCGTGCAGCGGCGTGCGCAACTCGTGGCTTATGTTGGCTAGGAATTGGTCCTTGGCGCGGCTTGCCGCCTCGAGCTCCGCGCGCGCTGCCATCAGAGCCCGTCGCTGCGCGCTGAGCAGGCGGATATACAGTACGCCCGCCACGAGGATAACGGAGAACACCGCCAGCGATGTCCAGATGGCCCGGTAGTCAACTTTGCTTTCATATCGCACCGAGAGCCATTTCTCCGAAATTGCCCGCTTTTCCTCGTCGCTAATCGCGTCGAGCACCTTGTCGAGAATGGTGACCAGCTCCGGCCAGTCGTTGCGCACACCCACCGAGAAGCCCTGCGGCTGCAAAGCCTTCTCGACCGGCGCGGCAATCCTTAGATTGCTGATCTGCCGTTGCCTGATGTTAAATACGATGGGAAAGATGTCGTCCACCAGGCCGTCCACTTTTCCTGTGGACACCGCTATCAGGCCCTCGAGGATGTCAGGATAGGCAGGCACAAGCTGGTTCGGATATGCCCTTACCATCAGCGACTGGGACGAGTGCCCCTGCACGACGGCCAGACGCTCGGGCGCGAAATCACGCAATCCGCTTACGAAAACATAGTCGTCACGGGTGACGATGACGTTTACGTAATGCAGATAGGGTTTGGTGAAGGCAAGGAAGGGCTGGCGTTCCTGCGCGCGCGTGACCGCAAGCACGATGTCCAGATCCCTCCTTTGCAGCTTGTCCTGAACTGTCGCGAAATTTAGCAGCTGAGAGACCGGAAACTCCACCCCGAGTCGTCGCTTGATAATTTCCAGGTAGTCGGCTACGACTCCAGCAAATTTGCCCCGGTTATCAACGAACTCGTAGGGCGCATAACTCGTTTCCGCGCCGACCCTTATAACCGGATGCGCTGTCAGCCACTCTTTCTCTTTCGCGTCGAACTCGATGCTGGCCACTTTCGACTTCGGTACGGCGTTTGCCGGCGCCTCGCTATTCTGGGGCGACACGATCTGTGGGCGTATGAGGAGCGTCAGCGCGATGACAATTAACGCTGCCGACACGACAAGGGTCCGTTGTCTGCGGGCCGGTGGGCGCGTCATTTTCAGCCTCCGCGTGATTTTTGTGGGATGAAATGGAGCCGTGCCTGCCCGGCTCTACCCTGGCGATAGTCTACTGCCTTGGGCTCGGCTATGCGCCCCCGGCGTGGCTTTTCGCCGCCCAGTTGGGAGGGCTGGCCTGGGCGTTTCGTGGAATCTTGGCACGGGCGTATACTGCCGGGCTTCCTCGAGGCCCCGAAGGCCGATCCATCGGTGGACGGCTAACGCCGACCCATCCTCCTGGTATCACTAAAGTGATGGACTCTGCCCCGAATTGGGAATTGCCAATGTCATCCCGAGGCGCGCATCCTGCGCCCTGAAAACGGCCGCTTTATGATCACTAAGAGGGTCCTGGCCATTTTCGGTAGGTAGGCAAGGCTGCTGCTGCGGGGCATTTGAACACGGGCCCCCGTTGTATGGAGGGATCAGTTCGCCGGCCGCGGCCAGCTTCAAGTTGTACCGGCTATCGAATTTCGCGCATGAGGCGTCGTGGCGGGTTTGCGTGAATTTTCACGTTGTGCCTCGGCAATTTGTACGCGGGTTGGCTGGTGTGCATCGTTAGTCTGGCATCGTGAGTATTTGCTCACAGTTTTTCTTTCGAGAGGGAACGATATGAAAAGTGCGTTCAAGGCGAGGTTGCTTGCTTCTGCTGTAGCCGCTCTGTTTGCAGCGGTTAGCTATTCTGCTATGGCCGATGACCCGGTGAAGACGGGCAACAAGAAGGTTGACGCCCAGGGCCGTGCGATCGACGAAGTGAAGGCCGGTGGCAAGAAGGTTGATGCCCAGGGTCGCGCGATCGACGAAGTGAAGGCCGGTGGCAAGAAGGTTGATGCCCAGGGCCGTGCGATCGACGAAGTCAAAGCGGGCAAGAAGAAAGTTGACACTCACGGCCGTGCGATCGACGAAGTGAAGGCCGGTGGCAAGAAGGTTGACGCCCAAGGCCGTGCGATCGACGAAGTGAAGGC
>Ga0137409_10002500_pt1 | contig 19652 bp, 24 predicted proteins | sample CZODoug1_16funga_FD_122059 | JGI IMG/M metagenome (GOLD analysis project Ga0137409, IMG submission 122059) | Vadose zone soil fungal communities from Angelo Coast Range Reserve, California, USA - CZODoug1_16fungal (Hybrid Assembly) | ecosystem: Environmental > Terrestrial > Soil > Vadose zone... | reverse complement strand
TTGCGGCTAAAGGTCAACCCCGCGAGGGGCGTAAGATTGTTCAGAACCATCAGCTCAGGTCATAGACCGCCGCTACAATAGGAACAGCTGACCGATTTGTTTCTTGCCGGTTGCCAGGCCCCATTTTGGAAAGAAAACCTGTGCATCGTCGGCAAACAAGTCGAGGATGCTCTCCCCCGTCGATGTGATTCCCTTGTTGTCGAATGCCTTCAGGTATTCCAACGCGATCGATTTTCGCTGCTCGTCGGTCATCGTCTGTCTGGTTATCGCCACGGTTCACCCCCTAATTTTCGTCGTCATTCTATCAACAAGAATTGTTGATGCGTAGGCGATGCCTGTATAAAGCGTTGAAAACAGGATCACGCGATGTGGTGCGTCACTTGCAGGTTTGCCCGCATGGAACACATCGGTACGTTACGATTATTTGAAGCATCTCGGACGGACCTGGATGGTCTATTTTTCCTCGAGCTCTGGGAATTGAAGCACCTGGAAGAGTGCGAAGAGTGCCGGCATATCCGGGAAGTTTTCGGCCGTCAGTCTAAGGAGATGAATGCGAAGGCAAAATCGGCGGGAGCGACGTAAGCGCTTTGCCGATAACGTCGTAGATGTAATTCAACTCATCCGGCGTGATGACATATGGCGGAACGGTATAGAGCACGTTGCCGAGCGGGCGGAGCAGGACGCCGTGCTCGAGAAAGAAAGGATAGAGGCGCGCTCGGAGATTCGAGAGATAGCCGGCATCATCGGCTCGGAGTTCCAGCGCCGCCACCGTGCCAAGGAGTCGAACGTCCCCGACAGCAGGATGATCACGAAAAACCTCGAGACGCTGCCGATGGACGCACTCGATGGCCGCAATCCTCTCGAAAACCGGCTCTGTTTCAAAGATTTTCAGATTTGCGATTGCCGCGGCACAGCCCAGCGGGTTTCCGGAATACGAATGTCCGTGGAAGAAGGTCCGGGAACGATCCTCACTGAAGAACGCATCGTAGACTTCCTCGCGACAGATAGTCGCTGCCAGAGGCAAGAAACCTCCGGTCAACCCCTTCGATAAACACATCAGGTCCGGAACGATCCCTGCGTGGTCGCATGCGAACATCCGGCCGGTGCGGCCGAATCCCGTAAAGACCTCGTCTGCGATGAGCAGCACGTGGTGCTTTGCGCACAGGCGATGGACGCGCTGCAGGAATTCGACAGGCTGGACGATCATTCCACCTGCGGCCTGGATAAGCGGCTCCACGATTACTGCTGCGATCTCCGAATCCTTTTCAGCCAGCACGCGCTCGAGGCTTTCAACGCAATCGATATCGCATGCGGAGCGCGTCTTCCCGACAGGACATCGATGGCAATAGGCCGTGTGAGCACGTGAAACGGGAATGCGCAGCGCATCAAATGCGGCCGTGAATGGGGAGTCGGCACTCACAGACATCGCGCCGATCGTGTCGCCGTGATACGCATGCTCGAGAGCAACGAGGCGGCGCTTTTCAGGCCGGCCTTTGTTATGCCAGAACTGCACGGCCATCTTCAGCGCGACTTCCACTGCTGTCGAGCCATTGTCGGAGTAGAAGACCCGATGAAGTGGAGGCGGCAGGATCGCTGCAAGCCGCGAGGACAGTTCCTCGGCCGGTTCGTGCGTGAATCCGGCGAAGATTACCTGTTCCAGCTTCCGCGCCTGTTTCGCAATTGCTTCGGCGATCAACGGGTGTGCATGGCCGTGAAGATTGACCCACCATGAGGAGATCCCGTCGAGAAGGCGCCGGCCGTCCTTTGTATAGACGTAGGCCCCATCGCCGCGATCGATCTCGATGGGCGGGGGCTCCGTTGCCTCCTGCGTGTAGGGATGCCAGATCTTCATGCGAATGCCGTCCGGTCAAAGTGCTGCTCGAAGACGCGGCAGAGGCCGGCCCTTTCAATCGAGTCGAGCCAGGGGATGAAACCGATGACCGGAACTTCTCCGTAATGCTCCACTGCGCGCCGGTTGTCTGCGTTTTCTTTTCCCACCATTACCACACCGCGCAGTTCCAACCCTGCGCTGCGGATTGCGGATATGGTCAGCAGCGTGTGATTGATCGTGCCGAGCGCGGTTCGAGCGGCAACCACGACGGGCGCGTTGAGGTGGCCCATCAGATCCAGCATGAAGACGTCGTCGTTGATCGGCACGTAGACGCCTCCTGCTCCCTCGATCACGATCGGATCCGGCTCGGCAGGACGCCGGATAGCCATCAGGTCGATTCGGCTTCCCTGCTGTTCCGCTGCCAGGTGCGGCGACACGGGAGGATCAAAAACGACGGCTTCGGGAAACGTGCGATCTGCGGACACACCGGCCCATTTCATGACCGCCTGCCGGTCCGTTCCCTCGCTCGCCCCCGTCTGAATCGGTTTCCAGTATTTCCTGTTCAAGGCCGCGACCAGTAAAGCCGACAGAAGCGTTTTTCCCACGCCGGTGTCCGTGCCGGTCACAAACACGTCTCTGCTCATTCCGGGACGACCTCACTCTCGCGAACCGCGACCAGCGCCTCAGTAAAGGCGTCCATATCCGCGAATGAAAGCTTCGAGTGGAGTGAAAGCCGCAGCCGGGATGTGCCGGCCGGCACGCTGGGCGGCCGGATGGCGCGGACTGCGAAGCCGGCTGCATTCATTGCGGCGGCGAAGCGGACTGCGGCGTCATTGGATCCGAGGATCAAAGGAATGATCTGCGAGTTGCTGCGGGGAGTCTCGAATCCCGCCTCTTTCAAGCGTTTCCGCAAGTGACGGCTCAGTTCGCAAAGGTGGTCCCGATCCGCATCTGCCGTAATGCTCAGACTCAAAGCTTCCTGAATCTGGGCCGCGCAATACGGAGGAAGTGCCGTCGTGAAGATGAAGGTTCGAGCGTGATTGATCAGGTAATCCCGCAGTGTCCGCGAGCCCGTCACAAATGCGCCCATCGAGGCCAGAGCCTTACCGCACGTGTGCACCGTGGCCAGAACGTGATCACCTTCACGAATAGCGTGAACGAGGCCTCGGCCGCCCAGCCCCTCAACACCGATGGCATGAGCTTCATCGACAATCAGCGTGGCGCCATACCGCTCGCACAGGGCGATCAATTCCCGAAGGGCAGCGCGATCGCCATCCATGCTGAAGACGCTTTCCACGACGATGATCTTCTCTCCCTGGCCGCGCGTTCGGCGCAGCGATTCCTCCAGATAGCCGAGATCCGAATGCGGGAAAATGACTCTGTTGGCCCGGGAAAGCCGGATGCCGTCGATGAGGCTCGCGTGATTGGCGCTATCCGAGAATACGGTGTCCCCATCCTTCAAAATCGAACTGAGCAAGCCGATGTTGGCAGCGTAGCCCGATGGAAAATAGAGCGCCGCCTCCGTCCCCACGAATTCGGCGAACCGCTGTTCGAGTTGTTCCCAGCGTTCGGAATTCCCGGACAAGAGCCGCGATCCGGTTGAAGAGACTCGATCGTCCTCCTCGAGGGCGCGGGCAATCGCGTCCTTCAACCCGGGATGTGAAGACAAACCCAGGTAATCGTTGGAAGAAAGCTGGATCCCCGGCGGACTCGCCAGCTCTCGAAACTGATTTCGCTCACGAAGCGCTTCGAGATCGGCGGCCATGCGCCGGTTGATTCTGGGCTCACGAGTTTCAGCCATGATTCATCGGCTTGAGATCAAGCTCCTCGAGCAGGACGTCATCCTCGGAGCGGGTCGGATTCGGTGTCGTCAGGAGCTTGTCGCCGACGAAGATCGAATTCGCACCCGCCATAAAGCACAAGGCGATCGCTTCTCTGCTGAGCGAGCGGCGGCCGGCGCTGAGACGCACGCGGGAGGACGGCATGAGGATGCGCGCAGTGGCAATCGCGCGGACCAGAACCAGCGGGTCCACGGGTTCCGCATCGGCCAGCGGTGTGCCTTCGACACGAACCAGTACATTGATCGGCACGCTCTCCGGATGAGGCAGAAGTGTTGCCAGTTGATGAAGCAGCCCAACGCGGTCTTCATCCGACTCCCCCATGCCTAGAATGCCGCCGCAGCACACTGTGACCCCTGCCTTGCGGACGTGTTCCAGGGTACGCAGCCGCTCTTCATACTTTCGCGTGGTGATGATTTGCCCGTAGAAGTCCGCCGACGTGTCCAGGTTGTGGTTGTACGCGTAAAGTCCCGCATCCGCCAAACGTTGCGCCTGGGATTCGGTGAGCATCCCCAGGGTGCAACACACTTCAAGACCGAGCGACGACACGCCGCGGACCATCTCCAGTACTGCGTCGAACTCCGGTCCGTCGCTGACCTGCCGCCAGGCCGCTCCGAGGCAGAACCGGCTGACGCCCTGCTCGCGCGCCTCTCGGGCTGTTTTCACCACTTCTTCCACCGAAAGCAGATCCAACCGATCAACATTCGTTTTGTAATGAGCGCTCTGCGGGCAGTATGCGCAGTCCTCGGGACATCCGCCGGTCTTGATCGAAAGCAGTTGGCAAAGTTGTACCTCACCGGGTTCGAAGTATTGCTGGTGCGCGGCCTGTGCCCGGAACAAGATGTCGAGCAGCCGGGAGTGGTAGATGGTGCGAACTTCGTCTTTGGTCCAGTCGTGGCGCACTCCATTAGTTTGCATGAATGGATTATAAACGGCTGCGGCCCCTCAATGAACCCACGTTACCAACATTGGGAATCCCAGGTGCCAGCCTGACATCAGAAACCTGAGCGTTTGCGCCGAGTTTTTGCGGCATGCCGTGTGCTTAGTCCAACCTGAAAAAATCTCCAGAAAGGGTGAATAAGGATGAAAGTACAACTTGTTCTGTGGGGCGGTGGCAATCGCCGTTCCTGGAAACGGGAAGCATTGATGGTCGGTGCCACGGCAGGGATTGCTACTGCAATCGGTGCTCTCACCGCAGGTAAAAAGGGCGCAGCCTTCGGGGCGATCACCGGGGGCGTAACCCGGTTTTTGATGCGAATGACGAGCTGGTAAAAGGGAAGGAAGCCAGAAGCCAGAAGCCAGAATGGGCCCGACAACATATTCCGGCTTTTTGGCGTATAGCTTCCGGCTTCTGCCTTCTAGCTTCTGCCTTCTAGTCTACCTTCTGGCTTCTGCCTTCTAGTCTACCTTCTGGCTTCTGCCTTCTGGCTTCTGCCTTCTCTGTCTGCAGTATTGAAAAACTTCGGACAGGTGTGGGAGGATAGCTAATTGGCATATGGGTTTAAGAAAAGAGTATGTCCGGTTGCTTTCGACGAAGATCGTGGAGGATCTGATCAAGCAGGAAATGATCGAAGTGCCGGAGAGTCTGGATCTTGCGGAGCAGGTATTCCAGATCATGGACACCGAAGTTAATCTCGAAGACCGCCTCAACGACGAAGTTCGCGTACTCCTCAACCAATATCAGGATCAGATGCGCCAGAGCGGCGCCTCCTATCAAGAGATGTTCAAGCTCATCAAAAACAAATTGGTCAGAGAACGAAAGTTGGTTCTGTAATCGATGCGACTGACTCGCGACAAGATCAATTTGCTCACCCATCAGGTCACCGAAAAACTGGCTTCGATCGATGCGGTCGATTTCATCGAGGACCGCAATACCATCCGGCTTGCGATATTCGACATCCTCACGAAGTGGTTGAAGAAAGAGGAAGAGGTCGATAAGGCCGCCCGTCACAAGATCGAAAGCCAGAAGCGCGGTATTCCAGAAGGCAGCGCCGAATGGGAAATCCTCTATCGCAAGTATTACGAAGAGGAAATGCGCACTATCATCGAATAATTCCCCCTGTAGCGGCGGTCTATGACCGCCGGATCTGTCGGCGGTCACAGACCGCCGCTACAATTGGACCTTTAAGTGCACCTCTAAGGCTATATGACCGCCGATATGGTGCGCTTTGCCTGGCGGGTACTCGTTGCGGTGTTGATCGTCGGGCTGGTGGTAGCGGTGGCTTACGCCATTCACCTGATTTTACTCGTATTTGCGAGTATCCTCCTGGCCGTTTTCCTCAGAACCATCGGATGCTGGCTGAGCCAAAGCACGAGACTGCCGATTCATTGGTGCATGGCCATCGTGCTGATCGGCTTTGCCGCCGTGATGTTCGGTATTGTGTTCGCCTTCGGCCAGCAGATCGCGCAGCAAGCCGATGCCCTGTATGGTGCCGTGAGGCAGGCCTACAACGACTTCCAGGCCCAATTGAGCCAGTATCGTATCGGCCAGCAGATCATGGAGCAAGCCTCCGACGTCGATCTGAAGGCGACGGCAGCGAGCGCGGCATCCGGCCTTTTGCGATCAATCGCCTCCATTGTGTTGATTGCGTTCCTTGGTTTGTACCTTTCGACGCAGCCTCAATTGTATACGGAGGCGTTCTTCGGCTTGTTCAGACCGGCGGAGCGCGCGCGAGTGGCGAGGCTTGTTGACGCGCTGGGCGCGGCGTTGCGATGGTGGCTTCTTGGCCAGTTGATCGCAATGGCGATTGTCGGCGTCGTTACGACGATCGGGCTGCTCATCCTCGGAGCACCAATGGCCGTTCCGCTCGGCGTGCTGGCGATGCTTCTGACGTTTGTTCCCTACATCGGAGCCATTGTTTCGGCGGTGCCGGCAGTACTGATCGCGCTCACGAAGGGGAGGGATCTTGCTCTCTACGTCATCCTTCTCTATTTGTTCGCGCACCTTCTTGAAGGCTGCGTCCTTGTCCCGCTGATTCAGCATCGCCTGGTGTACCTGCCGCCCGCGATGACCCTCGCCACACAGTTCCTCATGGAAATCTTCGTAGGATCCATGGGCATGGCTTTCGCCACGCCCCTGCTGGTGATAACGATGGTGCTGGTCAAACAACTCTATCTCAAGCAGGATTGGTGTCTTACGACAGTTCGCTTGAAAGAATGACCGCCTCCGCAATTTCGCGCATGGAACGCCTGGTTCGCATACTCTGCTGCTGAAGGCGCTTGTAAGCTTCTTCTTCGCTGAGGTTGGCTTGCTTCTGAAGGATGCTTTTCGCGCGCTCGACGAGCTTCCGGGTCTGGAGCGCCTCCTGGCTCTCCTGAATGGCCACGTTCAGCTTCGTGTTCTCGAAGGCAACAGCGGCCTGATCCGCCACCGTGGATAACACCCGCTGGTCTTCCCGGGAAAACACGCGCTCTTCGGCGGAGTAGACGTTGATCACGCCAACGACGTGGTCCTTGACGATCATCGGGACGGACAGGAGCGACCGCACGCCTTCTCTCGTGGCGAGCTCGGGATACTGGTACGACTCTTCTTTCGTGACATCTCGAACCATCAACGGAGCTTTGGCCTTGACGACGCGGCTGATGAGGCTGTTTCCGATCTTCAGATTGGGCTTCCGCCAGTATTCCTCGCTCGAACTTTTCGACGCCTTGATCACCAGCTCATTTTTCTGCGCATCGACAAGCATGATCGAACAGACACGCGCCTGCATCATTTCCGCAATGATGCGCACGATGAGCTGAAGCATCTCATCCAGATAAGTGCCGGACGCGATGATCTGGCCGACCTGCGCCAGCGTCGAGAGCTGCGTCGATTTCTGCGCCGTCTCCTGATAGAGGCGCGCATTCTCGATCGCGCCGCCTACCTGGTGTCCGATGATCGAAAGCAGCGTCTTCTCGCTGTCGCCATGGCGGTGCGTCCGGCGGTGCTGCACATTGATGACTCCGATCACGCGGTCCGACGGCGGCGAGACGATGGGCACGGACAGAAACGCTTCGTATTTATCTTCGGGCAGAGTCTGGAAGACCTTAAATCGACTGTCCTTGCTTGCGTTCCGCGCGATCGCTACCAGTTGAACCTCCTGCGCCACCCATCCCGTGATGCCCTCGCCGATGCGCATGGCGATCTTCCCCATCAGCCTGGGGTGAGGATTCTTTGAGGCGCGCAGCACAAGGTTATCGCCGGTCTCGTCCAGAAGGTAAACCAGGCAGGAATCGCCGCGCGTGACGTCCACAACGAGATCGATAATCTCGCGCAGGACGCGATCCAGATCCAGCGTTGAACTGATGGACTGGCTGATCTGGTGCAGGATTCGCAGCTCCTGGCCTGCGAGATCCAGAGTCTTCTGGATAGTTTCAATGGAATTGGTTCGTGCCATTCTCTAGTCAAGCTACGGGACGCAAGGCCGGCCCTGCAGCTTCGAAGCCATCTCAAAGGCCTCTTGAGCTTCCCGATCAAAGCCCAGCTCGTAATACACGAAGCCGAGGTTGAGGTAGGTCTGAGCGCTGTCCGGATTTATCCGCAAGGATTCTTTATAGGCCCTGAGCGCTTCCTTCCAAAGTCCCTTTTTGGACAGCAGCAGGCCTTCCTGGAAATACTCGTCGGAAGTCATAGCTAGGCAAGTGTAAGCGATTTTGGGCGGCTGCTACTATGAATACGGTAAATCTACGGTGAAAGTCGACCCCTGCCCTTCGCCGCCGCTCGTGGCACGAACTGTTCCACCGTGCTGCTCGACGATATATTTAACAATCGAAAGGCCAAGTCCCAGGCCGCCCTGCGCCCGTGTGGCGAAATTGCCCGATTGTCTAAACCGGTCAAAAATGTAGGGCAGAAACTCTTTGCAGATTCCGGCGCCGCTATCGGTGACCGAGACGCGCGCGGAGTGGGCGGCGCTTTCCAGCCGGACTTCGACCGTGCCGCCGCGTGGAGTGAATTTGAATGCGTTCGAGAGCAGGTTCCAAATCACCTGCTGCATCCGATCACCGTCGCACCAAACCGGCCGCTCCGGTTCCTCGAGCGACGTTTTCAGGTTGAGGCCCAGTGTCTTTACCGTCGGCTCGACCAGGTCAATAGAGCCCCGGACAATCGACAAGAGGTTGCACTGCTCCCTGTGAAACTCGAATTTACCTGTCGTGATTCGCGAGATATCGAGAAGATCCTCGACGATACGCGCCTGCGCTCTGGCATTCCGCTCGATCATGTCGAGACTTTTCTGCAGGTCTTCGTCATCCGGCCGGGATACGCGAAGCTTGTAAATGGCGCCGAGAATCGGTGTAAGCGGTGTCCGGAGTTCGTGGGATACAACCGCCAGGAACTCGTCCTTGAGACGGCTCGCCTCCTGCTCCTTGGAATAGAGCTTGGCGTTGTCGAGAGCAATGGCGGCGCGGTCGGCAAGATCTTCGGCAAGCGCGAGGTCGAACAAGTCGTAGCGGCGATTGAGACGCTCCAGCTTCAGACCGATGGAGCCGATCGTCTGGCCGCGCACGACCAGCGGAACCCACATGAGCAAGTCTTCATAGACCTGCACCTGACTGGAAAATTTTTCGAGACTCCAGAGCAGCTGCTCTTTTTCGGGATCCAGATGAGCGACGGCAACGCGCCGAACCGGTCCGCCGTTCCGAAAGATGTCCACCACGCATGCATCGGCCAGGTGCGGAATCGCGGCGCGTGCGAGACTCCACATCGTGATTTCCCAATCCAGCGACGCAGAAAGAACCGCGCTCGCCTCATTCAGAAAGAGCTGCGCGTCCTCACGCTGCCGCCGGACTGCGGCCTCGGCTCGCCTGCGGCTTGTGATATTGAGGATCGCGACGCGAAACTGCAGGGTCTGGCGATCCAGGTCATGCGTGGCCATGGTGAAGAGCTGCACATCCACGCCCGTACCCTCCTGCGTGACAAGACGCACATCAAGGCTGCGCTTGTGCCGGAATCGCCGGGATCGCCGCAGATGAGTGGTAAACAACTCGACCTGTGCCGGAATGATGAAGTCCAGGAACGAACGGCCGATAAGCTTGCGTGGCGTTCCACCAAGCAGCTTGGCGCCCGTGATGTTGATTTCTTCGATCCGGCTTTCTTCGTCGAGGCTCACGTACCCGACCGGGGCGAAGTCGTAAAGGTCGGCGTAGCGCCGGCGCGAGTGCTCCAACTCTTCCTGAAGCGCTTCGAATAAATCATCGGTCGCTATTCGGTCGTGCAACATGACGCCCAACAAAAAGCCCGGAGGCCGCAATCACCTCCGGGCGCATGATCAGAACTTGTAAGATCAGGAAACGCTCGAACAAGCTTACGCTGGCCGTCTTTTTTTATCGTCGGCATCCTCGCCAGGCTTCCACTGGCGGTTAGGATCAGACGGTTTTGGGCCTTTCTGAGGATTCAGCGGTTCGCCTTGTTGATGCCGGCCTTGCTGGCCTTTCTGGCCCTGGCCTTGATCCCTGGTGACATCCTGGGGATTCCGCTTCTGCTGCTCGCCTTCCTTGCGCGGTTTCTTTTCCCGGTCGAGATCCTCGCCCTCACCAGGCATACGATTCCTCTCAGACGGATTCTTGCTCATGCATTTCTCCTATCAGATGAATTTACAGACCCTTATGTGTTAGACGGTCGTCCGCGAAGATTGGAAGGAAGGTGAAACGTCACAACCACCTGACGGAAAATCCCGGGCAACAGGTGGCATGCCCGGCTCTTCGGTAGTCGCACCGATAGATGGCAATGCCTTTACTGTTCCACTGTTAAACAAATTTTGTTTTGGCTTCCTTCGTGCACCACAAATGGCATGGACGACTTTTCCCGCATGGTCCTTGCCATAGACGCGGTCGCAGCCAGCTTCACGCTGCTCTTTCTCATCTACACGAAGTGGGTCCGAAAAGACTAGTGCGGAGGGCGGATCTGCAATCCGACATAAATGACGTTTTCTCAGGTCCCGATTTCTTCTTCGGTTTTCCGAACGCGGTGGGCAGAATGAATGGGCGGTGCAGGGCTCGAACCTACGACCTTTCGGGTGTAAACCGAATGCTCTTCCAATTGAGCTAACCGCCCGAGATTTTCGTTCAACCATTGTAGTGCAACTGCGCCCATTTTTGTGCCATACGCCCCGCAAAACATGCTGCGTTTATTGATCACGTTAGCTTTGATAGCTGTAGCGGCGGTCTATGACCGCCGGCGATATCGCAAGTGTTGTATTGTCGGCGGTCATAGACCGCCGCTACAGTGCTTGTAACCAACGGGCGACAAGGAACGTATCTCCTGAATGAAAACACCCCAACCTGCTGAAGCTCGACGAGTAGTGGTGAAAGCTTCTTTGTACCGGACAATAACGCTTTCCCGACAGAGCAAGGAGTGTTTGTTACGAAGCAACGGGTCCTCGTCACAGAGCAAAGGGTGTTACAAAGTAAGGTGTCTTCCTTCGAACCAGAACTGATTAAGTCCCTGCCGAAGGAACATTTGTTTGTCGCAAACAAATGTTTGTTGGCGACGAAGAAGGGTTTGTTTGCCACAAACAAACATTCATCAGCGACGAAGAATCATTCGATCGTCGCAAACAAATGTTCATCGGCGACGAAGAAAGTTTTGTTTTGATCGTCATGTCCTTCGAGGGAGCGTCCGCGATCTTGTGTAGAAACCACCAAACGCACGAAAGGCACAAGAAGAATTCCTCTCGTGCCTTTGCGCTCCGTCAACGATTACTTCTTTCGGGAAGAAGTTCCGGTGGATGAGCTTCCCCTGGTGGCTGATTTCTTGCGCGCCGCAGTCGTTCTCTTCGGGCTCGCTTTCCTGCCGCCGCCGGTTTCCTTATTGACCGTGGCCCATGCGCGGGCTTCGGCGGTACGGCTGCCGGCTCCGCGTTTCTCGTATCCTTCTTCGATGTGCTCGGCCATGCGTTTCTGCTTGGGAGTGTAGCTGGATTTATCTCCTCTAGGCATAAAGTGCCCTCCATGTATGGAATTTAAATAACTGGATGCACGTCAGGTTCCGGCCAAATGAAAAGTCTTTGTAAAGCTGTAAACCATTTCCAGCGAACGGAGTCTTTACTGTAGCAGCGGTCATAGACCGCCGGGAATCGTCGGCGGTCATAGACCGCCGCTACAGTTTGTGAAAGGTTTTCTTGAAACTTTTCCGGCGTCCGGACCGTAATGACAGTGGAACAGCAACAGACATGAGCGGCTGCGAATGCAAGCCCGACAGGGCGCAGCCATCAAGGAAAGGAAAAAAGAAATGCCAGCTACAGCGTTACAACCCGACACGATCTGGCTCCGTCCTGATTATCACGTGGCGCCGGTGAATCCGCGGCTTGCCAGCCGCTTGCCCGAATTGAAACGGGCTCTGGAAGAGGGAGTTATCGCCTATCCGGATACGAGCCATTCGAGCTTCTATGACCTCGAACTTCCCAACGGCTGGGCCTACGTCCACGTCCGTGACGACAAGCAGACGATTTACCTGGTGGCCTACTCCCGCAGCTAGGCCCTCGGCTAGTTAGAGAGCGCAAAAACAATGCCCGTGGAAAGATTCCAACCCGATGACCAGCTTCCTCCCGTGGTTGTGAACTGTTGGTGGAATGACAGCCGTGTGAACTCGACTTTCCAGGACATCGACTCGTTCAGCTTGACGTCCACACCAGGTCCAAATCGCGTCCCGAAAGAAGTCTGCCCGAAGGAAACCTGGTCGGTCAGATAACCCACTCCAATTCCCGCCACAAAGTAAGGAACCGCATGATCGGTTCGCGCCGCAATCTTGGCGCCGACGATATTGGCAATCATGGAGACGCTGCTGCCAATCGTATCTTTGCCACCCAGCCCGTAATAAGCGAAGTAATTTTCGATGCCCAGGTTTTTCGTCATATTCAAACCCTGAGTCGATGCAAATCCGGAATGCCTGGAGCTCTGGCCGATGGTGCCGCTGCAACAAGGGTACGCAAGGTTGGCGTAGCCCAGGGACATTTCCACACGAGGAAAGTCTTCCTGGGCGAATGCCGGCAGGGCCACAAAGAGCAACACAACTGTAACAACAATTGTTCTCACCATAGAATCTCCTGTTTGCCCTCGCGATGATTGACCAGACGCGCAATCACAAATAAAAAGTCCGAGAGCCGGTTAAGGTACTCGATCACGTTAGGGTGGACTTCAACTTTTTCCGAGAGGCTGACCGCTCGGCGTTCCGCCCGGCGGCAAACTGTCCGAGCGATATGGAGCATAGCCCCCGCATGCCCCCCGCCTGCCACGAGGAATTGACGGAGTGGAGGCAATTCCGTTTCAAAACTATCGATGGCGGTCTCCAGTGCCTCGATCCGTTCGTGAGGAACCTGAAACTTCGCTTTGCTCTGCTGTTTGAATCCGGGGTCCGCAAGCTGGGCTCCGACCGAAAACAGATCTTTCTGAATGCCCGCCAGCAGTGCGACCAGGTTTTGGTCCGCGAGAAACGAGGCAGCCGCCCCGATGAACGAATTCAGCTCATCGACAGCGCCGTAGGCTTCAACGCGATCGTCGTGCTTGCGTACCCGGGTTCCATCGAACAAACGCGTGTCGCCCCGGTCCCCCGTCTTGGTATAGATCTTCACTCGGAAGAACCTGCTTTCTTTTCCCGCGGCAGCCAGTAGCGCTCAAATTCTGCCATGTGGGCCAGCGTCCCGAGATCGCGCATCCTGTCGAGATAAACCTTTCCCATCAGGTGATCGAACTCGTGTTGAATCACACGGGCGAAGAAATCTTCGGCCGTGAACTCCACCTTGTGTCCATGCCGGTCCAGGGCGTCCACGCGCAGCCTGGCGTAGCGCGGAACCCGGCCGCGAAAATCAGGAATGCTCAAGCAGCCTTCCCAATCCTCGAGGAGCGATTCGTCGAGAATGGTCATTTCCGGATTCACGAGGACGGTCATGGGAATCTCGCCACGCGGGCCGTGGCATTCGATGACTGCAATGGATAACGAGTGGTGGACCTGCGGCGCCGCGAGTCCCACGCCGTAGTACTCGACCATCGTCTCCATCATGTCGTCGATCAGATTCTGGATGGCAGGGCTGGCCAGCGCCTCCCTGGGTACGCGCTTCGACTGCATTCTCAGAACAGGATGTCCGAGGTGGCAGACCTTCAGAATTGACATTGTCTCAGGCCTGGCTGGTTTGGTAGAGCTTCTTGCTGAGGGGATGCTTGAATCCGGCGCGCCGGTTGTGGATCACCTCGGCAACAATGGCCACTGCGATTTCTTCCGGCAACACCGCCCCGATATCCAATCCGATGGGCATGTACACGCGTTCGAGGCGTTCCCGCGGAATTCCTTCGGATGCGAGCTGCTCGGTGATGGAACGGATCTTTCGCTTGCTTCCAATCATTCCGATGTAACGGGCGTTGGTCTGAACAGCCCAGCGCAAAACGTTCTGATCTTCCTGATGACCGCGCGTAACGATGATGACGTACGTGTTCTCGTTCGGGACGATCTCCTCGAACGCCTGATCGAAACTTTCAGAGTAAATGGATTCCGCTTCGGGAAAGCGCTCCGCGTTGGCATAGACCGGACGGTTATCGATAATCGTGGTCTTGAATCCGGCGATTGTCGCAATTTTGGAAACTTGTGTCGAAATATGCCCCGCCCCGAAGATGACTATTTTCGGAGTCGGCAGGATCGGCTCGATGAAAATTTCGACCTTCCCGCCGCAGATAAGACCGCCTTCGGCCATGGATTCGTCGGTCAGGTCGAAGGTCATGATGCGGGACTTTTCGTCCTTGATCACATCCTGCGCGGCGGTCCAAACCTCGGCTTCGACACATCCGCCGCCGACCGACCCCATAGTCGATCCGTCGTCTCGAATGAGCATCTTGGCGGCCTGGAAGCTGGGCACAGACCCGCGTATTTGCACGATTGTAGCGAGCGCGGCCTTGCGCCCCTGCTGGCGCAGACGCTGAATTTCATCAAAAACGTCAATCTCCATAAGTCTCCATAAGGCGTTCAGTCTAACATATTTATTGACTTTACTCGTACCGCTCTCGTAGACTCCGATACTTTTTATGCCCGCAATACAGAATCCCAAGTCGGTTCCGGACCTGATCAAGCTCATCGCAAGGCACGGCAAGAAGCTGCTCCTGGTCTCGGGCGTTGATCCCAGCGGCGATCGTATGCCTGCGGGCAAAATCGTCATCGACGTCACCGGCGTCCAGCTTCTCAACGAGATCGACGTCAAAAAAGACCGCATCACAATCGGAACCGGCATCAACCTCGGCCGGCTCGCCAGAGAGGCCGCCGGCGAAAACGGCCTGCTTCAACAAGCCGGCTCCATCATCGCAAATCCCCTGGTCCGGAATCGAATCACCTTTGTGGAAGCCCTCAATCCCGATTCTCCTTACTTTGATATTACGACGCCGCTGGTTCTCCTCGACGCGAAAGTGCGGCTTCAAAGTACAACCGGGAAACGCACGCTTTCCATTCGCGATTTTCTCGAGGCCGTGACCAAGGGATTGAAGAAAGGCGAACTTCCGATAGCCGTGGAATTTTCCAGGCTGCCCTCCGATGCCAGAGTCGGTTTCTTTCGTGTGGCTCGAATGGGCGGGAAAGGCACCGTATCCGCAGCGGCTCGCATGAAACTGGTTCGGACGATTTGCGTGAATCCAGAGATCGTCGTCTCGAGCCTCACCCTGGTGCCGCTCCGTGTGAAGGGTGCGGAGAAAGAAATCGGCGGAAAACCTGCAAACGAGTTTTCGATCAAGAAGGCCGGCGAAATCGCGGCGGAGGAGATCCTCCAGTTGGCGGAGACGGACAACGCTTACGAACGGACACTGATCGAAATCACGGTTGCACGCACGCTCCGCAGCATCATGGAAGGGTCGATCCCGATGTGATGGGGTGTCTTCAAATCACTGATCACTGATGTCCAATCACTAATGACTAATGAATTTGAGGCTTGAGAAATGACTAATGAACTTGAGAATTGAGAAATCAGAATTGAGAAATTTGACCATTTCTCATCTTCATTTCTCAATCCTCAATCCTCAAGTTCATTAGTCATTGGCCAGTGGCCATCAGTGATTTGAAAATGAAATCCCAGGGTCTTTGCGTTTTAAATCACGTTCCGCTTATCCCTCACGCTCGATACGTGAATGGCCTGCAACACTTCCTCCGTGGTGAGCAACCGGTCAGACTGTTTTGCCTTGTTGTAGATTGCGTTGACGCGCTCTTCGGTCGCCTGAATTCCACGCTTTTCCAGCCAGAAGATCACATTCGATTTCCCGCTCATCGGGCCGATGTCGATGATCTGCTCCAGGCCAAAGAGGTGTGAAGGAACACCCGAATACACCGAGTTGGCCAATTCGGTCTCACCTTTCTTGAAAGCCTTTATTACCGCCGCAGCATGAACGCCGGTGGCGGTTCTAAAGGCATCAGATCCGAATACAGGGTATCCCGGCGGAATCGTGACGCGGCACGCGCGTGAAGCGGTTTCGCAATACTCTTTCAGCTTGATCAGGTCGTGATCGATGGCGCCCAGCAGTTTCAGGTTCACGAGCATCTGGTCCATCGGCGTGTTTCCGACCCGTTCACCAATGCCGAGCGCGCAGCCATGGATCACATCCGCACCGGCGCGCACAGCCGCCAGCGAGTTAATGACACTCAAGCCCCGATCGTTGTGACCGTGCCAGCTGATCATGATCTCTTCGCCGGATGGTTTCACCACCTCGTCGATCACAAATTTCACCAGCGAGCTCGCACCTTCGGGCGTCGCATGGCCAACAGTGTCTGTCAGCACGATATGACGGGAACCGCAATTGATGGCCGTCGTATAGAGCCTCTTGATGGTTTCCGGAAAGGCTCGAGTCGTATCTTCCGTTACGTACATCACAGGAACGCCGCGGCGGATGCCGTAAGTCACCGCTTCTTCCGTTCGCCGCATCAGGTCGTCCATTGTCCAGCTCTCGACGTATTGGCGGATCATGCTCGAGCCCAGGAACGTGGCGGCGTCAATGACGACTCCGGTTTTTTCCGCAATGTCGATGATGGGATCGATATCCTGGATCGTGGTACGAGCCGCACAATTCGGACGGATCTTCATGCGGCTGCGAGCGATCTCGGTAGCCAGAGCGAGAGTGTCGTTGTAAGCGCGAGGACCAGCGCCGGGAAGGCCGATATCGAGCATCTGAATGCCAAGATCCTCCATCAGGTGCATGAGGTGGATCTTGTCGTCTATGGAAGGATCGGAAACGGTGGGTGACTGCAGGCCGTCGCGAAGCGTTTCGTCATCCAGCAAAACAGGCTTTTTGGCCAGCGGTTCGGAATTGCCAATCAGGTTCCAGTCATAGACGAGCTTTTGCTGGTCCGGCATGTGCGCCCCCGTTTTATTCGGGCGCTTCGCGCGCCCATTACCTACCCTTCGCTAAGACATATGGACTGTCATCAACATAAAGCGTCTTGCACTTTTGGCACCGAAATACGTCTTTTCCCGGTCCGGCCGCCTTTCTAGCGGCTGCATCCAGCTCGGTTATGCGTTTAATTTTCCCCCCGCAGTAGGGTTCCTTGGGGTTATCTACCGGTATGTTGCAGACTGTCTGGCGTGGAGCCCTTTCTTTCACGTCGTTGATTCTCCTTGAGTTGGATGCGGATCAAGCTGAACTTTAGCCGCGGATTTCACGGATTACGCGGATGGCGCGCATCAAGGGTTTTTAAATTGCGCGCCATCCGCGTAATCCGTGAAATCCGCGGCTAAAATTCAGCTTCATCCCCACTTGAGTTTACCGCGTAACACATCGAAATAGTTCTTGCCGCAAGGTGCCACCAGCTTGACCGCCACCTCGGACTTCTCGACCGTTAACCGGTCATTTATCTGAAGGGATACGCCCACCTGGCCGTCCACGGTCACATAGGCATCTTCCTGGGACGAGCTGAGCGTGATATCGATCTGGACCTCCGGTGGCAGCAGGAGCGGCCTGTTGGTAAGCGTGTGCGAGCAAATGGGCGTCACAACCATGGCGCTCATGCTCGAAAAGATGATGGGGCCGCCGGCCGAGAGGTTGTAAGCCGTGGAGCCTGTCGGCGTGGATACAATCAAGCCATCGGCGCGGAACCGCGAGACGTATTGCCCATCCACCCGCACTTCCAGCTCGATGATCCGGGAGACAGCACCCTTGTTAATGACGACATCATTGAGCGCTCGATACGACGCCAGCCGGTTCGAGGCACGGGTGAGGGCGATATCCATCATCATCCGCTCTTCCGTGATGAACTGTCCCTCAAGCACCAGCTCGAGCGCAGGATACATTTCCTGAAGCGTGACCTCGGTCAGGAAACCAAGCCCTCCATGATTGATCGCCAGAATCGGAATTTGCCGCTCGCCCAGCAGCCGCGCCGCCGCGAGAAGCGTGCCGTCACCCCCGACGACGACCGCAAGGTCCGCCTGGGACGCCGCCTGAGCGTCGAGCGAGGCCTCGATCTTGTGGGCTTTGAACCAGGTCACCAGGTCAGCGGCCACACGTGAGATTTCCGGCTGCCTGGGTTTCGTGACGATGACGACATTGTGAACGTTCATGGTTTTCGGAAGAGTATGAAAAACTCGCGATTCCCTTCTCGCCCCGTAATCGGTGATTCCTGCGATCCGATGAAATTCATTCCAGCGGCGCGCCCCGCATCGGCGGCCTTGTCGATTGCCGCCTGCTGAAGTGCCGCATCCCGAACGATGCCGCCTTTGCCGACATGCCCGCGTCCGACTTCAAACTGCGGCTTCACCAGCGCGAGGCATTCTCCACCGGGCTTTAATACAGGTGGAATCCTCGGAAGGAGCATTGTAAGGGAGATAAACGAGGCGTCAATCGTCGCAAGGTCCACGGCCTCGCCGATGTGGGCGGGCTCGAGGAATCGGGCATTCAGCTCCACGGTTCGAAGCTTCGGATCGTTTCGGATTTTCCAGTCGAGTTGCGTCACATCCACATCCAATGCGTACACGCGTTGGGCCCCGTTCAGGAGAAGAAAGTGAGTAAAGCCGCCCGTAGACGACCCCACATCAAGACAGATTTTGCCTTCAACCTGAAGCCCAAACCCTCGCACGGCGCCTTCGAGTTTGAGGCCACCGCGGCTGACGTAAGGATGCGGAGCTTCCTTCAGGCGAATATTGGCGTCTTCGGCTACCGGCATCCCGGCCTTCATGGCAGGCGCGTCATCGACCAGAACATTGCCCGCCATGATCAGCGCCTGCGCTTTCTCGCGGCTGTCGGCCAGCCCGCGTTCCACGAGCAACCTGTCGATGCGTTTCTTCATTGTCCGAATGCTCTTGTTTGAGTGAACGCGGGCTAAAGCCCGCGACTACATTGAGGCCGAAGTTTGATCCAAATGTAGTCGCGGGCTTTAGCCCGCGTTCCGTCCGCCTTCGAATCAATGGGTGCGAGTCTCCAGGTAATCGCAAAACTCCACCAGAAGTCCGGCGCTTTTGCCGATCGGAGCGATGGCGCGCCTGGCGTCTTCCGTCAGGTCATGGGCGATAGCTTGCGATTGTTCCAGGCCATGAAGCCCCGGATAAGTCGCTTTTTTCTGGTCGCGGTCCTTGCCGTCGCGTGTATCCAGAATGTCGTCGATGACCTGAAACGCCAGTCCGATTCGATCGCTGTACTTTTCGATCCGCTCGACGTCGCCTTCGGGAGCGCCGCCCAGATACGCGCCGATCCACACCGATGCCCCGATCAGAGCGCCCGTCTTGGACCGATGAATCTTTTCCAGTTGCTCTGCCGTGATTTGCGCTCCCTCGGCCTCGAGGTCGAGAACCTGCCCCGCGATCATGCCGCTGCGGGTTCCGGCAGCGCGTCCCAGCATGGAGATCACTTCGAGCATCCGGTCCGCCGGGAAATCGCTCGAGCGGGCCAGCACTTCGAAAGCGAGGGTCAGCAGCGCGTCGCCGGCGAGTATGGCAATGGCTTCGTTGAATTGCTTGTGGCAGGATGGCTTTCCGCGGCGGAAATCGTCGTCGTCCATCGCGGGAAGATCATCGTGGATCAATGAATACGCATGAATCAACTCCACCGCCGCGGCCACC
>Ga0137409_10002499_pt1 | contig 19653 bp, 20 predicted proteins | sample CZODoug1_16funga_FD_122059 | JGI IMG/M metagenome (GOLD analysis project Ga0137409, IMG submission 122059) | Vadose zone soil fungal communities from Angelo Coast Range Reserve, California, USA - CZODoug1_16fungal (Hybrid Assembly) | ecosystem: Environmental > Terrestrial > Soil > Vadose zone... | reverse complement strand
GTGGCTCCTGCGCAAATTCCGAGGGAAATCGACCAGCCGGATCGGGCGTGACCGCACTTCGCGATAGGAAGGTTCGGGCGTGACCGCACGCCGCGAGAGGGCTCGGGCGTGTCGGAGCCACGCCGAACCTGACTCAGGCCACCCCGGGTCAAAGCCGTCCTCGAGGCCCCCGCTACCATGAAAATTCACGAGTACCAGGCCAAGGCCCTCCTGCGCGAGTTCGGCGTGCCCGTTCCTCGCGGCGAGGTCGCCACGACGCCCGCCGACGCGAAGGCGGCCGCCGCGCGCCTGGGCGGCCGGGTCGTCGTGAAGGCCCAGGTGCACGCCGGCGGCCGCGGCAAGGCCGGCGGCATCAAGGTGGCGGACGACGCGGACGGCGCCGAGCGCGCCGCCCGCCAGATCCTCGGCATGCGCCTCAAGAGCCCGCAGACGCCGCCGGGCGGGATCGAGGTCCGCTCGGTGCTCGTGGAGGAGGCCTCGGCCGTCGGGCGCGAGCTCTATCTCTCGATCACGCTCGACCGCGCCCGCGCGACCCACGTGGTCATGGCGTCGGAAGCCGGCGGCATGGACATCGAGGAGGTCGCCGCGCGCACGCCCGAGAAGATCATCCGACAGTGGGCGCATCCGGCGCTCGGCATCCAGGACTTTCAGGCGCGGCGCCTGGCGTACGGTCTGGGGCTCGCGGGCGACCAGTTCAAGCAGGCGGTGGCCCTGATCCGCGGCCTCTTCGCGCTCTACCTGGCCCGCGACGCCTCGCTGGCCGAGGTCAATCCGCTGGTCGTCACGAAGGAAGGCCGGGTCCTCGCGCTCGACGCCAAGCTCAACTTCGACGACAACGCCCTCTGGCGCCACCCGGCGGTCGTCGCGCTCCGCGACGTCAACGAGGAGGATCCGCTCGACGTCGAGGCGTCGAAGTACAACTTGAACTACATCAAGCTCGACGGCAACGTGGGCTGCATGGTCAACGGCGCCGGCCTCGCGATGGCGACGATGGACATCGTGAAGCTGGCCGGCGGCGAGCCGGCGAACTTCCTCGACGTGGGCGGCGGGGCCTCGCCCGAGCAGATCGAGAACGCGTTCCGGATCCTCTCGTCGGACCCCAGCGTGAAGGCGGTGTTCATCAACGTCTTCGGCGGCATCCTGCGCTGCGACCGGCTCGCCGCGGGCGTCATCGCGGCCATCCGCAACCTCGGCCTGCGCCTGCCGGTGGTGGTGCGGATGGAGGGCACCAACGTCGAGCTGGGGCGGCAGATGCTCGCCGAATCGGGCCTGGCCCTGACGAACGCCGCCGACATGGGTGATGGCGCGAAGAAAGCCGTGGCCCTCGCGCGCGGCTAGCCGGTGGGTCCCGCTGCTCGTCCTGATGGCCGGCGTCGCCGCCGGCGCGGGCTGCTGGCGGCCGGCCGACCAGCGGGCCTACGAGGACGCCGTCGCCTCGATGTCGATGGTGAAGGCGCGGGCGTTCTTCGAGCAGTACCCGCGGAGCGCCTATCGCGACCGGCTGGTCGACGAGATGATCGGCTGGTGCAGACGCGAGGACACCACGGCCTGCTATGAGATCATCTTGCAGACGATGCCGAAGGATCATCACCGCTACCAGGACGTGGTCGCCGTCTACGACAAGCGGCTCGCCGACAAGCGCCGGGGTCGTCCGCCGGGCACCGAGGACAGGCGAGAGGGCGTCCGCTAGGTGAGCATTCTCGTCGATCGGTCCACCCGCGTGGTCGTGCAGGGCATCACCGGGCGCGAGGGCGCGTTCCACGCCGCGCGGTGCAAGGAGTACGGCACGATCGTCGTCGGCGGGGTCACGCCCGGCAAGGGCGGCACGACCCACGAGGGCTTCCCGGTGTGGAACACGGTCGCCGAGGCGGTGGCCAGCGAAGGGGCGAACTGCGCCCTGATCTTCGTGCCGCCGGCGTCGGCGGCCGACGCGATCATGGAAGCGGCCGCGGCCGCCGTCCCGCTGGTCGTCTGCATCACCGAGGGGATTCCCGTCGGCGATCTGGTGAGGGCGAAGCACTTTCTCGCCGGGACGTCGAGCCGGCTGATCGGACCCAACTGTCCCGGGGTGATCACGCCCGAGCAGGCCAAGATCGGCATCATGCCGGGTCACATCCACCGCGCGGGCCCGGTCGGCGTCGTGTCGCGCAGCGGCACCCTGACCTACGAGGTCGTGGGCCAGCTCACCGGGCGGTCCATCGGACAGTCGACCTGCGTCGGGATCGGCGGAGACCCGGTGAACGGCACGAGCTTCGTCGACGTGCTGCGGCTGTTCAACGACGATCCCGAGACGCGGGCCATCATGATGATCGGCGAGATCGGCGGCACCGCCGAGGAAGAGGCCGCCGCGTTCGTCAAGGCGAAGGTGAAGAAACCGATCGTCGCGTTCATCTGCGGCCAGACGGCGCCGCCGGGGCGGCGCATGGGCCACGCCGGCGCGATCATCGCGGGAGGCAAGGGAACGGCGGCGGAGAAGATGAAGGCACTCGAAGATGCCGGGGCCACGCTCGTGAAGAGCCCGGCCGACATGGGAGCCACCATGGCCAAGGTGATCGGACGATGACGACGCAGCGCACGCTGGCCATCATCAAGCCCGACGCCGTGACCAAGGGCGTCGTCGGGCAGATCATCACCAGAATCGAACGGGCCGGCCTCGCGATCATCGCGGCCAAGCTCGTCCACCTGACGCTCGCGGAGGCGCGCGGCTTCTACAGCGTCCACCGGGAGCGCCCGTTCTACGAGAGCCTCTGCGCGTTCATGACCCAGGGGCCGTGCCTGCCCATGGTCCTCGCCGGGGACGACGCGATCCGAAAATGGCGCGACCTCATGGGCGCCACCGATCCGGTCAAGGCCGCCGCCGGAACGATCCGCAAGGACTTCGCCGCGTCCATCGAGGCGAACGCGGTGCACGGCTCCGACGCGCCCGAGACGGCGGCGTTCGAGATTCCCTACTTCTTCTCGAGCTTCGAGCTCTGGCCCCGGTCGACGCGGTGAAGATCGCCAAGGTCCTGGTCGCCAATCGAGGCGAGATCGCGGTCCGGGTCATCCGCGCCTGCCGCGAGCAGGGCATCGCCTCGGTGGCCGTGTTCTCCGACGCCGACCGCGAGGCGCTCCACGTGCTCATGGCCGACGAGGCGTACCCGATCGGGCCGCCCCCGCCGGCGGAGAGCTATCTCGCGATCGACAAGCTGGTGCGCGTCGCCAAGGCCTCCGGCGCCGACGCGGTGCACCCCGGCTACGGCTTCCTCGCCGAGAACGCCGCGTTCGCGGAGGCGTGCGGCGCCGCCGGGCTCGTGTTCGTGGGGCCGCCGCCGGCGGCGATCCGGGCCCTCGGCGACAAGACGGCCGCGCGACGGATCGCGCGCACGCTGGGCGTTCCGACCGTGCCGGGCACGTTCGAGCCCGTGTCCGATCCTGACGCGATGCGCGCGGCCGCCCGCGAGATCGGCTACCCGCTCATGGTGAAGGCCGCGATGGGCGGCGGCGGGAAGGGGATGCGCGTCGTCCGCTCCGAGGGCGAGCTCGAGAGCGCGCTGGCGCTGGCGCGGAGCGAGGCGGCCTATGCGTTCGGCGACGGCGCGGTCTATCTCGAGCGGTACCTGGCCGAGCCCCGACACATCGAGGTCCAGGTGCTGGCCGACGCCCGAGGCCACGTCATCCACCTGGGCGAGCGCGAATGCTCGATCCAGCGGCGACACCAGAAGCTCGTCGAGGAGTCGCCCTCGCCGTTCGTGGACGGTCCCCTGCGCGAGCGCCTGGGCGAGGCCGCGTGCCGGATCGCCGGCGCCGCCGGCTACGTCAACGCCGGGACCGTCGAGTTCCTGGTGGACGCCGAGCGGAGCTTCTACTTCCTCGAGATGAACACGCGCCTGCAGGTGGAGCACGGCGTCACCGAGATGGTCACCGGCATCGATCTCGTTCGCGAGCAGCTCAGGGTCGCCGCCGGCGAGGCGCTCAGCCACAAGCAAGCCGACGTCGTCCTGCGCGGCGCGGCCATCGAATGCCGGATCAACGCCGAGGACCCGTTCAGCGGCTGGATGCCGTCGCCGGGCACCATCACCGGGCTCCGCGCCGCCACCGGCCCGTGGGTGCGTGACGACTCGGGCGCCTACGAGGGCTACACGGTTCCGCGCTTCTACGACACGCTGCTCGCGAAGCTCATGGTCTGGGGCGTCGACCGCGCGACCGCCATCAGCCGGATGGCCCGCGCGCTCGCCGAGTACAAGGTGGTCGGCATTCTCACGACGATCCCGGTTCTCGCCCACATCGTGGCCCACGAGGACTTTCGCGCCGGCAAGCTCTCGACCGGATTTCTCGACCGCCTCCTGCCCACGCTGACCGCGACGCGGGATCGGGCGCGCGCGGTCGCCGTCATCGCGGCGGTGCTCGCCGAGTACGAGCGTCTGGGCCACCATACACTCGTCGAGCCGTCGCCAGCCGCGGACAACTGGCGCACCGGCCGCCGCGCAGGCTGGCGATGAATGAGCATGGTCTCATGCGGGGCTCGCCGAGCTTGAGCGTCCGAACGGGCGCGCGGAGCCGGGTCGCATCTGTGTCAGGCCACCCTCGGTTCAAGCCGGCCCCACGGACCCCGCTACAATGAAATTCGTCGTCACGATCGGCGACGCGACCGAGACGGTCGAGGTGAGCGGCAAGGCTCCCCGGTATCGGGTGACCATCGGCTCGGAGGTGTGGGAGGTGGACGGGCGGCTCACCGCCCAGGGCATCTACTCGCTCCTCATCGGCGGCGCCTCGCACGTCGCCGACGTCCGGGACGACGGGGGCGCGTGCGTCGTGGACATCGGCGACGAGCGGTACGTCCTCCGGGTCGAGGAGGAGACGCGCCACATCATCCGGACCCGGGGGCGCTCGGCCGCCGGCGCCGGCGCGCAGACGCTGGTGGCGCCGCTGCCGGGCCGGATCGTGCGGGTCGCGGTGAAGCCGGGCGACCGGGTCGAGAAGGGCGACACCCTGCTGGTGATCGAGGCCATGAAGATGGAGAACGAATACCGGGCGGGCAGCGCGGGCACCGTCTCCGAGGTGCGGGTCACGCCCGGTCAGACCGTGAACGGCGGCGACGTCCTGGTGGTGATCGCCTGATCTAGTGGTGCAGGATCTTCGACAGGAACTGCCGGGCCCGCTCCGAGCGCGGCGTCCCGAAGAAGTCCTCCTTCTTGTCGTCCTCGACGATCTGGCCGTGGTCCATGAAGATGACCCGGTGCGCGACGCGGCTGGCGAACCCCATCTCGTGGGTCACGACCATCATGGTCATGCCCTCGCGCGCCAGCTCCGTCATGACGTCGAGCACCTCGTTGATCATCTCCGGGTCGAGCGCCGAGGTGGGCTCGTCGAAGAGCATGGCGAGCGGGTCCATCGCGAGCGCGCGCGCGATCGCCACCCGCTGCTGCTGACCGCCCGAGAGCTGCCCCGGATATTTCGCCGCGTGCTGCGAGAGCCCCACGCGCTCGAGGAGCTTCAGCGAGCGCGCCGCCGCCTCGTCGCGCGACCGCCCGAGCACGCGGATTTGACCCAGGCTGATGTTGTCGGTGACGCTCATGTGCGGGAACAGCTCGAAGTGCTGGAAGACCATGCCGATCTGCGCGCGGAGCCGGGTCAGGTTGGTCTTCGGGTCGCCGACCGAGATGCCGTTGACCACGACGTCGCCCTGCTGAAAGGGCTCGAGGCCGTTGACCGTCTTGATCAGCGTGCTCTTGCCGGAGCCGGACGGGCCGCACACGACGACGACCTCGCCCTTGTTCACGGCGGTCGAGCAGCCGTTCAAGACCTGCACGGGTCCGTACCACTTGCTGACGTTCTTCATCTCGATCATCGGCATGACGGCTTCCCCCGAGCTCCGCGAGTCATCGGCCTGGCACGGTCAGCCGGGCCTGGAGCCGCTTCACGAGGCTCGACAGTCCGAAGCTGATCGCGAAGTAGACCACCGCGACGAACAAGTACATCTCGACCAGGCGGCCGTCCCGCTGGGCAACCTTCGAGGCGGCGCCGAGGAAGTCGGTGATGGAGAGCACGTACACGAGCGAGGTGTCCTGGAACAGGATGATGGTCTGCGTCAGCAGCACCGGCAGCATGTTCCGGAACGCCTGGGGCAGCACGATCTGGCCCATCGTCTGCCAGTAAGAGAGCCCCAGGGCGTAGCCGGCCCACATCTGCCCGCGCGGGATCGACTGGATCCCGGCGCGCATGATCTCGCAGTAGTAGGCGGCCTCGAACATCATGAACGTGACCAGCGAGGACAGAAACGCCCCGACCTGGATCGGGCGCGTCGCCCCGAGCAGCCAGCCGCCCATCCAGGGTACGAGGAAATAGAACCAGAAGATCACGAGCACGAGCGGCGTCGAGCGCATGACGTTCACGTACGCGCTGGCGGCGGTCGAGAGCGTGCGGTAGCTCGCCAGCCGCATCATCGCCAGCAGCGTGCCGAAGACGATCCCGCCCGTCATGGCGAGCGCCGTGAGCGTGAGCGTGAAGGTCATGCCCTCCCGGAACAGGAAGGGCGCGGTGCGGCGGATGACGTCCCAGTCGAAGGCGGTCAGCACGCTCAGTGTCCGGCCAGGGGCATCGCCTGCCCCGACCCGATCAGGCCCGGCACCGCCAGCCTCCGCTCGAGCCAGCGCATGCCGATCACGACGATGAGGTTGAGCGCCATGTAGATGAGGGTGGCCGCCGTGAACGCCTCGAAGACCTGGAAGCTGAACTCCTGGATCGACCGCGCGCTGGCGGTCAGCTCGACCAGGCCGATCGTCAGCGCGACGGCGCTGTTCTTGATGACGTTCAGGAACTCCGACGTGAGAGGCGGCATGACGATCCGGATCGCCATCGGCAGCAGGATGAACCGGTAGGTCTGCGGCAGCGTGAGCCCGAGCGCGATGCCGGCCATCCGCTGGCCGCTCGCCAGCGACTGGATTCCCGCCCGCACCTGCTCGGCCACGCGCGCCGAGGTGTAGAGGCCGAGGCAGACCACCGCCGTGTAGAAGGCCGAGCGCGGGAGCTGCTTCAGCCACGTCCCCACGGAGGCGGGCAGGAGCTCCGGCACCACGAAGAACCACAGAAACATCTGGACCAGGAGGGGCACGTTCCGGAACACCTCGACCCACGCGTCGCCGAGGCGCCGCAGCCAGCGGGTCGGCGTGGTCCGCACCACGCCCACGATCATGCCGAGCGCGAGCGCGATCACCCAGGCCGCCATCGCGGTGGCCAGCGTCCAGCCGAGCCCGGCGACGAGGGTGTCGAGATAGGTGCCGCGCCCGTCCGGCGAGAGCTGCCAGAAGATGCCCCAGTTCCAGTTGTACTTCACGGGGTCAGCGCTCCGGGGGAACGGGCGCGGCGGTCACGGGCCGGCTACTTGTAGTCGTTCGGATCGCCCGAGTCAGTGGGCTTGGCCACCACGTGCTTGAAGACCTCGCTCATCGGCACGTTGAGGTTGACGCCCTTGGGCGGCACCGGCGACATGAACCACTTCGCGTAGATCTTGTTGATCTCGCCGGATTTGTAGACGGCCGCCATGGCCCCGTCCACGACCTTCTTGAAGGACGGGTCGTCCTTGCGCAGCATGATGCCGTAGGGCTCGACCGAGAGCGCCTCGGCGGAGATCGTCCACTCGGCCGGGGTCTTCGAGCTCGCGACCAGGCTATAGAGCAGGATGTCGTCCATGAAGAAGGCGGCGGCCCGGCCCGTCTCGACCATCAGGAACGCCTCGGCGTGGTCCTTCGCCGGCAGGATCGTGATGCCGAGGTTCTTCTGTCCGTTGAGCTCGGTGATCTGCTTGATGTTCGTCGTGCCCGACGTCGAGACGATCGTCTTGCCCTTGAGATCGTTCAGGTCCTTGAGGCTCGCGGCCTTCTTGCTGACGAAGCGGTTCGCCGTCACGAAGTGCGTGATCGTGAACGACACCTGCTTCTGCCGCTCGAGGTTGTTGGTGGTCGAGCCGCACTCGAGATCGATGGTGCCGTTGGCCATCAGCGGAATGCGCGTGGCCGAGGTGACCGGATTCAGCTTCACCTGGAGGTTGGGCATCTTCAGCTCCGCCTTGACCGCGTCGACGATCTTGCCGCAGAGGTCGATCGCGTAGCCGATGGCCGACTGCTTGTCGTCGAAGTACGAAAATGGGATCGACGCGTCGCGATGGCCGAGCGTGATCACGCCCGTCTCCTTGATCTTCTCGAGCGTGCCCTCCTGGGCGCTCGCCGGCGGCCCCACCAGCGTGAGGGCGCACACGGTGACGAGGCCGACGGAGACCAGGCGTCTGCAATTCTTCATGGTGTCGTGTTCTCCTGACTATGGGTTGTGAGGTCGCTCCACTATAGACCATGTGCCGCTCCGCCGCGCACGGGTGGGTACAATGATCCGGCCGATCGATCGACCCCCGGCCAGGAGGAACACGATGCCGCTGACCCCCGCCGCGTTCACCGAAGCGCTGCTCCGCGAGGCGCGTGAGACCCACCCCTGGCTCCACCATCCGCTCTTCCACATGATCTGGGACGGCAAGCTGGGCCGGCCCCAGCTCCAGAACGTGATCCGGCAGCAGGGCGCCTTCTTCCTGGACACGCTGCGCCACGCGGCGTGGAAGATCATCTCGGTCGGCGGCTACACCCCGACTTTCGAGGACCTCGAGCGCCAGCGCGCCCTCATTCCGCTGGTCGTCGAGGAGGGCGGCGAGGACACGATCGGCGGCAAGACGACCGCGCATTCGTTTCTCTTCATCAAGCTCGCCGCGGCGCTCGGTATTTCACGGGACGAGCTCTTCGCGACCGAGTACCTGCCGACCACGATCATCGAGAAGAACGAGCTGTTCCTGTTGCAGCGCTCCTCGACCATCGAGGCGCTGTGCGGCGGGAACATCGCCACCGAGTCGCTCAACGCCATCCACGTCCAGCGGATGGCCGCCGCCCTGGAGACGCACTACGGCGTGCCGCGCTTGGCCCTGGACTTCTACCACGTGCACATGGAAGTGGAGGGTGACCACGCCGACCGCGCCGTCCGCATCCTGTCCGAGCTCGCGACGACCGACGAGGCCCAGGCGCGCGGCCGGCTCGCGATGCGTCGCGCCATCACCGCGCGACGCATCTGCGCCGACGGGATGCTCGAGGCTTTCGTCACCGGCTCGTCCCGCTAGTCGTCGGAGGCGCGGAGCGGGGATGCGGGAGGGGTCACCGGACCACGCGGCACGCGTACGCTGCTCCTCGGCGGCTGGGCTCCATCCGGGCGGTCGACTTCCGACGCCGCTTCACGGGAACGGGTCCGGTTGACCCCTCCCGCATCCTCGCCCCGCGCCTCCGACACCGCTTGCTCGTCGAGTTACTCGACGTTCAGCGTGGCCGCCGCGGCGGCGCGCCCGGCTCGGCGGGTTGCGCCGGGCCGGGCGTGTCGGACGGCTACTTGATGGCGCCGGCGGTGAGGCCGGAGACGTAGTAGTCGAGGAAGAAGACGTACAAGACGACGATCGGCACCGATGCCAGCACCGCGCCCGCCATCAGCGAGCCCCAGTAGTAGATGTCGCCGCGGATCAGCTCGCTCGTCACCCCGACGCTCGCCGTGATCTGCTCCGACGACGACGTGAACGTGAGGGCGTAGATGAACTCGTTCCAGGAGAGGGTGAAGGCGAAGAGCGCCGCGCAGACGAGGCCCGGCACGGTGATCGGCAGCACGATCCGCCAGAGGGCCTGGATGCGCGTGGCGCCGTCGACCATCGCGCACTCCTCGACCTCCTTCGGCACGGTCCGGAAGTAGCCCATCAGGAGCCAGGTGCAGAAGGGGACGAGGAACGTCGGATAGGTGACGACGAGGGCCCACTTCGAGTCGCCGAGGCCCAGCCAGTTCACGACCTGGGCCAGCGGTAAGAACAGGAGCGACGTCGGTACGAGGTAGGTGACGAAGATCGCGGTGCCGAGGCTCCCGACCGCGAAGAACTTGAGCCGCGCCAGCGCGTAGGCCGCGATCGTCCCGAGGACGAGCGACACGACGGTCGAGAGCACGGTGACCAGCAGGCTGTTCTTCGTCCACGTCAGGAAGCCCGTCTCCCACAGGAGCTTCGTGTAGTGGTCCAGCGTCGGGCCCTGGCGAATCAAGAGCGGGACCGCGTCCCGGTCGTACAGCTCCTTGTTCTGCTTCAGCGACGTCAGCGCCATGTGGTAGAAGGGAAACACCGCGAAGATCAGGAACGGCACCAGCAGCACGTGCATCAGGATCTTCCTCGAGAGCTTCCGGCGACTCATCAGTAGGCCTGCTTTCGGACGAAGCGGAGCTGTGCCCACACCACCAGCATCAGCACCGGGAAGAGGTAGAGCGAGATCGCGGCGCCCTCGCCGATCCGGCCCGTCTCGAGCCCGACCTGGCGGGCCAGGGTCGCGAAGAGATGGGTCGAGTTGATCGGACCGCCGTGGGTGAGAACGAACACGATGTTGAATTCGCTGAAGGTGAAGATGGTGGAGAAGAGCACCACGATGGCCAGCACGCCCTTGAGCAGCGGCAGCGTGACGTACCAGAAGCGCGCGATCGGTCCGGCGCCGTCGGCCTCCGCCGCCTCGTAGAGCTCCTTCGGGATGGCCACCAGGCCGGCCAGGATCGTGATCGCGAAGAAGGGCAGGCCGCGCCAGATGTTGACGATGATGACCGCGGCCATCGCGTAGTACTTCTGCCCGAGCCAGTTCGGCCCGGGCGGGTCCATGATGCCGAGGGCCAGGCCCGTCCAGTTCACCACGCTGTAGAGCGAGTTGAACATCCACCACCAGCCGAGCGTCGACAAGGCCGTCGGGATGACCCACGGCAACAGCACGGCGCCGCGGATGAGCCGCTTGAACCAGAGCTGCTGGTTGAGCAGCAGGGCCAGCGAGATCCCCATGACGAGCTTCACGCCGACCGCCGCCCCGCAGAAGACGAACGCGTTCTGGAAGGTCTGCCGGAACGCGTCGCTCTGCCAGAGGTTGATGAAGTTGCGCAGGCCGATGAAATGGCTCGGCCGGCCGATGAAGGCGTTCGAGACCGAGAAGTAGAGCGCCATGCAGAACGGATAGGCGACCAGGAGCAGCAGGAGAATGAGCGCCGGGCTCACGAAGATCGGGCCCAGCCACTCCTCGCGGTCGAGGAGCTCCCCGATGCGGGTCCGCAGCGAGGGGCGGCGAGCCGCGGCGGCGATATCGACGGTACTGATGGCCATTGTCAGATCACCCTGCCATGACTTTCTTCATCTCGTTCTCGGCCCAGGCCAGCGCGTCCTTGGTCGACGTGCCGGTGACCGCCTTGGCGATCATGTTGGGCATGATGAAGGAATTGGTGATGAGCTGCACCTTGTCGCTCGGCGGCGCCGGCCAGCCGTAGCAGTGGTACTGCACCCCCTTGGTGTCCAGGAGCGCGGCGTACTTCGGGTCGGTCTTGAGCACGGGATGGTTCTGCAGATTCTCGTAGACCGGCAGGTTGAAGGCGTCCGCCGACATGATGTATTCGTCGTAGCGCTCCCGGGTGCCGAGGAGATACCGGATGAACTCCTTGGCCGGCGCGATGTGCTTGGAGAACTGCCAGATGCCGATGTGGCGCGGCACGTCCGTCTCGTGGCGTCCCTTGGGCCCGCCCGGCGTCTTGTGGTGGTTGATGGTGTCCGCGGTCGGGAGCTTCATCGTCTTGGCCACGATGTAGGCGCTCACCGGGTTGTGGATCCAGCCCGCCTTGCCCTGCTGGATCGACTGGTTGTTGCTGGCGTCGTCCCACGAGAGCACCTCGGGCTCCATGCAGTCGCGGAACATCTTCCGGTACCACTCGACCATCTCGGCGGTCTGCGGGCTGTTGATCTTGACGGTCTTGCCGTCCTTGTCGACCTCGAGCCCGCCGAACGACCAGAGCACCGGCCCCCCGGTCGAGATGGTGTCGTAGTTCTGGCTGATGGGAATCCCTACCGGGTGTCCCATCTTCTTCAGCTCCTTGCCGACGGTGTAGAGGTCTTCCCACGTGTCGGGGATCTTGAGCCCCGCCTTCTTGAAGAGGTCCTCCCGGTAGGTGGCCACGAACATGCCGTGGTACTGCGGGACGGCCCGCCAGACGCCGCGGACCTGGGCGGTCTCGGCCGCCGAGGAGAGTACCTTGCCGTACTTCTTCTCCAGCTCGCCCACGATGTCCGAGAGGTCGACCAGCTGGCCCTCGTAGAGCCACGGGAAGTGCATGCGCATCTCGACCAGGTCGTGGCCGGATTGCGACTGGACCTCGGACGCGTACTTCGCGGCCTGCTGGGGCGCCGCGATGTGGTCGATCTTGATCTTGATGCCGGTGTCCTTGGTGAAGCGCAGGGCGATCTCGTCCAGCTTCTTGTCCATGAGCGGCGCGAAGTTGTTCCAGCAGAGATACGAGATCTCCCGCTGCTGCCCGCGCGCGGGCGGGATGCCGGCGGCGAAGATGCCCGCCAGGCCGGTACCTGTCGTGGTTGTCAGAAAGCGGCGACGCGTGATCGATGCCATGAATCCTCCTCTGTCGTTCACTGCGCGTGCGCCTCGCGCCGGGGCGGGGCGTCGTCGTCTGCGATCGGGGCAATCGTACGGGGGAATCGCTCCTCGAACATCACGTAGAGACGGAGAAACTCCATTGGATCGCCATGATAACCCAACTCCGCTCACCGTGGACCGCCCCCGGGAGCCATCTCGCCCAGGTCCTCCGACGTGGCGCACCGAAAGCCGACGAAGTGGTGGCCGGCGGCGGCGCCGCGGCGGTCGTAGGAGAGCCGCCGCGTCACGCTGAGCGACTGGACCGGGTCGTCGTGGCTCGCCCCGCGGACCACCACCCGGCCGGTCGCGCCCGTGTAGGGCTCCCGGCCGTCATCGGCCCGGTACGGATAGGGCCGGAGCACGGTCGATGTCCACTCCCGGAGATTTCCGAGAATGTCCTGGACGCCGTACGGGCTCGCCCCGGCCGGCCGGCTCGGGACGTCGGTCGCGTTGTAGGCGCGTCCGAAAACCGCGCGCTCCGGCGCTGGCGCCGCGAAGCCCCACGGGTACGGTCGCCGGTCGTCGCCGCGGGCGGCCTTCTCCCACTCGGCCTCCGTGGGCAGGCGCCGGCCCTTCCACGCGCAGTAGTCGCGGGCGCCGAACCAGGAGACCTCGACCGCGGGGTGGCGCTCGAACCCGGGGTCGGCGATCCAGCGTCCGTCGGACCGGTGGATCCGCGCGTCGGGATCGTCCTCGTCGTAGCGCCGGTCGGCTCCGGGCGGTTTCAGACCGGTCGCGTTCAGAAACGCCGCGAGCTCGGCGTTCGTCACCTTGTCGCGATCGATCCAGAAGTCGCGCACGTAGACGCGGTGCAGCGGCGCCTCGTCGGGCGAGCCGTCGTCGCGCCCCATCCAGAAGGCGCCGGCCTGGACCAGCATCACGCCGTCGGCGCGGCAGAGGGCGGGCGCGGCGAGGAGCCCCGCGGCCAGAAGGCCGGCAGCCGCGCGGCGTCCGAAAATCCCCACGGCGATCATGGTATCGTGGGGCCGGCATGCGTTCTCGCTGGAACGAAGCCGAGGCCAATGAGCTCCACGGCCTCGACCTCCTCGTCTACGCCTCCCGCCTGGTCGGCGCCGAAACCTCGCTGGTGATCTGGGGCGGCGGCAACACCTCGATCAAGACCCGCGAGCGCGACCACCGCGGCCGCGACATCGCCGTGCTCCGGGTGAAGGGGAGCGGCTCCGACCTCAAGTCCGTCCAGAAGAAGGACTTCCCGGGCGTACGGATGGACGACATCGCGGCGCTCCTCGGCCGCGACGAGATGGGCGACGAGGAGATGGTGAGCTACCTCGCCCACGCGCTGCAGGAGCCGGCGGGCGTGCGCCCGTCGATCGAGACGCTTCTGCACGGCTTCCTCTCCGCCGGCGCGATCGTCCACACCCACGCGGACGCCGTCGTGTCGCTGACGAACAGCGACCGCGCCCACGACACGGTCGAGGGTGTTTACGGAAAGGACGTCATCGCGCTCCCGTATCGCCGGCCCGGGTTCCGGATCTCGCGGGACGTCGCCGACGCCATCCGCGACCGGCCCGACGCGAAGGCGCTCCTTCTGGAGCGTCACGGCACCATCACGTGGGGGGCGACCGTCCGCGAGGCGTACGAAGGCACGATCGAGCTGATCTCGCGCGCCGAGGCGGCGATCGCCGAGCGGAAGCGGGGCCGGCGGATCTTCGGCGGCGCCCGGACTCCCGTCCGTGAGGCGCCGGCGAGGCGACAGACGGCGCTGACGGTGGCGCCGCGGCTACGCGGCCTGCTGGGGCGGCGCCGGCGGGTCGTCGTGACCTTCGACGACGCGCCGGCGGTGACGGAGTTCGTGTCCTCCGCCGACGCGCCCAGGATCTCGCAGATCGGACCGGCCACCCCGGATCACACGATCTACGCCAAGCGCCTGCCGTGCTTCGTGACGGCGACCGGCACCGAGACCGACGCCGAGCTGGCGACGGCGATCGAGCGGTCGGTCGAGCGCTTCGTCACCGACTACACGCGCTACTTCGAGGAGAACCGCTTCGAGGGCGCGCAGCTGGGCGACCCGCTCCCGCGCGTCGTGCTGGTCCCGGGGCTCGGCATGTTCACGTCGGGCAAGGACCGGCGCACCGCCGGGATCGTCAGCGACATCTATCACCACACCATCGACGTGCTCGGCAACGCCGAGGGGTTCGGCACGTACGTCTCGCTCTCGGCCAAGGACGCCTTCGACGTCGAGTACTGGCCGCTCGAGCTCTACAAGCTCACGCTGGCTCCGCCGGAGAAGGAGCTGGCGCGCCGTATCGCGCTGGTCACCGGCGCCGGCTCCGGCATCGGCCGCGCCATCGCGCGCCGGCTCGCCGCCGAGGGCGCCCACGTCGTCGCGGGGGACGTCGACGGCGCCAGCGCGCGCCGCACCGCCGACGACATCGTGAGGGACGTCGGGAGCGGGCGAGCGCTCGGGCTCGAGATGGACGTGACGCGGGAGGCGTCGGTGCGGGCGGCGTTCGAGGAGACGGTGCTCGCCTACGGCGGGCTCGACGTGCTCGTGTCGAACGCCGGCATCGCGCACTCGTCGCCGGTGGTGCGCCTGGGGCTCGCCGACTGGGAGCGCTCGTTCGCGGTCAATTCGACCGGCCATTTCATCGTCGCCCGCGAGGCGATGCGGCTCATGATCGCCCAGGGACTCGGCGGCGCGCTCGTCTTCGTCGCGACGAAGAACGTGATGTCGCCGGGCAAGGACTTCGCCGCGTACTCGGCGGCGAAGGCGGCCGAGGCGCAGCTCGCCAAGGTGCTGGCCCTGGAGGGCGCGCCCCACGCCATCCGCTCGAACATCGTGAATCCGGACGCCGTCTTCCAGGACTCGAAGCTCTGGTCCGAGGAGATCCGGCGCGAGCGCGCGGCGGCCCAGGGGATCACCGTCGAGCAGCTCGAGGACTTCTATCGCAAGCGCAATCTGCTCGGCGTCAACATCCTCCCGGAGGACGTCGCCGAGGCCGTGCTGTTCCTGGCCTCGGACCGGTCCGCGAAGACGACCGGGTGCACCCTGACGGTGGACGGCGGCGTGCGTGACGCCTTCCCGCGGTGACGGCGTGATCGGCTTCGGCGCCCAGCTCTCGATGCATCCGCCGGCCGAGCAGTTCGCGCTCGTCCAGCGTCTCGAGGCGATCGGGTACGACTCGGTGTGGACGGGCGACCACCTGTCGTTCCACAACCCGCTCTACGAGTCGCTCACGCTGCTGGCCTCCTACGTGCCGATCACGCGCCGGATCAAGCTCGGCATCGCCGTCTACCTGCTGGCGCTCCGCGCGCCCGCGGTGGCGGCGAAGATGGCGGCGACGCTCGACGTGCTCTCGGGCGGGCGGCTCGTCTTCGGTGTCGGCGTGGGCGGGGAGAATCCGAAGGAGTTCGAGCTCTGCGGCGTGCCCCACCAGGAGCGCGGGGCGCGGGTGACCGAGGGCATCGACGTGGTGCGCACGCTCTGGCGCGACACGCCGGCGACGTTCAACGGCCGGTTCACGCGGTTCACGTCGGTCTCGATCGATCCCAAACCCATCCAGCAGCCTCCGCCGATCTGGATCGGCGGCCGCTCCGACGCGGCGCTCACCCGGGCCGGCCGCCAGGGCGACGGCTGGGTGTCGTACGTCGTGCAGGCCGACCGCTACGCGCAGAGTCTCGACAAGATCCGCGCCGCGGCCGCCGACGCCGGCCGGTCGCTGGACGGCTTCACCGCGGCCCATCTGGCGTTCATCACGGTGGGGCGCGACTACGAGGCCGCGAAGAAGGCGTGGGTGAGCGTGCTGAGCAAACGGTACAACCAGGACTTCGAGCCGCTCGTGAAGCGCTACGGCATCATCGGAACGCCCGAGCAGTGCGCGGAGCAGCTCGAGCGATTCCGCGCCGCCGGCTGCAACTACTTCCTCATGAGCGCGATCGGTGACCCCCGCGACGAGCGCGCCCAGCACGAGACGATCGCCGCCGAGATTCTCCCGCGATTCAGGTCGTCCTGATCGGGTGGACGGACACCGCCGATGGCTGACCTGACGGGCGGACAGCTGGTCGCCCGGACACTGCGACAGGCCGGCGTGAGCCACCTCATGGAGCTCGAGACCGCGGTGCGGTTCAAGCTTCCGTTCACCTGCATCATCGGCAACGACGGCGGCTGGGGCCAGATCCGGAGCCCCCAGATCTCCTTCTTCGGCGAGTCCCGAGCCGTCGCCACGTCCCTGCCGACGACCCGCTACGATCGGATGGTCGAGGCGCTCGGCGGCCGCGGCGCGTTCATCACGGACCCGCGCGAGATCGGCCCCGCGCTCGCGCGGGCTCTGGCCTCGGACGAGGTCTGGTGCCTCAACGTGGCGCTCGATCCCGAGGCCTACCGGAAGAGCGGGCAGGTCTCGATGGCCATCTGATCGACGCGTGAAGATCACGTTTCTGTGTCCGCATCTGCGAATCGCCGGCGGTGTGCGGGCGATTCTCACGTACGCCGATCGGCTCGCGGCGGCCGGGCACGCGGTCGAGGTGGTGGTGCCGGCCAGGAGCCGCGCCCGGGCGCTCTGGCGCTCGCTCAGGCGCGTCGGTCCCGAGTGGATCCCGGGATTCGGCGCGCGGATCGTCTGGGTGGATCGCTGGCGAGCGAGCGCCTTGCCCGACGGCGACGCCGTCGTCGCCACCGCGTGGCAGTCGGCGGCCACGGTCGCGGCCGCGCCGGCGCGCTGCGGCCGCAAGTTCTACTTCGTGCAGCACTACGAGAGCCTGTATCACGGCGAGGCGGCCGCGGTGGACGCGACGTACCGGCTGCCGCTGCGCAAGATCGTCATCTCGACGTGGCTCTCCGACGTGATGCGCGAGCGGTTCGGCAGCGAGGCCGAGATCCTCGTGACGCCGGTCGACGCGGCGCTATTCCACACCGTTCCGGTCACGGTCCAGACGTCGCGGCCGCGCGTGCTCATGCTCCACCACGAATACGCCTGGAAGGGGACCGCCGACGGCTTCGCGGCCGTCGCGCGCGTCAAGGGCCGCATCCCCGCGCTCCATCTCGTGGGGTTCGGCGTGTCGGCGCCTCGGGGCCCCGCGGCCTACGACGAGTTTCACGCGAACCCGCCCCAGGACCGGCTGGCGGATCTCTACAGCGGGTGCGAGATCTATCTGTGCCCCTCGTGGGACGAAGGGCTCGGCATGCCTCCCATGGAGGCGATGGCCTGCGGCGCCGCGCTCGTCACCTACGACAACGGCGGCTGCCGCGACTACGCGCGCGACGGCGAGACGGCGCTCGTGGCGCGACGCCGCGACGTCGCGGATCTGGCCGCGAAGCTCGAGCAGGTCGCCGCCGATCCGGCGCTCCGGGCGCGGCTCGCCGCCGCCGGCTCCGAGTTCGTCCGCGGCGCGTTCGACTGGGGGCGGGCCGTTCGACGTCTGGAGGAGATACTCGGCTGATGGCGGCGCTTCCCACGGTCGACGCGCCGTGCGCCGTCTGCGGCGGCGACGATGCGGAGCCGATCTGGGCGACGCCCGACCGCGCCTTCGACGTTCCCGGCCTCTACACGGTCGTCCGCTGTCGCGGCTGCGGCTTCCTCTACCAGCGTCCGCGCGTGCGCGACGAGCACCTGGCCGCGTGCTACCCGGATCACTATCCCCGTCATCAGGAACCCTCGCCGCGGATGCCGCTCAAGGGCTCGCCCGCACGCATACGGGCCGTCAGGTACGCGCTGGCGAGCGGGCTCGGATACCGGGCTTTCCGGGACGAGCACGCCTCCGCCCTCACGCGGCTCCGAGCGCGCCCGATCCTGCGACGGATCCGGTGGAGCTGTCCGCCGTGGCGAGGCGCCGGCCGCTATCTCGACGTGGGATGCGGCTCGGGCGCGGCGCTCGGTGTCGCGCGCGAGCTGGGCTGGCAGGTTTCCGGTATCGAGATGGACGACGCGGCGGCGGCGATGGCCCGGCGGTTCAGCGACGAGGTGTACATCGGCGATATCCTCTCCGCGCCGATCGGGCCGGGCCGCTTCGACGTGGTGACGGCGTTCCACGTCCTCGAGCACGTCCCCGATCCCGTGGCGGTCGCTCGCCGCATGCTCGACTGGCTCGCGCCCGGCGGGCTCCTGATCGTCGAGGTCCCGAACGCCGGCGGGCTCGGCGCATCGCTCTTCGGGCGAGCGTGGTCCGGCCTCGAGCTGCCGCGTCATCTCTCGCACTTCACATCGGCGACGCTCGAGCTGGTGCTTGGCAAGGCCGGCGGCCGGATCGTCTGGTGCTGGCACCAGGCGAAACCGCGCTCGTACTTGTGGAGCCTGTCGGCGCTCCTGCGCGATCGCGGCTGGAAGACGCTCGCGAAACTGATCGAGTCGCGGCCGGTCTACGGTGTGCTGAAGCTCGGGCTGGAGGTGTCGCTCCCGCTCGTGCGCCTGGCACGGCGGGGAGAGGCGATCAGGGTTGGCTGCGTCCGGAATCGCCCGACGTAGCGAAGGCGGAGGGTGAGTCGAGCCCGGCGGCCAGGTTGGCGAGCTGCCGCTCGAGGTCGGCCAGACGCTTCGCCAGGCGGTCACGCTCCTCGCGGAGCGACTTCGTCGCCGACGCTATGTGTTCCGCGAGCCGGCGATCCCGGTCGGCCCGCTGTCGCGTATCCCGCGTATCGGTGGGGACTGTGTCCATGGCCGTTACCCGTCGCAGCAAGAGCGGTGCCGGGCGACGAAGTCTTTCACGCCGCGAGCTTCCAAAACCGGAAAGCCGCTCTCTGACACCTCCGACATTCGAGCTCGGTCAAGCTGACACGCCGGTACCCGCCTGGAGCCGCGTGCTAGAATCGGCGCGGGATGCCGATCTACGAATACGAGTGCCACGACTGTCACAGGCGGGTCAGCCTCCTCGTGCTTCGGCCCTCGGCGGCGGCTTCGCCGACGTGTCCCCGCTGCGGCGGCTCGGCGCTCTCCCGCCTGATGTCGCGCTTTGCGACGGTGAAGTCGGAAGAAGCCCGACTCGACGCCCTCACCGACTCATCCAGCCTCGGGGATCTCGACGAGAACAACCCGGCGAGCGTTGCCCGGTTCATGAAGAAGATGGGCCGGGAGTTCGGGGACGATCTCGGCGACGACTTCGAGTCTGCCATGGACGAAGCGATGGAGGAGGGCGAGGCCGCCGGAGAGGGGGAGGCCGAATCCACCGGTCCCTCTGACGCATCCGACGATCTGTGAAAGTCCTGATCCACGAC
>Ga0137409_10002498_pt1 | contig 19657 bp, 14 predicted proteins | sample CZODoug1_16funga_FD_122059 | JGI IMG/M metagenome (GOLD analysis project Ga0137409, IMG submission 122059) | Vadose zone soil fungal communities from Angelo Coast Range Reserve, California, USA - CZODoug1_16fungal (Hybrid Assembly) | ecosystem: Environmental > Terrestrial > Soil > Vadose zone... | reverse complement strand
GTCGGTGTCGCTGTCGTAGTCGGTGTCGCTGTCGCAGTCGGTGTCGCTGTCGCTGTCGGTGTCGCTGTCGCTGTCGTTGTCGCTGTCGTAGTCGGTGTCGTTGTCGCTGTCGTAGTCGGTGTCGCTGTCGCAGTCGGTGTCGCTGTCGTTGTCGGTGTCGCTGTCGTTGTCGGTGTCGCTGTCGTTGTCGCAGTCGCTGTCGGGCTCCTCGCCGTCGCGGCCGCCTTCCTCCTTGGCGTCGCGTGCTCCTCGTCCGGCACCTTCCTGTGCTGCTCCTCGATCAGCACGTTCAGCTCCGCGAGCTGCCGGGTGACTTCCTCCCTCAGCTCCCCCTCGGGCGCCGCGCGCAGGTAGCCTCGGAACGCCTCCTTCGACAGCTCGTACTGCTTCAACCGGCGCCGCACGAGCCCCAGCCGGTAGAGCAGCTCCGGCGCGCCCTCTTCCCGGTAGGCCTCCTCGTATTCGCGGGCCGCCTGCCCGGCGTGTCCGGTGCTCTCCGCTGCCTGCGCCCGCTGGCGGTGGCCCGCGCCAGAGGCAGAGGCGCTCAGAAGCAGGGACAGCAGGACAGGGGTCGCTCGCACCTCGCGGATGCTCGCGTGCAGCACTCGGCGCGGTCAAGCTCCACTCCTTGCCGCTCGGGGGAGGCCGTGCTACCCCGGCCGGGGATGGCGCGCTCCCCGAGACTCCACGCGACCGCACCCGAGCCCGAGCCCGTCCCCGAGCTGCCAGCTCCGCAGTGGGGCGACGCGCTGCCCGCGCCGGTGCTGAAGACGCCCTGGCTGCGCTGGCTGGCCCCGCTCTCGGGCGAGCAGCGCTGCCTGGTCGCCCTGTGCGCATTCGCCGCGCTGCTCTTCGTCCCGTGGCTGGGCGCGACGGGCTTCTGGGACCCCTGGGAGCCGCATTACGGCGAGGTCGCGCGCGAGATGATCGCCCGGGGCGACTACCTCCATCCGTGGTGGGAGTCGGCCTATTTCTTCTCCAAGCCCGCGCTCGACCTGTGGCTGATGGCCGCGGGGATGCTGGCGGTGAACACCGAGGGCCCCGACCGCTGGGTGGGCGTCTTCACCGAGTGGGGCGTCCGCCTCCCCTTCGCGGCGCTCTCCGCTCTCGGCGCCATCCTGCTGTTCGTCGCCGCCAGCCGCCTCATCTCGCGCCGCGCCGCCCTGCTCGGCACGGTCGCTACGCTCACCGCTCCCTTGTTCGTGATGCTCGCGCGGCAGGCCGTGCCCGACCCCGTCTTCGTCGGGCTGCTCTCGGCGGCGATGGCCTGCCTGCTGATCGCGCTCTTCGCCGAGCAGCCGGCCGCGGGCTGGGCGATCGCCTTCTATTGCTTCGTCGGCCTGGCGACGCTGTCGAAGGGCTTGCTGGGTTTCGCGCTGCCCGGCGCCGTCACCCTGGTGTACTGCATCGCGACCGGCGAGTGGCATCGCCTGCGCCGCCTCCGCCTGCTCACCGGCGCCCTCCTGGTCCTGGCCATCGCCGCGCCCTGGTATCTGACCATGTTCGCCTTCCCGGGCAACGACGACGAGGGGAAGACCTTCTTCGAGCGCTTCATCGTCCACGACCACTTCAAGCGGCTGGTCACCGGCGTCTACACCAGCACTCCGGGCGGCACCTTCGTCTATTTCATCGAGCAGCTGGGCTTCGACTGCTTCCCCTGGGTGTTCGCCTTGCCGGGCGCCCTCGGGGGGGTGCTCGCGCGCCGCACGCTCCGGCCACGGACCACGCGCGACCGGGCGCTCTTCTTCGTGCTCCTCTGGGTGCTCATCGGCTTCGCCGTGTTCGCCTTCAGCGCCACCAAGTTCCACCACTACGCATTTCCGGTGGTGCCGCCGCTCTTGCTCCTGTGCGGGGTGTGGCTCGAGCGCGTGCTGGACGAGGGGCTCCGCGCCCATGCCGGCGAGGTCCTCGCCGGCGCTCTGGTCTACGGGCTCATCGCCCACGACCTGGCGCTGACGCCCAAGCACGTCACCGACATGTTCGTCTTCAACTACGAGCGGCCCTACCCGGACCGCGAGACGGACCCGCGCCGCGTCTTCACCGTGCTCTTCACGGCAGCGGCGGCGGTCGCCCTCTCTCCTTGGCTCCTGGACCGCGCCGGGCAGGCATGGCGATTCCTGCGCGCGCTGCCGCGCAAGGCGGGCCGCGCGGCGCTGCGGACCGCATGGCGCGAGCGCCTGGAAGGGGCGCCCCTTTCGACCGAGGAGTCGCCCCAGGACCGGACCATCCTGGTCGGCAGCCTGACGGCGCTGGCGGTGGCCTTCGCCCTCTTCCTCGGATGGTTCCACTGGCGCGCGCTGTCGCCGCACTGGACCCAGCGCGACCTGTTCTGGACGTACTACCGCCAGAGCGCGCCCGACGAGCCGATCGGCGCGTACCTCATGAACTGGCGCGGGGAGACGTTCTACTCGAAGAACCGGGTGCGGCAGCTCAAGGAGAACCAGAAGCTGGGCGAGTTCATGGCGGGCCCTGGCGATCGCAAGTGGTTCCTGGTGGAGCAAGCGCGGCTGACGGTGTTGCGCACCGCGCTCGGACCGTCGGTCCGGCTGCGGGTCGTCGAGTCGCGCAACAACAAGTTCGCGCTGACCGTGGCCGAGCGGCGTGAGCCGGCGGCCTCCGCGCCGCCGCCGGCGCCGGGGCAGAACGGCGCCCACCCGCCACCTCCCGGCGCCGGAGGTCAGAGCGGCGGCACGCCGGGGCCCGCCGCGCCGCCGCCGCCGTCCACCCGATTCGGCGCCCCGCCGTAGGAGAAGGTCCGTGCCGGTCGTCCTGGTCGTCGACGACGAGCCCGCCATCCGCGAGAGCCTGGCGTTCGCGCTGCGCCGCGACGGGTTCGCGATCGAGGAAGCCGCTGCGTTGCGCGATGCCGAGCAGCGCAGCGCCGAGGCCGACCTGATCATCCTCGACCTGGTGCTCCCCGACGGCAGCGGCCTCGATTTCCTCCGCGCGCTGCGGGCGCGCTCCGACGTGCCGGTCATCGTGCTGACCAGCCGCGACGAGGAGACCGACCGCGTGGTCGGCCTGGAGATGGGCGCGGACGACTACGTGCTCAAGCCGTTCTCGCCGCGCGAGGTGGTGGCGCGGGTCCGTGCCGTCCTCCGCCGATTCCGCGGCGACCGGCCGCAGGAGGAGCCGCCGCTGCAGGGTCCGGGAGGGCTGCGCGTGGATCCGCGCACGCGCCGCGCCGTGCTCGGGGGAAAGGAGCTGGCGCTGTCGCGCACCGAGTTCAACCTGCTCGCCGCGTTCCTCAAGGCGCCCGGACGCGTCTTCGAGCGCAGCCAGCTGCTCGACGCCGTGTGGGGCAGCGACGTGGTCGTCGGCGACCGCACCGTCGACGTGCACGTCAAGGCGCTGCGGCGCAAGCTGGAGGAGGCGGGCGGCGATCCGAAGCTCCTGGAGACGGTGCGCGGGGTAGGGTACCGGCTGAGGGACGAACCGTGACGCTCGGCAGGCAAGGGTTGCTCGCCTTGTTGGCGCTGGTCTTCCTCGTCGGCCTCGGGCTGACCATCTCGCGGCTCGTCGCCGCCCGCCGCAGCGGCCTCTCCTTCCGACTGCAAGTCTTCCTGCCGCTCGCCGCCACCACGCTGACGCTCTCGGCGGCCTTCGCGGTCATCGTCATCGACCGCTTCACCGCGCGCGCGTCGGTGTTCGCGCAGGGGGGCGCGCAGGACGAGGCGCGCGTGCTGGCCGAGCTGGCCTCGCGCGCGCTCGACGCCCCCGGCGCCAATCTGCAGCAGGCGGCGCAGCAGCTCTCGCGCGTGCTGCCCGCCTTCACGCACAGCGAGATCGCCACCCACGTGGAGATCGTCGATTCGCAGGGGCATACCGTGGTGGCGGTCGGGGAGGCGCGGGATCGGCCGGGAGTGCAGATCGTCGTCGCCAGCGCTCCCATCCGCGACCAGGGATTCGTGCGCGTGCGCAAGGCAACCTTCGGCATCGTGGCGCTGATGAGCGACGTGGCGCCCAAGGTGGCGCTGCTCGCCTTCATCCTCGCCCTGGCCTCGGCGGTGGTGGCGATCCTCATCGGCCAGGCGGTAGCCGGGCCCATCGAGCGGCTGACGCGGGCGGCCCAGCGGGTCGCGGCCGGGGAGAGGCAAGCGGCGCTGCCGCAGCCGCGCGGGCGCGAGGTGCGCGAGCTGACCCAGGCGCTGGAGTCCATGCGGCGCGAGCTGGAGCAGCGGCACGCGCTGGAGAACTTCGTCGCCGACCTGTCGCACGAGCTGAAGAACCCCATCGCCTCCGTGCGGGCCTCGGCCGAGGTGCTCACCGAAGGCGCGGCCGACGAGCCGGAGACCGCGCGAAGGTTCGCGCTGCGCATCCGCGAGAGCGCCGACAAGCTGCAGGTGCTCACCCAGGACCTCCTCTCCCTGGCCAGGCTGGAGGCGCGCGGCATCCAGGCACAGCGGCGGAAGGTCGACCTGTGCGGCATCGCGCGCGAGGCGATCGACGCGCAGGCGCCCCAGGCGGCGCGGCGCGGCGTCCGCGTCGAGCTGCGCGCCCCCGACAGCGCGCAGGTCCGCGGCGACCCGGTCTGGCTGCGGCGCGCGCTGGAGAACCTGCTCGGCAACGCCGTGCAGCACTCGCCCGAGGGCGCCCGGGTGCTGATCGAGGTGTCGGCGGGCTCGACCGGCTGGGAAGCCAACGTCGCGGACGAGGGCCCGGGGGTCGATCCGGTGATCCGCGAGCGCCTCTTCGAGCGCTTCGCCACCACGCGCCACGGCGAGGGCGGCACCGGGCTCGGGCTCGCCATCGTGCGCGCGGTGGCCGAGCTGCACGGCGGCCAGGCCACCCTCCGCCAGAGCGGCCCCCGCGGCACGGTGTTCAGCCTCAGCCTGCCCCGCGCCTGATGACTCTCCTGACGCGATCCTGGACTAGAAGCGTTTCACGCAGAGCGCGCAGAGCACGCAGAGATCAGTTTTGTTCGCGCTCGATCGGGCGCGGGTGCGAGTGCGGCAGTCACCCAGGAAAACCCTCTGCGCTCTCTGCGCGCTCTGCGTGAAACGATCTTGGTCGAGATCGCGGGAGTCGGGGCCTACTTCTTCCGGTGGCGGCGGCGCTTCTTGTCGCCCTGCATGTACTTGTAGTCCGGGCGCTGCGTGGGCGGAGGCGCTTCGGGAGCGTTGTAGGAGAGCTGCCTCTCGGCTACGGCAGCCAGCGCGGCCGGATCGAGCGCCTGCGCGCCGAACGCGCGCGCCGCGTCCTGCCCCGTGCCGCTACGCCCCAGGGCCCAGATCTTCCGAAGCAGCGCGCCCGTGCCCGGCTCGCGCCACCAGTGCGTCTCCGGCGGCGGCTTTCCGCCGTCGCTCGCTCCCGCCGCGGGGGCGCCACCCGCCGGCGTCTCCAGGGCCTGCTGCAGCTGGGCGGCGAGCACCGCGCCTTGCAGCTGGGTCGCGGCACGGAGCCAGCCGTCCGCCTCGAGCGCCCACCGTCCCGCGTCGTCGTCGGTGAAGCCGGCGAAGGTGGCCCGCTGCAAAAGTTGCCGGTAGAGGGAGGCGTTCGCCTCGGCGGTCCCCGGACCTTCGCGGCGCCGGATCTCGAACAGCACCATCGCCGCGGCCCGGCGGGCCGCCAGGAGCCGGCGGGTCGCCTGCGTGTGCACGAGGTCGTCCAGCGGCTCGCCCCGCAGCGCGATCTGCTCCCGCAGCCAGGCAGGGTCCCCGGCCAGCTCCTCGAACAGCTGCGCCACACCCTCGGCCGCGGACCCGGGCCCCAGCTGCGCCAGCTCCCAGCGCGGCACGTCGCTCGCCGTTCCCCCGGCCGCGCGCGCCGCCTCGTGGAGCACGGCGCGCTGCTCCTCCAATCCTCCCGTCGGCCGGACCGACAGCCGCACGTCGCGGGGCGGATCGACCAGCAACGCGAGCGGGCGCGCCGCCTTCGACGGCGAGGGCTCCGCGTCGATGCGGACCTTCCCGAGATCCGCGCCTACCGCCGCGAGCGTCGCCTGGGCCGAGGCCCATCCCTTGCCCGGCGGGAAATGCGGATCCGCCGCCGCGGAGCGAAGCAGGCGCGGCAGATCGGCGCGCCGGAGCCGATCGACCGTCACCCCGAGGTTTCGCTGCGCGGTCCCCGCCACCGCCTTCTGCGTCGCGGCATCCGTCGCCGAGAGCGTGCGCTGCGCCAGGTCGGCGAGCTCCGCGGGCGTCGCGCGGTGCATCTGTGCGATCAGGTCGCCCCAGCCGGGCAGTCCGAGCCGCGCCATCGTCGCCGCGATCGCCTTGTCGCGGTCCAGCGCGAGCGGCGCCAACGGCAGCGCCGCCTTCGCCTCGGCCTGCGCGATCGCCGCGCGCTTCTGGGCGCTGGGCTCGTCCGTGAGCAGGCGATCGAGGTCGCGCTCGCCGCGCTCGGCGCGCGCGTCCCCGGGCGCCGCGAAGGAGAGCGCCGCGCGCGCCCGCTCCAGCGCATCCGTCTGGGAGGCCGCCTCGCGGGCGATCTGCAGCGTGGCCAGCTCGCCGTGCAGGAACCGCAGCGCGAGCTGGTCGGCGGCCTTGCGCGCGGAAGTGGCCGCGCTCGCCACCGCGGAGACGGCCTCGCGCTGGAAGAGGCGCGGATGGTCCGCGAGCGCGCCGGAGGGGAGCGGCCCGGACCCGGTCGTCCAGCGGGTCCAGAGGAGGTCCCCCTCGGTGCGCAGGAGCGCCCGCGTCTCCTCCGACAGCTCGGCCGCGAAATCGCGCGGGTCGTCGGGGGGCGGCGGGAGGACGGGGCGCGGGCGCGCGCCGCCGGTCGCGGGAGCCGCGGGGGACACGGGCTTGGCGGGCGCGTGCCCGCAGGCGAGCGCGCAGGCGCAGAGGAAGGCTAGCGTCGTCTTCATCGGAGTCCTTTCCACTCGCATCGTCCGGACCGCGCGGCAAGAGATTTCCACGCGCGCGCGGCGCGGGCTCCGGGGTACAACGAGGTGGCATGTCCGCCGACCTCGCCATGGCGCGCAGCAGGGCCGTGCTGCTGCGCACGTTGCGCGAAGGCCTCGACGCGCGCGGCTATCTCGAGGTGGAGACGCCCATCGCCGTGCCGGTCGCCGGGCAGGAGCCACATCTAAGACCGTTCGAGACTTCCTACACGCCCGACCCGCCGGTGCCGCCCGGCGGGGTCGAGGGGACGCGCCGGCTCCACCTGCACACCAGTCCCGAGTACGCGATGAAGCGTCTGCTGGCGCGCGGATTCGGGCGCATCTGGCAGGTCGCGCGCGTGTTCCGCGACGGCGAGGTGTCGCGCTCGCACAACCCGGAGTTCACGCTGCTCGAGCTCTACGCGGCGCCGGGCGATGCCGATGCCGCGATGGCCGACCTCGAGCAACTGGTGGCGCAGGCGGCGCGCGCGCTGCGCGGTTCGGCGGCGGCGCCGTCCCGCGAGGGGCATGGCCGGGGGGCGAAGGGCCCGCTGCTCGACCTCGCTCCTCCCTTCGAGCGCCTCACCTGCCGTGAGGCGTTCCAGCGCCATGCCGGGTTCGACCCTCTGCTCCTCGACGGGGAGGCGCTCGCCCAGGCGGCTCGCACGGTCGGCGTCCGGCCGGCGCCCGGCTCGTCCTGGGACGACGTCTTCGCGCAGGTCCTGCTCGAGCGGATCGAGCCGGCGCTGGGACTCTCGCGGCCGACCTACCTCACCGAGTACCCCGCCTCGCAAGCGGCGCTGGCGCGCCTGGTCCCCGGCGATCCACGCGTCGCGCAGCGCTTCGAGCTGTACGCGGCCGGGCTGGAGCTGGCCAACGGATTCGGCGAGCTGAACGATGCGTCCGAGCAGCGCCGCAGGCTCGAGGCCGAGCAACGCGAGCGCGCCCGGCTCGGCCGCGACGTCTTCCCGATCGACGAGCGCTTTCTCTCCGCGCTGCCCGGGATGCCGGACGCGGGAGGCGTCGCCGTGGGCGTCGACCGGCTGCTCATGCTGCTCACCGGCGCAAAGGAGATCGCCGACGTCCTGGCCTTCCCCGCGGAGGAAGAATACCCGCGTGCGAGGCGTGGATGATCGGGCGCTCGCTGCGCACCTTCCTCGGGGTCCCGTTCATCGCGCTCGCCGTGATTCCCTTCGGGCTGCTCATCGGTCTGGCCGGCGAGAGCGACGCCTCCGAGCGATTCCTGCGCACCTGGTGCCGCCTGGTCCTCTTCTGCGCGGGTGCGCGCGTGATCGCCCGCGTGCACCCGCTCGACCGCTCTCGCAGCTACGTGTTCGTCGCCAATCACACCAGCAACATCGACGTTCCCGCCATCGTGTCGGTCTCGCCCGAGCCGCTGCGGTTCATCGCCAAGCAGGAGCTGGGCAGGATCCCGCTGTTCGGCTGGGCGGCGCGGCGCATGGGCCACGTGTTCATCGACCGGCGCGATTCGCACGGCGCGGCGAAGGCGATCGGCGGGCGCATCGCGCGCGGGCTGCGCGGGGTGGGCTTGTTCTTCTTCGCCGAGGGGACCCGCTCCACCACCACCGATCTGCTGCCTTTCAAGAAGGGCGCCGCGGTGGCCGCTCTCGGCACCGGGCTCGACTGCGTGCCCATCGGCATCGCCGGCGCACGCGAGGTACTCGCGCCGAAGGGCTTCTCGCTCTTCCGGCCCGGGCCGATCGCGGTGGTGTTCGGCGAGCCGATTCCCGTGGCCGGGCACACGCTGGAGGATCGCGATCGGCTGGTGGCGGAGCAGCGCACCGCGGTGGAGGCCTGCGTCCGCGAGGCGCGCGAGCTGCTCCCGAAAGAGCGGTCAGCGCGCACGTCGTGATGTCCGCGATCGAAGGCAACGCCGCCCTCGGGGCGGCGACTGGCACGCGTGCTACACTCGCGGCGTGGCTGACGCCGACGCTGCCCTGGTGCACGGGGCCCTCGCCGGCCTTGGACGGGCGCTCGCGCGCATGCCGTCCCAGCCGCGGGCGGCCGAGCAGTACGCCTCCTCGCTCGAGCCTGCGTTGGCCGGCCTGCGCGAGGCCATCGAGAAGTACGGGACGGTCACCGTCGCGGTCGAGCCCGGGGCGCTGCGGTTCGAGGGTGAGCGGGTCTATGCCGACGAGCTGGGCGCGGCCGGCTTCTGCTCGCGCCTGTACCGGGACGGCATCCGCGCCCTGACCTTCGGGCGCGGCCTCATGCTGCCGGAGCTGACCGCCTTCGCGCTGGCCGCCGTGCCCGGCGGTCCGGAAGCGGACGGCGACGCGGTCGGCGAGCTGTGGAAGGCCGACCTGGGCAGCATCCAGTACACCGCCGCGCGCGGCGATCGGCTCGACGAGGGACACCCCGCGGCGGCCGCTTTCGCGCGGGAGGTGGAGCAGCTCGCCGCCCGCGCGCGGGAGGCGGTCGAATACGTGGACGCGGACGCCGCGCTCCTCGACCGTACGCAGCCGCCTCCGCTCTGGTCGGAAGAGCAGCACCGCAAGAGCGACCCGCAAAGCTGGAGCGAGGTGGCCAGGCGCGCGGCGCTCACCATCCAGCGCATCGTCGAGGAGGACCTGGCGGGGTGGGACCTGGAAGCCCTGGAGGAGTCGTTCGCGCGGCTGATCGAGGAGATGGCGCGGCGGACCGAGGTGCCGGCGCTGGTGGCCGCGCTCGAGGGCGCGGCCCGCATGGGAGGCGCGCACGGGCCGGCCTTCCGCGCCTTCGTCGGACGGCGCCTGGCCGACCCGGAGCGGCTGGTCCGGGCCGCCGAGCTGGCGACGGCGCCGGTGAAGGCCGCCGCGCAGCTCCTGCCTGCCTGGACCGCGCTGCTGCCCGCCGACGCCGGCCCCGCTCTGATCGAAGCGCTGCGGGGCGCGCGCGAGGAGGTTGCTCCGGCGCTGGCCGCCGCCGCGGCGCAGCGATGCGACTCGTGCCCCGACGACGTGGCGGAGGTGCTGCGCGAAGGGTCGGCGGCCGTCGCGCAGGCGGCCCTGGCGGCGCTTCCCCAGGCGGACCGCGCCCGGATGGCCGTCGAGGCGCTTGCGAACGCGGACGCCGAGGTCCGGCGGCAGGCCGTGCCGCTGCTCGCGTCCGATCCGGCGCTCGCGCCGGAGCGGCTCGGGCCGCTGCTCGACGACCCGGCTCTGCGGGCCCGAGCCGCCGAAGCGCTCTCGTCCTGCGGGGCGCCGCCCGACCTGGCGGCGGCGCCGATCGTCGAGCGCCTCTCGGCGTCGTCATCGGCGAAGCTCGGCGACGAGGACCTGGGCGCGTTCTATCGCGCGCTCGGCAGGCTGGGCGGCCCGGCCGCGCATGCGTTCCTGTCCGGACGGCTCGCCCGCCCCGCGAAGGGATTCCTCAAGCGCCGCCGGGCGGAGCAGGAGCAGCTTCTCGCGGTGGAAGCGCTGGCGGCGGAGGGCTCGATGAGCGCGCTGCGGCTTCTGGAGGAGGGCTCGGATCCGAAGCGCGGGCATTCCCCCGGCGTGGTTTCCGCCTGCCTCGCCGCGGTCGAGCGGTTGCGCGCGCGACGTCAGGTGCGCGAGGGCCGGAAGTGAAGGGGCCCCGGCCGCCGCCGCCGCCGCCGGTGGAGGTCCTTCCCGAGACGGAGGCCACGCGCGAGCAGCGCCAGGAGCTGGGCGAGAAGGGGCTGGTCGCGCTCTGCAGCGTGCTGCGCAACGCGCGCAGCTACAGCTGGGAGCACGACGTGTTCGCCGGGCAGCTCGATGCGCTGCAGCAGGCGATGCTGGAGCTGCTCGGCACCGACGGCACCTTCGAGCTGGACCTCGCGGGCGACGCCTTCCACGTCAACGGGCAGCCGATCCGCCTCCAGCCCGGCGCGGTGCCGCTCGCCGCCGCGGTGCGCACCGAGCTCCGCCAGCGGGGCGTGACCGGGATCCGCGCCTCGCTCGCTCCGCCGAAGACCGACTTGCGGCTGCTCCTCCGCCTCTTCCGGCCAGCGCCTCCGCCCCGCCTCGACGACCGCGGCGACCCGGCCAGGCCGTTCAAGGTGCTCCGGCTGCGGCTCGGTCCCGAGGCGGCCTCCACGGGCCTGACGGAGAAGACCGACAGGCTCGCCGAGGCATACGCGGCCGCCGCCGCCTTCGTGAACCAGACCATCCAGCAGCTCCGGATGGGCGCGCCGCCGCTGCCGGTGCGGACGGCGGCGCGGATCGTCCAGGACCTCGTCGACCTGCAGCGGTCGATGCCCATGCGCTTCCTCGCCCTGGCGCGGGTCAAGGTCGAGGAGAGCGACCGCTACTGGGGCGTTCACGCCGCCAACGTGGCGGTGCTCGCGATATTTTTCGGTTCTCGGCTCGGGCTGTCGAAGAAGCGGCGCCACGACCTGGGCATGGCGGCGCTGTTCCACGACGTCGGCATGGCGGCGATTCCCAAGACGGTGCTGCAGAAGTCCGGCAAGCTGGACGAGAAGGGGCTGCGCGCGGTGAAGGCGAGCCCGCTGCTCTCCGCGCGCGCAATCCTGCGCGAGGGCGAGGTGACCGCGGCGGCGCTGGAGCGCGCCCAGGCCGCCTACGAGTGCCACCTCGACCTGGTTCCACGCGAGGGTGCGCTGCCCGAGATCGGGCTCGGGGGGCGAATCCTGGCCATCTGCGAATCGTTCGACGCGCTCACCACCACGCGGCCGTTCCGCGCGGCGCACGGACTGCGCGAGGCGACGCGCATCATGACCAGCGAGCAGCTCTTCCGGTTCGACCCGCAGCTCGTCGACCTCTTCGTCGGCGTGGTCGCGCGCATGCTCGCGGCTACAGCGCCCGGAGGATGAGGCACTTGAGGTAGCGGGTCTCCGGCACTCCGAGCAGCGTCGGGTGATCCCGGGCGGCGCCGCGCCGCTCGATCACCTGCACCGATCGGCCCGCGTCGGCCGCCGCGCCGAGCACGGTGCGCTCGAACGAGGCCTCGTCGATGTGGAAGGAGCAGCTCGCGGTCACCAGCACGCCGCCGGGCGAGAGCAGGTGGAAGGCGCGCAGGTTGATCTCCTTGTACCCGCGCAGCGCCGCGGCGAGCGACGCCTTGTTCTTGGCGAAGGCGGGCGGGTCGAGCACGATGGTGTCGTAGACCTGCCCTTCGTCGGCCTGGTCGCGCAGAAGGTCGAAGGCATTGGCCACCTGGAAGGTCACGTTCGCGGCTTCGTTGCGCGCGGCCGTGCGGCGGCCTTCCTCCGCGGCGCGCTCGCTGATGTCGACCGCGGTGACGGTCTCGGCGCGCCGGGAGAGCTGCAGCGCGAACGCGCCGCCGTAGGTGAAGCAGTCCAGGGCGCGCCCGCGCGCGTACCGGCCCGACTCGAGGCGGTTCTCCGCCTGGTCGAGGAACGCGCCCGTCTTCTGGCCCTCGAGGAGGTCCGCCACGAGCCGCACCTCGCCCTCACGGAACTCCACGGGCCCGGGCTCCGCGCCGCGCAGCAGGCCCTTGCGCGGGGGCAGCCCCTCGTGGGCGCGAACCTTGACGTCGTTGCGTTCCACGATCGCGCGCGGCTTCCACAGCTGTTGCAGGAGATCGGCGAACAGCTCGCGGCGGGCGTCGGTCGCCTCGATCAAGGTCTGCACGACGAAGCAGTCGGCGTAGCGGTCCACCACCAGTCCGGGGAGGAGGTCCGCCTCGCCGTGCACCACCCGCGAGGCGCTCCGCAGCTCGGGATCGGGCGCCGTGGCCTCGCGCAGCGCTCTGGCCTGCGAGAGGCGCCGCGCGAAGAAGGCCTCGTCGATCGGCTCGTCCTCGCGGGTGAGCAGCCGGACGGAGATCTGGCTCTGCTTGCCGTAGAACGCCTTGCCGGCGAACCAGCCGCGGTCGTCGACGAGCCGCACCACCTCGCCGCCCTTGAGCTCCGCCGGAGCGCGCAGGTCGCTGCGGTACACCCAGACGTGCCCGGAGCGAAGGCGCTCGAGGCCGCGGCGCGAGAGGATCACCTCCGGCTCGTCGGAGGACGGCTTTGCGGCGCGGGCGCGGGCCGGCCGGGTGGCTTGTCGGGACGGCACGGCGCGACTCTATAGCGCGTTTTGTGTACGCTCCGGCCCACTAACCAGGAGTCCACTCCATGATCGCGCTCGCCCTGCTCGCCGCCGCCGCATCGACCACCGACGCCTATCTCGACCAGACCCGTACCCGCTGGGAGGGGATGTCCCGCCAGCTCTGGGAGTACGCGGAGACCGGTCTCCACGAGGACAGGTCGGCGGCCGCCATCGAGGAGCTCTTGCAGAAGGAAGGCTTCAAGGTCGAGCGCAACGTCGCCGGGATGCCGACCGCGTTCATCGCCACGGCGGGGAGCGGCGCACCCGTCGTCGCCATCATGGCCGAGTACGATGCGCTCCCGGGGCTCTCGCAGAAGCCGGCCGAGGCGAAGAAGGACCCGGAGAAGGAGGGTGCGCCGGGGCACGGGTGCGGACACAACCTGCTCGGCACCTCCGCGGTTGCTGCGGCCGTGGCGGCCAACCGGGCGCGCATGGAGCAGAAGCTCCCCGGGACCATCCAGGTGTTCGGCACGCCCGCCGAGGAGCTGCTGCTCGGCAAGGTGTTCATGCTGAAGGCGGGCGCGTTCGAGAAGACGGACGTGGTGCTGTCCTGGCACCCGGAGGCCGCCAACCAGGTCGTCACGCGGCCGCGGCTGGCGCTCACCGCCACGGAGGTCGAGTTCTTCGGGAAGACGGCGCATGCGGCCGCCTCGCCGTGGCTGGGGCGGAGCGCGCTGGACGCCATGGAGCTGTTCGACATAGCAATGGCGCTGATGCGCGAGCACGTGCAGCCCACCGCGCGCATCCACCGGGTGATCAAGGACGGGGGCAAGGTGCCCAACATCATTCCCGACTACGCGAAGATCCAGACCTGGCTGCGCGACCAGACCGGCACCGCGGTGGACGAGCTGCTCGCGCGCATGCGCAAGGCCGCCGACGGCGCCGCGCTCGCCACCGAGACGCGGGCCAAGGTGACGCTGCTCGCCTCGACGCGCGACCCGCTCAACAACCAGGTGCTCGGACGCGTGATGCAGAAGGAGATGGACCGGATCGGTCCTCCGAAGTTCGACGACAAGGACCAGACCTTCGCCAAGGCGCTGCAGAAGGAAGTCGGGGTGGAGCAGGCGGGCCTCGCTACCGACGTCGTTCCCTTCGGCCCGAACCACGGCGGCACCGCCTCGTCCGATCTGGGCGAGGTCAGCGCCGCCATCCCCCTGGCCGAGCTGAACATCGTGGCTCGTCCCATCGGCACCGCCGCCCACCACTGGGGGCAGACGGCGTGCGCGGCGCACCCGCTCGGGCTCAAGGGGATGATGGTCGCTGCGAAGGTGCTGGGCGGGTCGATGGTGGATCTCCTCTCGGACCCGAAGCAGGTCGCGGCCGCGAAGGAGGAGTTCCAGAAGGCCACGAAGGGGAAGCCGTACCAGACGCCACTCGCACAGGATGCGAAGCCAGTGGTGTACTAGGCGCGGGTCACCGTGCGGGCGACTGGCGCAAGTGCGGTCGCCAAGCAGGCGGCATAGCGCTTCTCCGGCGACGCTCCGACCTGACAGAAGCACAAAATATAGCCTTTCCAGTGGTTTAGAACGATTCTGCCCACTCCTTGCGTGCCGCTGCTGCGAGATATAAAACGTTTTAAATCTCGCAGGAGTCGAGCATGGAATGGGGCTTTTACGGGCGGCGACTGGAGCTACAGCAACTCGCTGCGATCCTTGAGCGGCGCCGCTGGTTTTTCGTGAAGGTGACGGGGCGGCGAAGGATCGGGAAGACTTCGTTGATTCAGCAAGCCCTGCTGGCCGCCCGCTCGAAGGGCATTCAGCAGGGCATCCTCTACGTGCAGATTCCGGACTCGGGACCCGCCGGGGTCGTCTCCGCCGTCGTGGATGCCATGGATACTTTTCACTTGCCGGATTCCATTGCCCGGCCGGCGAGCCTCGACGATGTGGCGAAACTCGTTTCCACCCTGGCACGCCTAGGGTACGTCATTGCTTTGGACGAGTTTCAGTACTTCAATCGAGAACACCTCAAGGACTTTCCCTCACTGCTACAACGCGAAGTGGACCTCCTTTCCGCGGGTGCTGCGCGCGTGCCCGGTGGCCTGCTTGTCCTGGGTTCCGTGCATACCGACATCCAGGCGCTCCTCGAACATCAGTCCGCTCCGCTCTTCAGCCGGACGACAGGTGAAATAGATCTCACACACCTAGACCTTTCCTCGGTGCTGGAGATTTTGAATGAGCATGCGACTCCGGATCCGCAACGACTCCTATTTCTCTGGAGCCTTTTCGAGGGTGTCCCCAAGTTCTATCGGGACTGCTACGAGCAAGGAGTCCTTTCCGCGGGACGCGGAGAATTGCTGCGCAAGCTCTTCTTCGAAAGTTCATCGCCTCTGCGGACCGAGGCAGACAACTGGTTCTTAAAGGAACTGCGCGGCCGATACGACGTTGTGCTGCAGCATGTAGCGCGGAACGAGGGCTGCAATCACGGAGAGATCACTGACTACGTGCGTAGGATGAGTCGGGACACGGAAGAGCAGGTCGCCGGGTACCTTAAGATTCTCATCGAGCGGTATCGGTTGATCGAGAGGAAGCTTCCCGTCTTTGCCAAGCCGAAGACGCCACGGGGGCGCTACTATTTGACCGACAACTTCTTGGCTGCATGGTTGGCTGCCCTTGCGAATCCTGTCTCTGCGATCGCCTTCTCTCCGACGGACCAACTCGTCGTTGAAGCGGACCAGCGGATGCGCGATGTCGAGGGTCATGCGTTCGAAAAACTTGTAGAACGCCTGTACGAAGAGCGCAGCAAGAAGCGGATCGGGGACTTCCCGTTGTCCAGGCGAATCGATGGTTACTGGGATAGCTCAGACACGGAGATTGATCTCGTAGCAATGGACGAGACGAGCAAGCGCATTCGGTTCGGGACGTGCAAGCGCTCCGAAGACAAACTTCTAAAAGACGTGACCAATTTTGAAGGCCACGTCTCACGATTTCTTGAGACATATCCGGGGTACAAGAAATGGAAGATTGAGAAGGCAGCCCTTTCCCCTGAGTTGACGCCGGAAGCGAGGCGACACCTCCAGGGCGCTGGTCTGATCCCTCAGGATCTGGCGGATCTCCTGCTTGGTCTTTGAGCCGATTTACCGTGCCACGAGCCCCGGGGTGCCCACAGAGCGCTTCCGTCCCATGGGTCCCTTCGCGACTCGCCCGCGGGATTCAGGTACCTCCATCCGCATCGCACGAGCCGTGAATCGCGCGCTCGACGCGCACATCCATGCTGCGCGCCGGGGTCATCCCATTCGCCCGGACGCGATCGACCCGCTCAGCTCCGCAGCGAATCGGCAGCTCGTCGCGGAGCCGCACGCTTGGCTATTGCGCTTTGGGTGGACCCTGGGCCTTCCGTCGGGCTAGCTCCGGTGCCGGTCGAGACGGCTCGGTTTCCTACGACGGCGTCACCTCCAGCGGCGGCTGCTCTGCCTCCGACTGCTCCAGCGCCGCGAGACGTCTCCGGCGGGGCTCGGCCGTGAGGAGGTGGCCGGCGGAGACGGCGAGCGCCACGGCGAGGCAGAGCAGCCAGAGGGTGCGGGCGCCGAGCCGTTGCATCACCTCGCCGGCCACGAACGGCGACACGGTGAAGGCGGCGCCCCAGCACATCGCGAATGCGCCCTGGTAGCGACCGCGCAGCGCGGCGGGAGCCAGGTTGGCCACCATGGTCGCGGCCACCGGGAAGCCGATCACCTCGCCCACCGTCCAAAGCGCGGTCCCCACGCCGTACACGGGGAGGCTCCCGCCGATGGCGTTGAGGCCGTAACCAAGGCCGAACAAGGCCGCCGAGAGTGCCAGCAGCAGGGCGGCGTCGACGCGATGCAGGCGCGGCGAGAGGATGGGCTGCAAGAGCACCACGCCCGCGCAGTTCAGCGCCATCAGGAAAGCGTAGGCGGAAGGCCCCAGCCCGTGCGCTGCCATGTCGATGGGCAGCGCGAGCTGCCACTGGACGAAGACGGCCAGAGCGGCCAGATGAAGCAGGAGGAAGGAGAGGAAGGGTCCGTCGGCGAAGACCTTGACGAGCCCACGGAGCGCGGGCTCGTGCGCCACGCCGTGCGGGCGCGTCTCCGGGACCCGGAAGAGGACGATCGCGGCAGCCACCAGCGAGGTGCCGGCGTCGGCGAGGAACAGCGCCACGAAGCTCCGCTCCGCGACGAGCCCTCCCAAGGCGAGGCCGACCGAGAGGGCGAGGTTGACCGCCCAGTACACAAGGCCGTACGCGCGCGGGCGGTCGGCGGGCGGGACCACGTCCGCGACCGCGGCGCTCATCGCCGGGCGGTAGATGTCGCCCGTGGCGGCGGCGAGAAAGGCGAACAGCGCAAGCAGGGCAGGGGCGCGGGCGAAGGCGAGCGCGCCCACGCAGCATGCCCCCAGCACGAGCCCGGCGACCATCGTGGCCCGCCGGCCGATCCGGTCGGCGAGCAGCCCGCTCAACGGTCCGGCGACGGTGAAGCCAACCCCATAAAGGGCGAGGATCCGTCCGGCCTCGGCCGGGCCCAGTCCCCGCTCTCGCACCAGGTAGAGGGAAAGGAATGCGATCACGAAGCTCGCGAGCCGATTGACGATGAGGCCCCACCACATCGTCCAGAAGACGCCCGGCAGCCCGCCAACGGCAGCTGCGAACCGTTGACTGATGGCCGCGCGCACGACCAGAGTGCATGCCAGAACGTCCGCGCTGTGAAAAGCGCAGCGCCGACGCGTCCACGGCTGGTGGCGACGAATCGCTACGCGCGGTCCAGCGCCTGGGTCAGGTCGTCCACCAGGTCCTGTCCGTTCTCGATGCCCACCGAGAGGCGGATCAATCCGTCGTCGATACCGAGCTGCTTGCGCGTCTCCGCGGGGACCGAAGCGTGCGTCATGATCGCCGGGTGCTCGATGAGGGACTCGACGCCGCCGAGCGATTCGGCGCAGGTGAAGAGGCGCACCGACTTGAGCATGGTGCGCGCCGCCGGCAGCCCGCCGCGCACCACGCAGGTGAGCATGCCGCCGAAGCCGCGCATCTGCTTGGCGGCGAGCGCGTGCTGGGGGTGCTCCGGCAGCCCGGGCCAGGTCACCTTCTCGACCTTCGGGTGGCGTTGCAGCGCCTGCGCCACGAGGCGCGCGTTCTGGTCGTGGCGCTCCATCCGGACGTGCAGGGTCTTGAGGCCGCGCAGCACCAGGAAGGAGTCCAGCGGTCCGGGCACCGCGCCGACGGCGTTCTGCAGGAAGGCGAGCTTCTCGTGCAGATCGTCGCGGCGCAGGACCAGCGCGCCGGCCACCACGTCGCTGTGGCCGTTCAAGTACTTGGTCATGCTGTGCGCGACGACGTCGAACCCCAGCTCGAGCGGCCGCTGGAAGAACGGCGTGGCGAAGGTGTTGTCGCAGACCGAGACGATGCCGCGCTTGCGGCAGATCTCCGCCACCGCGGCGAGATCGACGATCTTCAGCATCGGGTTGGTGGGCGTCTCCGTCCAGAGCAGGCGCGTCTTCGGGGTGATCGCGCGCTCCACCTTTCGCGGATCGGTCATGTCGACGAAGGACAGGTCGATCCCGAGCCGCTTGAACACCTTGTCCGCGATGCGGAAGGTGCCGCCGTACAGGTCGTCGCCGAGCACCACGTGATCGCCAGCGTTGCACAGGTGCAGCACCGCGTCGGTGGCCGCGAGCCCGCTGGCGAAGGCGAGGGCGTGCTTGCCGCCTTCCAGCGCGGCCAGGCAGCCCTGCAAGGCGTCGCGGGTGGGATTGCGCGTGCGCGAGTATTCGAACCCTTTATGCTCCCCCGGGCCTTCCTGCGCGTACGTGGAGGTGAGGTACACCGGCGTCATGACCGCGCCGGTGGTCGGGTCGGGCCGCTGCCCGGCGTGGATGGCGAGCGTCTCGAAATGATCGCTGTCGCGGGTGGACATGGCGCCGAGTGAATACCACCGGGTCTTCCTGCTGTCTCCCGCGAACGCCTCGGGCGAGCGCATGCAGATGCTGCTGCGTCCGGCGGCGCAGTTCGACCTCGCCCGGCGGTTGCGCGCAGGCCAGGCGACCCTCGGCGAAGCGTTCGAGTTCACCAGCGGCCTCTACTTCCGCGGCAAGCTGCTCTACGCGCGCACCTTCGCGCGGGCGCCCGGCGGCGTGCCCGGTGCGCTGGTGATCGCGCCGGGCGCGGGCCTGGTCCCCGCCGAGGCGCCGGTCGACGCTGCCCAGCTCATCCGGCTGGGCAAGGTGCCCGTCGACGCGGCGGATCGACGCTTCCGCGTGCCTCTGGAGGACGCCGCCCACCTCGTGCTCCGCGCGCTCCCGCCGCACAGCGAGATCGTGCTGCTCGGCAGCATCGCCTCGGCCAAGTACGTCGACCCGCTGCTCGGCGTGTTCGGCGAGCGGCTCCTCTTCCCGCCCTCGTTCGTCGGTCGCGGCGACATGAGTCGCGGAGGCCTGCTGCTGCGCTCCGCACGCGCCGGAACGGAGCTGGAGTACGCCAAAGTGCACGGCGCCGTGCGGCACGGGCCGCGCCCGCCCAGGCTGCCGAGGTTGCCGAGACGCTCGGGATGAAATGCACAGCGCCGCCCCAGAGGGCGATTCACTCCGGGCGCATCGTGAACACGTGCACGGGCTGGCCGCGCCCCTTCACCGGGTGCTCCCCGGCATCTTGGGCGAGCGCGACCAGCTCCGGAGGCAGGCGGATGCGCACTTCCTCGGTGAAGTCCCCCGCCTCCTCGTAGATGTGGGCGGCGTCTGGCCACGCCTTGAGCTGCTCGTACAGCCGCGCAGCCCGGGCGAAATCGCGGGCAAGCACGAACATCCGCGCGGCGTTGTGGCGCGTGGCAACTGGCAGGCAAGGACCGGCCGGT
>Ga0137409_10002496_pt1 | contig 19683 bp, 16 predicted proteins | sample CZODoug1_16funga_FD_122059 | JGI IMG/M metagenome (GOLD analysis project Ga0137409, IMG submission 122059) | Vadose zone soil fungal communities from Angelo Coast Range Reserve, California, USA - CZODoug1_16fungal (Hybrid Assembly) | ecosystem: Environmental > Terrestrial > Soil > Vadose zone... | reverse complement strand
CCTCACGCATAGGAGGCGGTCATGGCCAGCGGCGTTCCCAAGGGCTGGGATAAAGAGTCCGACAAGCTGTTCATCCATGAGACCGGCGTCCGTATCGGCCGGCAGACCTACAAGGGCAAAGACGGCTGGTATCTGATCCCGGTCGACCTCGACACTCCCGTCCTCGAGTTCGAGCCCACGCCGGAGGGCCGCGACAAGGCGTTCGAGGCGTTCGGGAAGGGCGTGCTCGTCACCAAGGTCAAGAAAGCCAGGCCCGCGGCCACCAAGAAGGCCGCCGCCAAGGCCCCGCCCAAGGGCGAGGACGGCGAGGAGGCCGCCAAGGGCGAGGACGGCGAGGACGAGGACGAGGACGACGAGAAGGACGACGACGAAGGCGACGAAGCCTGATTCCGGCGCCTTTTTTCGGGATTGAAGTGCCCTACTCTCCGCGTTGAAGTTGTGATGTTGGGTGAGTCTGGTTCGACTGCTGGCGCGACACACGTCCGCTTCTTCCGAAACCTGCAAGCCCAGGGTTAGTGTTTTTTCTCATTTCTTTCGAGGTAGTAGATGACGAACATCTACGTGGGCAATTTGTCGTACGAAGCGACCGAGGACGATATTCGTCAGGCCTTTGAGGCGCATGGCGAGGTCACGTCCGTGGCCGTCATCAAGGACAAGATGACGGGCCGGTCGCGGGGATTCGGGTTTGTGGAGATGTCGGACAAGAACCAGGCAAACGCAGCCATCCAGGCTTTGAACCTGCAGGAAGTCCGCGGTCGGGCGATCACCGTCAACGAAGCGCGTCCGAAGGCCGAAAGCGGCCCGAGGACCGGCGGGGGCGGCGGCGGCCGGGGCGGTTTCGGCGGCGGCCGGGGGGCCCGGCGCGACTGGTAGTTCTCCAAGACGCCAATTCCGGAAAGGGCGCTCCCGCAAGGGGCGCCCTTCTCTTTTTCCCCCGCGGCACCCACAAACCAAACTCTTGCGTTTGTGGTCATCCAAGGCAAAGCGCAGGCCATCCATTTTCGCTGCCGACCTTTTCGACTCTCTCCCCACTTCTCGGTAGATGCCTGGGGAGCGATCGGAATGAAGCGACTGAAACTGGAGCACGCCGACTGGCATGTCACCGCACGCGGTGCTCGACGGCTTCTCCTGTTTCATGAGAAGGCGGACTACGACGTATTCTACGCACTGCTGGGCGAAAGCTGCCGGATGAGCGGAATGGGCCTCATCGCAGACTGCCTCATGTCCAACCACTTCCATCTGGCATTAGCCGGAGGAAGCAGCGCTTTGACCCGATGCATGCATCGACTGAATCGTGCCTATTCCGGCTATCACAACGATCGATACGACCTGTCGGGACATGCCTTCGATAAGGAGTATTTCGGGAAGCCGATCCTCAGCGAGTTCATCCTGAAGCGGGTGGTGCGGTACATCCACCTGAACCCCGTCCGTGGCGGCCAAGCAGCGATGCCGGAGAATTACCCGTGGTCCAGCTATCAGAGAATGATCAAGGCGGATGATCGTGCGCTGGCTGAACCCGAGAAGCAGTTCCTGGGACTTTTCGGTGCCGACCTGCCTTCCGCGCAACGCTCCTATGGGGAATTCACCCAGAAGGACCTTGCCCGGCGCCCCACGGTTCCTGTCGGTCGCTCCAGCGCCTGGGAGATCTGGCAGGAGCAGTTCACCTGGATCCTCGACCATGCCATGGAGCAGGAATCGCTGCTGCTGCCCCTCCCGCCCGAGGCGGTCGCGAGCTACCTTGGGTCCAGAATTGGAATTCCTCCAAGGGCGATGGGAAAAGTGCTCAATCATCCCAATGGGCGGCAGGTCAGCGAAATGGTCCGCGCCCTTGAGCGCCGTCTCGAGCGAAGCCCATACCTCAAGTCAAAGATCGACGCCCTGAATGTCCTGTAGCCCACCCAACCCCACAAATCAAACTGGTGCGTTTGTGGTCATTTTGACCACAAACGCACCAGTTTGATTTGTGGAGGGCGTAGCATAGGAGGAGGAAAACCCTGATGAACCTGCTCCCCGTCGCTTTTTCCCTGCTTTGCGCGCTCCAGGATCCCGCCAAACCCCAGCATATCGACCTCTGGCCGGCGAAGCCGCCCGGCGACCCGGACGGCATCGAGGAAAAGGTCACGCAGGGCGAGAAGGGCATCAAGCAGGTCGCCAGCACCGGACATCCCGACATCGCCGTGTATTCCCCCGCCAGGGAGAAGAACACCGGCGCGGCGATCGTCGTCTGCCCCGGCGGCGGCTACCGCGTCCTCGCCTTTGAGCACGAAGGCACCCAGGTCGCCGAGTGGCTGACCTCGATCGGCGTCACTGCCGTCCTCCTCAAGTACCGCGTCCCCAAGCGGCCCGGCGACGACGACAACAAAGCCCCCCTGCAGGACGTCCAGCGCGCCCTCAGCATCACCCGCTCCAAGGCGGCCGAGTGGGGGGGCGACCCCGCCCGCATCGGCGTCCTGGGCTTCTCCGCCGGCGGCCACCTCGCCGCCAACGTCTCGACCAACTACGACCATCGCGCCTACGACGCCATCGACGACGCCGACAAGGCGTCCTGCCGCCCGGACTTCGCGGTGCTCATCTACCCCGGCGGCGTGCTCGACAAGACGGACAAGGACAAGCTGTCCGCGCAGATGCGCATCACCCCGGAGACCCCGCCCTCGTTTCTCGCCGTCTCGAGCGACGACAAGGGCTCCGTCGCGGGCACGATGAAGCTGTTCCAGGTCCTGCGCGAGACCGGCGTCCCGGCCGAGCTGCACGTGTTCGCGACGGGCGGCCACGGCTGGGGCATGCGCAAGAGCGACCAGACCTTCGGCGGCTGGACCGCGCGCTGCGAGGAGTGGATGCGCTCGCGCGGCCTCTTCAAGGCCGCCGCCCCCGCCGGCGGAAAATAGCTGCACGGTTCGGCGCCCCCCGGGTGACTGGAGAGCATGGTCACCGCCAGCCCGCAGCACGTCGTCCAGCGCCTGCGCGAGCTTCGCGCCTGGGCGGACTATATCGTCGATTCCCTCGTCCGCGACCAGCCCTACGAGTCCGGGAAGATCGCCTTGCTGGGACAGCTGACCGGCGAGGATTCCCTGCGCGAAATCCGCCGGCTCGCCTGGGACCTGCGCGAAAAACTCGACCAGGCCGCCGTCCGCCTCGAATACCCTCCTGCGGAGAAACCCTGATCCCTTCTTGACTTCGCGGCCTCCGGCCCCTTCAATGTCCCCCCATGAGCCTCCTGGCCGCGTCGAAGCTGGGCAAGCAGATCGGAGCCCGCTTCCTCTTTCGCGACGTCGAGTTCACCCTCGCCGAGGGCGTCCGCGTCGGCCTCATCGGCGCCAACGGCACCGGGAAGACGTCGCTGTTCCGCATCATTCTCGGCGACGACGACCATGAGGGCACGCTCGCCAGGAAGCGCAGCCTCCGCATCGCCGCCCTCGAGCAGGACCCGCACTTCCCCGAGGGCTGCACCGTCCGCGAAGCCGTGGTCTCGGCCGATCCGGAGATCTCCGCCCTCGAGCGCGAGATCCGCGACATCCACCACAGACTGGAGCACGCGGGCGACGAGACCGAAAAGCTCCTCGACCGGCTCGCGGAGGTCGAGACGAAGTTCGAGCACCGCGGCGGCTACGAGATCGAGCATCGCGCCGACAAGATCCTCGAGGGCATCGGCTTCCCCGCCGAGCGCCACGACGAGATGATGGCGACGCTCAGCGGCGGCGAACGCGGCCGCGTCGCCTTCGCGCGCCTCCTCATGATGGAGCCCGACCTCTGGCTGCTCGACGAGCCGACCAACCACCTCGACATCGACGGCATCCTCTTCCTCGAGCAGTTCCTGATCGACAGCAAGGCGAGCGCGATCCTGGTCTCGCACGACCGGACCTTCCTCGACCGGCTGTCGCACGAGACCTGGGAGATCGAGGCCGGGAAGTTCTGGCAGTATCCGGCGCCCTATACGCGCGCCCGCTTCCTGCGCGACGAGCGCATCAAGGCGGCGCGGCGCGAGTACGACAAGCAGTCGGACTTCGTCGAGAAGGAGTCGGAATACATCCGCCGCTACGGGGCCGGCCAGCGCGCGCGCCAGGCGTCCGGACGCCTCAAGCGCCTGGAGCGGCTCGACCGCCTCGACCGTCCCGAGGAGCGCGCGCGGGTCATGGACCTCAACCTTTCCGCGGGCGAGAGCCCGGGCGCGAAGATCCTCAAGATCCAGGACCTCTCGGCCGGCTACGGCGAGCGCATCCTCTTCAAGGACATCAACCTCGAGATGGCGCGCGGCGAGGTGCTCGGCATCGCCGGCCCGAACGGCGCCGGCAAGTCGACCCTCCTCAAGGTCCTGCTCGGCGAGCTCGAGCCGATGGTCGGCGTCGCCCAGTGGGGCGGCCGCGTCCGCAAGGGCACGCTCTCCCAGCACGAGAAGTTCGACGACGAGGACACGACGCCCTACAAGTTCCTGCGCCAAGCCGATCCGATGCGCACCGAGCAGCAGCTGCGCAACCTGCTCGGCGCGATGCTGTTCATCGGCAACGACGTCGACAAGCCCGTGCGGGTGCTCTCGGGCGGCGAGCGCAAGCGGCTGATGCTGACGCGCCTGCTGATCGAAGGCAACAACGTGCTGCTGCTGGACGAGCCGACGAACCATCTCGACGTGCCGAGCCGCGAGGCACTCGAGCTCGCGCTGGCGGTCTATGAGGGAACGCTGATCGTGGTGAGCCATGACCGCTATTTCGTCGAGCAGGTGGCGGACCGCATGCTCTGGATCGAGAACGGCCAGGCGGTGCTGACGGAGGGCGGCTTCTCGGCCGCCCTCGAGAAGCGGGAGAAGCGGCGGGCGATGGAGGCCTCGAAGCCGAAGCCCGACCCCTCCAAGAAGCCCGTGGTCGCCTCCGCCCCTCCTCCTCCTCCGAAGGCCGCCGGCACGCGCTTCGCGAAACTCAAGACGGAGGAGCTCGAGAAAAGGATCATGGCGGTCGAAGACCGCCTCCGCGTCCTGCAGGAAGCCTTCGCCAAGCCGGAAGTCTATCTCCGCGCAGACAAGACGAAGGACGTCCGCTCCGAAGAATCCGATCTCCGCAAGGAGCTGGCCGATCTGGAATCCGAGTATCACTCCAGGCCGGGTTAGCTTCCTTTCCTCTCATCCCCCCGGAGGGGGGTGGGGGACGACTTTCTGCTGGCTGCTGACTCCTGTCCACGGGATGCTGCAATGTACGATTTTGTTTGCTCCCACCCGCCTTTGCTATTGTAATTGACCCCGGTTCCCCCGCCGGCAGTCGGCGAGAGAAAATTCTGGGTCTATCGGGGTTTAGCCATGTACACGGACAAGTCGTTGACGTGCGTCGATTGTGGTTCGGAGTTTACGTTCACGGCGGGCGAGCAGGAGCGCTTCGCGCAGCTCGGGTTCACGAATGAGCCCAAGCGCTGCTCCCCGTGCCGGGCGGCGAAGAAGGCCGCGGGCGGCGGGGGTGGCGGCGGAAGCGGCGGCCGCGGCGGATTCGGTGGCGGCGGCGGGGGCGGCCGGGGCGGCGGCGGCGCTCCCCGCGAGATGTTCAGCGCGATCTGCGGCGAGTGCGGCAAGCCCACCCAGGTGCCGTTCAAGCCGCGCGGCGACCGTCCGGTCTACTGCAGCGATTGCTTCGCGAAGAGGAGATAGGAAACATCATGGCGAAAAAAGCGACCAGTGCGTTCATGAAGCCCCTTCAGCCCAGCGACGCGCTGGCGAAGGTCACCGGACCCAAGCCCCTCCCCCGCAGCGAGGTGGCCAAGAAACTCTGGGTCTACATCAAGAAGCACAAGCTCCAGGACGAGAAGAACCGGCGCATGATCAACGCCGACGACGTGCTGAAGGTCGTGTTCAACGGCAAGAAGCAGGTCAGCATGTTCGAGATGACGGCGCTGGTTTCCAAGCACCTCAAGTAGGCGTCCGCCGTCGAATTTCAGCATGACCCTCCGGGGTCGTGCTCTATCCGGAGCTTTCGGTGTCGGCCACCCGAAAGCGGCCCGGGGGCGTATAGCATATGGGCGCGGGGGGCGCGCCCGGAGCGGGAGGGATTTCCCGGAAAGCAGTTGTCGGTCCGGTCCTCTATACGGTACAGTTTCCTATCCCGCTGGATTCATCAATGGAACACCGCAAGCCGACCGTCCAATGCACTTGCGGCAACTCCTTTGCCATCACCGCCGAGCAGATCTTCCAGGACGTCGCCTGCCCGGCCTGCGGCAAGATTCTGACCGCCCCCACCGCGGCGCCCGCCCCGAAAGCCGACGCCACCGCGGGTCCCAAAACGGATCCGCTCGCCCCCAAGGTTGAGGCTGCGCAGAAAGTAGACAGCCCCGCCAAGACGGACACCGGGCCGAGAACGCCGATTCCGCCGAAGACGGGGGATATGGCGGCCAAGGCCCCGCCCAAGGCCGGGACGCCGGTTCCCGCTGCGGCAAAGCCCGACGCGGGCCCCAAGACCGATCCGTTCGCCCCGAAGGGCGACACGACCAAGGGAACCGGAACGCCCAATACCGCCCGCAAGGCGCCGCTGTTCATGAAGGACGGACCGCTGCCCGAGGCCATCCCGGGATATACCTTCCAGAAGCGCCTCGGCCAAGGCGGAATGGGCGAAGTCCTCCTCGCCCGCCAGGAAAGCCTCGACCGCCTGGTCGCCATCAAGCTCCTCCCGCCCGACCTCGCCAAGGACAAGGTCTACGTCGAAAGCTTCATGAAGGAGGCCCGCTCGGCGGGCAAGGTCACCCACGAGAACATCATGGGGGCTGTCGACGTCGGCGAATCCAAGGGCCGCTACTACTTCGTCATGGAGTACGTCCAGGGCGAGACGGTATTCCGGCTCGTCAAGCAGCAGAAGCAGATCCCCGAAGCCAAGGCGCTGGACATCGCGCGGCAGGTGGCCCGCGGCCTGCGCCACGCCCAGCAGAACGGCCTCATCCACCGCGACATCAAGCCGCAGAACATCCTGATCACCCCCGAGGGCCAGGCCAAGATCTGCGACTTCGGCCTCGCGACCGAGCTCAAGTCCAACGACGCGGTCAAGGGAGAGGACGAGGAGACCGTCCATACGACGCCGGCGTACGCGTCGCCCGAGCAGTGCCGGGCCGAGCCGCTGGACCACCGCACGGACATGTACTCGCTGGGCGTCACGCTGTACGAGATGCTTTCGGGGCGGCGTCCGTTCATCGCCTCAACTCCGCGCGAGCTCATGACCAAGCAGGTCACGGAGCAGCCGCAGCCGCCGAAGGCGATCAACCCCGCGATCTCCGACGGGGCCAACCAGCTCGTGCTCCGCCTGCTCAAGAAGCAGAAGGACGAGCGCTTCACGACCTACGACGAGCTGCTGGCGGCCTTCGACCAGATCGCGAAGGGGCCCGCCTACAAGACGGCGCGGCCCGCGGCCGACGCGGCCCCCGCGGAAGCGGCCGACGCCCCGAAGAAGAAGCTCTATAGGATGATCGGCGGCGGCGCCGCGGCCGCGCTGCTCCTGGTCGTCATCCTGGTCATGGTCCTCGGCAAGAAGCCACCGCCTCCGGCCGACCCGAACGCGGACCAGGCGGCGGAGATCCAGCGGCGCTTCGACGACATGAAGGCGATCGAGCGGAACGCGAAGGGCCGCCCCGGCGAGTACGCCACGGTCCGCGCGAAGTGGAAGGCCCTCGAGGACCAGTTCGCCGGCACGCCCCACCGCTCGCTCTTCGCGGGCGGCCGCGTCGACTTCGAAGCCTCCGTCAACGCCGAGGCCGAGGCCGCCGCGAAGGACGCGATCGACGAGGCGACCAAGTCGCTCGACGACGGGCATCCCGGCGACGCGATGCTCGCGCTGCGCCGCTTCCCCGCCGAGCTCTCGGGCACGCCCGCGGGCAGCCGCATCGCCTCGAAGGTCCTCGAGATCGAGCGCGCGGCGGACGACCGCTTCCGCGACCAGCTCGCCTCGATCAACTCGCTCGTCATCGCCGGCAAGTTCGACGAGGCCCGCCAGCGCCTGATGAACCTCAAGGCCTCCGCGGCCCTGGACGCCGGCGGCGACCTGCGCCCCCAGGTGCGCTCCCAGATGGACGACCTGCTCCGGCGCATCGACACCGCCATCGCCGACGCGAAGAATAAGCCCGTCGATCCCGGGGTTCCGAAGGACGGGCCCGCTCAGCCGAGCGTCCGGATCCCGGATCCCTCGTCCGGCGGCAGCTCGCCGAATCCGCCGGTCGTCCCCGGCCCGCGCGTCGCGGATCCCGCGACTTCGATCCTGCCGGCGGCGGCGCTCCCGCACTATATCACCCTGCGCGATCCCGCGGAGCGGCAGATCGCCGAGAAGCGCACGGCCGCCGCCGCCTTCTTCCGCGGCCAGGCGCCGAAGTCCGCGTTCCACCAGGCGGCCGACATCTTCCTCTCTCGCGACGAGGCAGCGTGGAAGCTCGAGGGGGCTGCCCTCGCCGGACTGCAGGAGTACCTGACCTCGCCCGAGCTGAACCACGCGGAGGCCGGCCGCAAGTCCGAGGGCATGACGCCCGAGCGCCACCAGAAGCTCCTCGAGCTGCTCATCCAGAAGATCGCCGCCGCGTCCGGCACGCCCGTCGACGCCCTCCAGCTCTTCGCCTGCGCCCATATCCAGGAGATCGGCGCGAAGAAGGGCAAGCTCGACGCCGCCCTGCTCCTCCAGGGCCGCTTCGCGAAAGGCCCCATCCTCGACCTCTGGGGCCCCGCGCAGAGCGTGGTCCGCATCGAGCTCGCGTCGCTGCTGCTGCGCCCGCCCGGCCTCTGGGTCACGCGCGCGGCCGAGACCGCGTCGATCGCCCCCGACTTCCCGACCCGCTTCCTCGGCGCGCTCTGCACCCTGAAGGACCAGGCCTTCGACGGCGTCTCCGCCATGGAGCGCTGGAAGAAGCTGGCCTCGGGCGCGCCGGACGTCGCGTCGTGGACGAAGCTCTGCGACGCGATCGCGGATCGCATCAAGGCGGAGATGGTTTGCGAGCTGTGCCTGGGCCAGGGCCGCTTCCCGTGCAGTTCGTGCAGCGCGACCGGCGGCATGATCTGCGTCACCTGCCGCGGCACCGGCAAGGTGGTCGACCCGAGCGAAGGCGGCAACATCACGTGCAAGGCCTGCATGGGGCGGCGCGCGGTCGCCTGCCCGATCTGCCTCGGGCAGAAAAACATGAAGTGCACGGCCTGCGACGGGAAGAAGATCCGGCCGCAGCTGCCCGGGGTGCACTACCGGCTCGTGCTCGAGCTGGGCCTCTGCGACACCTGCATGGGCGCGGGGAGCCTCTTCCCCTCGGTCGCCTATCCCTGCCCCGCGTGCGACGGCAACGGCCGCGCGCTGGACGCGGTCGTGAAGGACTTCGCGAAGCTGCCGCCCTGGGTCATGAAGAACCGCGAAGGCCGTATGCTGCACGCGTCGCTGCGCTGGCTCGCGCGGCACCAGGCCCCCGAGGGCTTCTGGGGATCGACGACCTGGACCGCGTCCTGCCCCGAGCCCGGCTGCAAGGCGGCGCCGGCAGCGCTGATGGATGTGGGCACGACGAGTCTCGCGCTGGCGGCGTTCCTGAATGCGGGCTTCACGCCCGACAGCACGGTCGAGCTGGGCAACGTCCCGGTGGGTCCGGCGATCCGGAAGGCGATCGCCTGGCTGATCGCGCAGCAGGCGCCGGAGGGGCTGATCACGCACGGCCAGTCGACGCGGCCGGTCTTCGAGAACCATATGGCGACGTGGGCGCTCTTCACGGCGGCCCAGCTGATCGGGCCGAGCGAGGCGTTCACGGAGAGGGACCGCGTGAACCTCCGCGACGCGGCGCTGCGGGCGCTCAAGTGGTCGCTGAACGCGCAGGGCAAGGGCGGCGGCTGGGGCAGCACGGTGGGGGCGGCGAGCGACACCTGGGTGACCTCGTGGGGAGCGCTGGCGCTGCTGGCGGCAAAGGACGCGGGCGTCGACATCCCGAAGCTGAACCTGGGCTACATCGTCCAGTGGTACGACAGCGTGACGGACAAGAAGGACTTCCACCTGGGCTTCAGTCCCACGGTGATGGGAAAGGCGACGGGCGACGCGTTCACGCACCACGAGACGCTGAGCGCCTTTGGGAGCCTGGTGCGCCTGCAGATCGAGGGCAAGCCCTCGTCGACGTATGCGGCGGCGGACAAGCTGATCGAGAAGGACCTGCCGAACGCCGACCCGAACCGCCGCGACTACTGCTACTGGTACTTCGGGACGGTGTACAGCGCGTACCACGAGCGCCGGGCCGGGACACTGTGGAATCAGTGGACGCAGGCGCTGCTGCGCGAGGACTTGTCGCTGCAGGAACCGGCGGACACCTGCACGCTGGGCTCGTTCCCGAACACCGACCGCTGGAGCCCCTCCGGCGGCCGCATCTACGGCACCGCGATCAACGCGCTGACGCTCACGCAGGTGATCGGCACGCGCCCGCCCCCGCCGATCAAGAAGTAGCCTTTTCAGACGACGCCTTCCCGTCCGCGAGCTTAAGGAGGGCGTTCCGGGGGGTCCATCGCCGAGCCCCATGACGCGTTCGCCGGTCGTTTGATTCACCAGGCGCCGGCGAGCGTTACCGGGTTCACGGATTTCAAACCCTCGGTGACGACCTGCTTCGGCGCGAAGGTCCTCAGTCCTGCCGGTCGCGGCAGACGAGGCAGTGCAGGTTGCGCTGCAGCTTCAGCGTGCGGAAGGACATGTCGCGCAGGTCGGCCACCAGCAGACGGCCCAGCAGCGGCTCGCCCAGCCCTGTCAGCACCTTGATCGCCTCCATCGCCGCCAGCGACCCGATCATCGACGCCACCGCTCCGAACACCGGGAACTGCCGCCGCCAGCCCGGGGGATCCCCGGGAATCAGACACGTCAGGCACGGCGTGCGGCCGGGCACGATCGTCGTCAGCTGCGCCTCGAGCTCGTACATCGCCGAGTCCACCATCGGTTTGCCCTGCTCCACCGCCGCCCGATTGAGCAGGAAACGTTCGCGGAACAGCGGCGCCGCGTCCACGATCAGGTCCGACGACGCGACCAGCTCGTCGACGTTGTCCTCGCCCACGTTCGCATTATGGACCTCGACCGCCAGGCGGGGATTCAGCTCCTTGAGCCGGCGCGACGCCGACTCCACGCGCGGCTTGCCCACCCAGTCCGCCGTCATCAGCGTCTGCCGGTTGAGGTCGCTGCTCCGCACGTTGCCCTGATGGACGAGGACGAGCCGGCCCACCCCCGCGGCGGCCAGCGCCTGGGCGGCCGCTCCGCCGACACCGCCCACGCGCGTCACGAGCACCGACGCCGACTTGAGCGACTTCTGCCCCTCCTCGCCAAAACCCTCCACGTTGAGCTGCCACTCGTAGACGGAGCGCTCCTCTGCGGACAGCGGCCGGCGGGTGCGCGGATTTCCGAGTCGTTTCGTGAGCTTCATGTCGGCCGGGCTCATCGCCTCATCCGCCCGAGATCGGAGGAAGGATCGTCACCGTCTCCCCCGTGAGCACCTTGCGGTGGTCGCCCGGCCGGACCTGGTCGTCCCCGATCGCGACGAGCAGGGACGGGTGGGGACAGCCGTTCGCGTCGAGGGCCAGCCGGCGAAAGGCCGAGCCGTGCTGGCGGGCGAGGCGGATGACGAGGTCGTGGACGGTCGTCGGCTCGTCGAGCTCGAGCTCCTCCGACGACAGCCCCGTGGCCGCCCGCGCCTGGGCCGAATATTTGACCGTGACTTTCATCGCGTCTGCTCGTGGACATCGCCGTCCGCCAGGACGAAGACCCGGTCAGCCAGCCGCCGCGCCTCTTCACGACGGTGCGTCACGTGGAGCGTCGTCACGCCCGTCGCCCGGCGCACCTGTCCGAGGAGGCCGATCATCCCTTCCCAGGTCTCATCATCCAGGGCGCCGAGGGGTTCGTCAAGCAGGAGGATCTTCGGGCGCGCGGCCAGGGCCCTGCCGAGGGTCACCCGCTGGGCCTCTCCGCCGCTGAGTCCCGCGGGGAAGCGATCCAGCAGGGGCGCGATGCCGAGCAGCTCCGCCAGCTCCCCGACGCGGGCATCGATGTCCCCCCGGCTCCACCCGCGGACCTCCGGACCGAACGACAGGTGCCGGCGCACGGTCATCGTCCGGAACAGCGCGCGGTCCTGGGGGACATAGCCGATCCCGCGATCCGCCGGCCGCAGCGCGGTCGCCTCGATCCCGGCGAGGCGGATCCGGCCCGCGTCGATCGGACGGAGTCCGCAGATCGCCTCGAGGATCGTCGTCTTCCCGCCGCCGGTCTTCCCCATGAGGACGCCGTATCCCCCGGCGGGGACCTCGAACGAGACGCCCCGCAGGGAGAACGCCCCGGCGCGAACCGCCACGTCGTCGAGCCCGATCATCGCCGCACCGTCCGGTCGACGTCGTCGGCGCGGCCCAGACCCTGGAGGACCCCGAGCACGGCGGCGGCGATCAGGACCATCAGGATCGACACCGCGACGGCCGACTCCAGCTTTCCGATGCTCAGCTCGAGATAGACCGTCGTGGAGAGGACTTCCGTCCGGTTGCGCGTGGCGCCGGAGAACACGAGCACAGGACCGAACTCGCCGAGGGAGCGGGCCCAGGCGATGGCGAAGGCCGAGAGCACGGCGCGCCGCGACTCGGGGAGCACGACCCGGAAGAAGGCCTGCGCGCGGCTGCAGCCGAGCGTCATGGCCACCTGCTCGGTGCGCGGCGTCATCTGGTTGAAGGCCGCCTGCAGGACCCGCACCGCGAAGGCCGCCGCCACCGAAAACTGGGCGAGGATGACGCTCGGCACCCTATAGGTGACGCGGAAGAGATGTTCCTCGAAGAGCCGGCCCGGGAGCGTCTGGAAGAGGATCAGGAGGCTCAGCCCGATGACGAGAGGCGGAAGGACGATGGGAATGTCGAGGACCGCGTTGAGGAACTTCCTGCCGCGGAATTCGCAGCGCGAAAACAGGTAGCCCAGCGGGATCGCGACGATCACGGAGAGAAATGCGCTGACGCTCGCGGTCAGGAGCGTCAGCCCGATCGCATGACGGATTTCGGGCGTCGCGAGCGCCTGCAGCAGGTGGCCCGGCGACGTGTACGCCAGGTCCGCGGCGAACATGGCGAGGATGAGCAGCAGGTAGCCCCCGCCCAGGATACCGAGCGCCCCGAGGAACCTCCGGTCATCTCGATTCATCGGCGCGCCACCGGAATCCCTCGGCCTCGAAGCGCGCCCGCGACTCCACCGACCGGAGGGCGTCGACGAGACGCGCGGAGATCCTCTTCCGCGTCGCGTCGCGGGCAACCGCGATCGGCTGCACGGCGAGCGCGCAGGGGATGTCCACCGGGATCGCCTCCAGGACTTCCGCCGCGGACACGGCGTTGCTGACGTAGGCGACGACCGCGTCCAGCGAGCCCGTGCGGAGCTGGTTCACGAGGAGGTCGCCCGTCGAGCTCTGCATGACGACGTTCTTCATCACCTCTTCCTGGAGTCTGCTCTGCGCCAGCGTCTGCTGCGTCAGCAGGCCGAGCGCGCACTGCTTCTCATGGCCGATCCCGACGCGCAGGCCCGGCTTCGCCATATCCTTCAGGCTCTTCACCCCTTTGGGATTCCCCTTGGGGACCAGGATCACCAGCTGATTGAGCGAGATCGCGAGCGGCGGCTGGAACTTCTCCCTCACCATCGCCATGAACTGCGCGTCGCACGCGAAATAGAGGTCGGGCTTCGCGCCCGCCTGCATCTGGCCGACCAGGATGCCGCAGCCGTTGTAGACCCGCGTCACCGAGCAGCCCTCCCGCTCCTCGAACGCGGCGACCGTCTTCTCGATCGCCGGCCGCAGCATCGCGCCGCTGTACAGGAGGAGATCCGGCTTCTCCTCCCAGACGTCGCCTTCGACGACGTCGAAGCCGGCCTTCGCGAACTCGGGGAGCCCCCGATCGCGCGCCGCGAGAAAGCGGGCGAAGCGCAGCGCCGACGGCGGCGCGGCGGAGGACCGGAGCACCGCGACCGGGATGTTCGCGACCACGTCGAACCCGACCCCGCCCACACGCTCCAGCTCCGGATACTGGCGGACGGTGATGTCCCAGACAAAGCCCGCATCGGCGCTGCCGAGCTTGAGGTCGTTGGCCACGTCGTTGACGGTGGGCTTGAAGACGAGGGTCTTCTCCTTCAGCGGCGCCCACTGCCCGGTTTTCTCCAGCGACTCGCGGACGAGCTTGCCGACGGCGGCCGCGTCGGGATTCGCCTGGGCCAGCCGCACATCGGACCTCAGCAGATCCGGAAGGCCCCGGATCCCCTTGGGGTTCCCCTTCACGACGGCCAGGACCGGCGACATGCCGGCCAGCGGGATCGATTCGGCGACTAGGTTCTTCGCCCGGGCGAGGCGCAGGTAACTGTCGTCCGCCGGGATGAACAGGTCGCCCTGCCGGGACAGCTCCAGGTTCGCCAACAGCGTCTGCGAGGCCCCGAACTGGAGCTGGACGCCCCCGCCGTAGGCCTGGACCGCCGCTTCCACCGGCTGACGCAGCCCTGCGGCGCAGTAGACGAGAAGGGGTCCGGAAGGTTCGGACACCGGGGACGGTCCCGAGTAGATCCTGACGGCCAGCCCCACGAACGCGGCGAGCGACAGGGCGAAGGCGATGCGCCAGCCCGTCCGGCTCACGCGGCCTTCCTCCTCAGGACTCGAAGCCCGAGGACCGTGACGATGAGGACCAGGACGCCCGCTCCGATCGAGAGCAGGAACCGGGGAGAGGACCCTTCGCTTTCGCCGCCGGGGTCCTCGGCCTGCGGCGGGTCGGAGACCGGCGTCTCGGGCACCGTGAGGTCGGAGTGGACGATATTGCGGGCCGGGGGCAGTTCCCCTCCCGCCCTCACTTCAACGCCGCAGAGCAGCGGCATCGACTTGCGGGCGGTCAGCGTCAGCTTCAGTTCCGTGGACGCCGGAACCGTGAACTGCCTCACGATCGACCGATCCGGCGCCCCCGCTTCCCGGACGATGTCGAATGCCTTCAGGACCTCGACGCCCTGAAGCGAGACGTCGAAGACGCGGTCGCCCGCGTTCAGCCCGTCGGGTTCCATGAAATGGAGTTTCACCGTATACGGCTGTTCCGATCGGGCATCCTTGTCCAGGGTCAGCGTCAGCGACGACAGCCCTTTCGCGCCGGACGCCGCCACCCAGGGCGGCCCCTCCCCGCTGACGTGCGACGAGTGCTTCCGGAAATACTCGACCTTTCCCCCGAGTTCGATCGGCGCCACGGGGGATTTCCCGCCGACGCTGGGATGCTCGATCCACAGGATGCCGTCGTCCGCGCGGCGATCTCCGGGAGCGCCGAGATTGATGCCGAGGCGTTTGATCGGGCCCTTCACGTCCGCGTTGCCGAAGAACGTCCACATCTCCGCTTCCGGCATCGGGATCATCGCCAGCGACGCCTGGTTCTGATAACTGCAGATACACGTCCTCGTATAATCGGGCGCGTTGAGCAGCCCGCCCGCCACGATCAGGTTGTTCGTGCAGCCCGACCGGAATCCCCCGAAATTCCCCGTCCCGCCGTCGCCCGCGAGATCGAAGTAGCCCGCCGCCCCCGACCGGAAGGTCAGCAGATGTTCCGAAGCGGACGGCGTGTTGCAGCCGTAGTTCCGCGTCCAGGTCCACTCCACCGGCAATCCCGTGATCGGATGCAGCCGGCCGCGCGGAGCCCCGGTCATCAGATCGCAGGCCTTCCCGTCGCCGGAAAGGATCGTGTCGCCGTGGATCATGCCCGGCCCCGAGAAGCTCTTCTTCCACAGGGGCTTGCCTTCGGCGGCGCGCCAGGCCCGCATGTCCTTGGCCTCGTCATTGACGGTGTCGCGGGCGACCCGGCCGCATTCGATGAGGACGTCATGGGCCTCCGAATAGCTGAGGAAGGTGCCGAAGACGCCATCCTCGCTGCGCCAGATCTCGCGGCCGTCCTTCAGGTCGAACGCCACGAGCCGCGGCAGGTCCTTCGACGGCTCGCCGTTCTTTTTCAACCGTTCGGCGGCCGGACCCGACAGGCGGTCGACGACGTAGAGCCGGCCCCCGCCGACGCAGATCGAGTTGTGCCGAAATCCCTGGCGCGCGGTAGCCTGCCAGAGCACGCGGCCGGTCTTCCGATCCACGACGAACAGCCGCCGGCTCGAGGAACGGATGTCGTTGTCGGCCTTGATGCTCGTCAGCTTCTTCAGGGCGGTCTGCAGCTGGGCCTGGGGGTCGTCCAGGCCGCCGACGGTCTGGCGCGGGATCACGATGTCTCCGATCGGGTCTGCTCCGCCGATCAGGATATCTCCGTCCACGGTGATGCAGCTCCACTCCGACGGCTCGCCGCCGGGCACGTCGAATTCCGAGAGGATGCGTCCGGTTTCCGGGTCGAGCCGGACGCACTTGCTCTTCCAGGCGACATAGATGCCGTCCGAGGTCGAGACATAGTTGGAGCCGGTGGAGTTGGCGCCCGGCTGATGGAGAACGTTGTTGTAGAAGTCGCCCACCCCGGGGAGCGCCGTCTCCCAGAGCAGCCGTCCCGTATAGACATCCGTCGCCCGCATCCGGTCGACGCCCTCGATGATGAGCCGGCCGTCGATCACCTGCGGCTGCGGACCGTGGCCGTGTCGGGGCAGGATCCCATCGTGCGAGGGACCGCCGAACCAGAGCAACCCGAGCGGCGCCCGGACCCGGCTGTCTTTCGACACGCGGGTGTTCGCGGCGTCGGCGTGCTCGTGGGTCCAGTTTCCCGACCCGGGCAGCGCGCCCGAACGGATCAGGACGAAGTGCGAGTCCGTCTCCTCGATCGCCGCCGCGGCGAGGCTGCCGTCGGAGATCCAGGCCTCGAGCGCTTCCCGGCTCACGAGCTTCTTCAGGACATGCAGGCGCCCCCCATAAGGCCGGAGCGCATCGAAGAGGCGGCGCAGCGGCTCCGCGCCCAGCGGCCCGGCGTCGCAGACGATCGTGCCGGCCAGGTAGGGAGGCAGCGGAACGGAGGCGTCCCCGACATGGACCGAGATCCGGTCGCCGTAGAGTCCGGCCGCCGCCAGGACCCGACGGGCCTCGTCGACCCTTGCCGGATCGGCATCGAAGGCGATCGTGCGGACCGCCGGCCCCTCGGCAAACTGCAGAAGGGAGGGAACGTCCGCCGCGCCGATCCGCACCGCGTATCCGTCGGCCACTGCGTACGGCAGCTCGCCGCCTGTCTTCTCCGGCGTCTTCACCTTCCAGGGGTGAAGGACGGGCTCGACGGGCTCGCTGCCGTAACAGTGAAGCACGCCTTCCCGCGTCACGACGAAGAGGCGGTCGTCGGCTGCGATGAGGCTGCCCGGCGTTCCGGGGATCTCCAGGCGCCACGCCTCCTTCGGCTTCTGTCCCTTCTGTCCCAGCTGAACCGCGCAGAGCCGCCCTTCGCTCCCCGCGTAGACCCGGGCGCCGGCCCGGAGCAGGCAGGTGATCGTCGGCATCTCGACCGTCTCGGACGGGCTCGTCTTCCACTGATTCTTGAGCGATTTCACCCCCTTGGAGTCCACCTTCTCGACGACCGACACGGTCGGCGCCTTGGCGAACAGCAGGTCCTTGGCCTTCCCGGTGTAGCAGAGGAGGTCCTCGGCGAGGGCGAGCGGCCGGCTGAATTCAGCAACGTAGGTCCCGGTCGAGAGGTCGTAGGCCTGGCCCCCGGAAAAGAAGAGCGCGCCGACCGCGGAGACATCCGCCCCGCCCCGGCGCCCGTTCTCGGCGAACTTGAAGTACTTCAGCTTCCCGGTGCTCCGCTCGTAACAGGCCGGCACCGAGCGGCCGCCGGAGATCAGGAGCGCATCGCCGATCACCGTCATCGGACCCTGCGGAGCGACCCCGGCGAAGGCGTCCACGTTGTGCGGCTGCTGCATATAGAGGGAGCCGTCCCCCTCGTTGGTCCACCGGACGGCGCCGGTCCGGGCGTCCAAGGCATGGATGAAGATCCCCATGAAGGGCCAGATCCCGGCGGCGAAGTAGACGACGCCGTCCGACACGACCGGCGCCCCGCGGGCCGGCCAGGTCGAAATCAGCCGTTCATTGCCGAGGATCCTCCGATCGGCGGGGCCTCCCCGGAATTTCCAGATCAGGGTTCCCTTGGCGGCGTCGAGGCAGTAGAGATGGCCGTCGTCGCTTGCGAAATAGAGGCGGTTCTCCCACGCGACCGGGGAGTAGCGCAGCGGCGCGTCGGAGGTGAACGTCCAGAGCTCCGCGCCGCTGCGCGTCTCGAAGGCGGTGACGCCGTCCTGCCGGGCCGACGGGACGAACAGCGAGCGCCCGGCCGCGACGGGCTCGTAGATCGCGTCGAGCTGGACGCGCGGCTGGTCGGGCCAGCCGGGCCGCAAGGGGGGCAGCTCGCGCGTCCACTGGAGATGAAGCCTCTCGGGAAGCGGCCGGGGGGTCGTTCCGGAATGAGCCGCGTCCCGCCGCCACATCGGCCAGTCGGCATCCGGGGCGTCCTGCGGCTCCGCGCGCGCGGGGAGCGCCGCGAACAGCACCAGGAGGAGGCGGGCCATGAACCTGATAGCCTGGGGAACCTGAATCATTTCCATGCCATCGTAGCAATTGGCCGCGTCTACCGCGCCCCCTTGGAAACGGCGAGAAGCCGGCGGCCCGTGAAGGCCACCAGGAGCCCCGCGACCAGAAGCGCGATCCACAGGGTCGTTTCGGAGCCGCGCGGCGGGGCAGACGCCGGGGCCGTTCCGGGAGGCCGCGCTTTCAGCATCGGCACGGGAATGCGCTCCCGCTCGGGAGCCGCGGAGAGGCCGGCTTCCCAGTCTGCCGCGAACAGCAGGTCGAATCCGGGGTTGAATTCCTTCGCTTCGCACGAACACGCCCCCGTCAGGAACGCACCCGCATCGCCGATATACGGCGTCTTCAATCCCTCCCCCGCCATGGCCCACAGCGCCCTGCCGCGGCCGAAGACCGGGAAGACGACGGGCCCGCGAAGGCCGACGTCGCTGTTCGAGAGGATCGTCGCGAACGCCTGTTCGGCCGGATCCGACCGGGAGACGCGGCAGATCGAGAACGAAACCTGCACGGGCAGATCCAGGAGCAGCGGAGGATCGTCGGCCGCGTGGAGCGGGAGCTTCAGCGTCCGTTCGAGGCCCTGCAGCTCCGTTCCGAGGAAGGCCGCGGCGGACTCGTCCTTCGCCGCGTCTCCGGACTCCAGGAGGATCCAGACCCCGGATTGACCGTCCAGCAGCCGCCTGGAAATCTCCCGGCGGGCGGGCGACTCGACCAGCCGGCGCGCCGCCTCGGCATCCCAGGGCCCGTGCCAGGCGGCGGTTTCCGTCCCGGGATAAAGCGCGAGCAGGACCGGGGGCTCGAGATGGAAGCGTTCCAGCAGCCGCATCCGCCGCGACGGCGCGGGCTCCGCGACGTTGATGCGGTCGACCTCGAGGTTCGCCCCCGACTGGCGGAGCACATTGAGGGCCGCCTCCTGCTCCCCCGTCAGAGAGCCCCGATGGAAGGCCACCACCTCGTAGGACTCCGCCGGCCATCGCTCGAGGGCGTAGCGGAACACGGGGATGTTGCAGGTCGCTTCCTCCGCGGACGGCGCAAGGACCAGGGCCAGGAGCAGGCTCCGAAGCATGGCCCCATCCTAGCAGAAATCCCCCGACCCGGCAGCGTCGTCGTTAGACCTTGCATCCCGCGGCCGGGTTGGTATAGTTATCGGACTGACGCGTCCGTCAATTAAAGGGAGGGCGATCGTGGCGGTGGCGGCGGCAAGAAAGCCCGGGCGGCCGAAAGTCGAGGGCCTCCAGG
>Ga0137409_10002495_pt1 | contig 19697 bp, 18 predicted proteins | sample CZODoug1_16funga_FD_122059 | JGI IMG/M metagenome (GOLD analysis project Ga0137409, IMG submission 122059) | Vadose zone soil fungal communities from Angelo Coast Range Reserve, California, USA - CZODoug1_16fungal (Hybrid Assembly) | ecosystem: Environmental > Terrestrial > Soil > Vadose zone... | reverse complement strand
GTTTCAACGCCCCCAACGCATCGACGGTCGTGCCATGGCGCACGTATTCATCGATGTCGAAAACCACATCGCCTTTTCTGGTGGAAATGGTGATCGGTACGATCTCGTCCTTGAACCTGCCGGCTTTCTGCGCGGCTTCCGCTTTCTGCTGGGAGGAAGCGGCGAACTCGTCCTGTTCCTGGCGGGATACATTCCATTTCTTCGCAACGTTCTCGGCCGTAACGCCCATGTGGTACTGGTTGTAGACGTCCCACAGCCCATCGACGATCATCGTGTCGACCAGCTTGCCGTCCATCATGCGCAAACCGTCGCGTGAGCCGTTCAGCGCGTGCGGTGCAAGGGTCATGCTCTCCTGTCCGCCCGCTATCACGATGTCGGCGTCACCGGCCTTGATCGCCTGTGCGGCGAGATGCGTTGCTTTGAGTCCCGAACCACAGACTTTGTTGATGGTCATCGCCGGAACCATGTGGGGCAGGCCGGCCCGGATGGACGCCTGACGCGCAGGATTCTGGCCGGCGGCAGCGGTGAGCACCTGGCCCAGCAACACTTCGCTGATCATGTCCGGCTTCACACCGGTCTTGGCGAGCAGCGCGGATATGACTTTCGCACCGAGATCCGCCGCGGGGATTTTGCCTATCGTGCCGCCGAACTTGCCGACACCGGTGCGCAATGCAGCGACGATTACCACGTCATCCATTTGTAAGGACTCCTCGATTCGGGATTTGTGTGCAACACAAGCGCTGCCGGGGGCGTCTTGAAGCGTCCTGAAGGCGGCGGAAAAGAGGGCGCAGTTTACGCTCCAGGTTCTGCGCTTGTCGAGAAGAATGTTGCGGCGCGGCAGCGATGCGTTAGCGACCTGTCGCTCCCGCTCGACTCTCCGGAAGGCGCAGCTTGGGGCGGAGTCGAATCACGCTCGAGCGAGAGCTGCTGCACCATACCTGCTCTGGTGCCACGCAAGAGCCGTGTTACCACGATGGACGGCCCAGGCGATAAAGCCGATAAGTTTCCTTCGAGTCCCCCGGGCGACCGCCTTCCCAGATCATCTCCCAAGCCCTGCCGACCTTGTGAACGTGGTCCCACCCGTCCTGGATGATCAACACATCGCAATCGGTACGACGGTTCCCTTTCTCGAGGCGCTCGGTCAGGATGTTGCCGAAATACTCTAGCAGTGCGCGCTCGGGTTCGCCCAGCGACTGGCTGTAGATGCAACGGTGATTCGGCGGAAGCGCCGCCACCAAACCGGCGACCGTCGTGCGGTACGACTTGCCCATGTCGAGCCATGCCAGCAGCAACGACATCGCCAGCGTCCACGTCAACGCAAGCCCCATTACCCACGCGATCAGAGGCTTCTCGGGGCTGCGCGCGAGGCTCAGCGACAACACCAGCGCGGCGACCGTGTAGAACAATGCAATCGCGATTGCAATGGCGTGAATGCGGTGATCGTAGCCGGGCTGGAATGCGTCAAGCCGATTCGACAACCAATGCGGCACGCCGAACTGGATCGCGGTCCAGCAGATCCAGCCTGCCGTCGCGCCAGCGGCAAGCAGCAGGAGCGCCGTCGCGAAAAATCCATTGCCCGCCTTTAGCGGGAGCGTGCTCATCCCGGAAGCGGCGATCAGGGACAGCGGCAGCAGCATCGGCAGGGCGTAAACCTCCCGACGTTCGGCGGCGATCGACAACACGCCAAAGATCGCGACGAATACGAGCAGCGGCAGCAAGACCTTAGTATGCGAGAACAAGTCACGGCGAATTCGCCAGAGCGTCCACACTGCGACCGGCCAGATCGGCAGAGCGAACCATGGAAGCGTCCTGGCGTAGAAGAACGGTTCTGCCTCCGGACCCAGATGGGCGAGGCCGAGAAAGCGGCCCCAGTTCTGAATCCACAACCACTCGTAAAACAGATCGGGCGCGCGCCAATAGAGTGCCGTGGGCCAGACCAGCAGCCACGGCAACGCGGTGGCAAGTGCGATTACAAGAGTCACGGTAAATTTGCGGGTCCGCCAGTGCGGAAATGCAAGCATCGCGACGACCACCATGCCCATGATGCCGGGCTCGAGCAATCCCTTGGACATGAACCCGATACCGATGCCGGTTCCGAGCCAGAAACCGCCGAGCCGCGGACGCCGGCTAGCCAGCGCGAGCCCGTACAGGCTCACCGCGAAGCCGGTCAGCAAGGCCATGTCGGTGAGGAGCTGATGCCCGTGTGCCACCAGTCCGATGCAGGAGAGCAGCATTAGCGCGGCCACCCAGCCACGCCCCGGGCCATAGAGTTCGCGGCCGCTCAGCGCAACGAAGAGAAGCGTGAGACCCATGTAGGCCGCCGTGGCAAGTCTGGCGCCATCATGCAGAGGCAGCAACGGCGCGAAGATTTTCCCGAACAGCGCGGCCGTCAGAAAGTAGAGCGGCGGCTTCTCCATGAAAGGCTCGCCAGCCAGCGTAGGAATCACCCAGTCCCCGGTCTGGAGCATGTGATAGACGATGCCGAAGGTGTAACCCTCATCGGGTTTCCACGGGTCGTGGCCGATCGCGCCCGGAAGAATCCAGGCAATCCCGGTCAGGATGACCACCGCAACCGGATGGGCGGCAATAACGGAGCGCAGTCGCTCCACATGTCTATGGAATGCAGGCATCGATATTCAGGTGAGCAGCCGCACGTTTCCGGAAACGATCTCCAGTGTGTCGGATCCGGGTTCCATCAACGTCACGACCCTAATCATGATCCTGGATGAATTTTATTATCTGGCGGCGCGCCTTCTTCGTGGGGCGGCCTTTGGCGTAGACAGGTGCCGACTGACGTTCGGCCTTGAGCAATGCGATCTTTTCCTGCCGCATTCGCCGGCTGTCCTCGGACTCCCGGTAGAGCTTCGCCGCTTCCGCCGCCGGGCCGCGACGCTCGCTCAGCGCGAGCACCGTGATGTCCCAGGCGAAGGGTCCGTTGCGCACGATCAGCGCGTCTCCGGCCTTGAGCAGCTTCGCCGGCTTGACCCGTTCACCGTTCACCTGCGCCTTCCCGCCCTCGACCGCCGCTGCTGCCAGCGCGCGGGTCTTGTAGAAGCGGGCCGCCCATAGCCATTTGTCTATTCGCAGTCGCTCATCGTCCGGCATGCAAAACCTCTATCCAGACCTTCACCGCAAAGACGCAAAGACGCGAAGGAAACGCTAAGAAGGACAAATTGACGATGAGAAATGAGATAAAGATCGGTCTCATGCCTGATCGCCACGATTCAGTATCACGGAGAACATATTTCCTGCTCTCCTTTGCGCGGTCTTCTTCGCGTCTTTGCGCCTTTGCGATTCAGGTCTAGTGCTTCGTCGGCTGGGCGCGAGTAATGAAGTCGGCCGCGAACACCTGCTCGGCGTCCACGGCGTCGAAAGTGTAGTGCCGCCCGCAGAATTCGCAATCCACTTCGACGGTGTTGCGTTCCGCTATGATCGACTTCACTTCGTTGTGGCCGAGCATTCGCAGCATCGAGGTCACGCGTTCGCGCGAGCACGAGCAGCGAAAGGCCACGGGCCTGGAGTCGAACACGCGCACGTCTTCCTCGTGGTAAAGGCGGCGGATGATTTCGCGGGCCGGCAGCGACAGCAGTTCTTCGCGCCTGATGGTTTCGCCCAGTTGCGTCGCGCGGTTCCACGCGTCCGCATCCTGGGTCGGTGCGGCGGGCAGCTTCTGCAGCAGCATGCCGGCGGCCTGCCGGGAATCGGAGGCGAGCCACAGCCTGGTCTCCAGTTGCTCGGACTTGGCCATGTAATGCTCCAGCGCCTGGGCGATGGTTTCGCCCTCGATGGCAACGATGCTCTGATAGGTCTGCTTGCCGCTGCTGGGCACGATCGAGATCACGAAACGCCCCGCGCCGAGCAGCTCGGTCACACTGCCCTGGACCAGTTCGCCTTCCCACTTGGCGGTGGCGCGCAGCGTATGCTCGCTGGTCGCCTCGACCACCAACAACTTTACCGGTCCGTTGCCCTGCATCTGCATGATCAGCGAGCCTTCGAACTTGAGAATGGCCGAGAGCAGCGCGGCCGCCGCCATCATGTCGCCCAGCAGCGCTTGCAATAGGGCCGGATAGCGGCGGCGCTCGAGCACCGCGCGCCAGGTGGCATCCAGGTGCACGATCTCGCCGCGCACCGGCGTGCTCTCCAGCAAGAACCTTTGCAGGGAATCGCTCATCGCTGTCTATAGAGCCGGTAGCGTTCGACCTTGTCGCCGGGGCGCCGACCTTCCCAGATCATTTCCCAGGGTCCGCCGGCCTGGCCGGGATCTTTCCAGTGGTCCTGGGTGATCAGCAGGTCGCAGGCGGGGCGCGGTCCGGATTTCTCCAGCCGCACGGTAATAATATTGGCAAAATAATGCAGCATCGCGCGCTGCGGCTCGCCTAGCGACTGGCTGTAGATGCAGCCATGCCCGGGGGGCAGCGCCTGCGAGAGTCGCATGACCATCGAGCGGTAGGTCTTGCCGGTGTCGATGTAATTCACCAGCAGCAGCGCCACCAGCGTCCATACGATGGTCATGCCCGCGGCCCAGATGATCACCGGCCGCTCGGGGCTGCGCCTGACGTTGAACAAAAGCACGAACCATGCGGCGGTGAAAATGAACGTGAGCAGAATCGCCAGCGGGTGGGTATGCGCCTGGTACTCCGGCTGCATCTCCATCATGTGCTTGCCCAGCCGCGCCGGAACGCCGAAATCAATTGCCACCCAGTAAAACCAGCCCACCAGCAGGAAGAACGTGAACAGCATGATTGCGAACCAGTAATACGCGTTGGCCGCGCCGCGCCGCAGTGTCTCGAAGCGGGCGGCGGCGAGCATCGACAACGGCAGCAGCAACGGCAGGCCGAGCACGTCACGGGCCTCGCCGATGAGGCTGAGGAAGGCGAAGAACGCAGCGAAGGCGGCCAGCGGCAGCAAGATCCCGGGTTTGCGCAGTCCCACCCACCGCTGCGTCCACAGCGTCCACAACGCGAACGGCAGCGCCGGCCAGGCGAACCAGGGCAGCGCCTTCAGGTAGTAGAAGTATTCATCTTCGTCGTTGAACGAAAACAGGCCTTTCAGGCGCAACATGTTTTCGGTCCAGAACCACTGCGCGAACAACTCCGGCGAGCGCGAATACAAAGCGCTCGGCCAGATCAACGCCCATGGAGCCGCTACCACCAGGGCAACCAGCGCGGTGAGTGCGTAAGCGCGCGTGCGCCAGTGCGGTGAAACCACAGGCAGCAACACCATGGTCGCGAGCAGCATCAGAGGTTCGACCAGTCCGGTGGAGAAGAACATGACGCCCAGGCCGGTACCCAGCCAGAATCCGGCAAGCAGGGGCCGCCGCGCCGACAGGGCGAGCGCGTACAGGCCCATCGCCAGCCCCGCAAGCAGCGCGACGTCGCTGATCAACTGATGCCCGCGTATCAGCAGGCCGCCGCAGCCGAGCAGCATGAGCGTGGCCATCCAGCTCTTGTTGCCGCCGTAGAGTTCTTTTGCCGCCAGCGCGACGAAAATGAAAGTGAGGCCCATGTATGCGCCGGTCGCGAGGCGGGCGGCGTCGTGCAGCGACAGGACCGGCGAGAACAGCGCACCGAACAACGCCGCCGTCAGGTAGATCAGCGGCGGCTTCTCCATGAAGGGCTCGCCCGCCAGCATCGGCACTACCCAGTCGCCGCTTTGCATCAGGTGATAGACCACGCCGAAGGTTTGGGCCTCGTTCGGCTTCCAGGGGTCATGACCCACCAGGCCAAGCAGCGTCCACGCCAGGCAGATCAGAAGGACGAGCGCTAGCGGATTTTCGGCGAGCAACGAGGCGAGCTTCTCGTTACGAAGCAGATGCGCGGGGCGAAGCATGAGCGGTGGAGAGAAGTCGTCGTGTCCGTCGTTGTGCTTTTGATCTTAGGACGTCGCTGCGTGGTCAGCGGTGTGGCTGCCTGTAAGGCTCAGCGGCTGCTTCTCAGACAAGGGCTCGCCCGTAGTAGTTCTCCAAAATACGCAGCGGCGAGTCTCGTTGATCGGCCATTGCTTCCACCGGCAGGTAAAACGTCTGTTCCAGCGCGTACTGGCCGCTAAGTGCCGCGTGCAGCACGCGATCGGAAAAAAACATCCAGACCGCGCCCGCCGGGAAATTTACCTCCTCCCGCGGCGCGGTGCGCTGATAATTGGAGTCTCGCTTTCCGCGGTCATGGAGGCCGAGCATGACGTGATCGTAAGGGGTACGGCGCCTCTTGGTGACACGTAGTTGCCGGAGGAGCCAGGCGGAGCCGGGCCACGGCAGCCTGATTTGCGGCAGCAGGCGGGGCGCGAATTGTTCGAATGGCTCGCCGAGCTGCCATACACGCACTTGCTGCAGCGGATTGACGTTGGCGAACAGCCGCAGAATACGCCGGCCCTGGACGGGGCTGGAAGCAAAGGCATCCACGTGCAGGCGCGAATCGTCCTTGGTGCCCGAGGACGGCCGTCCGCGAATCTCGACCGGCCGGTAGCTTGTGCGTCCCATTTCGAGATGTTTCGCGTAAGCGGGCAGAAGCCTGCTGGCGAAATCCCGCGCCCGGGTGGCGAACCTGCGCATCATCGCAGTCAGGTCCTGTCGCGCCCCGTCTTGCAGACGGGTTCCGCGAATCTCGTCCTTGCCGAAGTCATAGCTGACGTTCTTGGACTTTGGGTCGGCGCATTCCGGACTTAGCAAGCGTTGCTCATCCGGACTCAGCGGGAATCGAAGCGTCCTGAACAACAGGACGCGGCCTTGTTCCAGCGCCTGCATCGCGTTCGTGGCCTCGATGCTGTCGATGAACGCGTCCCAATTCGTGGGAGACAGCAACTCCAGGATGATCGATTCCATCGCGGTTTCTCTCCGATGTCCGGTAGAGGTGCCGGGTTTGAGCCCGGTTCCTTACATTCTATCGGCCGGCCGGCGACCGGTGAAGAAAGAAAAAGGCAGCTTTCGCTGCCTTTTTTGGGTGCCGGCCGGACGCTGGGCTCAGGCGGCCGGCGTCTTGGCGGCGGTCTTCTTGGTGTACTTCTGGCGGAATTTCTCCACGCGGCCGGCGGTGTCCACGATCTTCTGCTTGCCGGTATAGAACGGGTGGCATTCCGAGCAGACTTCCACGTGCAGGGGTTTGCCCAGGGTGGAGCGGGTTTTGAAGGTATTCCCGCAACTGCAGGTGACGGTAATTTCCTGGTATTCCGGGTGGATCTCGGGCTTCATTTTCGGGTCCTTTCTGGCGGAAGCGGGATTTGCGCTTCCAAAGGGGGCGGATTATCCCTGTCGAATCGGTTTTTGGCAACCCTACATGAGGGTCCCGGCCGGAGTTTCAAGGGCTTAGGAAATCCGGACCCGGAACTCGTCATGAACATATGATTGCGCCATGCCCTGTGGCAACCGGGGAGACGGGTTGCGAGAGAAGGATCAGTCTCCACTCCTCGGTCCGCATCGTAGGGTGGCGCTGTCTTCAGGTGCCACCGAGCAGTACATACGCCCCCCAGCCGATCAGGAATACGCCTGAACCGCGCGCGAGCCAGACACCTCTCGGCGTTACCTTCTCCAGCAGCACCACCACGGAAATCACCGCTACCCACGCCAGGTTCATAACCCCGAGCGCAAACAGCAAGGCCATCAGCCCCCAACAGCACCCGGTGCAAAAGGCACCATGACGCAGTCCCATCACGAATGTACCCCACCGGCCGTCGCGCCACTCGGTGAGCAGAAAATCGAGCGGCGACCGGCAGCGCGTCAGGCACGCCAGCTTCACCGTGCTCAGTTGATACAGTCCCGCTGCTGCGAGGAGCAGGCCGGCGAGCAGGGAGGTGGAGGCTTTCATGTCGGCCGACATCAATGCGGCGGAATGCAGGCTCCACTGGACGAGCGTGGCGAGGACGCTGAATGCCATCCACACACTGAGATAACCGCCGGTGAAGAGGAGGCTTGCGCCGAACGGCGCCGTGCCACGCCGGCGACTGATCGGCTCGACAGCGAAGACCATCGGCATCGCGGACGGAAGCATCATTCCGGTCATCATGATCGCCCACATCATGAACACCAGCGTCAGATCCGCAACACCCCAGGCGGCCGTACTCGGCATCGCCATGTCGACGATGTCCATGTGTGCCATGGCCCAGTCCTGATAGAGCAGATACGCCCAGGAAGCCAGCGTCAGGACGGCAAGGCAGGCCAACACCAGCGCCCGGCTACCGCCCGGCGAGGCGCGAATGGAGGAACCGATTCCCATCAAAATCGGGTCGGGACGGGATCGACCGCGGGATACAAAAATAAGGCGTTGCCGGAGTCAGGCCGCTACCCCTTTGGGTGTGTGCGTGACGTGCGCCAGCGAACTGTGCGTTCCCTTGTGGTCGAACTTGATCGGCCCCGATCCCTTCAACACCATCGCCTGTGCGACTTCCATTTCCTTGTACTCGAAGCCGTTCGGCATCCTGACGATGACGTGCTGCTCGTCTCCAGTCGCCGGGACGGTGAGCGGCCCGATCACTGCTTCCGCGAATCCGGGCACCAGCAGGCGTGCCTTGCGCTTCTTCATGTCGAATTCGAAGGTGATGGGAACGAACTGCGGCTCATGAACTGTGGTGATGACGGAAGCAAGGATCTCGAAAAGCGGTCCACCGCACTTGCCGCTCAAGATCTGCAGCAAGGCATCGCGCTGTGCCTGGTTGGCCTTCACATCGATGAAAGGCTGGATGCTGCCGTTGCCTTCATGCAACGCGCCCGGCCAGTGAACGGACGCAGCCCAGGTCAGCCTGTCCAGTTTTACCTTGTCGAAGTGGCCCTGCGTAATGTGCATTCCCACCAGTCCCTCGCAACTGGGTCCGGGAACCGGAACCCCGATCGTGTCGCACGGACACGAGGCGATGCAGTTGCAGTTCTTGAGGTACTTGCCCTTCATCGTCCACTTTGGCATGACAACCCCCCTTTTATTCAGTATCTGGCCCTTGACGCCGGCGGGTCAGGGGAAGACCTCCATTACCACGACACAGTGCTCCCCGGCACCAGACGATAAGGTGAACTAGTTATAGGTTGCCGGTGCGCCCACTTCAAGGGGCGTTTGAGGAAGGGTGAGGAAAAACAAGGATGAAGGCGGAAGGATGAAGGATGAAGGGTGCTGGAGCTAGGTGAAGGAGTGAATGAGTGAAGGAGTGAAGGGTAAAGACAATTGCCGCCTCTCGGCCGGCGATAAGGGCGTTCAACGCAAAGCACGCAAAGAGAAAACGAAAGGACGCAAAGGAGAACTAGAGGGGGAACGAAACGTACTAGTCTTCCCTCGCCCCTCGCCCCTCGCCCCTAGCCCCTTCGCATACTATCGAAGAAGTCCGCGTTATTCTTGGTGCCGCGCAACTTGTCCACCAGGAACTCGGTTGCTTCCAACTCGTCCATCGGATACAGGAGCTTTCTGAGCACCCAGATCTTTTGCAGGATGTCCTGCTTGATCAGCAGTTCTTCGCGGCGGGTGCCGGAGCGGTTGACGTTGATCGAGGGGTAGATGCGTTTTTCCGCCATGCGCCGGTCAAGATGGATTTCCATGTTGCCGGTGCCCTTGAATTCTTCGTAGATCACGTCGTCCATCCGCGAGCCGGTGTCGATCAGTGCGGTGGCGATGCAGGTAAGCGAGCCGCCCTCCTCGATGTTGCGCGCGGCGCCGAAGAAGCGCTTCGGCCGCTGCAGTGCGTTGGCATCCACTCCGCCGGTGAGCACCTTGCCGGAGGCCGGCACCACGGTGTTATAGGCGCGCGCCAGGCGCGTGATCGAGTCCAACAGGATGACGACGTGCTTCTTGTGCTCGACCAGGCGCTTGGCCTTCTCCAGCACCATTTCCGCCACTTGCACGTGGCGGGTGGCCGGTTCGTCGAAGGTCGAGGATACGACCTCGCCCTTCACCGAGCGCTGCATTTCGGTCACTTCCTCGGGACGTTCGTCGATCAGCAGCACGATCAGATACACGTCCGGGTAATTCGCCGCGATCGAGTGGGCGACGTGCTGCAGCATCACCGTCTTGCCGCTCTTCGGGCTGGACACCAGCAGGCCGCGTTGGCCCTTGCCGACCGGGGCGATGATGTCGATGATGCGGCCGGTGAGATTTTCTTCCGACTTGATGTCCCGCTCCATGACGAACTGCTCGGTGGGGAAGAGCGGGGTGAGGTTTTCAAAGAGGATCTTGTGCTTGGAATTCTCGGGCGGCTCGGCGTTGACCTTGTCGACTTTCACCAGCGCGAAATAGCGCTCGCCGTCCTTGGGCGTTCGGATCTCCCCCTCTATCGAATCGCCGGTATGCAGGTTGAAGCGGCGTATCTGCGAGGGACTGACGTAGATGTCATCCGGCCCGGCGAGGTAGGAGGTGTCGGGGGAGCGCAGGAAGCCGAATCCGTCCGGCAGCACTTCGAGGGTTCCTTCGCCGAAGATGCTTTCGCCGCGTTTTGCCTGGTTCTTCAGGAGCGCGAATATCAAGTCCTGCTTGCGCAGCCGGTTGGCGTTTTCGATTTCGTTGGCGATCGCCATATCCACGAGTTCGGTTACGTGGAGGTCTTTCAGGTCGGACAAATGCATGGAGAGGGGCCCTGCGAGATGAGAAACAATGGAAAGGTCGGGAAGACCGACGAGGCGGGAAGGGACCTTACCCGCTACCGGCCGCAAACGCTTTCTTTACGCGCGCCTGCTGACCAGTACGGGGTGAAGCCTAGCGGCTTTAGATATTGCTGTCAATAAAGGCTGTCAACTGGGATTTTGAGACGGCGCCGACCTTGGTCGCCTCGATGTTGCCGTTCTTGAAGATCATCAGGGTGGGGATGCCGCGGATGCCGTACTTCGGCGGCGTGCCCTGGTTTTCGTCGATGTTCAGTTTCGCAATTTTAAGGCGGCCCGAATACTCGGTTGCGACCTCGTCGAGGATGGGCGCGATCATCTTGCACGGTCCGCACCATTCGGCCCAGTAGTCCACCAGCACGGGAACCTGCGACTGGAGTACCTCGGGTTCGAAAGTATCGTCGGTGACATGATGTATGTGCTCGCTCATTGGAGGATTGCCTCGAAAGTTTGACGGGGGGTTTGCGACAACGACGCTGTCCGGACGGACTGCGAATCGAAGGGTGGTAACTATGCTAGCGAAAAAGAAATTGGAAGGGAAGCACTCCAAACGGTGCACCGGAGTTGTGCGGCAAGACAAAACCCCTTTGCTTTCCGGGACATACTCGGCTTTCACGGCTTCATTTTCAACGGCGTGGCCAGATCTTTTTGTTAGAATGCATGCCTTGGCCCGCGTTTCGCGCAGCACTGGAACTATGCGAATCGCATCGATTCAGGGGCTCGCCAGCCCTGCAAAAAGGACGCCTTGAATGACCTATGTCGTTACCGAAAGCTGCATCAAGTGCAAGTACACCGATTGCGTGGACGTGTGCCCCGTCGATTGCTTCCACGAAGGCCCGAACATGCTCGTCATCGATCCGGACGAGTGCATCGATTGCACGCTGTGCGTGGCCGAATGCCCGGTCGAGGCGATCTTCGCGGAAGACGACGTGCCGGAGGACCAGCGCAGTTTCACCAAGATCAACGCCGAGCTTGCCAAGGTCTGGCCCGTACTCACCGAAAAGAAAGACGCGCCCCCCGACGCCGACGAGTGGAAAGACGTCAAACCCAAGGCCCAGTTGCTGGAGCGCGGCTGAAGTGTCCGACCAAGTCGTCTCCAATTCGTATTGTTAATTTCGGGAAGCGGCCAAGAGGGACGGTCGTTTTTGATCGGTACGGCCCGCACAGAAATAATTTCGGTATCTATCCGCAAACCCCCTTGTAACTGAAATCGGGAGTACGCTGTCCGGGTACTCCCCTCGCGCCGCAGTTCCTGCGGGGACAAAGTCAGACACCAGCGTTTCGCCGCTGTTTCTTTCGGGTCGCAGAACCCGCCTTCCAGGTACCCCTGTACCTCTGCGCAATCAACCAACAAACGGACCCGAATCCCGGGTGCCACTTCGAGGAGGATTTGCCATGAACGTTTCCGTAACTGCAGCACGGTGTTTCCTGATTCTTGCAGCCGGCTTTTTTGCCACCCAGACGATTGCCATGGACTTCGTGGAGGCGGCGCCGAAACAGACCAAGGTGCTTGTCGATAACGAAAAGGTGCGGGTTATTCGCGCCACCTTCAAGAAGGGCGACAAGATCCCGATGCATTCCCATCCGGACATCGTTGTTTACGTAGTCAAGCGCGGAAAAGTGAAATTCACGAATGCGGATGGCAAGGTTACCGAGTCCGACACAAAAGCCGGGGAGGTATTGTTCCGGCCCGCGGTGACGCATTCCCATGAACACCTCGACGGGGGCGAAGCGATAGTAATCGAGCTGAAAAAATAGAAGACTCTATGGTCCGTTTGCGGCGGGATGTCCTCAGGAATCTCGCCGTATCGTTTGCGTAATGAGGGCCGACGGGTCGTTTCCATCCGCCTGTCCGTCAAGGGGTTCCTACTATCATCCGTATTTTGGTTGCTATCAGTCTAAGTAACGGGAGGGTCGGGATTCCATTAAATTAGGCGCCATGACCGCCGGCGCCGAATTCCCCCCAGTTCAAAAGCGCGAACTCTTCGCGCATCTCGCCAGGGGACATTCCGAAGGGATTGCCGTGGTGACGCCGAACCGGCGCCTCGCGCAGACGCTCGCACGCGAATTCGACGAGCGGCAGATCGCATCCGGCCTCACGGTCTGGGAAGCCGCAGACATCCTTCCCTTCGGCGCCTTCGTCGAACGGCTCTACGAGGATGCGCTGTACTCGGATATCGGCGCGCAGCTTCCGCTGCTGCTCAGCGGCGCGCAGGAACAGGAACTGTGGGAGGCGGCGATCCGCGCCAGCGAGTGGGGCGAGGCGCTCCTTACCCTGTCGCGCGCCGCAGCCGACTGCCGCAAGGCCTGGGGGCTCGCACACGAGTGGCGCATTGCGGGAACGCTCGGGAGCTTTCCCGGGAACGAAGACGCCAGGGCTTTCAGCGAGTGGGCCAGGGACTACGCGAAACGCTGCGACAAGGAAGGCAACACCGACGCGGCGCGCCTTGCCGATGTGGTTGCGCCGCTGCTGAAAGAAGCGGCGCTCAGGAAACCAAAACTTCTCGTCGCTTACGCCTTCGACGTCTTCCCGCCGCAGATGCAGGACTTCCTCGATGCCTGCGCGAAGCAGGGCATCGAGGTGCGCAACTGCACGCCGGAGGAAAAGCAATCGAAGGTGAGCCGCGTTGCCTTCCCCTCGGAACGCGAGGAACTGGAAGCGGCGGCGAGCTGGGCACGCGCCAAGCTGGAGAGCCTTGCCTCGCTCCCTCTCCCTCGACGGGAGAGGGCAGGGGAGAGGGTGGGGGCCGGGGAGAGGGGGTGGGTGGGGGCTGGGGAGAGGGTGCGCATCGGCGTCGTGGTTCCAGAACTGGGACAGCGCCGCAAGGAAGTGGCACGCGTGTTCGCGCGCGTCATGGATCCCGCCCGTCACCTTCCTGGCGCGGAACAGAAGGCGCTGCCCTTCAACATTTCGCTCGGCGCACCGCTCGCCGACTACCCGCTTGCGCACGCCGCGCTGTCAATCCTGGAGCTCGCCTCCGGCGAGATTCCCTTCGAGCAGGCGAGCAGGCTGATCCGCTCGCCGTTTCTCGCCGGCGCCGGAGCTGAGCTATCGTCGCGCGCGCGGCTTGACGCGGAGTTGCGCAAGCAGGGACCTGTGCGCGTGACGCTGGGCAAGCTGGTGGCGCTGATCGAGGGTGCGCCGGCGCTGCGCCAGCAACTCGCGGCGCTTTTCGCCCTGGTGCGCGAGCAGCCCGGAGGCGAGCGCTCGCCGCACGAGTGGGCGCGGCATTTCTCCGCGCTCCTCGGAGCGGCGGGCTTTCCCGGCGAGCGCGGCCTCGATTCCGACGAATTCCAGACGCAGGCCAAGTTCAACGAAACGCTCGCCGAGTTCGCCAAGCTCGAGCGTGTCGCGCCGAGGATGTCTTTCGCGCAGGCGCTCGCGCGCCTGCGGCGCCTTTGCACCGACACCCTGTTCCAGCCCGAGACGCCGGACGCGCCGATCCAGGTGCTCGGCGTGCTCGAATCGGCGGGTCTCGAGTTCGACGCATTGTGGGTGAGCGGGCTGACCGACGAAGCCTGGCCGCTCGCGGCGGCGCCCAATCCTTTCATTCCCCCCGCCCTGCAGCGCAAGGCGGGGATTCCCGAGGCTTCCGCGGAAGCGACCCTTGCGCGCGGCAAGCGCATCACGGAAGGCTGGCTGGCCGCGGCGCACGAGGTCGTCGTCTCGCATCCTGCGATGGAAGAGGACAGGGTGCTGCTCGCCTCCCCATTGATTTCCGCCGTTCCCTTGGGGACTGCGGAGGGAAGGCTTTTCGAGCGCTATCGCGACCTGATCTTCGCCGCTCGCAAGATCGAGACGGTTCCGGACGGCCAGGCGCCGGCACTGGTCACGAAAACACCCAGGGGCGGCACCAGGATTCTCTCCGACCAGGCCGCCTGCCCGTTTCGTGCGTTCGCTCGCTATCGCCTCGGTGCCGAGAGTCTGGAAGAACCTGTCGCCGGTCTCGATGCCCGTGCCCGCGGCCTGCTGTTGCACACGTTGATGAAAGAGTTGTGGAGCGAATTGAAGGGAAGCGAGGGACTCCGGGGCGACGTTGGTCCGGCCATCGAGCGCGCAGCCGCCGCCGCAGTTCGCGAAGCGAAGGTAGAAGAACCCTTCGCCGGCCTCGAGCGCAAGCGCCTCGCGAAGCTCGCTCGCGAATGGCTGGAAGTGGAGCGCGAGCGCCCTCCTTTCGAAGTCGTCGCGATGGAAGAAAAACGCAAGCTCGCTGTTGCCGGACTCGAACTGAACGGCCGCATCGACCGCATGGACAAACTCGGAGCCGGCGGCCACGCGCTCATCGACTACAAGACCGGCCAGCCTACGCCCAACGAATGGCTCGGCGAGCGTCCCGACGACCCGCAGTTGCCGCTCTATGCGCTCAACGCCAGGGAAGATATCGCCGCGGTCGCCTTTGCCAAGCTCAAGACCGGTGAGATGCGTTACATGGGCTTTTCCAGGGAAAAGAACGTCATTCCCAAGGTGCAGCAGGCGCTGGATTGGCGCGGGTTGCTCGCCGGCTGGAAACGACAGATCGAGTCCGTCGGCACGGGCTTCGCCTCCGGCGACGCCCGCGTAGATCCGAAAGAGCTCCTCCGGACCTGTCGCTATTGCGACCTGCACACGCTCTGTCGCGTCTACGAGCGCGTGAATGCGCTAGCAGATGAGGACGAGGAATCGGAATGACATTAGGAAGTGACTTCCACGTACTCCACGCGACTGCTCGGCTCCGGGACCGGAAGGCCGTCCGCGCGCAAACCTTCGAGGTGAAACTCGATCGCCTCCTGGATCTCGCGCTCGGTCTCCTCGACGGTATCGCCGACAGCGACGCACCCTGGAAGGTCCGGGACGTACGCAGAGAAGTTGCTTTCGCCTTTTTCGATCACGATCGCGTAGCGCATGGGAAGCCTTATCACTTGAGACCAGCCTGCTTAAGGATACTGTTTAGCGTGCCCGGGTGTAAATCTCTGCTTGGCTTTCCGGGTACGGTAACCCGCCCGGGCTTCACCGGATGCTTGAACTGGCGATGGCTCCCGCGCGTCGCAACCAGGTACCAGCCGTCGCGGCGCAGCATCTCAAGCATTTCGGACACTCTCATGGGCAGGCCATCCCTCGTACGCACGCGACGGACGACTAACGAAGCGGGTGCCCATCGTGGCTGAGCGCGCACCCGCAGATCATAAAGAGCGCGCTGTTGCGCTGGACGTTACCCGCTCTTTTATCGTGCAGGCGCCGGCGGGCTCGGGGAAGACCGAACTGCTGGTGCAGCGCTACCTGAAGCTCCTCGAGACGGTGGAAAAGCCCGAGGAGATTGTCGCCATCACCTTCACCAAGAAGGCTGCGGCGGAGATGCGCAAGCGCGTGATCGAGAAGCTCTCGCCCGAAGTCGCACCGCGGCTTCGCATCCAGACCATTGACGCACTTTGCGCCTCGCTCACTCGGCAGATGCCGGTGCTCGCCAGGTTCGGCGCCCAGCCGGCGGTGACTGAGGACGCAAAGGAGATATACGAGGAAGCGGCGGCACGCACGCTCGCCGACCTCACGCCGCCAGTAGCGCGGCTGCTCGCGCACCTGGACAACAACGTCGCCGGTGCTACCGACCTGCTTGCCGGGATGCTGGAACGGCGTGACCAGTGGCTGCGCAAGACCGGCGATGCGCCGACTCGCAAGGAACTGGAAGCCACACTCGCCGCAGAGCGCGAGCGCCTCATCCACAACGCGCAAGCTCTTTACCCGCGGGCGTCGGTCGAACTGGCGAACGACGTGCTCACGAAAGAGGGCGAGTGGCGGAAGCGTCCGCCCGCGCCGCCGGAGCTCGTCGCCATTCCCGGCTTGCGCGAAGCGCTGTTTTCCCTGTGCATGGGCCCGCCGCCCAAGTACACAGCGGCGCAATGGGAGGCGCTGGAGGCGATCCTCGCGCTGCTCAATCCCGCCATGGCGCAGTTGCTCGCGCTCTTCGGCGAGCGCGGCGAAGTGGATTTCGCCCAGATCGCGCACGGCGCGCTTGCCGCGCTCGGCACGCCGGACGAGCCGACCGACCTGCTGCTGTCGATGGACGTACGCGTGCGGCAACTTCTGGTCGATGAGTTCCAGGACACGTCCAACTCGCAGTGGGAACTGCTCGAGCGCCTGACCGCCGGCTGGGAGTCGGGCGACGGGCGCACGGTGTTCGTCGTCGGCGATCCGATGCAGTCCATCTATCGTTTCCGCGACGCGCAGGTGGGACTGTTCCTGCACGCGCGGCGCGCGGGACTTCCCAGCGTCAAGCTCCAGGCTTTGACGCTTTCCACCAATTTCCGCTCGCAGGCGAAGATCGTGGAGTGGGTGAACGAGGTTTTTCCTCGCGTACTGCCCGCGGCAGAGGATGAGGCTTCCGGCGCCGTGCCTTACTCGCCGTCGGTGCCGTTCAACGACGCCGATCCCGAAGGTGAGCCGACTCTCGAAACGTTCTCCGACCGTGAGGGGGAGGCGCTACGGGTTGCCGAACTGGTGAAGGCGGCGAAAGGCAGGACCGCGATCCTGGTGCGCAACCGCAGCCACCTCGATGCCATCGTGCCGGCGCTCAAAGATGCTGGCATCCGCTTTCGCGCGGTGGAGATCGAGCAGTTGGGCGAAAAACAAGTAGTGCAGGATCTTTACGCGCTCACGCGCGCGCTGACCCATCTCGCCGACCGGGTGGCCTGGCTCGCCATCCTGCGCGCCCCGTGGTGCGGGCTTACGCTCGATGAACTCTCTGAATTCTTCGAGTCCAAGGACAAGCAAACGATTTGGGACCTGATTCAGGACCAGCCGCGGCTTGCACGCATGTGCGAAGTGCTCGCCCCTGCGCTCACCGACCGCCTGCGCGGTACGCTGCGCGATCGCGTCGAGGGCGTCTGGCTCGCCTTGGGCGGACCGGCTTGCGTCGAAGATGCCACCGAACTGGAAGACGCCGAGATCTTCCTCGATGAACTCGAGCGCCTGGAAGAGGCGGGCGAGTTGACCGATTTCTCCGCGCTCGGCGAGAGTTTGAAGAAGCTTTATGCCCTGCCCGACGTGAATGCCGGCGTGGACGCGGTCGAGATCATGACCATCCACAAGGCGAAGGGCCTGGAATTCGACACCGTGATCCTGCCCGGTCTGGATCGTCCGCCGCGGAGCGGGCGAAGGCCGCTGTTCGCATGGCGCTTTCTCCCCTCTCCACTTGCGGGAGAGGGGGCGGGGGAGAGGGGGCTGCTGCTTGCGCCGATCGACGAGACCGGCGGGGACAAGGAGCCGCTATACCGCTATGTGCGGGACCTGGACAAAGAAGCGGAAGACATCGAGGCAGGCCGCTTGCTGTATGTGGCAGCGACGCGCGCGAAGTCGCGGCTGCATTTGCTGGCGTGCCTGAAGCTGGATGACCATGGCGTGATAAAAATGCCGTTCAAGCGAAGTCTGCTGGGTATTGCGTGGCGGGCTTTCGCGGATTCGGTGAGGTTGCCCGCACCGGCTCAACAGGAGTCAGACGAGCAGAAGCGTTTGCCGCCGGGAGACATTCGGAGGTTGCCAGCGAATTTTGAGGCACCTGCCGCGCCGGATGCGACCGCGTGGAAGTCGCTGGACGAAGGAAGGGAAGAGGAGCAGGTCGAGTTTTCGTGGGTTGGGGAGACGGCACGGCACATGGGCACTGTTGTCCACGCGTGGCTCCGTCGCATCGCCGACGATGAACTGAAGGACTGGGACGCGGCTCGGGTCGCGCGGGCTCGCGCCACCGTGCGCGGCCAGCTCTCCGCGCGCGGTGTGAGTGGTGCCGAACTGGAAGCGGCAGCGGAGCGAGTACTGGAGGCTTTGCGAAACGCGATCGCCGATCCGAAAGGCCGCTGGGTACTCGGACCGCACCCAGAGGCGAGTAGCGAGTACCGCATACGCACGCCGGATCGCAGCTATGTGATCGATCGCGTGTTTAACGATGCGCAAGGCGAGCAATGGATTGTGGACTACAAGACCAGCACGCACGGAGGTGCGGACGTAGAAGGGTTCCTGGACCGGGAGCGCGACCGCTACGCGGCACAACTGCAGCGCTATGCGTCGGCGCTCGATCGCGGAGCGCGTTGCGGACTTTATTTTCCGATGCTGGCCGGGTGGCGGGAAATCTTGCGGTAGGCGCGCCCGAATCAGACATCCCAGGGGTTGAGGATCTTGACGCCGCAGCGGTCGTAGTCCGTGACATTGCGGGTGGCAATCGCCGCTCCGGCGGAGCGGGCTATCGCGGCGATCTGGGCATCGAATTGCGAGATCGGGAGGCCGGCGCGGCGGCGGTCGGCCGCGATGCGCGCGTATGCTTGGGCCGCGTCGCTGCCGAAGGGGAGGATGCGGCCTGCGAAATCCTCCCGAAGCATCGCCTCGGCGGCGCTTTCGAGGGCGTTGCGTCGCTTGCCTTTGGGCAGCAATGCGAGGCCGTGCAGGATTTCCGCCTGCGTGATGCTGGTGGTGTAAAGCGCCGAAGCGGGCTGCGCCGCAATCCAGCCGAAAACACGCCCGGCCGGCGCCGGCTTCATCAGTTCGGAAACGACGTTGGTGTCGAGGATGATCACAGAACCGGTTACTTCCTGTGCAGCTTGGGGGGATCCCGCATCGGCTCCCGGGCGGGGACCGAGAGTTCGACGCCCCCAAGCGGCTCGAAGCGGCGCCGGATCGCCTGTGCGAGATCGTTCGATGCCGCCGCATCGTCCGCCAGTGCGGCGCGCAGAATGTGGCGGACCTCATCCTCCATCGAACGCTTGCGGTGCGCCGCGCGCACCCTCAGGCGCGCCTTGGTTTGCTCGTCAAGGTTTCGGATTGTGATACTGGCCATCGGTTTCACCTATTTGCAATCATTGATTGCATTGTAGGCAATGCAGCCGGCGGTTTCAAGTCGGGGCGGGACGGTTGCCCGAACAACGATCCTCGACGGTCGATCTGATGAATAACTGTTAGATTTCTGGAATCATCGTCATGGCATTAGGCAGTTCAGACAAGCTCGCCGTCCTCATTGATGCAGACAACGCGCAAGCGTCTATTGCTCACGAGTTGCTGGCGGAGGTATCGCGCTACGGCACCGCAAACGTCAAGCGCGCCTACGGTGACTGGACTACCCCAAACCTGAAAGGGTGGAAGGACGTCCTGCATGCACTCGCAATCCAGCCAGTA
>Ga0137409_10000927_pt2 | contig 19700 bp, 17 predicted proteins | sample CZODoug1_16funga_FD_122059 | JGI IMG/M metagenome (GOLD analysis project Ga0137409, IMG submission 122059) | Vadose zone soil fungal communities from Angelo Coast Range Reserve, California, USA - CZODoug1_16fungal (Hybrid Assembly) | ecosystem: Environmental > Terrestrial > Soil > Vadose zone... | reverse complement strand
CGGGATCGTCGGTCGACAGGATGATGGTGGCGACGCCTTCCGCTCGGATCTGATCGATCAATCGGTCGACCGAAAGCTCGCCATCGACGGATTGGCCGCCGGTCATGGCGACCGCGGAGTTGTAGAGCAGCTTGTAGGTGATATTTATCTTGGCGGCGACCGCTTGTCGGATCGCCAGGAGTCCCGAATGGAAATAGGTGCCGTCGCCCATATTGGCGAAGATGTGTTTCTCGTCAGTGAAGGGAGCCAGTCCCATCCAGTGGACGCCCTCCCCGCCCATTTGGGCGAAGCTGCCCGTAAAGGGACGGTTATAGGCGGCCAGACCGTGGCAGCCGATTCCCGCCAGCGCGCGGCTGCCTTCCGGCACGACGGTCGAGCGGTTGTGCGGGCATCCCGAGCAGAAAAACGGTTTGCGCAACGTCGGCGGCGTGGCGAATTCTTCTTGCAACGCAAGAGTCTTGCGCGCCGCTCCGGCTCCTTCCTCCAGGCTCTTGTCCCCGATCAGCCGGGCAAGCAGATCGCCGACCGCCGCAGCGACCCGCTCGGGTGTGAGATCCCCAATAGCGGGTAGAAGGACTGCGTCCTCCGGGCCGTGCTTGCCCCAGATGGCCGGCGCCTGTGGCCGGCCGTAGAGGGCCGCCTTAACCTGCCGTTCGATGAACTCGCCCTTCTCCTCCACGATGACAAGCGTATCGAGTCCCTCGGCGAAGCCTCTCAGCCCTAGTGGCTCCAGCGGCCAGATCAGCGCCGGCTTATACAGGGCGATGCCCAAAGCCGCCATCCGGTCCTCATCGAGCCCGACGAGCCTGAAACCCTCGAGAAGATCGAGCCAGCTCTTACCCGCCGCGACCAGGCCAATCCGCGCGCCAGACTGCTTGAGCACCACCCTGTCCAGTCCGTTGGCCCGGACATAGGCGGCGACCGCCGGTAGTCGGTAGTTGATCTGCCGCGATTCCTGCTCAAGCGGGCTTTCGGGCCAGCGGTTGTGCAGCCCGATCGCCGGAACGGCGATTTCCGGCAGGATCGGATTGACGGCCAATTCGTCCGTGTCGATGGCGCGCGTCGAATCCGCGACTTCGGTGATGATCTTAAGCGCGGCATAGGATCCCGTGTGCCGCGAAAGGGCAAAGCCATGAAGGCCGTAGGCGATAATCTCCGCAGGATCCGAGGGATACAAGAGCGGCACTTGAAGGCCCGCCACCACTTCATCGGAGTAACAAACGATCGACGAAGACTTTGCGACATGGTCGTCGCCGACGGCGAGCACGACCCCCCCATGTGGCGACGATCCCTGGAAATTCCCATGACGCAACGCATCCGACGCCCGGTCGACGCCTGGACCCTTTCCATACCACAGCGAAAATATGCCATCGACCCGTGCCCTAGGCGTCTGATCGATTTGCTGGGTTCCGGCGATCGCGGTCGCACCCAGTTCTTCATTGACCGCGGGCTGTACCACAATGCCTCGCTCTGCGACTTGCTTCCCCGCGCCGGCGAATGCGGTGTCCAAGGTTCCGAGAGGCGAGCCACGATAGCCTGACACATATCCGCCGGTCTTCAGCCCCGCCGCCGCATCGCGCTCGGCCTGGATCAGCATCAGGCGCACCAGCGCCTGGACACCGCTGATGAGAATGCGGCCGGAGCGCTTGTCGAAACGGTCCGACAACGTCGTTGGCAAAATGGCCTTATTTGTCTGAACTAATTGGTCAACAAGATTAATCATGAGACACGTCCCACCGGGCACCTGTTCGAAATCGCGTAAGCTGATAAATGTTCTTGGAGTGTGATTGACATATTTTTATCTCCCGCCGCCGACAGCGGAGCGCAGAGGGGCACTGATGATACGAATGCAACGTTTTTCTCTCCGACGATAAACTACGGAATGCAGGCGCGCGCGCCCGAAATTCCAGCGATCGATGAGCCGCACCTCGCCACACAAGTAGGGTGATGCGTGAGCCAAAAGCGCCGGACATTCCGACCGTCCCCACTTGCAAATCCATCGTTGGGGGGAGCATACTAGCATTTTTCTACGGGCATTGATAAATCTCTTTGTGCAAGCGCGTCATAACGTCGAGTATCGTCAAAGCGCATTTCGACCTAGACATTGTCGTGCCACGATCGAAGTCGATGCGAACGAATCGAGCTTTAAGATTCGCGACAAAATGAGCCTAATCCAATCATCACGAAATGCAGGCGGCCTCTGCGGCACCTCTTACTAGGGAGAGAGACATGAGTGTAGAAGACAACAAGAACGTGGTCCGGCGGTTTTTTAAGGCGCTCGAGGCCGGGGATGTAGGGCAGGCCGAGCGCCTCACGACCGATGACCTCACGTTTTGGGTGGCGCCGACGGCGATTGCTTCCGGCTCATATAGCAAGGAGAAGTGGCTACAGGCCATTTCAACGGCTCTCGGCGATTTGGCTGCACCGATGACGCTGCAGTTAGGCGACTTGACCGCCGAGGACGATCGCGTGAGCGTAACGATGGTCGGGAATATGCGGCTCAAGAACGGCAAGGTCTATAACGGTCACTATCACAGTCTCTTCTGGCTGCGCGATGGAAAGATCTCGGCGGCGAAAGAGTATATAGACACATATCATTTCGGAGAGGTTTTCGGCTTTCCGAGCGCTACTGCGTGATGTAATACTTTAGTCACGCGGCGCGGCATCTTGACCTTCCTTGGCTCCGACACAAATTTGGTGATACGGAGATCACGAAGGGCCGACCGGCCTGACTGGAGCAATTCGAGCTTGCCGCGACCATACGGCTGGCGCTTCCACGAGCTTGAGCTTGGTAATCTGGCCTTCAGCCTAGCCGTTAAACGCAAGGTGCTGAACAGGCATCTTGAAATAGAGAGGACACGGATATGGCAAGACTGACGGGAAAGATCGCACTTGTTTCAGGTGGTGCACGTGGTATGGGCGCTGCGCATGCGCGTGCGATTGTGGCGAATGGCGGGAACGTCGTAATCGGCGATATTCTGGAGTCCGAGGGCAAGGCTCTGGCAAGTGAACTCGGCGCGAGTGCTCGATTCATTAAGCTCGATGTGACAAAAACCGCTGACTGGAATGCTGCTGTCAAACTTGCCCTCACGGACTTCGGCAGGCTCAATGTGCTCGTAAATAATGCCGGCATCGCCCCGTTCGCCACAATTGAAGACTTCACTGAGGTTGAATGGAACACGACCATCAGCGTCAACCTCACCGGGCCGTTCCTGGGTATCAAAGCCGCGGTAGCCGCGCTCAAGGCATCGGCGCCGTCTTCGATTATCAACATCTCTTCAACTTCTGGATTTATAGGCACACCTGGGCTTCATGGATACGTCAGTTCCAAGTTTGGACTACGAGGCCTTACAAAATCGGTTGCTGCGGAGCTTGGTTCGGCTGGTGTTCGGGCGAACTCAATACACCCCGGATACGTCCGCACGCCGATGTCGGCAGGACTCGAGGACAACGCCGCGACAAGCGGGGTCCTCGGAAGAATAGGTGAGCCTGAAGAGGTTTCTAACTTGGTCGTGTATCTTGCAAGCGACGAGTCAAGCTTTTCCACTGGATCGGAGTTCATTGTTGACGGAGGTCAATTGACCTCGACTCCTCCTTTCTCTCCGAAGAACGCCGCACACCTGTCAGCTCGGTAGAGCTTGTCCGCGGTGGTCAAGATTTTGGTTGGCGCGGGAAATTCGGTCATTCGCGAGGGACGCGACATGGACATCTAAGCGATTTGTGGTCATTGCTGGATTGCTGGGGTCTTAGTGCATGTTTGTTCTCACGGAATCTGGGAACGAAGTGTGTTATCAATGAACGAATCAAACGCGGGATGCTTCGAGAGTAGGCTTTACACGAGAGTCGTTAAGTGCGGCCATTTCGCGCTGTCGGGGCGTAAGGCCTATCCTTCCGGAAAAATTCGGGAGCATCTCGCACGCAATGTCACGCAATGTTGAGGGTAGCCTTAGCGATAAGGTGTGATCGTCCCCCGCGCGGCGGGGTGTCTAGAGGGCCGACGACGCTCGCTCCACATAAATCAGAAGTCGAGTCGCTGAGCAGCCCCGCTTGGTATCGAGTCTGTCTTCCTGGCAGGCCGTACGCGCCTGTCTCACCGCCGCCGTAAGATCTACCTCCTCCCGGGCATATCGCAGCTTGTTGGTAGCGGGACAGGTGGTGCGCGCATCACACTTTGTGCGCGCCTACGTTCTCAAGTCCGGCGTCGGTGTGGCCGACCCTGCGGCCGACTAGTCCCCCGTTGTTCGCTGTCAGCTTAAATCGCTTGACTCATTTTTCAATGGTACTAGACTTTTCAATGGTATTAGATAATGATGTCCTGTCGGGAGAGTTGGCGCTGGCGTGCGTCTCTCTGGCAGCAACCCGGCAGTGGCGTCGACAAGCCGCGATTCCGGGAGGATCGAAAATAAGCTTGGATGGCGGAGGTTTATGAAACGAGCACTTGCTATTTGCTTCGTGAGCTTTGCCGCGTGGTCGGTCGTGACGCCGGCTTTGGCTCAGATAGATCAGGCGGCCCCGGCATCCTCTCCGGAACAGCAGATCGGTGAGATCATCGTGACTGCGCAAAAGCGCAGCGAGCGGATCAACGATGTGCCGCTCTCGATTACGGCGGCGACAGGCGAACAGCTGACGAACGCTGGCGTGCTTGCTCCAGAAGATCTCGCCAAGGTAGTGCCGGGTTTTACATACGCGAGAACCTTGTTCGGCGTGCCGTCGTTCATCATACGAGGTGTCGGCGTGAACGACGTTTCGCTGGGTCTAGCCCCCGCGGTAAGCGTTTATGTGGATCAGGTGCCTTTTTCGTCTCTCGTAGAAGCGTCGGGGGCCGCTTTCGATCTCGAACGCGTCGAGGTGCTGAAGGGCCCGCAGGGCACGCTTTTCGGGCAGAATTCGACTGCCGGGGCCATCAATTTCGTCGCGGCAAAGCCGACTAACAGTTTCCAGGCTGGCGGCGACCTCACATATGGGCGTTTTAATGAGGCTGACATTGATGCCTTTGTCGGCGGACCGATAACCAGCACGCTAAGCGGCCGCCTTGCCGTACGACACGAGTCACGCGATGGCTGGCAGATCAGTGAGACGCGCCCCGACGACCGGCTAGGAGTTCGAGATTTTACCGAAGCACGGGCGTTGCTCGACTGGGAGGTGAACGATATCCTGAAATTCGAATTCAACGTCAACGGTTGGCGCGATCGAAGCGACACTCAGGCTCTGCAATTTCAATCGCTCGAACCACAGACGCCTCCTGCGGCAGGCGGTGTCACTGAAACGACGTCGGCTATCGCGAGCGTCTATACGCAGCCGACACCCAAAAACCCCCGCCTGGCAGACTGGGGAGTCAAGCTGGCGCCCGGTTTGCCCGCGATCTATCAGTCGGCCGTTCCGAGCGACAGCCTGCGCAAAAACAACAATTTCGTACAAGTCTCGGTAAAGGGCGAAGCCCGGCTGTCGGACGGGGTGACCGTGACGTCCATCTCGTCCTATTCGCGGTACAAGCAGAATAGTCCGCTCGACACCGACGGGACTGAGTTCTTGGATCTCAGCGCTCGCATCCTCGGAAACATCGAAAATGTGTTTCAGGAGCTGCGCTTGGCTGGCGAAACGGAGCGCTTCCGGTGGATGATCGGCGGCAATTATTCTTATGACTCGACAGACGAAATCGAACAAGCCGACGTCTTCGGCAGCAATTCCAGCATAGCGGGCGTCCGCATTACAAGTGTGAAGCCCGACGTTTCGCAGCGAGTAAACACGGGTTCGATATTTGATGACGTGCAATATGAATTTCTGCCTGGCCTGACAGCGCAAGGATCTGTTCGTTATACGAATTACAACGACAATTTTCACGGCTGTCTAAGAGACTCGGGCGACGGCTTGTTTGCGGCGGCAGTTCAGTCCCTTGCAAACAATTTTCTCCGGGCCAACCCTCCGATTTCTCTCCATGCAGGTGAATGCGTGACTTTAGTCCTCTCGCCGACGCCGCCAATGGTCACGGTGCCAGACTCAATCAGGAAGTCGCTTCAGCAGGACAACGTTTCGTGGCGAGCGGGTCTGAACTGGAAGGTTACGCCCGATAAAATGGTCTATGCAAATATCACACGCGGCTATAAATCCGGAGGATTCCCTCAAATCCCGGCCATCGTCGCAGACCAGCTCGATCCCATCGGACAGGAATCGGTACTTGCCTACGAAGCAGGTTTCAAGCTTGCTCTCGCGGATCGCATGCTGCAGCTAAATGGCGCGGGGTTTTATTACAATTATGAGGGCAAGCAGCTGATAGGTATTGTGCCTAATCCTTATATTGGCGCAACAGAAGCTCTTGTATCAATTCCGAAATCTCGCATTTTTGGTTTTGAACTCGACACGACGCTTCGCGCTACGCAGCATCTCACGCTTAATGCCGCGGCGACCTATGTCAACTCCAGAGTGGAGTCTTCGTTCAACACCTTTGATCCTCTTGGAAATTCGGTAGATGCTCGCGGAGAGCAGTTGCCAAATACACCGGAGTGGCAACTACAGGGTGGTGCAGATTATATTGTCCCGATTTCATCGACAGTCGACCTTCATCTCGGCGGGAGTGTCCGCTATCAGACCTCGGCGAACTCGACATTCGGCGACGCCAAATCGTTTCTGCTTCCCGGCTACGCTATCGCGGACGCCTACACGGGAATCGAGAGCTCCAGTGGGAAGTGGTCTGCACAAATCTGGGGCCGAAACCTGCTCAATAAGTATTATCTCACCGCGGTCCTGCTAGGCGGTGATACGTTCAGTCGGTCGACCGGAATGGCGGCGACCTACGGAATCACTTTGCGCTATAAATTCTGAGCCTGTCGTTCTCGTCGACCGAACGAGATCGCGGCAGCTTCCCCTGGGGACCTGTCAGCTCACGAGGCGAAAACTCACGGTCGTGCGACAGGAATTTCGGGTCGTATGTGTACATTGGGCGCCGATCCCATTCTATAAGTAGGAGAGTTCTATGAGCGAACACGAGCATTTTCAAGTGAGGTCGTATAACCAGACACGAAAGGTGCTGCCGTGAAAAATTCAGAAGTCAAAGACAAGGTGGCGATCGTTACCGGGGCCGCCGGCGGGCTGGGCTTTGGCATTGCGGCTCGCCTCGCCGAGGAGCAGGCGGTGTTGCTCACGGATATCAATGCGAAGCTTCTCGGCGAGGCTGCGGCCAAGCTGGCGGCAAATGGTGCAACGGTCGCCCACGTGGCCTGCGACGTCAGTGACCGAGCATCGGTGCAGGCCGCGTTCGCCGCCGCCGAGGATCAACTCGGAGAGGTCTCCGCCCTCGCCAACGTCGCGGGAGTTGCAATGTTTCGTCCGTTCGATGCTCTGACCGAGGAGATGTGGGATCGGACTTACGCCGTCAACGTCAAGGGCACGTTTCTGACGTCTCAGGAATTTATCAAGCGTCGTAACGGTCGTCCGGGGGCGATCGTAAATATTTCCTCGATAGGCGCTCGGATGGGCTCAGAGATGCTTGTCGACTACGGCTCGTCCAAGGCTGCAGTCATAGAATTGTCCCACTCTTTGGCGCGGATCGGCGCGCCAACGGGATTGCGGGTCAACACCGTAATGCCTGGCTTGATCTGGACCCCCATATGGAAAGCCGGAGCCGAGTGGCTTATCGCCAACGGCCTAGCGCCGGCGGGAATAACTCCGGAGGAGCTCTTCGCCAAGACGGTCGAACAGACGGTGCCGATGAAGAGACCGCAAATGCCGGCCGACTTGGGCGAGATGGTAGCATTCCTCCTCTCCGATAAGGCCAGGAATGTAACTGGCCAGAGCATCGCCGTTGATGGCGGCATACTTATGACATGACAAAGTTGAGCGACGGTCCGGCGTCAAGTTGTCCACGGTCGGGCGCGTGGAAGGGCGTCGGCCACGTCGGATGCTGAAGGGTACTCCGACCGTTCAGATCGCATACGTCGTGCCGGGGGTGCGAGAGGCGGCCTGACACCAGTCGGCTGTCTTCCGGTTCAAGCCCTATTTCTACATCGATCTCATTCCGCTGCGTTTCGGCCGCTGGAACTGCGAGGAGACGTTGTTTAACCATGGCCTGGCAGTGCATCCGAGGCGCGACCGTCTTTGGCATCCGACCTGCGTCGAAGCCGCCGAGTGGATGCTAAAGCAAGATATGCCCGAAATCCCGAACAGCGGCTTTGATCATTGGGACCCGCGGACATTCTTTAAGGGCGAGCTGCTGGCGGAGTGACGTTGCTACCCGTTAGGCTGGCGGCGTCGGGCTGGCATACCGCAGCTATCTGGTATAGGGTGCCGCTGACTCAGCGCCAGTGTTGCTCATTGGAACACTTCTCACTTCTCTCACTTCTCACTTCTCCCGATTACGCCAGCGCACTCGGGCGCGCAGCCACTGCATCGCGCCAACGTTTGAGGTGGATGGCACCATCCGGCACGTACTCTTTAATTGCACGAGCGAACTCGACGGAGACAAACGCTGTGATATCGGCAACGGTGAAGCGTCCGCCCGCCAAGTATTCACTGTCCGCCAAGCGACAATCGAGATCGGTGAAGAACGTACGGACACGGCGGCGACCGCGCTCGGCGAGCTCCGGGATCTGCTCGTAGTCTACAGCGCCGGTTAGCGCCCGGTTTCGAAATCCCTTGGAGCTATTGCGGAAGCATTCCGCAACGGCCAGCAAACCGTTGAGATCCATATCACGCTGCCACATGGCGATGACGGCACGTTCCTGCGGACTCGTGCCGGTCAGGTTCGACTCGGGAAAAACCTCATCGAGGTACAAGCTGATCGAATTCGAGTCAAGCAGTCTAGTTCCGTCCTAGCCCCCACCGGTTCAGCGTAGCGACTGAAATCGCTGCGCCGGCCCACATTTTTAAAACGCGAAATCGCGGACGGGGTCGGCTCCGTCGAAGCCTATAGCGGCACTCTTCACCATCGCATAAAAAGAATCAACCATTTCAGACGGCTCATACAATTCAATCATATGGCCATAAAGTGTACGAGTATCGACCATGTAGACCTCAATGCCGACCTCCATGACGCCTTCCCAGGCAATGGGATAGCCTGCCTTCTCGAATGCGTGAGCGGCTTTGCCGGGATCCGGAATGATGATTGCCTTGTGATGCGTTGACGGACGACCGCCGGAGATTTCAAGAACCTCCGTCAGAACGGAAGGCTGGTCATCCTCGCGCTGCATGAATTCGACCTGCATGTCGCCCCACTGCCCGAAAGCGGCGCTATGCTCGAACGGCATAGATTTCCCGCGATAGATCGACGAGCGGAAAGGGATGTGTTTGACGACGAAGAACGGCCCTGATCCAAACAATTCCGAATGTTTCCTGGCAGCTTCCCGTATATCAGGAACCACATACGCCATCTGTCGAAACAATTGATTGGTAATCATTCCCCTCTCCTCTCAGACTTGGGTTGCTTTGCCACCAACCACGCATTTGATTTGTGCCATTGCGCCCAGCCCTGCTTGCCGGCGTGGCCGGCTTCATCCCACGCGCCAGGCCGGGGGCAACTCGACGCCGGGCCGTCGCTCTCCTTTGTCACGTCATAAGTACGCCGCCATCAACTGCGATGGTCTGGCCAGTCACATTCCCGGCCTTATCGGAAAGCAGAAATGCTACCATCTCGCCCAAGTCGGCCAGCGTTTGCGGTCTCTTCATAGGCACCGTTTGTTCGACTGTCTTGGCGAAGAGCTCTTCCGGAGTCAGGCCCGCCGGAGCTACGCCGTTGGCAATAAGCCACTCGGCGCCGCTCTTCCGCATGGGGGAAGTAAAGGGGGTTTGCACGCTTTCGATGGGCTTAAGCCGGGCGGTTAGAAGTGCCGCGTGACCTGGATACCGAATGTCCTGGGAGCGCTAACTTGACCTGCGCGATTGTATTTGAGTATCGGGTTATTCACGCCCGCGCCGGTAATATAAATTTTATTCGTCGCGTTTCGGACGAAGAGACTCCCGGTCCAGACCGGATCCACGCCCACCCATCGAATTGAAAGGTCGAGATTAGTGTGCGCTGGCTGTGACAGGCGAGGCGTGTTGTATGGCGTGAAGAACAGTCTATCGGTCCAGGTCACATCTGCTGTTGGTGTGAAATTACCGTACAGGGACGGGATCGTATACGCGACGCTTCCCCCCACCTTATATTTCGGCGCGTAGTTCAGACGGTTCCCCTTGAGGTTCAGCGTACCTAACGATAACCGCGCCGGGTCGCCTGTCATGAAGTCCGTGTAAGTTGCGTTAAGCCATGCCGCATTGAGCGAAACGCGCAGTTGCGTCGTGGGAAGCGCCGTGAATTCCGCCTCCACCCCCTTTACCTTGGCGGACGCCGCGTTGAGCGTCTGCTCGGAAAATCCCCGAGTTTCATTGACCTGAAGATTGGTGTAATCGTAGTAGAACGCAGCGACATTCGCTCGCAGGCGTCCATCTAGATAGTCCCCCTTCAATCCACCCTCGTAATCCTTGATCCGTTCGGGATTGAAAGCAGGTTGAACACCGCCGATATTGAATCCCCCGCTCTTAAAGCCTTGAGAGTAGGTAACGTACCCGATTACTCGGGGGTTAAATTGGTAGGTAAGAGAGACGCGCGGATCGACAGAATTATAGGAAGCAGTCTGTGGTGGAGAGAGGCCCGTTGTGGGAATCAAGGGCACTATTGGCACAGACTTATCGTAGGGCGTCGCGAAATCAACCGATGCAAACTCGCTGAGGTCCTTTTTCTCGTGAGAATATCTAAGCCCCACGCTAAGCGTTAACCCAGAAAGAAGCTTGATATCCGCCTGACCAAAGCCCGCATAGGCGTTCGTTTTTTCGGTCCCTCCGGCGTTATAGAATTGAACAAATTGGTCCGGACCGCCAAATAGCAGCAGGCTGAAGGGCGCGCGATTGTCTGTAACGTGATCCTCGTGGAAATAGTATCCACCTATCACATAGTTGAAAATATTGTTACCGCCAGACAGGCGCACCTCTTGCGTGACTGAGTTAGAATTCTCATAAATCGATTGGATCGCCAAATCTTTAACGCCTCCGTAGACGGAATCGGCAATCTGCGAGGTCAAATGTCGATATCCGGTGACAGACGTGAGCGTTAGTAATTCATTTACACTCACACTTAGCTCGTTGGATAAGCCATATGTTTGGAGGTGGTTAAGCGGACCCAATCCCGCGGTATCTTGGATGTTGGTGGGAACCCGGTCTCCCAAAACAACTGGGACCGGAACGTATCCGGGTCCGGGAAAGCTTTCACCTAGATAGCGGTACCCAAAATTGTGGTCGCGTGCGTTATAGTAGTCGGCGACCAGGCGATCTTGTACCTTGTCGGCGGGGTTCGCCAATAGCGTCAGCCGGACGCTACGCGAATGAGCGTCGTTAACCGGCTCCCCTGTCCCTATATTGTGACCATAGCCGTCACGATCGACGGTCTGAAACGCCACGCGGGCGCCCAGCCACTGCGTGACGGGTCCGCCGATCGCGCCTTCCGTCTGAATAAGGCTATAGTTGCCCGCCTGGCCCGAGACATAGCCATTCAGCTGCGCGCCCGGATCTGCCGTGATGATATTGATCGCACCCACCACGACGTTCCGGCCATAAAGCGTTCCCTGTGGACCGCGAAGCACCTCGACGCGATCGATATCGTAAAGCGTCGTGAACGCAGCCTGCGAGCGACTTTGATACACATTGTTTTCATATACTGCCACGCGAGTCTCACCGCCGGGGGAGATGCTGTCGTAGCCCACACCCCGAATGAAAATCTTCGCGTCCCCGCCGAGGCCTCCGAATTCGACGTTCGGGATGCTCTGACTCAGTTCCTCAATGGATTTGATGCCGGCGCTCTGAAGGTCCTTGCCGCTAACAGCAGTGATCGCGAGCGGAGTGGACTGCGCGCTCTCTGATCGCCTTTGCGCAGTCACGACGATATCATCGAGCACATGTTCTTGCGGGGTCGCTGCGACTGGTGGAACTGACTGAGCCAAAGCCGGCGCCACAACCGACCACGCCGCGAAGCTCGCGCAGCAAATAGCAAGTATTCGTTTCATAAATCTCCTCCCCTATCCAAGCTTATTTTCGATACTCCCGGAGTCGCGGCTTGTCGACGCCCACCGCCGAGTTGCTGCCAGGAGAGGCGCGCGCCATCGCCAACTCCCGGAAAGGACATCATTATCTAATACCATTGAAAAGTCCAGTATAATTGAAAAGCGAGTCGAGCGATTTAACGATGATGCCGCGTTCATGGCCTTGTGTGCGCTAACGCACAGAGCGACATGGATCACTCTTCGCGGGCCTAAACGTCTCGGTATGCGTGGGGTCGGGCGGTCGGCGGCGCGGGCGTCGCGGGCGTCGCGGGAGAGGGTCCACGCCATGTGCAGATCACGGCAGCCGCACTATCCAGTGCGATCGAAAGGCGATCAAATAACCGCGTTTAGGTTGAATACCAATGTTTGCTGCGGTTGCGCGGCGCTCGCCTGCGCAGCAACCCGGTAACTGGGAGGGCAAACGGTGGATCCGCGTTGGCAGACATGGATAAACGACGCAATTGACTGCGACTATCGAACTCGCGTTACAAACCGCGGGGGATTATTGAATGGCACGCCGCTTCCTCGATGTCCGGGGGGTGACCACACTTTTCTTGTCGGGCATCGGGGTCGGATTGGCCGTCCGCATTGCCGCGATACCCGCGAGGAGCGCGCGCAAGTTGAACTCGAATCTTTCGTCTTCCGACTCTTCCTGACGCTTCATTGTGATTGACCGCATCAATGGCATTTCCCCTTGCGGGAATTTACGCACGACACCTCTGAGCGAAGTTTGATAGCTTTCTCCGGTGCGAGCGGTGAGCGCTTTGCGGATCTCCACTCTGTGATACCACGAGAAGACAAATTCCTGGATCGCCCGCGTGGCCCACCAAGCGGCTTTTTCATCAAACCCCGATTTCAGGGCAAGCCGTACCGACTGCTCTAGACGCGGGATGGCCGCTTTGATGGTTCGCTGCACAGCCACTTGTGCCAGGCCGGGGAACCTCTCGAACATGGCCCGCTGCGAGTAGGCGAAAGTATGAGCCCAGCGAAACCAATCCCCCGTGCCGTCAGGTGGCAGCGGATAATCGACGATAATGGCGTTTGCGACAAACTCGGCAAGTTCGTCCCGATCCTTGAAATAATGATAGAGGGCCGCGACGGAGACGCCCAGCGCCTTGGCAACCCCCCCAAGGGTGAGGTCCGGCAATCCGATGGCGCAGGCGGCATCGAGGATCTGCTGGTTGGTAAGTTTGGGCGGACGGCCGCGGCGCTCCCCCTTATTGCTCTCATTCATACTGGGTCTACCGGTGATGGTTACATGGCGATTTCGTGGGGCCTTGATAAGTCGTATGGAAACTGTTGCGCAAGACATCTTCCAGACATTGCCGCAGGGCGACGAGCGCCATTTATACCGCAGTCTTACGATGGTGTGGCATACGGCCCGATAAATCGCCCAACGACGATCGAAAAGTTTGACCTAGCGGGGCGCGCCATCCGCGATCCGCTCTGTAACCAAGCGATGAAAACCGCGGCTAGACCTTCCGGCGACGAGTGGACAGCAAACTCGAAAACTTGACACCAAACCTGCCTCGAGTCGCTTTGTCGGTACAGGGCAATCCCGTACACAGGGCCCGCCAACAGAGCGGTTTGAAGCGCCGAAGCTGCGAGCTTCAGGTTCTCCTCAGAGGAAGTTCGCCAAAACAATCAGGCCACAGGCGGCAAGAAGCACGCCGATCTTTCCCAGGGACGCAGCTTCGCCGTAAGCCAATGTTCCGATCACGATCCCAGAGAGAGGACCCAAGGCTGACATCAAGGGCACCAGAATTGACAGACTGACGCCGGCGGTCAGGAGCCGGCTGAGCAAGATCGCGAAGATACAGAAACAGATCATCAAGCCGACCGTGGCAAGCGGCGCCGTCGCGCCTTTCGACATCGGCAAGAGGAACACTGCGCCTGCCTGAGCAGCGATAGCACCAAGAAACAGTCCTGAGATATAAAGTAGTTTCATTGACATTGTTGCTGCCCAGGCGAGATCTTCCATCTGCCATTTTTTTTCGAGCGTTGAATGTGAAGCCGTTATTTGATCAGGGCCTTGATGGCGAAGGCTTGGTGGACACTGATCTTCGCGATGAGAATGCGTTGGTCCGACTGGACGAACTCGAAATCGACGTCGCCGATGATGTAGGGCTGGTCCATGAGTTGGGTCGCGTCATGGTCCTCGGTCCTGGCGAAATAGGCGGTCACATAGCATCGGCCCTTAAGGCTGCCGTCGTCGGCCTGCTCCGCGGTGAAGTTGGTGACGACATGCCGGCTGAGGAGGTCGGCCGGACGCGCGAGGAAGGAGGCACGCAGATCGTCGTGCCCGCAGCGCCAGCCTTCCGTCCGTTGCCAGGCGCAATCGGGCATCAGATAGGGCAGGATGTCCTCGTAGCGGCGCTGGTCGAGCAGGGTCCATATCGCATTCGCGGCGAGCGCCGCGCCGGCATATGTTTCGGGCGCAACCACCTAACCCTCTTCCTCTTTCTGTTCGTCGGCGACGGTGTTTCGCAACGTCCCGATCCCGGAGAGCGCGACCTCGATCGTGTCGCCGGGCTTCATCCACAGAGGCGGCGTGCGCGCCCAGCCGACGCCCGCCGGCGTTCCCATGCTGATGACGTCGCCGCTGCGCAGCGGTGTCCAGCGGGAGATGTAGGCGATGGCTGTCGGGATACCGAAGATCATGTCCCGTGACGTCGCCGACTGGACGATCTCGCCGTTGAGGCGTGTCACGAGCTCGATCGCCGAGGCGTCGGCGACCTCGTCCGCCGTGACGATCCAGGGCCCCATCGCGCTCGACCGGTGGAAATTCTTGCCGGCAGTGGGAGAGTGCGACTGATATTCGCGGATGCTGCCATCCATCAGGCAGCTGTAGCCGAGCACATGGTCCATCGCGCTTTCGCGCGGGATGTGGCGGCCGGGCCTGCCGATGACGATGGCGATCTCGCCTTCGAAATCGAACGTGTCCGAGACGCGGGGCCGGATGATCGCCTGCTCGTGGCCGACCAGGGTGTCGGGATATTTCGCGAACAAGGGCGGGCAGTCCCCCGTCTCCTGCTTCACCTCCTCCGCATGATCGCGGTAGTTCACGCCCAGGCAGATGACCCTGGCGGTCGACGCAACCGGTGCGAGCAGGGTCACCTCCTCGAGCGCAATCTCCTCCCTCGCCCCTGCCAGAGCGCCCTCCAGCGCGGCACTATCCCAGGTCGGAAGATCGAACCGCGCCTCCTCGGACGACAGGTCGGACCAGCCCCCGGCGACGACGATCCGTCCTCCCTCCACGAGCCCCTGGCCGACACGTTCCCCGTGCTTGAACCTCACCAGTCTCATAACTCTCCCCTCAAAGATGACCGATTTCCGAAAATGAAGCCCAACGTCAGATAGACATCTGCAATTAAGCGATTGCGGTTGCGAGGTGGGATCGGACCCATGTATCGGTTGCGGCGGAGAAATAGTCGGGGCGGTCGAACATGAGCTGGTGGGGGGCGCCTTCGACGAGATCGAGGGTGGTGGGTCCGCCGAGCCGTTGGAACACCCGCTTGACCTCCTCGGCCGGGAACAGCGGGTCGGCGCCGCCGACGATCGCCAGGTAGGGCTTGCTGTTCTGTTCCGGCGGCACCGGCGGATCGTAGGTCAGGTAGGAGCGCCAGCTCAGAAGGTCATAGTGCCAGCAGACCATCGGATCGGCGTAGACCTTCTTCACCCGCTCGGGGTCGCCATAATTCTTCTCCAGGTCGAGGAACCTGAAGATGTTGAACTGGATCGCGCTGCCGAACACTTTGAGCAGCTGCGCCACGCCCTCGCTGGCGAGCGCCGCGCGCGCGTCGGCCATCCAGCCGGCGGCGGGGATGGCCACGCCCATGCCGACGCCGCCGACCAGATACGGGCTCTGCTCGAGCGCGAGGAAGGCGGTGCCGCTGCCGAGGCTCGAGCCATAGGTGAACACCGGCAAGCCGGTAGTGCGCGCGATATGCTCGGCCAAGGTGAGTACGTCGTCGATATAGGCCTGTTCGGTGAACTGGCCGCGCGGTAGCGCCGAGCGGCCATGTCCGGGCGGGTCCATCGCCCAGATCTCGAGGCCCTTTTCCACGTGCAGGTCACAGAAGCCGGGATAATATCCGCCATAGCCGCCGATGCCGGGCAGCAGGATCAGCGCATAGTCGGGCGCGGCGGTGCTGCTGGTGTAGCGGTAGACCGGGATATGGCCAACCTCGAACACCTCGGCCCTCGCGCTCATTCATGCTCTCCCCAGCGGACGACCTTCTGCTTGGAGCCGTGCTCGGCGAGCCATTTGGCGAGGACCTCGTGGGCGTCGTCCTGCTCCATCACGTCAGCGCAGAAGGGCGCGGGCCGGGCGATCTCGAAGTGGCCGCCGTCGGGCTCGGTAATGTAGGCCGAGAGGCAGTTGGGATGCTCGACGAGGAAGTAGGGAATGTTCTCGGCCTTCACCCGCTCGACGGTCGCCCAGAAGGTCTCGTCGTCCCGGACGGTGACGGCGCAATGGTCCATGTAGCTGGGCTTGCGCTCGAAATAGGGATATTTATCGTTGTGGTACTGGAAGAACGCCAGGTAGCTGCCGTCGGCGAGCTCGAAAAAGGTGTGAATATAGTTTGACGGCGAGTTGTCGGTGGGATCGACTTCCACGACATCACAACCGATGAGCGGGACGCCGATCACGTCCTCGTAGAAATGCCGGGTGCGTTCCATGTCGGCGACGCGGAAGGCGTAGTGGAAATACTGCACGACGTCGGTCTTTGCCTGGCGCAGCCGCCGCAGCGCCGCCTTCTCGCGCGACGGTGTGATCGTGGGTGCTGTCATGTTTGCCAAAGCGTCTCTCCCAACTTCGAGGCTGAAACCGCCCCCGTCTCCGCGGGGAAAGTCGGCCATATGGTATGCGAAGTAATAATTTGCCTATCTGCCACACTGGCTGTCGACACTATATTTCGATGCCATTAGAAAAACAAGAGGAAACGCTCGGAGAGGGTATGGCGATACATATCGGAGTGGATATAGGGGCGCTATGATGTCCGCCCTGGCCCGCGTCGATCGCATGGCGTCCTACCCCGCCTTGTTGCGCTTCGCAGCTTCGATCTGCGGGACGACCATGGGATAATTGTCGCGCAGGAACTCGGCCGTCGTCATCGGCTTGCGACCGATCAGACGCTCAAGGTCGCCAGTGAGTTCACCCCACTCGCCGAGGTTGGTGCCATGGACCCATGCGAGGGCGAACGCAGCGACCGGTTCGGGCAGGCCCTCCCCGACGTAGTTGGCAATGTATTTCTCATCAGTTACCGGGATGAGGGGTACCGAGGTGCCGCGGACGTCGGAAAGGATTTGGGCGATGTCCGCGTATGAGACTGCCGGATCGCCGGTAAGCGAGTAGATCTTGTTGTCGTGGCCCACCTCCGTAAGCACCACCGCCTGTGCCTCGGCAATATCGTTACGCGACGCCGGTGCAGCCTTGCCGTCACCGGCCGGAACGCGAAGACCCTTCTCGTAGACCTTGTCGCCAAATTGAAATTGGAAGGTTTCGAGGAACGCCGGCTGTCGAACAATCGTGTAGGTGAGGCCCGAGGCCTTCAAGGTTTGTTCGCAAAAGATATCGGAATGCGTGCACTCGGGCAGGATGAAGTCCGATCCCTCGCGGCGGATGAAGGCCGTGTAGACGACATGTTTGACGCCGGCCTGCCGCGCCGCGGTGACCACGTTGTAATGCTGAGTGTTGCGGTCGGTAAAGCCCAGGGTGGCGATAAGCATCACCTTCTCGACGCCCTCGAAGGCATTCAACAGCGAGCCATAGTCAAAATAGTCGCCCTTGCGAATCTCGATGCCTTGAGCGGCAAGATCGGCCGCCTGTTCTGGGTCGCGGGCTAAGCCGACGAGATCGCCGGCTGGCCGTCGCTTCAGGAGGTGCTGCAACGTTTTGCGACCTAGATGACCGCTGGCGCCGGTGACAAGTATCTTACCCATGGTAGTCCTCTTCGCTTGATGGTTGAGGGTTTTCGGGCTGGCGGGCTCAGATCTGTAACTTTTCGACCAGCGTGCGATTAATGTACTATATTATTATTTATTATATTAGAATAAAGCGCGACAGCGACGCTGCATTTCATATGAGTCGCTCCAGTCGACGAAGATCGTACCTAGGCCAGGCAGCGGAGGCCGGGCGCGCGCCGGCACAGGCTAAAAGGTCAGAAGTTGGAGATTTTATGATGAGTTGGGGTCCGGACAAGAAGCAGGGAGCAGTTCTCTTTTCCTTCGACAATATGGGTGAGGCTGCTGATCTGGAAATGGGAGTTTGGCCACCGGACGAGCCTGTGGGGCGCCACAAATCGGTCCATGAGACATTACCTTTCCTTTTGGATACGCTGGCAGAATATGGCTTGCGAGCTACGTTCTTTCTCGAAGCCTGGAATGTTGATCACTATCCCGATGCGGTGCGTTCGGTTGCCGATGCCGGCCATGAGGTCGGCAGCCACGGTTACAGGCACGAAAGTTGGTTCATTCTCCCGGAAGACCGGCAGATCGCCATTCTGCGGCACGCGCATGAGCGATTTGCAAGCATAGGCGTGCAGCTGCGGGGATTTCGGCCTCCCGGCGGAATCAGCTCCGCTGCGACGGAAGCGCTGATGGCCGAATTAGATTATGTCTATATATCGCAGCCACGTGGCGGTTTTGGCGTTCGGAACGGCTTGGCCGTCCTGCCCACCCGTCCGGAATGTGCGGACGTGAGTTATTACACAAAGGCGTTCCGTCAATTCCGCGATCCCGCCGCCAAGGGCGCGACCAACAGCGCCGCCTTTGTCGATGCCTTCGGAAGGATGTTGGATAATATAGTTGAGCGTGGCGACATCCAGTCGCCGACTTGTCATGTTACGACGCCGCTTGACAGCCTCGAGCGCCGTGATGCGTTTCGCCGGATCGTCGAGATGACGATGGCGGACGATCGTCTCTGGCATCCGACCTGCGTCGAAGCCGCCGAGTGGATGCTAAAGCAAGATATGCCCGAAATCCCGAACAGCGGCTTTGATCATTGGGACCCGCGGACATTCTTTAAGGGCGAGCTGCTGGCGGAGTGACGTTGCTACCCGTTAGGCTGGCGGCGTCGGGCTGGCATACCGCAGCTATCTGGTATAGGGTGCCGCTGACTCAGCGCCAGTGTTGCTCATTGGAACACTTCTCACTTCTCTCACTTCTCACTTCTCCCGATTACGCCAGCGCACTCGGGCGCGCAGCCACTGCATCGCGCCAACGTTTGAGGTGGATGGCACCATCCGGCACGTACTCTTTAATTGCACGAGCGAACTCGACGGAGACAAACGCTGTGATATCGGCAACGGTGAAGCGTCCGCCCGCCAAGTATTCACTGTCCGCCAAGCGACAATCGAGATCGGTGAAGAACGTACGGACACGGCGGCGACCGCGCTCGGCGAGCTCCGGGATCTGCTCGTAGTCTACAGCGCCGGTTAGCGCCCGGTTTCGAAATCCCTTGGAGCTATTGCGGAAGCATTCCGCAACGGCCAGCAAACCGTTGAGATCCATATCACGCTGCCACATGGCGATGACGGCACGTTCCTGCGGACTCGTGCCGGTCAGGTTCGACTCGGGAAAAACCTCATCGAGGTACAAGCTGATCGAATTCGAGTCAAGCAGTCTAGTTCCGTC
>Ga0137409_10002493_pt1 | contig 19701 bp, 16 predicted proteins | sample CZODoug1_16funga_FD_122059 | JGI IMG/M metagenome (GOLD analysis project Ga0137409, IMG submission 122059) | Vadose zone soil fungal communities from Angelo Coast Range Reserve, California, USA - CZODoug1_16fungal (Hybrid Assembly) | ecosystem: Environmental > Terrestrial > Soil > Vadose zone... | reverse complement strand
TTCGACACCTCGTAGACCTTCAGCGCCTTCATGTTGACGATCGGCAGATCGCCGCCGTCGATCACGCCCTGCTTGGCAGCGGTGATGACCTCGCCCCACGCCATCGGCACGGCGCTGCCGCCCAGTCCGGTGATGGTGTCGCCGAACACCTTGGCCTGCTGCACGCGGATTTTCGCGCCGCGCAGGTCCTTTGGCTCGACGATCGGCTTCTTCGCGGTCCAGAAATGGCGGAAGCCGTAGTCGTAGTAGCACAGCACCTTCAGCTTGTACTTGTCCTCGATTTCCTTGTTGAGCTTGTCGCCGATCCGCCCGTTGAGCATGGCGTAGGCCGAGGCATAATCCTTCACCAGATAGGGCACCAGCAGCGCGCCCATTTCCGGAAATACGGTCGCGGCGGCGCCCGCCGGGCTGCCCATCGCGATGCTGCCGGACTTGACCGCGTTCATGATCTCGAGCTCTTGCGGGATCAGGGTCTTGCCGAAGAACTGCATGTCCAGCGCGCCCTTTGATTGCGCGGTGGCTTCCTTCGCCATCCAGTCGAACGCGACTGCGGCGGACTCCGGGATCGCGTTGATGTGCGCGAATACGAGCTTTTTTGGCTGGGCCTGCGCGAATGCCGGTGCGCGGCCGGTGGCGAGAATGCCGGCCATGCCGGCGCTTGCACGCAGAAGCGTGCGGCGATTAAGCAAGACGCGGCTGGTGGGGGCTGACATGGGGATCCTCCAAGCTGGCTTTTTTGTTGCGGTCTTGGCGACCGGTTTTGTGCGGCCTGGCGGCCGGGGCAGCGGTCAACCCGCCGGTCCGACGGCAAGCTTACAGCATCGCGGACACGTTGCCAGCGGGATGTTTAGGCATTTCGCTGCGGAGCAGCGAAGGCGGACCCCGGCGTGATGAGCCGCTTAGCGCTCCGCTTTCCACCCTCGCTCACGCCTCAGTGCGGCTAGCCTTCACCAGCGCGATCAGCTCGTCGCCGTAATGTTCGAGCTTCTTGTCGCCGATGCCGGGGATGCCGCGGAGTTGTGCGAGCGTGGTCGGCTGCGCCGCCGCGATGCCGTCGATCGTGGCATCGTGCAGCACGACATAGGCCGGCACGCCGCGCGTGCGCGCCACTTCCGAACGCCACGCTCGCAGAGCGCTGACGAGGCTGGGACTGCCGGCGCTGCTCTGGCCGGCGACGGGGGGCGCAATATCGCCGCGTCTTGACTTGGTTCTGGCGGCGCGGACGCGGGCGCCGGCGACCTCCTCGCGTAGCATCACCTCGGTTTCGCCCTTCAACACGCCGCGCGCGGTGTCTGTCAGCTTCAACGCCCCGAAGGCTTCGCTGTCGGGCTTGAGATGGCCCAGTGCCACCAGCTGACGCAGGGCGGCGCGCCACTGCTTTTCATTGAGTTCTGCGCCGATGCCGAACACGGAAAGCCTGTCATGCCCGAATTGCTTGACGCGCTCGGTCATGCGGCCGACCAGCACGTCGATCAGATGCATGGCGCCGAAACGCTGACCGGTGCGATAGGCGCAGGACAAGAGCTTTTGCGCGATGACCTTGCCATCGCGAACAAGCGGCGGTGACAGGCAGTTATCGCAATTGCCGCATTTCGTGGCGTTCAGGGTTTCGCTGAAATATCCGAGCAGGCGGATGCGCCGGCAATGGGTGGTTTCGGCGAGACCCACCAGCGCGTCGAGCTTGCCGATCGAGACGCGCTTGAACGCTTCCGCGCCGGAGGACTCCTCGATCATGCGCCGCTGCTGCACGATGTCGGACAGGCCGTAGGCCATCCAGGCGCTGGACGGTTTGCCGTCGCGGCCCGCGCGTCCGGTCTCCTGGTAATAGGCCTCGATGCTTTTCGGCAGATCGAGATGCGCGACGAAGCGCACGTCGGGCTTGTCGATACCCATGCCGAACGCGATCGTGGCGACGATCACGACGCCATCCTCGTTGATGAAGCGATCCTGGTTGCGGGCGCGCACTTTGGCGTCGAGGCCGGCGTGATAGGGCAGCGCCGTTATGCCGGCCTTGGTCAGCGCGTCCGCCGTGTCTTCGACCTTGGCGCGCGACAGGCAATAGACGATGCCGGCGTCGCCGGCATGGCGCTCGGCGATGAAGGCCTTGAGCTGGCTCGGCGCGTTTTGCTTGTCGACGATTTCATATTTGATATTGGGGCGGTCGAAACTCGCGACAAAGTTCGGCGCGCCGGCAAGTCCGAGCCGATCGATGATCTCCTTCCGGGTCAGCTCATCGGCCGTGGCGGTCAGCGCGATGCGCGGCACGCTCGGAAAGCGCTCCGATATCACCGACAGGCCGATATATTCCGGGCGGAAGTCGTGTCCCCATTGCGACACGCAATGCGCCTCGTCGATCGCGAACAAGGCGATCGGAGCGCGCTCGAGCAAAGCGAGGCAGCGCGGCGTCAATAACCGTTCGGGCGCGATGTAGAGCAGATCGAGATCGCCAGCCAGCAGCCGCGCCTCGACAGCGGAGGCCTCGTCCCACGACAGCGTGGAATTGAGGACCGCCGCCTTGACACCGGCCTCGAGCAGGCCTGCGACCTGGTCACGCATCAGCGCGATCAGCGGCGAAACCACGATGCCGCAGCCTTTTCGTAATAGCGATGGCAATTGATAGCACAGCGACTTGCCGCCGCCCGTGGGCATCAGCACCAGGCAATTGCCGCCATCGGTGATATGCCTGACGATCTCTTGCTGCGCGCCTCGAAAGCCAGGCAGGCCGAACACGGAATTCAGAACGGAGAGAGCGTCGGGGGCGATGGCGGATTTGACGGCACGGGCCGGTGCGTTGGCGGGAACAGACATGCGAATCCGGTCGTCCGATAATAGCTTGGAGGCCTTCGCGGCCGACGCTCCGGATTAATGCATGTTTTTGCGGGGCCGGCCAACGATCATGACAGGTCTATGCCTGATTCGGGCGGTCAGCCATCTTCATTGCCAGATCGGCTTCGAGCAAATGGTCGCCGGAAGCGGCCGAAAACTCGGCTTTCCCTGTGCGGGACCGCCTTCGGTCACCTGAAATAATCTGAAACGACGTGCAAATCGGATTGGGAGGCAAAGGTGCCGCTCAGGCTCGCATCGATCACCCGGCGACACGCTTCGACGGTCGCATCGTCCCCGAGATCGTTGGCCGCTTCCAGCACGATCCAGGCCGCATCCAAGGGTCTATCGGACTTCGACTCATTGGAACCCTTACCGAGGCGTTTGCGTGCGCGTGCGATGGAGCCGAATGGAATTGCGTTCATTGCCGAATTCCGAGCCATTTCACGCCTCATTGCACATCAAGCTTGGTCAGGCGCTTCGGGCTTGCATCGGCGCCCGCGGCTTCTTTGCGCGTCTGATAGAATTTCAGAACGCTCCGGGATGTCTCGACATTGAGGCGGCTGAATTCGTTTTCCATATCGTTCAGATCTTTGGCGGTGATGCGGTGATCTTTGGCGCCAAGAAAGAGCAATGACATGGTGGTCGGCCACGAAAAGCCGAGGGCCTTGGTCAGGACCATGACCATTTCCCGGTTCTTGTCCATCAAGGCGCGTTCAATCACGTCGCCCGGCAACGAGCACAACAGCGATAGTCCGATCGTGACCTCGTCGATCTTGTGGGACCGGGCGTAGTCATAGATGCTGCTCTCGGTCAGGTTGCCGTGCTGATGCTGAGTCGACACCACCCGCTTCGCGACAAAATAGCTTCTCGATACCGGACCGAGTTTGGACTGCAACGCTCCGGTGACGTCGGTCACCGTGGCCTGAAGCTGGTCGACCATCTCCGGCCGCTCGCTTTCGAGCCGCTTTTTCACGTCGTTCGACGCCTTTGCGATCAGTTGCTGAAACAGATTCCTGGGGATGTCCTTACGGAGGCCGAGTTGCTCGGCGAGAATGGAATCGCCCTCGGCGCGCTGGATCATGTGCAGGAAGCCGAAGCCCGAGAAACGCGCACCATTATTGCGTGCAACAGAGTTCACAACCTCCCGATTGCCGCGCGTCACAAGCACGTCCGTGACCGTATCATCGAGAGCTTCTCGTTGCGAGATCGCAAGCAGATGCGGCTGGCTTTTGGTCTGGGCGTTGGTGACCAGAGCGTTGTCGTCCAGTCGTGTCGACTGCCGGAGTATGGGACCGGCGACATCGATCGAATCGTCGAAGGCGAGCTTATGGACGATGTTGACCGGGGCGACGTCGTTGCGCGCCAGCCGTTCTGCAAGCTGCGCACGGGCCGCGACTTCAATCTCGTCCGCGAGCCGTCCGATGACCTCGCCAAAGGTCCATATCTCGTCGTCGCTATATCTGCCGGCGATCAATAGATCGGTCGCATGCCACAACGCCCGCACGCAGCTCTCGGATGTTCCGCGCGAAACCGCGTCGTCCAAATCCCGCAGAAACGTTTTCGGCTGGTTCATCTTGTAAACCTCACATCGCAGCAAACCGTGTGGACCATGTCCGCACGGTTCAATCATACCCGGCAAAAGGGAATTTTTCGGTAAAGGAAAGGACGGCCATCATCGCTAAGAATTCGCTAAAGCGCGGCATCAATATGTACATTTATGGGGGGCTGGTTGGGACCAAGCCGCGTTTCCCCTGAAACCGGCACGTGTAGTTACTGCGCGCATTCTGCACCCGGAAAAGGGTCGCGTTTCGCCCGGTTCCATCGCTGCCGTCCCTCCCGCACCATCGAAGCGGAAGTTCAACAGCCGGTGATCCTGTCCTGCGCCCAAGAGATAATCGGAAGACATGTGATACACATGGGGCGGCTATGAAAATGAAGAAGACGGGCCGAGCCGGATGACCAGGTCGCTACGCATGATCGCAAGCGTCATCGCCGGCATCCTGATTGCCGGGGCGATCGCAGCATTTGCCTTGGCCTGGCGGCCGGCGATTGCGACCATCGAGCCGCCCGCGCCACAATCGTTCGACGCGGCTCTGGTCAAGCGGGGCCGCGATCTTGCGGCGATCGGCAATTGCAACGATTGCCATACCGTGCGCGGCGGCAAGGCTTTTGCCGGCGGTCTTCCGGTTCAGACGCCGTTCGGCACGATCTATTCATCGAACATTACGCCGGATGCGGAGACCGGAATCGGCCGGTGGTCGGAAGCTGCGTTCCGTCGCGCCATGCGGTCAGGCGTCGATCGCGACGGGCGGCACCTTTACCCGACATTTCCCTACGATCATTTCACCAACGTCACCGATGCGGATGACCAGGCGCTTTACGCCTACCTGATGACACGGCAACCGGTTCATGCACCGGCGCACGAGAACCAGCTTTCCTTTCCGCTCGACCAGCGTTTGGTGATCGCCGGCTGGAAATTGTTGTTTTTGCGTCACGGATCCTACCGGCCGGACAATACGCAAAGTGCGGAATGGAATCGCGGCGCCTATCTGGTCGAAGGGCTGGCGCATTGCGGCGCGTGCCACACCCCGCGCAATGCGCTCGGTGCGGAACGCGCGAGCGCGCAGTTTGCCGGCGGCGATGTCGAGAACTGGCACGCGTATGCGATCAATGCTCAATCCCCGGCGCCCGTTCCATGGGATGCCGACGCGTTGTTCGCCTATCTGCGCGACGGCTGGCATCCCGATCACGGCGTGGCGCGGGGGCCGATGGCGCAGGTGGTCAGCAATCTGTCGGAGGTGCCGCAAAGCGATATCCGCGCCATCGCGACCTATATGGCTGCCGTGTTCGGCGCACCAACGGCGGATCGCAAACGCCGGGGTGAGGCGGTGCTGGCACAAGCCAAATCGCCCGCCGCGCAGGCCTCGCCGGTCGACGCGGCCGGCGCATCGATCTACGCCGCGACTTGCGCGACGTGCCATGAGGCCGGCAGGCCGCTGCCCTATGGCGGGGTCAATCTCGCTCTCTCCACCGCCATCAGCAGTCCCGATCCGCGCAACGCCGCCAACATCGTGTTATCTGGCGTCCGCCCGGTGGAGGGAGAACCCAGCCCGATCATGCCGGGCTTTGCGAGCAGCATGAATGACGGCCAGATTTCAGCCCTGTTGAACTATCTGCGGGCGCGGTTCAGCAACCAACCAGCATGGACCGGCGTAGAAAAGACCGTCGAGGACGCAAGACGCACCCAGACCGTGTTTCTTCAGATATCGCCCGGGCCACATCACGCGCCCACCGATGCAACGCAGCGAGACAAGCCATGATCACATTGAAGGTCAATGGTCTCTATTATGAGATCGATGCCGACCCGGATACGCCGCTGCTTTATGTCTTGCGCGACGAGATCAAGCTCAACGCCGCCAAATTCGGCTGCGGGCTTGGCCAGTGCGGTTCGTGCACGGTGATCGTCGACGGCAAGGCGGTGTTGTCCTGCGTGACGCCGCTGCTTCTGCTGGAGGGCAAGCAGGTGACGACGCTTGAGGGTCTCGGGACGCCGGAAGCGCCCGCGCCGATCCAGCGCGCCTTCATCGAAGAGCAGGCGGTGCAATGCGGCTATTGCATCGCCGGAATGATGATGCGGGCGCAGGCGTTGCTGCAGAGGAATTCCAAGCCGACCGATGAGCAGATCCGCGCCGAGCTCGAGCCGCATCTTTGCCGCTGCGGCACCCATATGCGCATCCTGCGTGCAATACACCGCGCCAGCAGGCTGATGGACACGGCCGACGCCTCTCCAGCAGTTCATGGGAGGGCACAATGAACGCGCCCGTGATTCTTGACCGCCGCCGAGTGCTCGCGGGCGGCGGCGCACTGATCGTCAGCTTCTCGCTTACGGATGCGTTCGCGCAGGATCAGAGCGCGCCCGCCGCGGTTCCGGCCGCGAGCCGCCCTGGCAGCCTGAAGGGTGCGCCGTTTTTCGATTCCTGGATTCGGATCGATGCCGATGGCAGCATCACGGTATTCACCGGCAAGGCCGAACTCGGCCAGGGTTTCAAGACCGCCTTTCAGCAGATCGCCGCGGAAGAACTGGATGTTGCGTTCGAGTCGTTGCAGGTCATCACGGCCGATACGCACCGCACCGCCAATGAAGGCTACACGTCCGGCAGCCACTCCATGCAGGACAGCGGCACCGCGATCCAGAACGCGGCGGCGCAGGTGCGCGAGCTTCTGGTCGCGGAGGCGGCGCGCCGTCTTGATCTGCCGGCTGAAAATTTACGGACCGAAAACGGCGCGGTGATCTCGCCTGACGGTAGGCGCCTGAGCTATGGCGATCTGGTCGCGGCCGACATGCTGCATGTGCAGGCGCAGCCAAAATCGAAGCTGAAGGATCCCACGACGTTCAAGGTGATGGGCCAGCCGGTGCCGCGGGTCGATATCCCGGCCAAGGTCACCGGCGGTGTGGCCTATGTCCAGGACATGCGGTTGCCCGGCATGGTGCACGCCCGCGCCGTGCGGCCGCCAAGCTATGGCGCGCAATTGACCGAGTGCGACACGTCAGCGATCGAAAAGATGCCTGGGGTCGTCAAGGTCGTTCGTGACGGCAATTTCCTCGCCGTCGTGGCTGAGAAGGAATTCCAGGCCATCAAGGCCATGAACGCGCTGTCGGCTGCCGCGAAATGGAAGGAGACGCCGAGCCTGCCGAAGCAGGATGATCTGCTTCGCGTCTTGACCAGCCTGCCGTCGCAGGACTCGACGATCTTTCAACAGAGCGATCCGTCGGCCGTCGGCCAGAAAACCATCGAAGCCGTCTATACCCGGCCGTATCAGGCGCATGGATCGATCGGGCCGTCCTGCGCCGTGGCGCAGTTGGTCGATGACGCCATGACGGTCTGGACCCACACCCAGGGCGTCTATCCCGACCGCCAGGGCATCGCGGAAATGTTACATATGCCGCCGGCGAGCGTTCGCTTGATCCATGTCGAAGGCTCCGGCTGCTACGGTCACAACGGCGCCGATGATGCTGCGGCCGATGCGGCCCTGATCGCGCGCGCTTTGCCCGGCACGCCGGTCCGCGTGCAATGGATGCGCGAGCAGGAACACGCCTGGGAGCCATTCGGACCGGCGATGGTGACCAGGCTGAAAGCATCGCTCGACGGCAACGGCGCGATATCGGACTGGAATTTCGAAGTCTGGAGCAACACCCATTCGATGCGGCCAGGCGGCGCGGGATCGATGCTGGCAGCCCAGCATATGGCGCAGCCGTTTGCCGTGCCGGCGCCGAAGCCGCTGCCGCTACCTGAGGGCGGCGGCGACCGCAACGCGATCCCGATCTACAAATTTCCCAATGCGCATGTGGTGCACCACTTCATCCCGGCGATGCCGCTGCGGATTTCGGCGATGCGATCGCTCGGCGCCTACCATAATGTGTTTTCGATCGAAAGCTTCATGGACGAACTCGCGGCTGCGGCCGGCGCCGATCCCGTCGAATTCAGGCTGAAGCATCTTGACGATCCGCGCGGGCGCGAGGTGATCGAGAAGGCGGCGCAAGGGTTCGGATGGCAAAAGGGCCAGAAAGCGCCGCAGGATCGCGGGTTAGGTTTTGCCTTTGCACGTTACAAGAACCTCGCGGCTTATTGCGCCATCGCCACTGAGGTGGAAGTGAACCGCGAGACCGGACGGCCGCGTCTGGTGCGCGCAGTGGCGGCGGTCGACAGCGGTCAGGTGGTCAATCCCGACGGCCTGATCAATCAGATCGAAGGCGCGATCGTGCAGTCGATGAGCTGGACGCTGTATGAAAGCGTCACCTTCGATGACACCAGGATCACCAGCATCGACTGGCAGACCTATCCAATCCTGCGGTTCAACTCGGTCCCCGAGAGCATCGAGGTGCATGTCATCAATCGGCCCGGCCAGCCTTTCCTGGGCAGCGGTGAAACCGGGCAGGGGCCTGCGGCGGCGTCAATCGCGAACGCCATCGCCAGCGCCACCGGCAAGCGGCTGCGCGATTTACCGCTGACGCGAAAGCGGATCAAGGATGCGATCGATGCGTGACCAGATCGTCGGAAAACGGCGCGTCCGCGCTTACCGCAGCGACAACCCCGTCGCGGCTTCAAGTTCGGCGATGGCTTGCGATGCGTTGAGCACCTTGATGGTGGTCATGCCCATGTCGCGCGCCGGCTTCAGATTGACGCCGAGATCGTCGAGATAGACGCAAGCCTTGGGATCGACGCCGAGCGCTTCGATCATCATCGTGTAGATGCGCGGGTCAGGCTTCCTGAGGCCAATCTTGGCCGACTCGATGATATGATCGAACAACGCCATCACCTCCGCGATATAAAGCGACCGGCCGCTGACGCTTCCGATCGCGTTGGCGGGAAGGTTGTTGGTGATGCACCCGGTCTTGAAGCGGGTCTTCACACGTTTGAGGGCCTCGACCATCTCTGGCCGCAGATCTCCCGACAGCAGCGGCAGAACATCCTTGCCTCGAACCTCCGCGCCCAAAGCGAGCGATTCGACGGCGAACAGTTGGTCGAAGGTTTCGAGGTCCACTTCGGCGCGTTCGAATTTCGCCCAGGCATTCTCCCAATGATTATTGGCGTTGGTGCGCCGGATGATATCGGCGGGTAATCCGCGTTCGCTCTCGAAACGCGCAAAAGCCTCGAAGGGCGAGGTCGTGAGCACCCCGCCGAAATCCCAGATCACTGCCTCGAGCACCATTCGCCTGCCCATGTGAACGAAGTTTGTGGAAACGGCTAACACGGTCCACTCGTGGGGGCCAGCCTCGATCGCCCCTTGGCGATGCCTGTGCTTCCGGGCTATTTCAGTCGCATGAAAATCCTGCTCCGGATCATGGCGGGCCTGGCGTTGCTGGTCTCGGTGCCTGCCTATGCGATTGTCGGCGGCGGGGCGCCGTCCGCCGAGGGCGTCGGCCGCTCAATCGTCACCATTGTCGGCTCGCGGGGCAATTTCTGCACCGGAGCTTTGATCGCGCCCAGACTGGTATTGACGGCGGCGCATTGCGTGCAGCCGGGAGCGACCTACAAGATCGTCGAATACGGCGCCGACCGGCAGCCGCAATTGCAGGACGTGAAAAATGTAGCCACGCATCCCGCGTTCAACATGCAGGCGATGACGGCGCATCGGGCCACTGCAGATGTGGCGCTGCTGCAGCTCGAAGCGCAGCCCAAGGGGAAAGACGCATCCGTGCTCGGCGTGCCGCAGGTTCCGATCATCGCCGGCAGCCGCTTCACGATCGCCGGCATCGGCGTGACGATCCGGGGCCAAGGCAGCAGCGGCGGGACCATTCGCATGGCCGGCCTGGTCGCCACCGGGCGGCCCGGCACGCTGCAAATCCGTCTCGTCGATCCGGTCGGGCAGGGTGTCCATGACGGGCTCGGCGCGTGTACCGGGGATTCCGGTGGCCCGGTATTCGAGGATCGGCAGGGCGGCCCTGTCATCGTCGGCGTCATCAGTTGGTCGACCGGACCCAACAACGCCGCGGGCTGCGGTGGCCTGACCGGCGTCACGCCGCTCACGCTTTATCGGGACTGGATCGTCCAGACTGCCCGGCAATGGGGTTCGGTGCTCTAGATCTTATCCAACTGGTAGTTGAATAAGATCTAGAGTCATCTTTCGTTTGAGCATGATCTCCGCGCAAACGCTTCGCGTTTGTCGCGAGGGAAAACCGGTTTCCACTTTTCCGGATCATGCTCTAGCCTACTGACTGCGCGCTGTTTAGATCGTGACCCGCACAACCTCTCCACGAACAGTCTCTGCGAAAGCAGGGACCATCATCCCTGTCGTCAAAAATCAAGATGAGAAGCGTGAGCGCGAGCATCGTCAAGCGCTGTGACCGAAATACCGCACTCGCCGGAATTGAATTGAAGTGGCCTGCAGTTTCAACCTTCCGGTTGAAGCGAATTCTCGACGCCTCCGTTACGCAAATCAGCGCGAATTGGTATCGCGGTCATTTTTGCAACTTGAGGAGTTGGACGATCATGAAGTTTTCTCAGAAGGTACCGGCGGGGCTTGCAACTCTCGCAGTTGCGCTCTGCCTGGGAACCGCGCCCGTCAAGGCGCAGTTCGTGTGCGCCGGCAACAACGAAACCACCGCTAACGGCGACGGCGCGATCGCGCTGGTTTCGCCCGGTAACTTCGCCTGCGGGACCAACGCCAACGCCGTCGGCGGCGGCGGCGCCACCAATACCGCAATCGGGAATAACAGCGTCGCCCATGGTTTCGCCAGCGCCAACACCGCGAGCGGGTTCGCGGCCGATGCCAGCGGCCAACTTAGCTTCAACACCGCGACCGGGGCGGGCGCTGACGCCCACGGTGACAGCAGCGCCAACACCGCGACCGGGGAGCACGCTGACGCCCACGGTGACAACAGCCGCAACACCGCGAACGGGCAGAAGGCCAATGCCAGCGGTGCCGACAGCGGCAACACCGCGACCGGGTTCTTCGCCGACGCCCACGGTGACGCCAGCGCCAACACCGCGTCCGGGTTCGCGGCCAATGCCAGCGGCGCCGGCAGCCAAAATATTGCCATGGGCTTCAATGCCGATGCCCACGGCGACGGCACCAACAATGTCGCCATCGGCACCTTCGCCACCGCCACCGGCGCCAACTCGTCCGCGCTCGGCAACGGCGCGCAGGCGACCTTCGACAATTCCACGGCCATCGGCAACGGCGCCACGGCAACGCGCGCCAACCAGCAGATGTTCGGCACCGCCAGCAACACCTACACCATGGCGGGCATCGCCACGGCGGCGAGCCGCGCCGCGCAGGTCGGCCCGACTTCGATCGTCACCTCCGACAACGCCGGCAATCTCGCCACCAGGAGCCTCGCCGACCTCGGGCTTGCATCGCAATCCGACATCAGCGGCATCAACGGGCGACTCGATGCGCTCAATGGCCGCATCAACGACGTCAACCGCGAGGCGCGCGGCGGCATTGCGCTGGCGCTCGCCGCTTCGGGACTGCAGTTCGACACTCGGCCCGGCAAGGTTTCGCTGTCGGGCGGCTACGGCAACTTCAAGGGCCAATCCGGCTTTGCTGTCGGCCTCGGCTATGCCGTTTCGGAATCGATGCGCTTCAACGCCGCCTTCACGGCCGCCCAGCAGGGCGACATCGGCGCCCGCGTAGGGGCGTCGTGGACGTTGAACTGATGGGTGAGGGCGCTGGCCGATGCGGCGGGTTCGCATCTCATCGGCCAGCCGAGGCTTTCTCGAGCGTGGAGCATGTTCGGGAGAAGCGAACAGCGGTTTTCCTGAAACCGCGACAGACACAAGAAGCCGATGCATATTCAGTTTCCGGTGAAACTGAATATGCACCCGCCTTGAGTTCAAGATTTCGGCGCGCCACGGCGGCGGTGATGATGCTGTTCGTCGCGCTGGCGCTGGCTGGCGATACCCGCGCCGAGCCCGGGGTCTCCGATCCTGCTTCTTCGACCGCGCCCGCGAAAGCGAAGTCGAAACCGAAGGCGGTGCCGGCTGTGCCGGCCGCGCCCCAGCCAGCGCAGCAGCCCGCGTTGCCAGGCGTCGACGGGGTTCTCTATCTGATCCGCTCGACCTTGCTCACCCTCAACGACGCCAACCGTACCGGAAATTATACCGTGCTGCGCGATCTCGCAGCACCCGATTTCCAGGCGAGGAACACGGCAGCCGATCTCGCGGCCACCTTCACCGACCTGCGCCGGCGCAATTTCGATCTGTTCGCGGTCGCAGTCACCGCGCCGCAACTCACCGCGTCGCCCGCGCTCGATGCCAACAGGTTGCTGCGGCTCACCGGATTGTTTCCGACCCGGCCGTTGCAGATCAACTTCGATCTCGTCTTCGAGGTAGTCAATGGCCGATGGTGTCTCGACGGCATCTCTGTCGCGACCCCGGAAACGCCGCCGCAGGCCGAGGCGGCCCAACAGCCCGCGAATCCGCCGGCACCCGTGACCAAAAAGCCGGCGCCAAAGCCGCAGTGACGATTGCGCATCTCCGTCGCCGGCGTTACGCCGGTACGCCGGCGATTACCTGCACCTCGACAACGCCGATTTCCTCAAGGTCAAAACGATAAGCTGCGCCTTCCACCGGAAATACGGTTTTCATCACACTCCCGGTCATGACGACTTGACCCGCTTTCAGGCTCACGCCCCGCGAAGCCAGTTGCGTGGCAAGCCATGCGACTGAATTGAAGGGATGCCCGAGGATGTCGCGGCCGTACCCTTCACCGATCGCAACATCGTCTTTCGTTGCGCGTCCGAGGACGCTCTCCAGATCAGGCCATTTCGTCGCAAATTCTGACAGGACAATGCCGCCGTTCCACGAATTGTCCGCAACAAGCGAGCGAACATCGAGGTTGGCATAATCCGCGTTTCGATCGTCGACGAGTTCGATGGCCGCGCAAACGCCGGCGATATGAGGCTCGATCATTTCGGCGGTACAGGGCGCGCCTGTGACCGGGACGTCCGATTTGATGCGGACGGCGATTTCGAATTCGAGTCCCAGCCGACCGAAATCCGAGCGCTGCACGGTCGCACCCGATCGATGGACGCGCCTGGCAAGCACGACACCCGCGATCGGATGATCGATCCTGCAAAAGGCCTGCATCGGAGCCGACGTAAGCCCGACCTTGTAGCCCACGGCGTCGCCGTGTTCGTTGCGGAGAAGCGCTACGTATCTCTCCTGGATATCGTAGGCGTCTGGGATCGTCGTGGGCCCGTCTGGCGGACCAAGCGACCTGAACCGTACATTGGCCTTGTGTTCGGCGAGCAATGCTTCGGCTGCGCGCCGGGCCGCGATTTCCTCCATCGATCCTCTCCCTTTTCGTCAATTCTAACGCGCCACAGGCTGCCGTCAAACGACGGTGGTGCTGTCTTGCGGCGTGGGGTCTTGGTCCGCTGCCCGTCCATCATTCCTGTGCTGCTTAGCATCGCCGCGGACGAACTCAGGTGAACGGCGTTGCTCGATCCTGCTGGTGTCGATGGGGTGCGCGGCGTCGTTCGCGATCTCGGCTTGAAAGTGCTGACGTTGCAGACCATCGCAGGCCACGATGCGCCGGCAATCCAGAAACGGATTCCCGCCTCCCTGATCTTCGTGCCAAGCCAGGGCGGGCACGCAAAACAGCTTTGGCTGATTTACTAAACAAACTGAATTTCATGTTTCGCGCGCGCGCCAACAGGCGCCGATGTATTAAAGGTTGCACTGCAGCAATAACTTGGTTCGACAAAAATTCGATGGCGTCCATTGACTCCAGTAATGTTTAGTGAAAATCTCCAACTTAACAATAATACTAAACTCGTCTCGCAACGTTGATGGCGGGATTCAAAGTCCGCTTATGACCCGTCCAACGGTGAGCATTGGCAAGGGCAAGCAGGCAATAGCCTGCGACAACAGGGAGGTTGTGATGATCCAAATGGTGCGTGCATTGGGGGTGACCGCGGTTGTCGTCGCCTCATGTCTTGGCAGTCAGGCCGTTGCCCAGACAAAACAATTGACGTTGTGCTGGGCGGCGTGGGACCCGGCCAACGCCTTGGTGGAACTCTCGAAAGACTTCACCACCAAGTCCGGCGTTCAGATGAAATACGAGTTCGTCCCATGGACGAGCTACGCCGACCGTTTCCTCAACGAACTCAATTCAAAGGGGAAACTCTGCGACCTCATTATCGGTGACAGCCAATGGATTGGCGGAGCCGCCGAGAATGGTCACTACGTCAAGCTCAACGATTTCTTCGCCAAAGAAAAAATCTCGATGGACGATTTCATGCCGGCGACGGTGGTCGGCTATTCGCAATGGCCCAAGAACACTCCGAACTATTGGGCCCTGCCGGCGATGGGCGATGCGATCGGCTGGACCTATCGCAAGGACTGGTTCGCCCGGCCGGAAATTCAGGCCGACTTCAAGAAGAAGTATGAGCGCGACCTCAGCCCTCCGCAAACCTGGGATGAACTCAAACAGATCGCCGAGTTCTTTCAGGGCAGGGAGATCGACGGCAAGAAGGTCTACGGAGCCTACATTTACACCGAGCGCGGCTCCGAAGGCATCACGATGGGCGTGACCAACGCGCTCTACGATTGGGGCTTCCAGTACGACGATCCGAAGAAACCCTATCAGATGGAGGGCTTCGTCAACTCGCCCGACGCGGTCAAGGGATTGGAATTCTATAAGTCACTTTACAAGTGCTGCACCGCGCCTGGCATGAGCAACGCCTATATGTCCGAGGGGCTCGACGCCTTCAAGTCCGGTCAGGTCGCGATGCAGATGAACTTCTTCGCGTTCTTTCCCGGCCTCTACAAGGACCCCAACGTCGGCGGTGACAAGATCGGCTTCTTCGTCAATCCAAAGCAGAAGTTTCACTTCACCCAGCTAGGCGGGCAGGGGATCTCGGTCGTCTCCTACTCCGAGCATAAGGACGACGCGCTCGCTTACATCAAATGGTTCGCGCAGCCCGAGGTTCAGAAGAAGTGGTGGGCGCTGGGCGGCTATTCCTGCCACAAGGCCGTGCTCAATGACCCCGGCTTCCCCAAGAGCGCGCCGTTTGCCGCCGACTTCCTGAAGTCGATGGATATCGTCAAGGACTTCTGGGCGGAGCCCGCCTATGCGTCGCTGCTGCTCGATATGCAGAAGCGCGTCCATGACTACGTGGTGGCCGACAAGGGGACCGCAAAGGAGGCACTCGACCTCCTGGTCAAGGATTGGCAGAAGGTGTTCAAGGACGAAGGTAAAATCTAGCTTGATGCGTGCAGGTCTCCCGGCCTCCGGTCGGGAGACCGCCCCTTTATCGTGTTCCGATCCGTGAACGACAGGTCTCAGATGAGCACTCTTGCCGAGCGGGCCGTTGCCCGGACCCCGCGCCGACTTGCGTTGCGGTTCGGCGCCATGTCCGACAGAGCCATCGCCTGGTTGTTCATAACGCCGTCGGTATTGCTGCTGCTGGCGATCAACATCTTCCCGCTGCTGTGGACGATCCAGCTCTCGTTTACGAACTATCGGGCCAATCGCCCGAATGCGGCGCTCAGATATGTCGGCCTCGATAACTACCGCGACATACTGACCGACCCCGAGGTGTGGCACGCCATGCAGACGACCGCGCATTTCGTGCTGTGGTCGATCGCGCTGGAATTGGTGCTTGGCTTTGGACTGGCGCTCCTGATCAACCGTCGCTTCCGCGGCCACAGTTTCTGGACCACCATCATCCTGTTGCCGATGATGCTCTCACCGGCGGTCGTCGGCAACTTCTGGACCTTTTTGCTTCAGCCGCAGATCGGGTTGTTCAACAGCGGGATCGCGCTGGTAACGGGGGTAGATCCGAGTTCGTTCCAGATGATCGGCAACGTACGGCTGGCACCCTGGGCCATCATCATGGTCGATACCTGGATGTGGACGCCCTATGTCATGCTGATCTGCCTTGCCGGTCTACGATCGATACCGGATTACATCTATGAAGCGGCCGAGGTCGATCGCGCATCCCCCTTGCGGCAATTCTGGTCGATCACGCTGCCGATGGTGATGCCATTCCTGATGCTCGCCATTCTTTTTCGGGCGATCGAGAATTTCAAGATGTTCGACATGGTGAACCTGCTGACCTCGGGCGGGCCGGGCTCGACTACGGAGGTCGCCTCGATCACCCTGAAGCGCGAGGCATTCGAGAAATGGCGCACCGGCTATTCATCGGCCTTGGCCATCATTCTCTTCGTCACCGTGTTTGGCGCCGCCAATATCTATGTAAAGGCCCTCAACCGGGTGAAACAGCGATGAACATGCCCGTCACCGCGCATTCAGTGGCCGAGCCGTCGTCACGATCAAAGCTGATCGCCTCGGTCTTGGTCGTCACTTATGCGGTGATAACCATTCTTCCGTTGTTGTGGATATTCCTCACGGGATTCAAGACGCCACCGGATTCGATCGCCTATCCGCCCAGGATCCTGTTCGAGCCTTCGGTCGAAGGTTACGTCAACCTGTTTACAACGCGCTCGCGGCAAACGCCGGAATTCCTGGCCAGCCTGCCGCCGCCGCAGACCTGGTATGAGCGCCTGGTGCGCTCCCGCAACATGGTGATCGGCGGACCGTCGAAGGTGGTGCCGCGCTTTCTGAACTCGATGATCATCGGCTTTGGCTCGACCTTCCTTGCCGTGTGCTTCGGCACCATCGCCGCTTACGCGTTCTCGCGCTTCCGCGTACCGCTTGCGGACGATTTGCTGTTCTTCATCCTGTCGACGCGGATGATGCCGCCGATAGCTGTCGCGATCCCGATCTATCTGATGTTCCGGTATCTCGGACTAAGCGATACCAAGCTCGGGATGATCCTGTTGTACACCGCCGTGAATGTCTCCCTGGCGGTATGGCTCTTGAAGGGTTTCATGGATGAAATCCCTCGCGAGTACGAAGAGGCCGCGATGGTCGACGGCTACACGCGCCTTCAGGCATTCTTCAAGGTGGTTCTGCCGCAGGCGACGACCGGGATCGCAGCAACCGCGATCTTCTGCCTGATCTTCGCCTGGAACGAATACGCCTTCGCCGTTCTGCTTACCAGCGGTGACGCGCAAACGATGCCCCCCTTCATCCCGTTTATCATCGGTGAAGGTGGCCAGGACTGGCCTGCGGTCGCCGCCGCGACGACAATATTCTTCATCCCGATCCTGTGCTTCACCATCCTGCTGCGTCGCCATTTGTTGCGTGGCATCACCTTTGGAGCCGTGCGCAAATGACCGAAAGGATCGCACGACACGCATCAAGATGGCCGCTCTGGCTCCGTCGTGGCCGTTGCGAAGCCACCGCGATGGCGCTGATCGGTCTTGGCGTTCTGATGCTGATGCAGCCGCTCTCGTTGAACCTGTATAGCTATTCCTTCGTGACGATCCTGGCCGGGACGCTGGGGTTTGTGATCGTCAGTCATTTTCCGGATTAGCCGCCATGGCAGAGATCAAGCTCGAAACCGTAGCCAAGACGTTCGGAACGTTTACTGCCGTCAAGGGCGTGGACTTCACGGTCGATCACGGCTCGTTCTTCGTCATTCTCGGCCCGTCGGGATGCGGCAAGACAACGACCTTGCGCATGATGGCGGGCCTTGAACTGCCGACCTCCGGCCGCATCCTGCTCGATAGCGAAGACGTCACCGCGCTGCCCGCGTCGGCACGGGACATCGCCTTTGTGTTCCAGCTATTTGCGCTCTATCCGCACATGAACGTGCGCCAGAATATTGCCTTTCCGCTGCGGTGCCAGAATTACCCGCGCGCCGAGATCAGGCGAAGCGTCGAGGAAACGGCAAGGCTGCTGAGGATAGATCATCTCCTGGACCGTCGGGTCGGCGGGCTCTCCGGCGGCGACCGGCAGCGCGTCGCCTTGGGGCGCGCCATCGTGCGTCGACCCAAGGCGTTTCTCATGGATGAACCCTTGGGCGCGCTCGATTCCGAGTTCCGCCGGTTGATGTGCGGCGAGTTGCGCGAGCTGCATGACCGCATCGACGCGACCACCGTTTACATCACTCACGACCAACTCGAGGCGATGGCGATGGCGGACCGTATCGCCATCATGAATCAGGGTCGTGTCGAACAGATCGGTACGCCCCAGGAGATCTACGATCGTCCTGCTTCGATGTTCGTGGCCGATTTCATCGGCGCCCCGCCGATGAGCTTTCTGGCCGTCCAGGCATCGCCGCAGCGCGGCGATCGCAGTATCAAGGTCGATGGCGTGCCGGTTGAAATGCCCGAGGTGTTCGAAGATCGTACCGAGGGCAGGTTCGCGCTCGGCGTACGCCCCGAGAATGTGTCGTTCGCCGATGCCTCGAGCTTGCGAGGCCGCGTGATTGGCGCCGAATATCTCGGTACGACGCAAATCGTCACGGTGACGACTGCCAACGGTCAAATAAAGGCCCGGCTGCCGTCAGGCAACACCGTCCGGGTCGGCGAAACCGTGGGGCTCGCGTTGCGGCCGGACAAACTATCCCTGTTCGACGCCATCAGCGGCCTGGCGCTGCCCTCGGCGCTTTATGCGGGAGATCGCGATGGCTGAGGTTGCGCTGCTCGATGTCAGCAAGAGCTTCGGTGCCGTGGACGCGGTTCGTGGCCTTTCGCTCTCCGTCGCCCACGGTGAATTTGTCGTGCTGCTTGGCCCCACCGGTGCCGGGAAGACGACGACGCTGCGTTTGATCGCCGGCCTGGAGCGGCCGGATCAAGGCGATGTGGTGATCCAGGGTCGCGTCGTAACGAGGGAAATCCCGGCCGAACGCGACGTTGCGTTCGTGTTTCAGCAGTATTCGCTTTATCCGCATCTGACGGTATACGACAATCTGGCCTTCCCCTTACGCTCTCCGGCCCGGCGCACGGATGAGAAAACGATACGCCGCCGGGTCCAGCAGATATCGGAGCTGCTTCACATCGAGAGCAAGCTTGGCAATCGGGCTACCGCGCTGTCTGGCGGCGAAATGCAGCGGGTTGCCATCGGCCGGGCGCTGGTCCGGGAGCCTGCTGTCTATTTGATGGACGAGCCGCTCTCCTCGCTGGACGCCAAGCTTCGCGCCGAATTGCGCCTCGAGCTCAAGCGCATCCAGCGCGAGTTGGGAACCACGATCCTCTATGTGACGCATGACCAGATCGAAGCGATGACGATGGCGGACCGGATCGGCGTGATGAGCGAGGGGGCGCTCATTCAGCTCGGCACCCCGCGCGAGATCTATGAGCGGCCCAACAGCGCTTATGTGGCCGGCCGGCTTGGCACGCCGGTCATCAACCTCATTCCTGCTGAGCTTCTGGGCAATACATTGCCGCCGCGGGTACGAACGGTGGGGTTGCGGACCGAGCATATCCGCATCTCACCCGCGGATGGTCCGGGACCACGCGCCCAGGTGCACTGGGTCGAGCATCTCGGCGATCAGAACCACGTTCATCTCAAGCT
>Ga0137409_10002492_pt1 | contig 19703 bp, 18 predicted proteins | sample CZODoug1_16funga_FD_122059 | JGI IMG/M metagenome (GOLD analysis project Ga0137409, IMG submission 122059) | Vadose zone soil fungal communities from Angelo Coast Range Reserve, California, USA - CZODoug1_16fungal (Hybrid Assembly) | ecosystem: Environmental > Terrestrial > Soil > Vadose zone... | reverse complement strand
CTCCGACCAGAGCTGGTCGGTCTTGAAGAGCATCTTGCGCACGCGCTTGTCGGGGGCGAAGGCTTTCAGCGCGTGCAGGTCGAACACCTGCGCGACGCCCGTGGTGGCGGCGACCGCGACGTCTTCGTTCATGGCGCCTCCTGCGGCTGAGTGGCGCCTAGTGTACCGCGGGCGGACGAATCCATCCTGCGCGCCGCGGCATCTTCATAGATGGGAGGCGAAGACCATGTTGCAGGCGTTGATCGCTCCCGTGGTGCTGGCGACGACCGTGGGACTGTGGCTCGCGTGGCTCAAGGGGCGCGAGCGCGCGGAGGATCGCGCGCTCACGGTGCGCGCGGAGATCCAGAGCGCCGTCAATCGCGCGCTGGAGGGTGAGTCGTTGCTCGCCGTCCAGGTCGAGCCGGCCTCGAGTTTCCATCCGGGACGCGTGGTGCTGTCGACACCGACGGGCTACGAGTGGCTCGTGCACGAGGCGTGGAATCCCGTGATCGAGCACGCGCCCAAAGAGTACGAGGTCGTGCTGCGCCACGCCGCGTGACCTGGTGTGCCGCTGGTCTGTTTCTGATCACCGATGGTGGTCAGAAACCAACCTGCGGCCACGTTCTGATCACCATTCCTACGGTCTAATTATCGCGTTATCAAACACTTACACGGCACGGACCATCTGGTACCGGGCTTGCGTTTATACCCCGCCATGGTCGACGTGATCGTCAAAATCACGGGGCTGGTGGTGCTGGCCATCGGGGTGCTGAACCTGGCGCATGGAGCGCTGGTGACGGCGCGGTTGGTGGCGCACGTCACGCGACGGTACCCGCACCTCCGGCTCGACCTCTGGCTTCCCCGCTGGGTCGACGCGCGCGACGCACAGGCGTGGCTCGCCACCTGGCGCGGCATTCTTCGCTCCGGTGATCCGACAATGGCGGCCATCCGCACGGACGGCCGAATCGTCTTAGCCCGCCACGCGCAACTCATGCTGTCGTCACAGGCGTGGGTGATGGTGGCGGCCACGATGGTGCCGCGGCTCTCGTAGCTTCGGTGCCAGCCCGGAGGCGGCCGGCGGTGGCGCGACCACGACCGTCTCCGGGCTCAATTCTCCTCGAACGTCCCCGGTCTCAGTCGGTGGGATTCACCATCAGGCGCACCGTCACGCGGCGCAGCTTCGCGTGCTCGTTGCTCGCGGCCTCGAGCTGGCCCAACCCCACCGAGTGGATGCGGGCGATGTCCGCGCCGTTGCCGATCAGGTAGCGGCGCACCGATTCCACGCGTCGCTGGCTCAGTCCCACGTTGTAGTCGCGCGTCCCCGTGGGGTCGGTGTACCCCTCGAGGTCCACGCTGAGGTCCGGGTTCGTCTGCAGCTCCTTGACGACGCCCAGCAGCGCGGTCTGCGCGCCATCCGACAGGTCGCTGCGGTCGAAGGCGAACTGCACGTGCAGCGTCTCGACCACCGTACGCTTGTTGCGGCCGGTCCACAGACGCGTGAGGCGCCCGCTGACGTCGTCGGCGCGGCCGAACGCGGCATCGGCGCGGCCCTGCGCGACGCGGCTGGCGTCGCCGACCTCGCGCACCGAGCCGTCCACGCGTGCGAAGCGCTCGTCCATCTGCGCCTGTTTCTGGCCGAACATGTCGTTGACCCAGCCCTTCGTCGCGCAGCCCGCCGTGGCCGCCGCGGCGAGCACGAGCGGCATGCTCCACATCACGATGCGTCTCATGGTCCATCCTCCTGTCCGGAAGTCACGCAATGCGCGTCTGGGAAATGCGGGGCCCGGCTGCAACGCGCGAGCCAAGCGCAAATCCGCGGGTTTTCGTGGGCGACGGTGTCGCGCGCGTGCGCGGCCGTGACACTCGCGTCAGAGCGGTGACGGACGGGAGACCGCCGCCAGGGAACGAATGTTTTCCCGTGCGCGGGCTCCCGGCACGGCGGCCGATGCGGCCGACCTCGTCGGCGCGCAACGCCGCCCCGCCCCGCCCTTGACATCGAGGCACTTTGATCGGACAGTGACGCGCACCGATGTTCCGAGCAGTTCGGACGCCCCGCGTATACGAGCACATCGTCGCGCAGATCGAGCGCGCGATTTACGAGGGCCGGCTCGCGCACGGCGACAAGCTTCCGCCCGAGCGCCAGCTCGTGCGCGAGTTCGGGGCCAGCCGCGTGGCCGTGCGCGAGGCGCTGCGCGCGCTCGAGCATCGCGGCCTCGTCGAGGTGCGGCAGGGCTCCGCCGGCGGCTACTTCATCCGCGAGCTGGACGCCACGCCCGTCGTGCGCGACTTGTCGACGCTCTTCCGCCTCGGCCGCGTGTCGCTGGCGCAGGTGGCGGAGGCGCGGGCGCTGCTCGAGCCGGAGTCGGCGCGACTGGCCGCCGCGCGCGTCACCGATCACGAGCTCAAGCGACTCGGCGAGTGCCTGGAGACGCGCACCGCGGCCGGTCTCACCTCGCGGCGACGGCGGGCGCTGGACGCCGAGTTCCACCGCCTGGTGGCGGCGGCCGCGCGCAATCCCGTGCACGCGGCGGTGACGCACGCGCTCACCGCGCTCGAAGTCAAGGTCGTCGCCCAGGGCGTGGATCTCACGTCCGAAGACGACGCCGCCATCATCGCCGCCCATCTCCTGATCCACGACGCGATCGCCCGCCGCGACGGCGACGCGGCTCGTGCGGCCATGCACGCGCACATCCTGGACGTCGAGCGCCGGCTCGCCCGCGGCGTCGTCGCCCGCGCCGCGTCCTGACCTTTCGGAGGCCGTCATGAGGTCACGCCGTGTCCTCGCCGCGCTCGCCGCCCTCGCCACGCTCGTCACCGCCGCCGCGCCCTGCGCCGCGCAGGGGACGACGATCCGTGTCGGCGAGATCAACTCGTTCAGCGGGATCGGCGCGCCGTTCACCGGCCCCTATCGCCAGGCGATCGAGATGGCGGTGGAGGAGGTCAACGCGAAGGGCGGCGTGCTCGGACGGAAGGTCGAGGTGCTCTTCCGCGACGACAAGGGGCAGCCCGCCGAGGCCGTGAAGCACGCGCAGGAGCTGGTGGCGAGCGAGAAGGTGAGCCTCATCGCGGGCACCTTCCTGTCCAACGTCGGCCTCGCCGTCTCCGACTGGGCGAAGCAGAACAAGACGCTGTTCGTGGCCGCCGAGCCGCTCACCGAAGCCATCACGTGGTCCAAGGGCCACGATCACGTTTTCCGTGTGCGCCCGAACACCTACGAGCAGGGGCGCATGCTCGCCGAGAAGGCCGGCCGCATGAAGTACGCGACGTGGGCCACCATCGGCCCCAACTACGAATACGGTAAGCGCGCGTGGGAGACGTTCCGCGACCGGCTCAAAGAACTGAAGCCGGACGTGCAGGTGGTGGGCGAGCACTGGCCGACGTTGGGCAAGCTCGAGGCGGGGCCGTTCGTGACGGCGATCCTCAACCAGAACCCCGACGCTCTGTACGTCTCGCTCTTCGGCAGCGACTGGATCGCCTTCGTGCGCGAGGCCAAGAAGCGCGGGCTCTTCGACAAGACGTTCGTGGTCGGCATCCTGCTCGGCGAACCGGAGTACATCGACCCCCTGGGGCCTGAGGCGCCGGAGGGGATGCTCGTCACCGGCTATCCCTGGTACGACATCGCCGCGCCCGCGCACAAGGACTTCGTCGCGCGCTTCACGAAGAAGTACGACAAAAACCCCGTGCTCGGCTCGCTCGTCGGCTACGTCACCTATCTGTCCATCGTCGAGGCGATCCGCAAGGCGGGGTCGACCGACACCGACAAGCTCGTGGCCGCCTTCCGCGGCCTGAGAGTCGAGACGCCGATCGGGCCGATCAGCTACCGCGCCTCCGACGGGCAGTCGACGATGGGCGCCTGGGTCGGCACCACCAAGCTCGACGCCCGGCGTGGCGTCGGCATCATGGTGAACTACGAGTACGTGCCGGGTGAGAAAGTGCTGCCCTCCGACGACGACGTGAAGAAGCTCCGAAGCGGCAACTGAGCCTGTCGCTCTTCCTCGTCCAGCTCCTCGCGGGGCTCGCGCACGCGATGGTCCTCTTCCTCATCGCGTCCGGGCTCTCGCTCATCTTTGGCGTCACCCGCATCGTCAACTTCGCGCACGGCTCGTTCTACATGCTCGCCGCCTACGTCGCCTACACGCTGGCGCCGGCGCTGCCGCTGGGCGCCGCGTCCTTCTACGTGGCGGTGGCGCTGGCCGCGGTCGCCGTGGGCGCGCTCGGCGCGCTGGTGGAGGTGGGCCTCCTGCGCCGCGTCTACCGCGCGCCCGAGCTCTACCAGCTCCTGCTCACCTTCGCGCTCGTGCTCGTCGTCTCCGACGTCGTCAAGCTGGTCTGGGGCAGCGAGAACAAGACGGGGCCGAGCGCGCCCGGGCTCGCCGGCGCCGTCCGTATCGCGGGGCAGCTCGTGCCCACGTACGATCTCGCGCTCATCGCGCTCGGGCCCGCCGTGGCCGCGGCGCTCTGGTGGCTCTTCTATCGCACGCGCTGGGGTGTGCTCATCCGCGCGGCCACGCTCGACCGCGAGATGGTGGCGTTGCTCGGCGTCGATCAGGCGCGGCTCTTCACCGGCGTGTTCGCGCTTGGCTGCGGGCTGGCCGGCCTGGCCGGCGCGTTGCAGATGCCACGGCAGGCGCTCACCACCGTCATGGACGCGGCCATCATCACGGAGGCCTTCGTGGTGGTCGTGGTGGGCGGCATGGGCTCCGTGCCGGGCGCGCTGCTGGCCGCCATCGTCATCGGCGTCATCGACGCCTTCGGTGTGCTCGTGCTGCCGCGGGCCTCGCTCGTGCTCACGTTCGTGGTGATGGCGGTCGTGCTCGTCGTGCGCCCCTGGGGACTGCTCGGGCGGCCCGAGGCCCAGGCGCGGTCCGCGGGCGGCGCCATCGTGCTCGGCGGCGGCGTCGCGGTGCCCCGCTGGCTCGACGTCGCCGCCGTCGCGGCCCTGGTGGCGCTGCCGCCACTGCTGCCCACGTTCTACGTCTGGGTGCTCGTCGAGATCCTCGCGTTCGCCCTGTTCGCGGCCAGTCTGCATCTGCTGATGGGCACGGGCGGCATGGTCTCGTTCGGCCACGCGGCGGCCTTCGGCCTCGGCGCCTATGGCGCGGCGCTGCTCGTGCAGTGGGCGAAGGCGCCGATGCTCGTCGCCTTCGCAGCGGCGCCGCTGGCGGCGGCCCTGGCCGCCGTCGTCATTGGCTTCTTCTGCGTGCGGCTCTCGTCGATCTACTTCGCGATGCTCACGCTGGCCGCAGCCCAGATCGCCTACGCGATCGTGCACCAGTGGTACGACGTGACGGGCGGCGACAACGGCCTGCTCGGCATCTGGCCCGCGCCGTGGCTCGCCTCGCCGATCCGCTACTACTATCTGGCGCTCGCCGCCTGCGGCGCCGGCCTGGCCGCCCTGGCCGCCGCGGACCGCGCGCCGTTCGGCCTCACGCTGCGGGCGGCGCGCGACCACGCGCGGCGCGCGGAGGCGGTCGGGATCGACGTGCGCGCGCACCAGTGGCTGGCCTTCGTCGTCGCCGGCTTCTTCGGTGGGCTGGCCGGCGGCACCTTCGCGTTCCTCAAGGGCAGCGTGTTCCCCGAGCTGCTGGCGGTGCCGGTCTCGGTGGAGCCGCTCGTGATGGTGCTGCTGGGCGGCGTGCATTCCCTCGCGGGCGCGCCCCTCGGCGCCGCGCTCTACAAGCTCCTCGACACCGTGGTGACGCGCTACACGGAATACTGGCAGCTCGTCCTCGGCGTCATCCTCCTGGTCCTCGTGCTCGTGTTCCCCCGCGGGATCCTCGGCGTGCTGGGGGCGCGCGAGCGTGGCTGAGCGCGCGGCCGTGCTGGAGGTGGACGGCGTGCGGCGCGCGTTCGGCGGCGTCCGCGCCGTCGATGGCGTGTCGTTCACCCTGGAGCGCGGCGAGATCCGCGCGCTCATTGGCCCCAACGGCGCCGGCAAGTCCACCTTCTTCAACATCCTCACCGGCCAGCTGCGTGCCGACGCCGGGCGCGTGCGCTGGCGCGGGCGCGAGATCGGCGGGCTGCCGCCGCACGCGATCTGGCGCCTGGGGATCAGCCGCACCTTCCAGATCACGGCCACCTTCGCCACGCTGACCGTGCTGGAGAACGTGCAGGTCGCGCGGCTGTCGCACGCGGGCCGCAGCCGCGCGCTGCTGATCCCCGCCGCGCGGCTGGAGGTGGCGCCGTCGCGCGCGCTGCTCGCGCAGGTGGGGCTGGTCGAGCAGGCCGCGCGGCCGGCGGCGGTCCTCGCCTACGGCGATCTCAAGAAGCTGGAGCTCGCGATCGCGCTGGCCAACGATCCCGCGCTGCTGCTGCTCGACGAGCCGACGGCGGGGATGGCCCCCGGCGAGCGCGGCGCGCTGATGGCGCTGACGGCGCGGATCGCGCGCGAGCGCGGCCTCACCGTGCTGTTCACCGAGCACGACATGGACGTCGTCTTCGCGGTGGCCGAGCGGATCATGGTGCTCCATCAGGGTCGCGTGATCGCGGACGGCACGCCCGCCGCCGTGCGCGCCGACCGCGAGGTGCAGGCCGTCTACCTCGGCGAGGAGCCGTGATGCTCGAGCTGACGGATGTCCACGCCGTCTACGGGCGCAGCCACGTGCTGCACGGCGTGAGTCTGCGCGCCGGGGAGGGCGAGGTGGTCTCGCTGCTCGGACGCAACGGCGCCGGCAAGTCCACCACGCTCAAGGCGATCGTCGGGGTGGTCGAGGTGACCGCGGGCGCGATCCGCTTCGAGGGCCGCTCGCTGCGCGACGTGCCGACGCACCGCGTGGCCCGGCTCGGGATCGGCCTCGTGCCCGAGGACCGCCGGATCTTCGCGGACCTCAGCGTGCTCGAAAACCTCATGGTCGGCGCGCGGGCGGACGGCGGCTGGACGGTCGATCGCATCTTCGGCCTGTTTCCGAGGCTCGCCGGTCTCGCGCGCCAGCGCGGCGGCAGCCTCTCGGGGGGCGAGCAGCAGATGCTGACGATTGCGCGCACGCTGATGACCGGGCCTCGCCTGCTGCTGCTCGACGAGCCCTCGGAGGGGCTGGCGCCGGTGGTCGTGACGGCGCTCGCCGACAACGTGGCCGCGCTCCGACGTCAGGGGCTCAGCATCCTCATGGCCGAGCAGAACGTGAAGTTCGCCCGCCGCCTCGCCGACCGCGCCTACATCATCGAAAAGGGTCAGATCCGCTTCGACGGAACGATGGCCGCCCTCGACGCCGACGAGTCCCTACGCCGCGCTTACCTCTCAGTCTGACCATCCGGTTGCAGGCGTCCCCCAGCGTCGTGACGAGTTTCCTCGTCGGGCGCCCATTTACGACCGGGGGGCATCGTGGTACGAGACTTGCCAATACTTGGCGATGATGACGGTCGATGGCGGGCGGAGCACCCCGGTGAAGGTATCCGTCGTGATCCCCACCTACAACCGTGCCCGCGTGGTGGGCGAGGCGATCGACAGCGCCCTCGCGCAGACCCACGACCGCCTCGAAATCATCGTCGTCGATGACGGGTCCACCGACGACACCGCGGAGCGCGTCGGCCGCCGGCGCGACCCGCGCCTGCGCTACGTGCGCCGCGAGCACGCCGGCGTGTCCTCCGCGCGCAACACGGGCATCGCCGCCGCCACCGGCGAGCTCGTCTCCTTCCTGGACTCCGACGACCTGTGGAAGCCCGCGAAGATCGAGACCGAGGTTGCGGCGCTGGCCCGACATCCGGAGGCCGGCGGCGTCTTCAGCGACCTCGAAAAGCGCGAGGGCGCCACCGTCGTGCCCTCGTTCATGCGCCGCACGCGCGTGTTCTCGCGGCTGCTCGGCGGCCGCGCCTTTCCAGAGGGATTGCTGCTGCCGTCGCGGGCGCTGTACCTGTGCCTGCTCCAGGAGATCCCCATCAAGACGCCCGCGCTCACGGTGCGGCGCAGTGCGCTCCAACGGGTGGGCGGCTTCGACGAGGGCTGGACCTCGTCGGAGGACTGGGAATTCCTGCTGCGCTTCGCCCGGCGCGAATCGCTGCTGTACGTCGATCGCCCGCTCGCCGTCATCCGGGTCTCGACGGACTCGCTCCGCCGCGGCGACCAGGAGCGCGGTGAGCTGACGATGCTCCGGTTGCTCGCCGCAGAGTATCGCCGCCTCTCGGATCCCGAGACGCGCCGCGCCGCCGCCGCCGGCATCGTCGAGCGCGCCAAGCATCTGAGCTGGTATTACCGCGACACCGGCCGGCGCCGCGACGCGATGCGCACGTGCCTGAGCGCCTTTCGCGTCGTCGGGGACGCCGAGCTGCTCCTGCGCGCGCTGATGGTCTGGGGTCCCGAGGATCCGCGCCGCTATCTCGCCAAGATGCTGTCGGCCCGGACGGGAAGCCTGCTGTGGTACGGCGTACTCTCCGGGGGCCTCGTCTGAGCCGCCTGCTCCAGGGCGCACTGCGCGCGCTGTACGGCCGCTACGTGCCCGAGCCCGTGAAGAACTCGCTGCGCCTGCAGCTCACGCTGCTGCGCCGCGATGTCGAGCCCGCGCGCGCGGCGCCGCCGACCGGCCGTGTCGTGGTGCTCGCCCCGCACATGGACGACGAGGTGTTCGGCTGCGGCGGCACGATGGCGCTCGCCGCCGACGCGGGCGCGCGGGTCACGTTCGTCTACGTGACGGACGGCAGCAAGGGCTATCCGGGCGCCCGTCTCGCCGGCCCATCCGATGCCGGGGCCGCGCCGGCGGAGGCCGAGCTCGTGTCGCGCCGCAAAGACGAGGCGCACCACGCGGCCGCCGTGCTCGGCGTCAGCGACCTCGTCTTTCTCGATCGGCCCGACGGCGTGCTCGCCGTGACGGCGGACGCGGTGGCGGCGCTGGCGGACACGCTGGCGCGGCGCGCGCCGTCGGCGGTCTTTCTGCCGTTCCTCACGGATCTGCATCACGACCACTGGATCACCAACTGCCTGTTCGTCGAGGCCGCGCGGCGGGCGCGGCTGTTGCCGTCGGTGGCCTGCTGGGGCTACGAAGTCTGGACGCCGCTCGTCGCCAACGCCGTGGTCGACATCACGGCGGCCGCGGAGCGCAAGCGCCTGGCCATGCAGGAGTTCCCGAGCCAGCAGGCGGAGTTCGACTACCCGCGCGCGATGCTCGGCCTCAACACGTACCGCTCGCTGCACCGCGGCCGCGCCCACGGGCTGGCCGAGGCCTTCCATGTCGCCGAGCTGGGCGTGTACCGCCGCCTGTTCGAGCTGATCGCGATCGGCCTGCGTCCCGCCGCGTAGGAGTCTGTCGGCAAATCGAGGCGCGCCACGGCTTCGCCGAGGCGCGACGAGCGTCGGGGGGTTTGGGGGCCCATTTCGGGGCCCCCCATTTATGTAGAGCGCCGGCGGCGCCCTCGGCGGTTGCGTCTTCACCTCCGATTTGACACACTCGCGCGACGGAGGCGTCCCGGCGATGACAACGCTCGTTCGCAACATCGGCACGCTCGTCAGCGGCGACATCGGCCGGCCGCTGCTCGATGCCGACTCGCTCGTCATCCGCGAGGGGCGCATCGCCGCCGTGGGCCGCGGGCTCGACGAGGACGCCGACACGGTGATCGACGCGCGCGGCACCACGGTGATGCCGGGGCTCATCGACTCGCACGTCCATCCCGTCTTCGGCGACTTCACGCCGCGCCAGCGCACGATGGATTTCATCGACTCGGGCATGAACGGCGGCGTCACGACGGCGATCTCGGCGGGCGAGGTGCATCTGCCGGGGCGGCCCAAGGACATCGTCGGCCTCAAGGCGCTCGCGATCGTGGCCGCGAAGTCGTACGCGAATTTCCGGCCGGGCGGCGTGAAGGTCCACGCGGGCGCGCCCATTCTGGAGCTCGGCATGACCCAGGGCGACTTCGCCGAGATGGCGGCTGCCGGCGTGCGCCTGGTCGGCGAGATCGGCCTCGGCTCCGTGAAGACGGGCAAGGACGCGGCGCCGATGGTGCGCTGGGCTCGCGCCCACGGCATGACGGTCACCATCCACACCGGCGGCCCCTCGATCGCGGGGAGCAGCCCGATCAATGCCGAGGTCGTGCTGGAGGCGGCGCCCGACGTCGTCGGCCACATCAACGGCGGCACCACGTCGATGACGCCGGCAGAGATCGAGCGGCTCGTCGCCACCGACATGGCGCTCGAGATCGTGCAGTGCGGGAACATGAAGACGGCGCTCCACACGCTGCGCGTCGCGCGCGACGCGCGGGCCACGCACCGGCTGATCGTCGGCAACGACGCGCCGTCGGGCACGGGCGTGATCCCGCTCGGCGTGCTGCGCACGCTGAGCCTGCTGGCCGGCCTCGGCGGGCTGCCGCCGGCGGAGGCGATCGCGTGCGCCACCGGCAACACCGCACGCGTGTATCGGCTCGACTGCGGCGTGATCGCCGCCGGTCGCGCCGCGGACCTCGTGATCTGCGACGCGCCGACCGGCTCGATCGCCGCCGACGCCCTCGGCGCGCTCGCCGCCGGTGATCTGCCGGGGATCTCGATGGTCCTGATCGACGGGCGCATCACGATCGGCCGCAGCCGCAACACGCCCCCCGCCGCGCGGGCGGCCGAGGTCGTCAAAGGGCTCGGACCCGCCGGGGCGGCGCACTAGTGCGCGTCCGTTCCTTTCGCGGCTACCGCTACGCCATCGGCCGCGAGCGCGAGATCAGCAAGATCGTGGCCCCGCCGTACGACCAGATCAGCCCCGAGCAGCAGGACGCGCTGTACGCGATGAGCCCCGCCAACATCGTCCGGCTGTCGTTCCCGAAGGACGACCACGGTGACGGGTACACGACGGCGCGCGCGACTCTCGAGGCGTGGCTGGCCGACGGCGTGTGGGGGCGCGAGGCGTCGCCAGCGGTCTATCCCTACCATCAGACGTATCGCGTCGCCGGCCGGGAGGTGACGCGCGCGGGTGTGGTTGCGCTCGGGCAGGTGACCGAGTACGCACGCGGCGAGGTGCTGCCGCACGAGCGCACGCACGCGGGGCCCAAGCAGGACCGCATGCGGCTGCTCGAGGCGACGGCCGCCGACACCGGGCTGCTCTTCATGCTCGTGGCCGACCCGAGCGGCGCCTTGCTGGAGGCCTCGATCCCGCCCGGCGAGCCCACCGCGGAGGCGCGCGACCTCAAGGGCGAGCGGCATCGCCTCTGGCGCCTCACCGACGCGGCGGCCATCGCGCGCGTGCAGGGCGCCCTCGCGACCGCGCGCGTGATCATCGCCGACGGCCACCACCGCTACGAGACGGCCGTGGAGTACGCGCGCCGCCACCCCGGCGCCGACGACAAGCTGATGGCGTTCTTCAGCCTCGACGCGCCGGGGCCGACGATCTTTCCCAACCACCGGCTCGTGCATCACGTCGAGGGCTTCTCGCTCGGGCGCCTCGGCGAGGCCGCGCGCCGCTGGTTCGAGGTGGCGCCGCTCGCTGACCCGCTGGGGTTCCGGCCGACCAACCGTACGCTCGGCGTCGTCACCGCCGACGGCGCCGTCACCCTGACGCTGCGGCCCGAGGCGTTCGACGGGCTGCCGTGGCCCGCGGGCACGTCGCGCGCGTGGCGTGAGCTGGCCGTATCGATCCTCCACGAGGGCGTGCTGAAGCCGCTCTGCGATGTGACCGACGCGAAGCTCGACGCCAGGACGCACGTCGAGTACACGGCGGACCAGGCGGAGGCGGTGCGCCTCGCCCGCGCCGGGCGCTATCAGGCGGCCTTCCTCATTGCCCCGACGACGCTGGACGAGCTCCAGGCGGTCGTCCGCGGCGGCGAGGTGCTGCCGCAGAAGTCGACGCACTTCTATCCGAAGCTCCTCGATGGCTTGGTGTTCCATCGTATTTAGCGTCGGAGCGGCTTCGCAGGGCCGATCCACTCAGGCTCGCCTCGGGCGCGACGCCCTGCGGCTTCGCACTGCGGCTCGACGTTCGGGCGGCAGTGCGTGAGGAGATTGAGAGCATGGTGAAGATCCGGAAGATGGTCACTATCGTGGAGGAGATCCTGAGCGACGGCGGCCGCGAGGCCAGGCGCGCGGTGCGCAAGGCGGCGGCCGTGGTCGTGCTCGAGAACCCGTTCGCCGGGCGTTTCGTCGATGACCTCACGCCGCTCGTCGACGCCGGCGAGGAGCTGGGCGCATTGCTCGCCAAGAAGGCGACCGAGGCGCTCGGTGCGCCCGCCGAGTCGTATGGCAAGGCGGCCATCGTGGGCGAGCAGGGGGAGTACGAGCACGCGGCGGCGCTGCTGCATCCCAAGCTCGGCTCGCCGCTGCGCACCGCGGTGGGCGGGGGCAAGGCCATCATCCCGTCGGCGAAGAAGCTCGGCGGTCCCGGCACGACCATCGACGTCCCGCTGCACTTCAAGGACGCCGCCTTCGTGCGGACCCACTATGATGCGATGGAGGTGCGGCTGAACGACGCGCCGCGCGCCAACGAAATCCTGTTAGCCATCGTCGTCACCGACGGCGGCCGGCCCCACCCGCGCGTCGGCGGCCTCACCAAGGACGAGGCCAAGAAGGAGGACGGCGACCGATGAAGTATGGTCTGCGCATCCCGTCGTTCGCGCTCGGTCCGAAGACGGCGACGCTGGACGAGATGGGCCGCTACCTGCGGCGCGCCGAGGATCTGAAGTTCGAGGCCGCGGTGACCATCGACCACCTGTTGCTCACGCCGCCGGCCTATGCCACCACGTGGCTCGAGCCCATCGCGGTGCTGTCGGCGCTGGCCGGCGTGACGCGCACGATCCGGCTCGGCACCATGGTGCTCGTGCTGCCGCTGCGCAATCCCGTCTATTTCGCCAAGGAGTGGGCGACGCTGGATCTGCTCTCCGGCGGCCGCTCGATCCTCGGCATCGGCGTCGGCTGGCACGAGGAAGAGTTCGAGCTCATGGGCGTGCCCTACAAGGAGCGCGGGCCGCGCATGAACGAGGCGATCGAGGCGGTGCGCGCGCTGTGGGCGGGCGACGATGTCACCTACCGGGGCAAGTTTTATCGGTTCGAGAGCCTGACCGTCGATCCCAAGCCCGTCCAGAAGCCGCACCCGCCGATCTGGATCGGCGGCGGCACGCAACCCTCGGAGAAGGTCTACGGCCAGACGGTGCCGAACATCGACCCCGTGCTCCGGCGCATCGCGAAGTACGCCGACACCTGGGTGCCGCACTCCTCGGCGACGCCCGAGATGGTGAAGGGCGACTGGGACAAGGTGCAGCGCTTCGCGCGCGAGGCCGGGCGCGATCCTGCGAGAATCGGGCGCGTGTACTCCAACTTCGTCTGGGTGCTCGGCAAGGGCGAGAAGCCGGAGTCGGCGATCCCGCACTTCTCCGTCTACTCCGGCATGGACCTCGACTACTGGAAGACCTACTACCTGCTCGGCACCGCGGACGAGGTGGCCGAGCGCATCAGCGCGCGTATCGCCGCCCTCGACCACGGCGTGGATTGGATCGTCCTCAACCCGCTCGACTGGGGCCTCGAGCAGCTGGAACTGATCGCCGGCGAGGTGCTGCCACGCGTGAGCTGGTAGTGCGAGCCGCAGCCGTCGGCGAGGCGAGCCTGTGATGGAGCCCGCCTGATCCGCTACACGGGCGCGCGCGTCAGACGCGTCGAGGACCCGCGGCTGCTCCGCGGCCGCGGCTGGTACGTGGACGACATCGTCCTGCCGCGCATGCTGCACGCGGCGTTCGTCCGCAGCCCTCACGCCCATGCGGTGGTGCGGCGCATCGACGCGGCCCGCGCGGGGGAGCGCGAGCTCGACGGCGTCGTGGCTGTTCTCGGTCCCGACGATCTCGGCGCCGCCGCGCTCTCGCCGCGCCTGAGCGGTGGTGGCTTCACGTCCACCGCGTGGCCCGCGCTGGCGCGCGAGCCACGGTTCTGCGGCGAGGCGGTGGCCGTGGTGGCCGCGACTTCCGCGTACGCGGCCGCCGACGCGGTGGAGCGCGTCGAGGTGGACTACGACGTCAAGCCCGCCTGCGTGACGCTCGAGCAGGCGTGGCGCGACGACGCGGTCCTGTTCCGCCGCACCCACCGCCGCGGCGACGTCGAGGCGGCCTTCGCGGGCGCGGCCGTCGTCCTCAGCGAGGCCTTCACTCATGGCCGGCTCACGGCCTCGCCGCTGGAGCCGCGCGGCACCGTCGCCGCCTGGGACGGCGAGACGCTGACCGTCTGGGCCTCGAGCCAGACGCCGCGGATCATGCGCACCGCGCTGGCCACCTCGCTGCGGCTGGACGAGTCGCGCGTGCGCGTGATCGCGCCCGACGTCGGCGGCGGCTTCGGGCTGAAGATGCACGTCTTCCCCGAGGACGTGGCGGTGGCGACGCTGGCACGGCGCCTCGGCCGCCCCGTGAAGTGGATCGAGACACGGCGCGAGAACCTCATGGCGGCCTCGCAGGCGCGCGAGCAGCGCGTGGAGGTGGACCTCGCCGCCGACACGAGCGGTCGCGTGCAGGCACTCAGGGCGCGCGTGGTGTCCGACGCCGGCGCATATCATATCTATCCGATCACCGGCATTCTCGAGGCGCTGGGCACCGCCAACATCCTGCCCGGCCCCTATCTGACGCCGACGTACGCGTTCGAGGCCATCGCGCTGGCCACGCACAAGCCGCCGCTCGGCGCCTATCGGGGCGTGGGCATGACGATGGGCGCGTTCGTGATGGAGCGGCTGCTGGATCTGCTGGCCGCACGCGTCGGGCTCGATCCCGCCGAGATCCGCCGTCGCAACTTGATCCCGCGCGAGGCCTACCCGCACGTCTCGCCGAGCGGGATGCGCTACGACAGCGGCGATTTTCCCAAGGCGCTCGAGCAGGCGCTCGCCGCCGCCGACTACGACGGCCTGCGCCGCGGGCAGGCCGCGGCGCGCGCACGCGGCAGGCTCGTGGGAATCGGCCTCGCGTGTTACACGGAGTACACCGGCATGGGCTCCGACGTCTTCCGTGGACGCGGGATGGACGACGTGCCGGGCATCGAGGCGGCGAGCGTGCGCGTCGATCCCGACGGCAGCGTCCGGTGCACGACGAGCTTTCCCTCCCAGGGGCAGGGGCACGCGACGACGATCGCGCAGGTCATCGCGGATCGGCTGGGCGTGCCGCTCGATCGGGTGCGCGTGGAGCCGACGGACACACGGAGCGCGCCGCTGGGCAGCGGGACCTTCGGCAGCCGGGGTGCGGTCTCCATCGGGGGGACGGTCGTCGCGGCCACCGAGCGCTTGCGGCCGAAGATCCAGACGCTCGCCGCGCACCTGCTGGAGGCGTCGGCGGCCGACGTCGTGCTCGACGACGGTCACGCGCACGTGCGCGGCTTTCCGCAGCGCGCGGTCACGCTGACCGACATCGCGCGCGCCGCGTACGCGCCCCCGGCCGGGTTGCCGCCCGGCATCGAGCCCGGGCTCGAGGCCACGGTGTCCTTCGATCCGCCGGGGCCGACCTTCTCCGGCGCGGTGCACGTCGCGCTGGTCGAGGTCGATCCCGACACCGGACGCGTCACGATCCCGCGCTACGTCGTGGTCGAAGATTGCGGACCGGTGGTGAACCCGACGATCGTCGAGGGCCAGATCCACGGCGCGGTGGTTCAAGGCATCGGCGAAGCGCTGCTCGAGCGGATCGTGCACGACGCGGCTGGGCAGCCGGTGACCGGCACGCTGATGGACTACGCGCTCCCCACGGCCGGTGACGCACCGTCGTTCGAGATCGGCCACCTCGAGACGCCGTCGCCCGTGATGCCCGGCGGCATCAAGGGCATGGGTGAGGGCGGCACCATCGGCGCGCCCGCGGCCATCGCCAACGCCGTCGCCGACGCCGTCGCGCCGCTCGGCGTCGCGATCACCGCGCTGCCGATCGTCGCCGAGCGGCTCGCGCGCCCCCCACATCACCCACAGAGAAAGGCCTGAGCGCTCATGGGCAAGCAGGATCTCGACATCGCGCGCACCGTCACGCTCAAACCGATCCAGGAGATCGGCGCCGCCGTGGGGCTGACGCCGGCCGAGCTGGAGCCCTACGGGCACCACAAGGCCAAGGTCAGCTGGCCTGCCATCGCGCGGCGCCGCGACCACCCCGACGGCGCGCTCGTGCTGGTGACCGCGATGACGCCGACGCCGGCGGGCGAGGGGAAGTCCACCACCACCGTCGGCCTCGCCGACGGATTGCGCCGCCTCGGCAAGCGCGCGGTCGTGGCGCTGCGCGAGCCCTCGCTCGGGCCCGTGTTCGGGATGAAGGGTGGCGCGACGGGCGGCGGTCACGCGCAGCTGGCGCCCATGGAGGACATCAACCTGCACTTCACCGGCGACATGCACGCCATCGGCGCCGCGCACAATCTGCTGGCCGCGATGCTCGACAACCATCTCACGCAGGGCAACGCGCTCGGCGTCGACACGCGCCGCGTGCTGTGGAAGCGCGTGGTGGACATGAACGACCGCGCCCTGCGCAACATCGTGCTCGGGCTCGGCGGCCCCGCGCACGGCGTGCCGCGTGAGGGCGGCTTCGAGATCACGGTGGCCTCGGAGGTCATGGCCATCCTCTGCCTGTCCGCCGATCTCGTCGACTTCAAGGCGCGCGCCGGGCATGTGGTCGTGGCCGAGACCCCGGGCGGCGCGCCGGTGACCGCGGCCGATCTGCGCGCGGCGGGGGCGATGGCCGTGCTGATGAAGGACGCGATCAAGCCGAACCTCGTGCAGACGCTCGAGGGCACGCCGGCCCTCGTGCACGGCGGCCCCTTCGGCAACATCGCCCACGGGTGCAACTCGATCATCGCCACGCGCCTGGCCCTCAAGCTGGGCGAAATCGTCGTCACCGAGGCGGGCTTCGCGAGCGATCTCGGGGCCGAGAAGTTCATCGACATCAAGTGCCGCACGGCGGGCCTCGTGCCTTCGGTAGCCGTGGTGGTGGCCACCGTGCGCGCGCTCAAGATGCACGCCGGCGTGGCGCTGACGGAGCTGCCGGTGGAGGACGTGGCCGCCGTCCGGCGCGGCTGCGACAATCTCGCCAAGCACGTCGAGAACGTGCGCCGCTTCGGGCTGGCGCCGGTCGTCGCGCTCAACCATTTCACCGGCGACACCGACGCCGAGGTGGCGGCCGTGCTGGAGACGTGCCGCGACTGGGGCGTGCCGGCCGAGGTCTCGCGCGGCTGGGCCGAGGGCGGCGCGGGCACGACGGAGCTCGCGCAGACCGTCCTCGACACCATCAAGGGCGCCGATCGCACGGCGTTCCGCTTTCTCTATCCCGACGACCTGCCGCTGGAGCGCAAGATCGAGACGATCGCGACGCAGGTGTACGGCGCCGACGGCGTGCGGCTTCTGCCCGTGGCCGCGCAGAAGCTCGCGCGCTGGCAGGCGATGGGCCACGGGCGGCTCCCCGTGTGCATGGCCAAGACGCAGAACTCGCTGTCCGACGATCCGAAGAAGATCGGTCGCCCGCGCGACTTCACGATCACGGTGCGTGACGCGCGGCTCTGCGCCGGCGCGGGCTTCGTCGTCGCCTACGCGGGCGACGTGCTCACGATGCCGGGACTGCCGAAGGTGCCGGGCGCCGAGGGCATGGACGTGGACGCCACGGGCAACGTCACCGGGTTGTTCTGACCGGGGGGCTGACGGCGGGCGGGATCAGCTCGGCTTCGGGAAGTCGTCGCGCATCTTGACGCTGTTCTCGGGACCGAGATCGATCAGCGCGTCCTCGCCCTGCCGCACCTCGACCTTGAGGCGCCATTTCGGCGTGAGGACGTTCGTGTCGGTCAACTTGTACGTTCCCGCCGGGATGCGCGCGAACTTGTAGTTTCCCTCGCGATCGGTCCGGACGTGATAGCTCATCCCCTTCGAGGCGCCGGTTTCGCCGACGGCGTAGAGGTGCACCTGGAACCGCAGGAGCGGCGTCGCCCCGGCGCCTTCGTCCCAGACGACCCGCCCATGAACACCGCTCTCACCGACGGTCTCGTCCTTGGCCGCGTCGGCGTCGGCGGTGGGCCGGCTGCTCGCCACGCTGCGTCTATTCGCGCCGTCCAGCCACTCGCGAGCCACGCGTGCCTCTTCCGATGCCGCGGCCGCGTGGTCGACCACCCACTGGAATTCGCGCATGGCCTCGTCGCGGATGTCCAGCCACGAGGCGGAAATCGCCAGACCGTAGTGGAGGCTGAGATCCCCCGGGCTCTTGTCGAGGGCGAGCCGGAAATGCGGCGCGGCCGTCCCCCAGTCCTGCCGCTCGAACGCCTTGCGGGCTTCCGCGGCGTGATCGACCTCGGTGGTCGCCGGCGGGACGGACGATGACGGCTGCTGGCATCCAGCAGCCGTCAGGACGACAGCGCCGAGGAGCGCGAGGGCCGCGAGTCTCAGGAGCCCGGGACCTCTTTGTAAAATCCCGGTTTCACGAACCAGCCCTGCGGGATGGTGCCACCGCCGTTGCGCACGGACGGACAGTTGTAGCGGATCGGCGCGTTGCCGATGTCTTGCGTGTCGACGTTGGTCGACGTGCTGTCAACGCGATTCGTCGAGATCACCGCGCCCGTGATGCTGCCGCCACCGGCGCCGTGCAGGGTCACGTCGTTCTGGGCGTAGAGGAGTCCGTTCATCGTGACGTTGCCGCTGACCTGGATGGACCCCGCGACCACCAGCCAGCCGTTCCAGCCGGGCCAGTTGCCGTGGACGTCGACGGTGATCAGATCGCTGCTGGGCGAGCTGTTCGTCAGCACGTTGCCGGAGGGCGTGTCGACGAAAATGATGCCGCCCCGCGGCGGGGACGTCCACGTCTGGTTCCCCTGGTAGTACGTCCCGTTCGCCTTCGCGAGCGACTTCAGCACCGCCATGTCGCTGTCGGTGAACAGGAAATTACTGAAGTTGGAGTTCGGCTGATTCTGGGCGATGCCGTCCGATGCACCCGTCGGCCCCGTGAGGCTCGGATGGCCGTTCGTGTTGATCGCGCCTTGCGAATAGGCGGCCGAGGTCGGCGTGACGCCGGCGCAGTACTGCGCGCCGTTGGCGAGGTTGGAGGTGATCGACGCGGCGCCGCCGACCTGGATCGTGGTGCTCATGCCCAGCGGCTGCTCGCCGCCCGCGCACACCGCGCAGGGCGGATCCAGGAACTTCACGCGCGTCGCCGTCGTGACGATCTTCTTGATCGCCACCGGGTTGACGTTGTCCGGCACGTAGCCGACGGCGGTGATGGTGCGCTCATTCGGGGCGGCGCCATTCGCGACCGTCACGGTGAAGCCTCCCACACCCATGGCCACGTACTGCCCGTTGTATATCGGGGGCAGCGGCGAGGGCGAGGACCCGCCGTTCAACGACCTCACGCGGTATCCGATGGCTTATGCTCCGACGCTGGCGGTGCATTACGCCAACGCCTTTGTGCCGAACCTGTTCGCCGAGGTGGGAAAGCAACCGGTGCAGGCGCGCGTCGCCGTCCAACATCTTGCTATCCCCTATGGCGGGCCGATGCCGATACGCGTGCTTGCCGCGATCGCGGCGGGCCAAGCGCCGTCGGAAGTTCCGTCTTTCGTGCGCACCTGGTACCGGGACTACGACTATCTCTATGTGCTGGGGCCAAGCGTGGCAAACCCGCTGCCAAACCTGCTTGAGGAATTGAACCGGTCCGCGCGCTTTGTTCTCTACAAAATTCGCCGCACGCCTTGAGCCCAAGAGCGCCGACGCCGAGAAAACGGAGCGGGCGCGGCAGCCGCTCGGCCAGCGCGCGCAATGGATCGCTGGATGCTGCGTGCACGGGCCCATCGGCGTCCAATTCGAGCTTACCCGCACTCATGCACACACTCTGGACAGTGCGCCGGTACGCCGCGCGCCGTATGA
>Ga0137409_10002491_pt1 | contig 19707 bp, 18 predicted proteins | sample CZODoug1_16funga_FD_122059 | JGI IMG/M metagenome (GOLD analysis project Ga0137409, IMG submission 122059) | Vadose zone soil fungal communities from Angelo Coast Range Reserve, California, USA - CZODoug1_16fungal (Hybrid Assembly) | ecosystem: Environmental > Terrestrial > Soil > Vadose zone... | reverse complement strand
TCTCTCATGGCCGCAGCCTGCTGCTCAAGCGACTTGGCGGTCGCGGCGTTCTGCTCGACCAGAGCCGCGTTCTGCTGGGTGACTTGATCCATCTGGGTCACCGCCCTGTTGACCTGATCGATGGTGCTCGCCTGCTCGGTGCTGCTCTTGGCGATGCCCGAGACGATGCTCGCGACGCCCTTGATCGAAGAGACGATCTCGCTGAGCGACTGGCCCGCGCGATTGACAAGATCGACTCCGTCTTTGACCTGGGCGGTGGAATTGGTGATCAGGTCCTTGATGTCCTTGGCGGCCTGCGACGAGCGCTGGGCCAAGCTGCGCACCTCGGTCGCCACCACGGCGAATCCGCGCCCGGCATCTCCCGCACGTGCGGCTTCCACGGCGGCGTTGAGTGCCAACAGGTTGGTCTGGCGCGCGATCTCGTCAATGACGATGATGATGTCCGCGATCTTGTGCGATGAGCCTTCGATCCGCGACATGGCTTCGACGGCGCGCGCCACGATCTCGCCGCCGCGCTGCGCCGTATCGCAGGTGATTGCTGAGGACTGGTTGGCCTGCTGAGCGTTATCGGCATTCTTTCTGACCGTCGCTGCAAACTCCTCCATCGATGCCGAGGTCTCTTCCAGGCTGGCAGCCTGCTCCTCGGTTCGCTGCGACAGCTCGGTGGTTGCGGTTGCGATTTCGCTCGATGCGGTGCCGACCTCGCGCGTGGCCTCGTCGATGGCGGCGATGGTCTCCCGCAATTGCTGAATGGCGGTGTTGAAGTCGTTTTCGATCTGTTTGTAGGCGCCGGTAAAGCCGCCCGCCAGCCGATACCTCAGATCGCCGCGTGCGAGCCTGCTGAGCCCCTCGCCCAGAGTACGCAGCGCCTGTGCCTGTTCCTCCGCCGCCCTGGCCTGGATTTCCGCAGCCTTGGCCTGCTCCTCGGCGATCTTGGCTTGTGCTTTGGCCGCAGCCTCGGCTTCGGTCTTCTGCCGGCGCAGGAGTTCGTCGGCCTCAAGTTGTGCCCGTTCGACCGCCTTGATCTTGAAGGACTCAACCGCGCCGGCAATGGCGCCGATTTCGTCCTTGCGGCCCAAGCCCGCCAGTGCGATCGAGAAATTTCCCTGCGCGAGCTCCAGCATGCCGGCCGTCAAGGCTCGAATGGGTTTTGCAATTGTGAACCTGGCATAGATGGCCGCCCCCGCCGCCAGCGTAACGCCGAGCAGCAGGGCAGCGATGCTGATGGCCAGGTCGCGGCCCGCGGTGCGCTGAAACTCTGCCGTACGCGCCTCGCTCGCGGCGTTCGCGCCTTCCATGACATCGAGAATGGTGGCGAGCAGCGGCGTCGAGGTGTCGACCCATTGCGGCAGCGGCATCGGATAGTTGGCGCCTTCCGCCGAAACCTTGCGCATCTGGTCTCCGAGCGTCCGAAACTTGCCGAAGTAGCCCTCGTTGATCGAGGACAGCCCCTTCGTCAGCGCGGCATGATCAGGGTCGGCAATGTTGCCTTGCAGGATCGACCACAGCGCGTCCACCTGCGCTCGCACGGTCCGAATGACGGCCAGCTGCTCGGCCGAGAGCGAAGCCTTGGCCGACATGGCCGCCGAGATTGCCGCGCGCTCGCGGCCGGCCAGGTCGCGCATGTTCCAGGACAGCACCCGGATGTTGGCGAGCCGCCCGAGCTCGGTATCAAGCTGGCCCGTATTGCGCAGAACGCTGTTCCAAAGGCCCTGCGCCGTTGTGACGAAGTCGGACAACATCGGATAGGTATTCTTGATCACGTCGGGATCGCGCTGCGCTTTGTTCAGCTTGATCGCCTCGTCCGACTTCTTCCGGTAGAGTTCGGCCTTTTCGAGCGCGGCCTTGAACTGTGCAATCGCCTCCGCCTTCTTGGCAAAGTCATATTTGAGCAGATCGGCAAAGGCCGACTCGATCTTGCTGCGCGCCGCATCGCGGTAGCGCGCAATGTCCGCCAGATTTTGCGACGTCGCAGGGCCATCGGCCTGCAGCGCGTTGTTGACGAATTGCCGCTCGATCAGGATCTCATAGACGCCAGCGATGAGGCCGTTGGCGGCGGTGTTCTGGCTGGCAACGATCTCGGCGCGCTGCCGCTGATCGAGCGCCGTCTTTGTCTGCAGGCCGAGGGCCCAGAACGCTATCGGCAGCGTCAGCGCCGAAGCAATCGCGATGCGGGTGGTGAGCTTGACCGACGGCAGCTTGAACATCGTGGACATCCGGCGGGCGCGGCAAGATTCGCGGCAACGGAATTCGGATTGCACTTACCTTTATGATTCGACGGCATTAATTTCCCATTAAAGGCCTGGAGAATAGGCCGGCCATCGTGGGACCTGGCCGCCTTCTATGGCGGCTTTCTACGGTCTCTTTCTACGGCCGCCTGGCCGATCGGCTGAGCGAGCCGACGATGCGATCGATGAAGGTCTGCGCGACGCCCTGATAGCTCAAGAGCTCGAACGCGCGGGCAAGCTCGCCCGGGGTCATGTGCGAGGTGACGCGCGGGTCCTCGCCCAGGACCATGCTCAGGTGGCGCCTCTCGGCGAGCGCCCTGCGCCCAGCCTCGTGGATGATCCGTGTGGCCTGGTCGCGCCCGATCTTGGCGGCTAGCGCGGTCGTCACCGCTTCGGCCATGATCAGTCCATGCGTGTGGTCGAGGTTCTCGCGCATGCGCTGGGCGTCGATCTCGAGGCCCTGCGCAATATCGGCGACGGCGCCGAGCGCGCCGGCCGTCACCAGGAGCAGAGCCGGAAATGCCTGCCATTGCGCCTGGGATCCGCCGACGGCGCCTTCGTGCTCCTGCATCTGGCCGGCCACGATGGCGCAGAGGAGGCCGGGCGCGAGCGTTGCGGCGCTGATGGCGGCGGTCGCGAGCCGGCGCCTGCCGACGGTTGCCCCGGAGCCTGCAGGCTCGGCAGCCTCGGCAATCTCAGTCTGCCCGAGGAGCGCGATGTCGCGGGCGATCTTGCCGCAGGTGGCGGCGAGGATCGCGAACGCGCCTGCCAGCTCTGCCACGCGATCGCTGTGGCCATGGCAGGGCGCTTCCGGCAGGGGCAGGTCGAGCAGCGCTGCAAGGCGCTCCGAGACCTTGAGGCCGTTCTCGCCGAGCGCCGCGAGCGTACCGGCAACGCCGCCGAACTGCAGCGCCAGCGCCTCCTTGCGCAGCCGCCGCAGCCGCTCGCGCGAGCGTGCGAGCGCGGCCGCGTAGCCTGCGATCTTGAGACCGAACGGGATCGGCAGCGCCTGCTGCAGGCCGACGCGGCCGACCGCAGCGGTGCGGCGATGGCGTCCGGCGATCTGCGTGAAGCCATCGACGGCGCGGTTGAGGTCGCTCGTGATCAGGTCGATGGCGTCGCGCAGCTCAAGCGCGAGCGCGGTGTCGAGTGCGTCCTGCTCGCTGGCGCCAAAGCCGACCACGCGGGCCGCTTCGGGATCGCTCCTGGCAACCTCGGCCGTGAGCGCGCTGATCAGCGCGGGCACAATGCCGCCCGCTGCATCGGCTGCAAGCACGGCCGCGTCGTAGCGCTCTGCGCGTGCCGCCTCCGCGATCTTGTCGGTGGCAAGAGCAGGAACCACGCCGACCGCGGCCTGCGCGCGTGCTAGCGCAACCGCGAAATCGAGCAGCCGCTGAACCCGGGCGCGCTCGGCGACAAGTGCGCGCATGCCTGCGGTCGAGGCCAATGAGGGCGAAAGCGACGAAGCCAAGAGTGCGCTGGACATAATGGGTCTCAGCTGTACCGACAGTCGGGCGTGCCGCCAACCCCCCGAGCGGCTCGCTCAAGGATTGCGCTCGTCAGCATTGCGTTCGCCAGTACTGCATTCCCAGTACTGCATTCCTCTGGGCAGAGCCGCTGGCCGAGAAAGGGGCTTTTCTCATGGCCATTCAGCGCCTAATACCTGCAGCGCAACAATGGAGACCGGCGCTGATGGCGATGACCATGAAAGGAGAGGTTCAGCTCTCTGCAACCCGCGATAAGGTATGGGGGATGCTCAACGATCCCGAGGTGCTCAAGGTCTGCATCCCGGGATGCGAGATGCTCGACAAGAGCTCGGATACGGAATTCCAGGCCATCGCCAGCGTCAAAGTCGGTCCGGTGAAAGCGCGTTGGAAAGGCAAGGTGAAGCTCACCGATCTCGACCCGCCCAACGGATACCGTATCGTGGGCGAGGGCGAGGGCGGCGTCGCCGGCTTTGCCAAGGGCAATGCCAAGGTATCACTCAGCGACAAGGATGGCGGCACGCTTCTCTCCTATGACGTCGAGGCGCAGATCGGCGGCAAGCTCGCTCAGCTTGGCCAGCGTCTGATCAACAGCGCCGCCAAGAAGACCGCCGACGACTTCTTCGTAAAATTTGCCGCAGCGGTTGCACCCAAGTAGGCCTGCTCCAGCTGCGAGCAAGGCGCGACCGCACGCGGTCTTGACCGCCGATACCTGCCGGGTCCAGAAACTCGCCTTGTTATGAGGTGAGAAACCGGGCAAAATTGGCCGGATTTCCACTCAATCTGCAGCCGGCCTGCGCCGGCGGCGCCAAAAACAGGGCGTTTAGCCCGTTCCAGGAGGTTATCATGTCCGCCGTCGCAATGACGGTGAACGGCAAGGCCGTCACCGGTGACGTCGATCCGCGCACGCTGTTGGTGCAATTCCTGCGCGAGGACCTGCGGCTCACCGGCACGCATGTGGGTTGCGATACCTCGCAGTGCGGTGCTTGCGTGGTGCATGTCAATGGCAAGGCGGTGAAGGCTTGCACGGTGTTTGCCTGGCAGATCGAGGGCGCCAACGTCACCACCATTGAAGGGCTCGCCGAGCCGAGTGGGCGCTTGCATCCAATGCAGGAGGCGTTCCGCGAGAACCATGGGCTGCAGTGCGGCTATTGCACGCCGGGTATGATCATGTCGGCGGTCGATATCGTGAATCGCAAGGGCAACGACCTCGACGAGCACACCATTCGCCATGAGCTCGAAGGCAACATCTGCCGTTGTACCGGCTACCACAACATCGTGAAGGCGATCGCGGCAGGCGCCAAGGCCATGGCGGGAGGCCAGTAATAAGGAAAGTCAGAGAGGGCGACAGCCCCGCGGGGAGGCTAGCTATGAGCGCGACCGGTATAGGTGCGTCGGTCCGCCGCAAGGAAGACCAGCGTTTCATCACAGGGCGCGGCCACTACACCGATGACGTCAACCGCCCCGGGCAGGCCCACGCGATGTTCGTGCGCTCGCCGCACGCTCACGCCACCATCAAGAGCATCGATGCCAAAGCCGCGCGGGCGCGCGAAGGCGTGCTCGCGGTGCTCACCGGCGCAGAGCTTGCCGCCGACAAGATCGGCAATCTCGTTTGCGGCTGGATGATCCACTCCAAGGATGGCTCGCCGATGAAGATGGCGCCGCACCCGGCGCTTGCCACCGGCAAGGCCTGCTATGTCGGCGATCCGGTCGCGGTGGTGATCGCGGAGACCTTGGCGCAGGCCAAGGATGCTGCCGAAGCGATCGCGGTCGACTATGCGGTGCTGCCCGCTGTAGTCGATTGCGCCAAGGCGCAAGCCAAGAGCGCGCCGCTGATCCACGAGATGGCACCCGGCAACACCATCTATCAATGGCATCTCGGCGATGCCAAGGCGACGGAAGCTGCACTGCGCATCGCCAAGCACGTTACCAGCCTCGACATCGTCAACAACCGGCTGGTGCCCAACGCGATCGAGCCGCGCGCCGCGATCGGCGAATATGACCAGGGCGCCGAGAGCTTCACGCTCTGGAACACAACGCAGAATCCGCATGTCGCGCGCCTGGTGATCTCGGCCTTCGTCGGCATGGCGCCCGAGCACAAGCTGCGCGTTATCGCGCTTGATGTCGGCGGCGGCTTCGGGTCAAAGATTTTCATCTATCCGGAAGAGGTGGTGGCGCTGTGGGCGTCGAAGCGCGTCGGCCGGCCGGTGAAATGGGTGTGCGACCGCAGCGAGGCGTTCCTGGCCGACGCGCACGGACGCGACCACGTTACCCATGCCGAGATGGCATTCGACGAAGCCGGCAAGATTACCGCCCTCAAGGTCAAGACCATCGCCAATCTCGGCGCCTACATGTCGACATTCTCCTCGTCGATCCCGACCTATCTTTATGCCACGCTGCTGTCGGGCCAGTACGACATCCCGGCGATCTATTGCGAGGTCGATGCGGTCTACACCAACACCGTGCCGGTCGACGCTTATCGTGGCGCTGGTCGTCCGGAGGCGACCTTCGTGGTCGAGCGGCTGGTCGAGGTTGGCGCGCGCGAGCTGACGCTCGATCCGGTCGAGCTGCGGCGCAAGAACTTCATCAAGAGCTTCCCGCACCAGACGCCCGTGATCATGAGCTACGATGTCGGCGACTATCCGGGCGCGCTCAGGAAGGCGATCGAGCTTGCCGACACCAAGAGCTTCGGCAAACGCAAGCGCGAGGCCGCGCGTCACGGCAAGCTGCGCGGCATCGGCTTCTCGACCTATATCGAGGCCTGCGGGATTGCGCCCTCGCAGGCGGTGGGCTCGCTCGGCGCCGGCGTGGGCTTGTGGGAATCGGCCGAGGTGAGAGTTAATCCGACCGGCTCGGTCGAGCTGCTCACCGGCTGTCACCAGCACGGGCAGGGCCACGAGACTACGTTTGCGCAAGTGGTGTCGGATCGGCTCGGCATCCCGATCGAGAACGTCAGCGTCGTGCATGGCGACACCGACAAGGTGCAGTTCGGCATGGGCACCTATGGTTCGCGCTCGGGCGCGGTCGGGCTCTCGGCTGTCGTCAAGGCGCTCGACAAGATCGAAGCCAAGGCCAAGAAGGTTGCCGCCCACATGCTGGAAGCGGCGGAAGGCGACATCGTGTTCAAGGACGGCAACTTCACCGTCGCCGGCACCGACAAGTCGGCGGCCTGGGGCGATGTCACGCTCAATGCTTATGTCGCGCACAAGTTCACTGGCGCCGAGCTCGAGCCCGGCCTCAAGGAAGGCGCGTTCTACGATCCGACCAACTTTACGTTCCCGGCCGGCTGCCACATCTGCGAGGTCGAGGTCGATCCCGAGACCGGCACGACCGAGATCGTCGCCTGGACCGCGGTCGACGACTTCGGCACCGTGATCAATCCGATGATCGTCGAGGGCCAGGTGCATGGCGGCATCGCGCAGGGTGTCGGCCAGGCCCTGTGCGAGCGCACGGTCTATGACGACAACGGCCAGCTCGTGACCGGCTCGCTGATGGACTACTGCATGCCGCGCGCGCAGGACCTGCCGAGCTTCAAGATCGACACCGCCGCGACCAGGTGCCCGGGCAATCCGCTCGGCATCAAGGGCTGCGGCGAGGCCGGCGCGATCGCGGCGCCAGCCGCCGTGATCAACGCCATCACCGATGCGATCGGCACGGAGAATTTGACCATGCCGGCCACGGCGCAAACCGTGTGGTCGGCCTTGCAGAAAACCGGCAACAGCCGTCAGGCCGCATAGGAGAGATTTGGCGAGATGAGTCTCAGAGCGGGCGGCAAACTCGGCCTGCTCCCTCTCCCCGGAGGGGAGAGGGGTGGGGTGAGGGGGGTACGATCGAGAGGTTGGTTCCCCCTCACCCCCGCCCTCTCCCCGATGGGGAGAGGGAGTCCCGCCGTGCTGCGGCTGAAGTTCGTGCTCACCATAAGCGTCCGCTAACAAGTACGGAATGGTTCTAGGAGAACAACGATGTATGGATTCAAGGTTCATCGCCCGACCACGGTGCGGCAGGCTGCTGGCTTGTTGCAGCGGGAGGAGGAGCCGAAGCTTCTCGCCGGCGGGCACACGCTCATTCCGACGATGAAGCTGCGCCTTGCCGGGCCGAAGCACATCGTCGACATGTCGCAGATCGAGGACCTCGCCGGTATCGAGGACAGCGCCCGCTCGGTCACCATCGGAGCGATGACGACCCACCATGCGGTGGCGGACTCAGAGGTCGTGAAAGCCGCGATCCCGGCGCTCGCCGACCTCGCCGGCATGATCGGCGATCCGGCGGTACGCCATCGCGGCACGATCGGCGGCTCGATCGCCAACAACGATCCCAACGCCGATTATCCGGCCGCTTGCCTTGGCCTCGGCGCCACCATCATTACCAACAAGCGGCGCGTCGAGGCAGATGAGTTCTTCAAGGGCCTGTTCGAGACCGCGCTCGAGGACGACGAGATCATCATCAAGGTGCAGTTTCCCAAGGTCAGCAAGGCCGCCTACATCAAGTTTCCCAATCCGGCGTCGCGCTTTGCGCTGGTCGGCGTGTTTGTTGCCAAGCGCAGCTCCGAGATCCGCGTGGCGGTGACTGGCGCGGGCAGTAACGGCGTATTCCGCGTGCCGTCGTTCGAGGAGGCGCTCAAGAAACGCTTTGGGCCGAAGTCGCTCGAGGGCATGACGATCGAAGCCGATGGAATGAGCAGCGACATCCATGGCAGCGCGGAATATCGTGCGCACCTCGTCGGCGTGCTGGCGCGCCGGGCCGTCGCCAAGGCGGTGGAGCGGCCGGAGTCGGAGTGATGAGCGAAGGGCGGGGTTGGCCGGAGGCCACCCGCCACTACGCGCTAACCGGAGATTAGCGGATGCACTAGATCTGTACGCTGTTGCAAACGTAGGAGGGGATTGCCATGAAAGCTATTGTCGTCACTCTCTTCTTTTCAGTCGTGCTGGCGGCCGGTGGAGGGCCGATGTTCTTTGCCTCGGATGTCCAAGCTCAGCCAACAGTGCGCGGCCAGCCTCGGCCCAATACGCCCGAATGGGAGGCATTGTGGAAGAAATGCCGACACGCCGTATTCCGGAAATATGGCAACCACCAACGCGAAAGAAGAAGATACGTACTGCCCTCGGACCGTGCGGTGGCCTTGACGGACGCCTGCATGGCTAACGGGGGGCAGGTGCGCTGATGTGCTGAATGCAAGGTAGTCGCCAGCTCCTGATGTGGATGTGAGTTGGGAAAAGGGGGATATATGACAGCGCTTCGTCGCGTACTGCTCACAACGCTGGCACTGCTCGCGACTGTGGCAAGCGCTTCGGCCCAGCAGGCGAGCCTCGATCGGCGGGTCGGTGACATCGTGCAGGCCGGCAAGATTCGCGTCGGGCTGCATCTGCCACAGTTCGTCAAGGATCCGGCGAGCGGCGAAATCCATGGCCATGGCACCGGCAAAGTCATCGTAGCGATCGCGCAAGCGCTGGGGATGCAGCTCGGCGTCAAGCTCGAGCTCGTCGGCCATCCGTCGCCGCCCAAGCTGATCGAATGCCTGCAGGCCCAAGCCTGCGACGCCGGGTTCCTCGGCTTCGTCCCGGGCCGCACCGGCGACGTCGGCTTCACGCCGCCTTACATCATGGTGCCGTTCACCCTGATGGTGCCGGCAAGCTCGTCGGTCCGCAGCATGGCCGACGTCGACAAGCCCGGCGTCCGGATCGCGGCGGTGCGCAATCATGCCTCGACGCTCGCGCTGCGCCGCGTCGTCAAGCAGGCCGAGATCGTCGACGTCGAAATCCCCGACGAGGCGTTCGAGCTTCTGCGCGGCGGCCGCGCCGATGCCTGGGCGTCACCGCGCCCGCCGCTCCTTGAATATGCGCCGAGGCTTGCCGGTGCGCGCGTGCTCGACGGCCGCTATGGCGAAAACCTGCAGTCGATGGCGGTGCCGAAAGATCAGGCTGGGCGGCTCGCCTATATTGGCGAGTTCCTGGAAGCCGCCAAGGCATCCGGCCTGGTGCGGAAGGCGATCGAGCGTGCCGGTGAGCACGGCATGGAAGTCGCGCCGACGCAGGAGCCGCCGGTCGTCACCGGAACGGTTCCCGGCGCGCCGCGGTAGAGCTGGCCGCAGCAGCATGTGCTTTTCCGCAACGGCAAGCTTTTCGGCGGCGGCAGTGATCGGCAGCGTTGGCATTGTCACGCTGAGTTCGGCGGCCGCCAAGCCCGATCATCGCATTCTGGGGCTGGCAGCATTCCCTATGCTGTTCGCGCTTCAGCAGGTCGTGGAGGGCTTCCTCTGGCTCGATCTCGCCGGCCCCGCGCCCGGCGCGCTGCATGGCGTTCTGGTGCATGCGTTCCAGGGCTATGCCGAGGTGTTCTGGCCGGTGTTCGCGCCGTTGGCGGCGCTCCTGATCGAGCGGGAGCGTTGGCACAGGATGCTGATCTCGGCCTGTCTTGTCATTGGCGTGGCGCTGTCAGCCTATCTCTTGGTGGCGATGATCGGCCACCCCTATCAGGCATCGGTCGGCGAAGGGCATATCGTCTATCGCAATGACTTCCAGTATCCGACCGGCATCGAGGCGCCCTACGTGGTGGCGACCACGCTCTCGCTTCTGCTGTCCTCCGATAAGCACGTGCAGCGGCTTGCGCTTGTCGTCCTGATCGGCTTTGCGGTTGCTTATGTCTCGTTTCACCACGCCTATATTTCGGTGTGGTGCTTCTTTGCGGCGATCGCGAGCGTCTTGGTGTATCTCTACGTGCGCAGCGTGCCGGCTGGCGTCGCGTTGCAAGGGGCTCGCTGACGCTGTCGCTCAGGCTGCGCGCACGGTCGCGAGAAATCGGTCGACCTCGAGCTTGAGCCTGGCGCTTTCGCCGGCAAGCCCCTGGGCCGAGGACAGGACCTGACCTGACGCAGCGTCGGTCTCGCCCGCACCCTTGTTGACGTTCAGGATGTTGGCGCTGACCTGGGCCGCGCCCTGCGCGGCGTGCTGGATATTCTGCGAGATGTCCTTGACGGCGGCGCTTTGCTCCTCGATCGCCGCCGCAATGGCGGAGCTGATCCCGGAGATGCGAGTGATGGTGCCGCCGATCTCTTTCATGGCCGACACCGACTCCCGGGTCGCAGTCTGCATCCCGGAGATCTGCGCGCCAATGTCGTTGGTGGCCTTGGCGGTCTGTGCGGCCAGCGCCTTGACCTCCTGTGCCACGACGGCGAAGCCGCGGCCGGCTTCGCCCGCGCGTGCCGCCTCGATGGTGGCATTGAGAGCGAGCAGATTGGTCTGCTCGGCAATGGCGGTAATGAGTTTGACCACATCTCCGATGCGGGCAGCGGCTTGGGAGAGCTCTGTAATGCTGGCATCGGCGCGGTTGGCCTGCTTCACGGCGTCCTCGGCAATGCGGCTTGAGTCCTCGACCTGCCGGCTGATCTCGTGGATCGATGCCGTCATCTCGTCGGTTGCCAGGGCAACCGACTGAACGTTGGTGGAAGCTTGCCCGGACGACGCCGTAACGGAAGTGGCGAGCTGCTGCGTCGTGTTGGCGGTGTGGGTGAGGCTCGATGCGGCGCGCTCGAGCCCGGTCGCCGCCGTGGAGACCGCACGCACGATGCCGCTGACCGTCTCCTCGAAGGCCGCAATGGCGGCGGTGACGACGCGTTGCCGCTCCTCCTTTTCGGCTTGCAGGCCAGCCTGATCGGCGCGCAGCCGGCCGGTCTCGATCATGCTGGTGCGGAAATGGGCCAGCGCGGATGCCATCACCCCGAGCTCGTCATTGCGGCCACTATCCGGGATCTCCACCGCGGTATCGTTGCCGGCGAGCCGCTCGGTGACCTTCGAGAGCCGCAGCAGGGGCTGCGTGATACGCGCGCTGACGACCCACAGGCAGGCGAGCACGATGGCAATCACAAGCACCAGCGCTGTGGCCATGATCAGGAGATTGCGCAGCGAGTGCTCGAGCGCTGACGCGGTCACCTGCTCGCTTGCCTGGCTGGCGGCGTACATTATCTCGAGCAGCTTGCCGAGCTGCGGCGTCGTCGTATCGACCCATTGCAGCGTCGCCATGGTGTATTTGCCGCCGGCATCGCTCGCCTTCTTCATCTCGTCGGCGAGCGCGCGGAAATCCCTGAAATAGTGCTCGCGCGCAATCGCCATGGCGGTGCGGATCGCCGGGTGGGTGTCGGCGTCGAGCGTGAGGTGCGTGAGCTGACTCCACATCGCATCGACCTGCGCGCGGTACGCGGCATTGGCCACGACTTTGTCGGCTGCAATCGGCGTGCCGGCGGAGATCGACTGCGCGATGTTTGATCGCTCGAGGCCGGCGATGTCGCGCATGTTGAACCCGAGCTCCTTGATCGTGGCGAGACGGGCCAGCGCTGCATCGGTTTTCGCCGTGGAGTAGAGGGCTGAGTACCAGACCTTGAGCGCGGCGTTGACCTGATCGGTGATCACCGGAATGTAGTTGGTGCGCAGCTCCTGATCGCGGCTGTCGCGCGCAAGCTTCAAGGCGGCGTCGGCGCGGGCGCGGTAGTCGTTCGCCTTCTGCATCACGGCCTTGAGATTCTGCAGCAGGCTTTGCTTGTCGGGAAAGTCGCGCTGCTCGATCATGGCGAGCCCGAGCGTGAAGTTCTCCCTGACCGCCTTGCGCCGCCGCTCGATCTCGGCCAGCACCGCGCTGTCTGCTGGCTCGGCAGCCTGCAATCCGTTGTTGGTCGCGAGCCTTTCCATCAGGATCTCGAACAGGCCCGCAATCAGTCGGTTTGCGCCGGCATCGAACTCCATCTGGTCGACCGCGGCGCGATGGGTCGTCCATGCGCCCAGGCTGACATAACCAAGGGTCGTGAGGAGCAGGAGCGCCATCGCACCCAAGGTGGGGATCAGGACAAGCCGGATGGAATGAGTAGAGCGCATGGTCTTGGATTGGACCAACGTGTTCACCGTGTGAGCTCCTGTTGCCCACACTGGTGGGAACGTCGGGTGGCGACCAGCGGGTCGATTCCACGTCTCTATTGTGGAAATCTATGGTTAATAAATCCAAAAGGTGTGCCGCTGGTGCGAGCGGCTCCCGCAAGCGCCGTTGGTGCAATGCAGGACAAGCAGGGCTCGGCCCGCTATAGGAGGCGGTTATGACGCAACCGCAGAAGCCCTTGCCTGGCTCGATCGACGCCACTCTCGACCTGCTTGGGTCCGCCGACTATCTCGCCGACCGTTCGCTCGCCACTGTCCTGTTCCTGGCGCTGCGCATGGGCCGTCCTTTGTTTCTCGAAGGCGAGGCCGGTGTCGGCAAGACCGAGATCGCCAAGGTTCTGGCGAAGACGCTGGCCCGCCGCCTGATCCGGCTGCAATGCTATGAGGGGCTCGACGTGGCGGCGGCGGTCTATGAATGGAACTATGCCGCCCAGATGATCGCGATCCGGGTGGCGGAGGCGGAAGGCGAGCAGGATCGGGCTCGTCTCGAGCATGACGTCTTCTCCGAGCGCTTCCTGATCAAGCGGCCGCTGCTGCAGGCGCTCGAGCCGGACACCGCTGGCGCCCCGGTGCTGCTGATCGACGAGCTCGATCGCGCCGACGAGGCATTCGAGGCGTTCCTGCTCGAAGTGCTGGCCGACTTCCAGGTGACGATCCCGGAGCTTGGCACCGTGAAGGCTTCGGCGCCGCCGATCGTCATCATCACGTCCAATCGCACGCGCGAGGTCCACGACGCGCTCAAGCGGCGCTGCCTTTATCACTGGGTCGGCTATCCGAGCGCCGCGCGCGAGCTCGCGATCGTGCGTGCCAAGGAGCCGGGCATCGCCAAGGCCTTGAGCGAGCAGGTGGTCCACTTCGTGCAAGCGCTGCGCAAGCAAGATTTGTTCAAGTCGCCCGGGGTTGCCGAGACGCTCGACTGGGCGGCCGCGCTTGCTGAGCTTGACGTGGTGGCGCTCGACCCGGCGACCGTGTCCGATACGCTGGGCGTGCTGCTCAAATATCAGGACGACATCGCGCGCTTCGAGGGCACCAAGGTGAAGGAGATGCTCGACGAGGTGCGCGCCGAGCTGCGGGCGGCGGAGTGATTGCGATGGCTGACGGCCGCCTCGCCGAGAACATCGTCTACTTCGCACGCGCGCTGCGGGCAGCAGGGATTCCTGTTGGCCCGGGCGCGGTGATGGATGCGCTCACCGCGGTGCGTGTCGCTGGTGTCGGCACACGCGAGGATTTCTATTGGACGCTCCATGCGGTGTTCGTGAACCGGCACGAGCATTCGGTGCTGTTCGATCAGGCGTTCCGAATTTTCTTCCGCCGCCGCGGCTATCTCGACAAGCTCCTGGCTGCGCTGTTACCGCAAGCGCCGCCGCGGCAGGACGAGCAGCCGAAGGCGGGCGCGCGCCGGATCGAGGAGGCGCTGTTCGCGGGCATGCCCGAGCAGGAGCGGGCAAAGCCTGAAGAGGAGGCGGATGCGACGCTGACCGTCTCCGACCGTGAGCTCCTGCAGCGCAAGGACTTTGCGCAGATGACGGCAGTCGAGATCGCGGCTGCCAAGGACGCGATCAAACGCCTGGTGCTCTCCCTCGACGAGGTGAAAACGCGGCGGCTGGCGCCGAGCCGGCGCGGCCATATCGTCGACATCCGCCGCACCTTGCGCGCAAGCCTCAAGGCGGGCGGAGCCGTGATCGATCTCAAATATCTCGGGCCGCGCCGCAAGGCGCCGCCGCTCGTGGCGCTGCTCGATATCTCCGGCTCGATGAGCCAGTATACCCGGCTGTTCCTGCACTTTCTCCATGCGGTGACGGATGCGCGCAAGCGCGTCGGAACCTTCCTGTTCGGCACGCGGCTGACCAATGTGACCCGCGCGCTCGCTCGCAAGGATCCGGACGAGGCGCTGGCCGCAGTGTCGGCGAGCGTCGCCGACTGGTCGGGCGGCACCCGCATCGCCACCTCGCTGCGCGCGTTCAACAAGCAGTGGGCGCGCCGCGTGCTCACCCAGGGTGCGATCGTGCTGCTGATCACGGATGGGCTCGAGCGCGACGGCGGCGAGCGGCTCGAGTTCGAGATCGACCGCCTGCATCGCTCCTGCCGGCGGCTGATCTGGCTCAATCCGCTGTTGCGGTTCGAAGGCTTCGAGCCCAAGGCCAAGGGCATCCGCTCGATGCTGCCGCATGTCGACGAGCTGCGCCCCATTCACAATCTGGAATCGATGGCGCAGCTGGTGCGGACGCTCTCGGTTGACGGCGCCCGCGGCGGCGACCCGAAAGCCTGGCTGAAAAAGGTGGCGTGATGGTCGTTGCCAAGCCGAAATGGACAATCCATCTAACGATTAGGGCTCAGACCAACCCCATCGTCATGGCCGGGCCTAGCGCGTCGAAGACGCGCGTGAACGCGCTTATGTCCCGGCCATCCACGTCTTGCTTCAGAAAGAAAGGCGTGGATGCCCGGCGGCGCAGACAAGTTTACGCAGTCTGCGCAAGCTTGACTGCGTGCCGGGCATGACGTGCAAGATGCAAGTGCGGTGATACAATCAGCGACGGAGAAGGCCAAAATGGACACACTCGCGCGCGACGAAGACATCCTGAAGGCTGCCGAGGACTGGCGCAGCCAAGGCCGCGGCGTTGCGCTTGCGACCGTGATCGAAACCTGGGGCTCGGCGCCGCGTCCGGTCGGCTCCAATCTCGTCATCGACCAGGAGGGCAACTTTCTCGGCTCGGTGTCGGGCGGCTGCGTCGAGGGCGCGGTCGTCACCGAGGCGCTCGATGTGATCGAGAGCGGCAAGCCCAAGACGCTCGAATTCGGCGTCGCCGATGAGACCGCCTGGAAGGTCGGGCTCTCCTGCGGCGGCACCATCCGGGTCTATGTGGAGAAGGTCGTTTAAACGTGAATCTCGAGATACTCAAAACGCTCAACGCCGAGCGCGCCGCCCGGCGCGCCGTCATCGTGGTCACCGATGTGGCAAGCGGCGCGCAGCGCCTGGTGAAAGGGGTCGACGTCGCAGCCGACCCGCTCAAGGAACTGCTCGAGAAGCATGTGCGCAGCGGCAAGAGCGGTGTGGAGGAGACGCCGCAGGGCAAGGTCTTTCTCACCGTGCATGTGCCGCCGCCACGGCTTGTGATCACCGGCGCGGTGCATATCAGCCAGGCGCTGGCGCCGATCGCAAAGCTCCTCGGCTATGACGTCATCATCGTCGATCCGCGCACGGCGTTTGCGACCGACGAGCGCTTTCCCGACGTCAAGGTGATCGCGCAATGGCCCGACGAAGCGTTGCCTCCGCTCGGCGTCGATCATTACACGGCGTTTGTCGCGCTCACCCATGACCCCAAGATCGACGACCCAGCCCTCCAGCATGCGCTCGCGCGTGACTGCTTCTATATCGGTGCGCTCGGCTCGAAGAAGACGCATGCGCGCCGTGTCGATCGTCTCAAGGGGCAGGGCGTGAGCGAGGACGCGCTCGCGCGCATTCATGCGCCGATCGGCTTGGACATCTCGGCCGTGTCACCGCCCGAGATCGCGGTCGCGATCATGGGCGAGATCACGGCGCGGCTGCGGGCGGGCGCGAAGCCGCCGCGGGAGCCCAAGGGGCCCAAGGAATCCAAGCCATGAAATTCGGGTCGGTACCGGTCACCGAGGCGGAAGGCGGCATTGCCGTTCACTCGATCCGCAAGGCCGGCCTGGTGCTGAAGAAAGGCACTCTGATCGGGCCGTCGGAGGCTGCGGCGCTGCGGGCTGCCGGCGTCGGCGAGCTCGTGGTGGCGCGGCTCGAGCCCGGCGACGTGTCGGAGGATCAGGCCGCGGCGGAGATCGCGGGAGCGGTCGCGGGCGAAGGCGTGCGGGTCGACCGCGCGTTCACCGGCCGCGCCAATCTGTTTGCCGACGAGCCTGGCGTGCTGGTGGTCGACAAGACCGCCATCGACTGCCTCAACCTGATCGATGAAGCCGTGACGTTCGCGACGCTGTCGGCATTCAAGCCGGTGGTGGCCGGCGAGATGATAGGCACCGTCAAGATCATTCCGTTTGCGGTTGCGGGCGCGGTGCGCGACGCGACCGTCGCGGTCGCGCGCACGAAGGCGCCGCTCATTCGTGTCGCGCCCTATCGCATCCGCAAGGTCGGTGTGGTCTCGACCGTGCTGCCGGGGCTCGCCACCAAGGTGATCGAGAAGACGCTTACGGTGACCGCCGAGCGGCTCAAGCCTGCGGGTGCCAAGATCGTGGCGGAGCGCCGCGTCGCGCACGAGCAGGCCGCGATCGCCAAGGCGATCGAGGAAGTGCTGCGCGAGGGTGCCGAAATCGTGCTTGTATTCGGCGCGTCTGCCATTGCGGACCGGCGCGACGCCATTCCGGCAGCGGTCGCGGCGATTGGCGGCGAGGTCGAGCATTTCGGCATGCCGGTTGATCCCGGCAATCTGCTCCTCATGGGGCAGGTGCGCGGCAAGCCGGTGCTCGGCGCGCCTGGCTGCGCGCGCTCCCCGAAGGAGAACGGCTTTGATTGGGTGCTGATGCGGCTGCTTGCCGGCGTCGCTGTGCCACGCGAGACCATTGCGGCCATGGGCGTCGGCGGGCTGCTGATGGAGATCGTCACCCGGCCGCAGCCGCGCGACGAGCCGGTCGTCGCCGGGCACAACATCGCCGCGGTCGTGCTGGCGGCGGGGCGCTCGACCCGCATGGGCGGACCGAACAAGCTCCTCGCCGAGATCGGCGGCCGGTCGCTGGTTCGCATTGCGGTGGAGCAGGCACTGGCCTCGCGGGCCAAGCCGGTGATCGTGGTGACCGGGCATGAGCGCGAGCGGGTCGAGGCGGCGCTCAAAGGTCTGCCAGTGCAGTTCGTGCACAATCCCGATTTCGCCGTCGGGCTCGGCGGCTCTGTGCGCACCGGCATTGCGGCGGTGCCGGCCGCGGCGGATGGAGCGATTGTGTGCCTGGGCGACATGCCGCAGGTCGATGCCGCGCTGATCGACCGGCTGATCGCGGGTTTCGCGCCCGAGCAAGGCGCGCTCGCGGTGGTGCCGACGATCGAAGGCCAACGCGGCAATCCGGTGTTGTGGTCGCGGCGCTTCTTTCCGGACCTGATGGCGATCGAAGGCGATGTCGGCGCGCGCAATCTCATCAACCGCTACGGCGAGGCGGTGGTCGAGGTGCCGGTGACAGGGAAGGGCGCGCTGGTCGACGTCGATACGCCGGAGGCGCTGCGCGGCGTCAAGGCCGCGATCGAAGGGGCGTGATTGTGTTGCTCGCCAGCTTTGCTCGCCAGTGTGCGGCTAGTGCCCCGTTTCCGAAGTTCGTGATACATCTCTGCACACTCTCGCACGAACTTCGGAAACAAAGGGGCACTAGCAATGCTATGATTCTAGTGCCGCTTTTCGATTTGAAGTTCCTGACTGAGTTTGCTGCAGGTGGTGTAGGAACTTCAAATCGGCGGCACTTGTGCGAATTCACCAACTTGCAACGCTTGCCGCGTAACATGAGGCGTTCCTCGGGGGAGGGGCTGTCCCATGACTCTATTCGGTTGGGCGTTGGCGCGCGCGCTGGTCGCGGCGTGTCTCGTCATTGTGCCGCTTGCGATCGCGCAGGCGGCCGGGGCGCTTGCGATCGGGGCGTGCGGGGCCTACGGCCTCGCGTTCGACTTTGCCGCCGATCCGGTGGCGCGCAACGCGGCGCTGCGCAAGTGCGAGGGCGATTGCAAGGTGGTCGCGGCCTTGAGCCGCAACTGCGCGGCGTTTGCGGTCGACCTGCGCAATGCCTGCGGCTTCCACGGTCACGCGATGGGGTCGCGGCTTGGGCTGGCGCAGAACCAGGCGCTGCGGCAGTGCTACCTCAATGGTGGCAAGGACTGCGTGGTGCGCGCCTTTGTGTGCGACGCAAAGGGCTAGCGCCACAGATCGCTAAGCTCCACTACGGAGGTGGCGATGGGCGATGATGCGCGGCTGCGCGAGAAGCTGCGCAAGATCGAGGCGCTGTTTGCGGGCGCCGGGACCGAGGGTGAGCGGCTTGCAGCGGAAGCTGCGCTTGAGCGCGTTCGCGCCCGTCTCGTGGAGCTTGGCCGGCATGAAAAGCCGACCGAGTTTCAGTTCTCGGTGCCTGACACCTGGTCGCGGCACCTGTTCCTGGCGCTGTGCCGGCGCTACGGCATCTCGCCCTATCGCTATCCGCGGCAGCGGCGCTCGACCGTCGTGTTGCGGGCGCCACGCGGCTTCGTCGAGGGCGTGCTTTGGCCCGAGTTCCAGGAGCTCGACGTTGAGCTGCGCTCCTACCTGCAGGAGGTGACGCTCCGCATGATCCGCGAGGATGTGTTCGCGGATACGAGCGAGGCTCCCGAAGTCAATGCGCCGCCCGCCCTGCCGCAGCGCTAGCGTTGTTACGGACACAGTGCTGATAGATATCGCCGGCAGCATCCTTAAAGCGGTGGTCGAAGGACATCCTGTAGCCGGCCAGCCAGCTTATGTGCGCGACGCTGAAGTGATCGATATCGCCGGGGGGTGATCTCTGAAATCTCCTTCGACCCGTTATCACTTCCGAAAGGCATGGATGTCACATTGATCGACCGCGGCGTGGACCGTCACGCGACGAGCTCGAGTCGCTGGCAGATGAACTCCGCAATCTCCGCAGGGGTGAAGCGTCTCGCATCGACGTAACCATCGGTCTTGAAAACGCCATCGACCGCACCGTCGTCGGTGCGCACGAACATGATGCGCCCGTTGTCGCGCTCCATGATGATTTCTCGGATCGCTCGAAATTCGATGCCGCACCAGTCCTTCCGTTGGTAGTCCACGCCCAGGAATACGACGATCAGCTTCGATCTGTGGCGATAGATATCCTGCAGGAGGGTATCGAGCGAGGGACGTGCCAGTTGAGACACATAGTTGTTGTCGTAGAAATATGAGTTCGGGCCGATCCGGCCTTCGAGTTCCTGGGCGACCTTTTGAACGATCTCGCGCACTTCTCCCGGAAACGACAAAGCGACGGCAAAGCCATGTTTGGCGATGTCGACCGTCTTATTTGCCTGACGGGTCCAGGACGGCAGCGCAATACCCCTGGCGTGGAGTTCTTTCGGGAGGTTGACGTCCTTTACTGCCCAATGGG
>Ga0137409_10002490_pt1 | contig 19711 bp, 14 predicted proteins | sample CZODoug1_16funga_FD_122059 | JGI IMG/M metagenome (GOLD analysis project Ga0137409, IMG submission 122059) | Vadose zone soil fungal communities from Angelo Coast Range Reserve, California, USA - CZODoug1_16fungal (Hybrid Assembly) | ecosystem: Environmental > Terrestrial > Soil > Vadose zone... | reverse complement strand
CTCGCATCATAGGACGCCACCAACCGCTCTGGGGTGGCGATTATTCAGATCGCGTCATTCGTTGTGCCTTGATCAGCGACAGACGACGCGCCAAGGCTTCCTTGATTCACCAGTTGCTGCGGGCGCTAGGCGACACAGAAGACGTCAACCTTGACGACGTCCGGGATGTCCGCAGTCGTCTGGTTCGGCTGCTCAGCAACTGGCCATTCGAGGAGGCGTAAGACATCGGGAGACATCAATCCTGAGCGGTGGGCATGAAGACGACCAGAGTCGGCGCGATTTTTATCCTAGTCGGCTTCAGTTGGATTGCGATCAATTCCTATCTACAGCACAGCAGTACAGAATCGTATCACTCGTTTCGCTGTATAGAGTACTCCGATTTTCGATGCGAGTGGGCGCTCTCGCCTCTCCCCGCAAAAGTCGTGCTTCTAGTGGGAGTGCTATTGGTCGCGTCTGGCATCGTGGCGACCATATATAAGTACATCCTACAAAAAGTAGTGTGGCGATGTTAGCTAACGCAGCTTGAACAATTCCTCCCTTCCTTCCGCCTGGCTGTAATTCGGGTTCTTGATCTTCACCCAGGTCGAGCGTTTGTTATCGGCGATGTACTGCCCATGTAGGCATTGAATACCGGTCTGGTATTTTCCACTTCGTGCCGCAAGTTCGATACACGCGCTGGGCCAGTTTTGCCTTCAAAAACGCTAATTACGGTTTCAGCTCCAACCGGAATGCCATCGACCTTCTTATTGGGCTGATATTTGGAAAGTAGGTGGGGAAATCGGATCAAGAAGGAGGAAGGGCTCGTTCCAGGAACTCACGATTCCGGCGCGCATTGACTGCGACTTCCTGCGGCGTGGAAGCGAGCGCGCAACATTCAACCATTATTGGTCCGTCGAAGCCGGCGGATTTCAGCTTCCGAAAAATCGCGCCGAAGTCCACCTTGCCGGCGCCAAACTGGATCATCACATTTCCTTTTTGTTCGGCACAGTCCTTCGCGCAGAAGCCAGTGACGTATTGGGCGACAGGCTCCAGTTCCGTCAACGGATCTTTGCCGGTGTAGTAGATGATGTTTCCGGCGTCGTACCAGATTTTGAAGTTGCGGTGCTTCACCTTCTCGATGCAGCGAAGGATTTCTTCCGATGCGCCGCTGGCGCCGCCATGAGGCTTCATCGCGAGCGCGATGCCGTGCTCTTCCGCGTAGGAAGCCGCATTCGCCATGACCCGGTAGTAGTGGTCGTACTCGGCGGCTTTGTCGACGCCAAATGACAGAACGTACCGGAGTGAAAGACGGTGCGCGTTGTCGATCTGACGCTGTACATCGCGCATCGAATCCGCCAGGGGAATATCGTGGCGAGACGCCAACGCGCCCATGATCGCGCGCAAGCCGTGCGCGTTGATTTTCTCCTGAAGATTGGCGAGGTACTCTGTGGTGGCCGCAGGTCCGATGAATGGATCGTCCCTGGTCGGAGTCAACAGGCCGATCTGCTCATGGCCCGCCGACTTCATAGCGGCCAGAGCTTCATCAAGACTCCAATTCGTCCAGGGCCGATTGAAACAGCCGATCGGCCAGCGCGGGCGTTCTCGGGCTATGACCAGTCCCATCGCTCCGGTTTGAAAAAATTGTCTTCGATTCACGCAGACTTAGCTTACACGGAAATGAACGAAGGCTAAAGTCACTCGACCAGCCCGGACATATTGCGGTCATCGTGGTGGTAGTGCAAGTCAGAAATATGGTGCCGGCAGCCCGTACCGCCACTCCCCAACAGTACTGGCAACCCCTGCCCCGCATCGATGTCTTTCTCAGAACGTGAACCTGGCTTGCAGTTCCAAGCGGCGATTGTTGGCAGCCTCGGAAAATCCACCGGGGCCTCCTCCGCCTGCGGGCTGATTCGCGCGCCCGAACAGCGGCGATGTGATGTTACCAATGATAGGCCCGGGATTCGTGTGGTTGAGGATATTTACCATCTCCATCGTGATGCTCAAAGTGTAAGGGCGCTTGACCTCACTTCCTCCCGAGGAGCGCGACCCGCCCTGCGCAGCTTCCGCGGGCCTGGGACCGAGTTTCACAGCTTTGGTGACGTGCATGTTCACCGAAATCGTCCCAGGGCCGCGGCCATAGTTCCGATCCAAGATTCTCTCGTCCGGCGTTGGATTGGGATCAAGCAGGCCGTAGACAGTCGGAATGACACCAGGCTTGTTCGGATCCAGAGCAATTCCTGGCCTTCCATTGAACAATGTCGTTCCGTAAATATCCCGGCCGGCGGTGATATCGAATGGCGGCCCGGACGCCACGTTTACGAGCGGACTGAACAATACGTTCCACTTCGTGTTGATCGATCCACCGAGGCTCATGCGGTGACGGACATCGGTTGACGCCGGCGCGTATTCCCCCGCAATGCTGTATGGATTCGCTGGAAACGTACCGAGACCATCCGTATTGCTCATGGCATGGTTCAGGCTGTACGACCCCGTCAGTGAGAAGTTCTTGTTTGCGCGCGAGTTCACGTTCACGATCAATTGGCGCTGGTTGTACAGTCCGGATGATTCCATGAGGAAAACCGCACCAACCGGTCCAAGAGGATAAACACCGCTGCCCGGAACAGCAGGATCGTAGGTTCCCGGCAACGGTGCGTTGACGTCCCGTGACCGCAGCACGTGCAAGCCATGAGAGTTCGCGAACGTGACGGCCATCGTTGTATTGCGCGGTAGTTGCCGCTCAATACTGATCATCGATTGATAAAACGTCGGCGCAACGAGGGTCGGACTCACCTGTTCACGAACCTGCATGGATTGAAACCCCGCCAGAGAAGAGACCGACGGAGGAGAAGGAAAGAAATCCGGATTCGTAAGTATGTATTGCTGCTGGCGGATGCCGTTGCGGCGAAGCGCCGTCATGGTATTTGCCAACCCAAAACGATCATAGAAAATGCCAAATCCGGCGCGCGCCACGGTCTTTGGCGCCAGAGCCCACGCGATGCCGGCCCGCGGTGCCAGGTCATGCCGGTCACCAATGTTGGTCTGCGCTTCGTAACGGAAGCCGAGGCTCATGGTCAGCGCCCGAGTGATTTTCCAGTCGTCACTGATGAAGGTTCCGAGATCGAACTGACTTACTGAAAGGCCTGGGTCACCTGCGATGATGCTGAATTGGCTGGCGCCACCACCGCGATTCGCAATCTCTGAAGGGGTGAATCCAAGTCTCTGGAACAGCAGAGTCCGCCGATACCGTTCAATGGAAGTGATCGGCGTTGGTATTCGCTGACCTGCGGAGTCCCGGACCGGCTGATTGTTCGCATCCAGAACCGGCGCGGCGCCGCCACTAAAAGTGAATGTGCCTTTGAAGTTTTGCGGCGAGATGTTGTCATCTGCCTGGCGGCGCAACCTCACACCAAATCGCCAACTGTGCGGTCCGTGGACCACAGTCACGTAATCCTGAAATTCATGATTGTTTTGCGTATCGAAAGAATGCCCGGCCGGGGCCGCGCCACCGTTGAACGCCCCGAGCACCTGAATCGTGGGCCCGACGGTATTCGGCGTTATTTGGTTACTCGACCGGAAAAACTGAAACCGTATCTCGTTCACCATATTTTCAGCGAACACCGCGGTCTCTGTAACCTGGACCGTATGCGCAGTGGTCGTGGTCCGGGCGCCGCGCGAGATCAGGTTGAACCCGCCAACACCGGCAGAGGGAATGTCCACGTGCGTGAAACCGTACTGCACGGTCAGCGTATTGTTGGCGCTGAGTTGGTAATCCGTGCGCGGATTGATGCTGAAGCGCCGCTGCGGGATGCGGAATACGTCTGTGAACGGATCGACGATGTTCAATGTCACGGGATCCAGCGTCGTGCCGTTGATGATGGCTCCATTGTCCGTGGCGTCCCGGCGTACGTCGAGAAAGAACGAGGCGCGTTTGCCTATTGGGCCACTCAGGTTCCCGCGGTACTCCCTGAGCAGAAACGGCGCCTTCTGCTGGGCGTACGGATTGCGAGAGTTCCAAAAGTCGTTCGAGAAATTGAAAGTTGCGGAGCCGTGAAACTGATTGGTTCCCGGCTTGGTTAATATCTCGACGCGGCCCGTGCCAACTCTGTCGTATTCCGCTGAGAATGGATTCTGATTGATCCGGATCTCGCGAATGGATTCCTTGGAGGCCAATTGGCCGCCGCTAAACCCATCGATAAAGACCGAGGCACCGCCTGGTCCGGCACCTGGGCCGGCGATCGCGAGCAATTCGGCGATGAGATCGTCCGGATTGTCGGAAAGCGCCTGCAAGTCGTCGCCGGCAAGAACTGTCGCGCTGGCATTATTCGACGGTTCCGGAGTCACCGTGACGGCACGATCCTCGACGGTGACCTCCTGCGCAACTAAAGCTACTTTCAACTGCACGTTCAGCACTTGAACACCAGGCCGAATTTCAACCTTGATGGAGGCCGACCTGAGATCAGGCGCAGAAGCTTGCAATGTATAGTCGCCAGGCAGAACCGTAATGGAATACGAACCATCACCCGCGCTCACCGCAGTGTTCGCGCCTCTTGTATTGCCCGTGAGGGTTACAGACGCACCCGGAACGATCGCGCCGGATTCGTCCATCACCACTCCACGTAGAGTCGCCGTTTGACCAAACAGCGTGGATGAAAGGAAGAGCGCTATCGCAACTTGAACCAACAATCTCATGATCTCGGGCTCCCTGAAACCTCCGCAACCCACATTCTAAGATCTACAGGATGCTGAGGAAGTTTACGAGGCCCTGTTTCTCTTTGTCCGTGAGCCCAATCTTGAAGCGGCGATCGAAGAAGTCCACCAGTTCGGCCAGATCCCCGGCGGAACCGTTGGCGAAGTAGGGCGCGTGGGCGGTGAGTCCGCGGAACTGCTGCATCAGGATGGAGCCGACATCCGCGCATCTTCCGGTGATGAGTGCACGGCCGGGGTCCTGAGTTAAAAAGGTCCGGCCCAGTTGGGGGTGAGGCGGGGCCGAGGCGTCGCAGGTGATGCGGAACAGAGGCAGCTCGGGCGATTCCTTCGCCGTGGGCAGATTGGTGGTGCCGATGTCGATGGAGTGGTTGATGCCGGGCCCGTGGCAGGTCGCGCAGGTGCCCTGCTTGCCGTCTGCCAGGTGGAACTCACGTGAGGCGAAGAGGTCGACACCACGCAGGACGGATTCGCGAAAGGCGCGCTGACGGATGGCGAGATTGGCCGTGGAGAGATTGCGCCATGGATCGAACGATGCGGCGAGGTTATCGGCGGCGGGGACAGCGCCGACGCCTACGACGCCGCGGGCGAGGTTATCGGCGCCGAGCAGCGGAGGTCCACCAGGTTCGGCGAGGAGGCCGCCGAGGACATCCCACTGTTGGGCCATGAAGAGCTGGCGTTCGAAATCCTCAATCTGCTTGAGCTGCGCGCGAGTGGGAGCGGCCGATGCCTGCTCATGCGTCAGGGCGGCGGAAGTGGCCTGCGACTGGAGGGTGCGCTCGCGGCCGTCAGCCATGAGGGTGCCGCCAGTGGGCAGGGCGATGTACTGCAGGTTGGCGGCGACGCGCGGGCGGCGGTAGACGGAGATGGAAGCGGGGTTCTTGTTGCAACCGGTTGGGTCGCGCACAACTTCGATGCGGAAATCCGGCTTGAAGAGCTGGCCAGAGGCAGTTACGGGAGGCCACGGGAGGGCGATGCGGAACACGCCGCGTTCGAGCAGGAGGGAGTGCGACTCTTCTTTATCCTGAGGGAGGTCCGGGCAGTTGGAGCCATCGACGGCGGCGAAGAGAGGGTCTTTGCCGTTAGTTTCAGCCCAGCGGAGGCGGATGAGATCGAGCGAAAGGCTCATGGCGCTGGTGGGCTGGTGACAGGTGACACAGGAGCGTCCGTTGGAGCCGAGTGGGGTGAAGAAGGGGTGACCCTTCGTCTGGACTTCGCCGGACTTATTCAGGAGGCGGAGTTGGCCGGAGGGGTCGTCGAAGTCCTTCGAGGCCGCGAGCGGGGTGCCGCGGGCGGGATCCCACCAGGGACGGCCCACCTCGTAGCGGGCTTCCATGATGCGGACGGGGTCGATTACAGCATGCGGCTGCTGTTGTGCGGGCAGCAGAGCGGCGCCCAACACCAGCATGGCCCCCGAAGAGACAATCGCGAATGTCCGGGACGCGTACATTCGAATTATCAGCTCTTCTGCGCGGCTTTCGCAGCCAGGAAGTTTTCCGGCGTGAACGGAATCTGCCGCATACGGACGCCGGTGGCATCGTAGATGGCATTGCCAATGGCGGCTGCGACGATTGTGATCGTGGTCTCCCCGGCGCCGGTAACCGGCGCGCTCAGATTATTAATCAGGACTGTGTCGATTTCGGGAAGCACGTCGCCGAACCGCAAAACCGGGTAGCTGATCCAGTCTTTGGAAGTGATGTTACCAGCTGCCCGGTCGAACTTGACTTCTTCGACCAGCGTGCGGCTGATGCCCTGGATCACCTGACCTTCCATCTGGTTGCGGAGACCATTGGGACTTATGACGGGGCCCGTGTCGATGCCCGCGGTGACTTTCGTCACCTTGATGATGCCGTTGTCCTGATCAACGATGACTTCGGCAACCATGGCGCAGTAGCCGTCAAGGCCCTCGTACAGGACGCAGGAGAAGCCCCGGCCGGTGACCACGCCGGTGTTTCCGGGGTTGAAAGGGTTACCGCCTTTGGGCGAAGGACGCGTATCCCAGCGCGCTCTCTGTGCGACGCTGTTGACGACATTGATGAAGCGCGGATCCGACAAATGGCTCAGACGGTACTGGACGGGGTCCGCCTTCAGGCTGGCAGCGATTTCATCCATGAAGCTCTCATGGGCGAATGTGTTCTGGAGGCGATCGGGAGAGCGCAGCCAGGCGGTCCACAACGGAGAAGCCACGGCCCGGTTCAGCACGCGCTGGCTGGCGACGATGCCGGTGCCGGAGCGCACACCGTTCACGCTACCGGTGACATAAGACGGGACGGCGTTGCTGAAGTTGTTGTAAGCCGTCGGATTGTTTGGTGGCGTCGTTGTGGGGATCACTTGTGCGGTGGGGAAACCGGCGAGTGCGCCCGGTATTCCGTTGCCGGGCTGGTTGCCTACAGCAGCGCCCTCACCGCGCTGCATCCAGATGTTTTCGTAGTCCCATGCAATGATCCTGCCGCTGGCGTCAAGGCCAACCTTCTCATTGCTGACCATGGGGTGGCCGTAGTGTTCACCGCCTGTCATTTCATCGCGCCGACTGTACTGCACGCGAACGGGTTTTCCGACAGCCTGCGAGAGGAGCGCGGCATCGTGAGTCACCGGGTCGGCGCCGTTATGGCCGTAGCAGCCGGAGCCCTCAACAAATGTGACCTGAATGTTCGCCGCAGGAATTTTGAGCAGGTTGGACAGGACAGTTCGCATGTTGTAGACGCCCTGAGTCGCGGACCAGACTTTAACGGTAGCTGTCTGGCCGGTGCCGCCGCGGACGTCGGCAACGGCGCAGGAACTGGCGAGCGCGCCGTGCATCTGGTAGGGATAACGGTACTGGGCAGTCATGGTTCTGGCCGCCGAGGCCATGACCTGATCGACGTCTCCGGAGTTGACGGAGAAGGAGTCGCGCGAAGGCTGCTGCGTCATGTACGTGTAGAGGTCGGCCTGAGCGGGAAGGGTATCGCCTTGCGACCAGGTGATCCCGGAAGCCAGCGCGGCAGCGGCCTTGATGGCATGCCATTCCGTGTCGGCAACGACACCGACAAAGTCGTTGACCTGTACCACCTGCGGGTTGCCGGGCAGGCCGTTGACGACGTTATTGTCGATGTTCCGGACGTGGGCGCCGAGGGCGGGCGGCCGGACGACTCTGCCGTGAAGCATGCCGGAGACACGAACTTTCTGCACGTACTGGAAGGTGCCTTTGGCCTTGGCCGGGATGTCGACGCGCGGGACGGATTGTCCGAGCACCCTCCATGTGGACGGATCGTTCGGCACCGCCTTTGAATTCACCGGAAGATTAAACCGTCGTCCCTGGACCAACTGACCGTAGCTCACGGTATAGGTCGGATCTCCGCCGTCGACCGAGAACACGCCATCTTTGAGGATAAGCTGGCCAACGGAAACATCGAGCCACAGGGACGCCAACTGGTACAACGCGTCGCGCGCGGTATCAAGAGCGACCCGTAGGCCGCCGGTGCCGAACTGCGTGAGAGTAGACAAGCTGCCAACAGTGAGCCCCTGATTGGGAGTGACGCCGCTCCTGCACAGGATGAGCGTAATGCGGTCCATGGGCACGGACAGTTCTTCGGCGGCGAGCTGAAGCTGCAGCGTGCGCATACCGGTGCCGAGTTCAGCCTTACCCGCGAAAACTATAATGCTCTCGTCTGCGCCGACGGCGACCCAGTTGTCCACCTGAGTATTGTCGACATTGCCGGACGGGTTGATGGGGCTCTGCGCTTCGGCAGTGGGGGCGGTGGCGGCGCCGATGCCGAAGCCGATCATCATGACGCCGGCGGTTTTCAGGAAGTCGCGGCGGGAGGGATCGACGTGGTCAAGCGCCTCGAGTGCTTTTTCGGAAAGCGGCCCAGCTCCGTCGAGCTTGAAAGGATTTTTCGGTTTCATCGGGAAGTCTCCTTGGCATAGCTCTGAATCGCATCGATCATGCGGTTGTGCGCGCAGCACCGGCATAAAAGACCGCTGAGAGCTTTTTCGATTTCGGCGCGGGTGGCGTGCGCGTTATCGCGGACGAACGCATAGCCGTACAGGACGAGGCCGCTCACGCAGTAGCCGCACTGCATAGCCTGCTCCCTGACAAACGCCTCCTGAATGGGATGCAGATCGCCCGGGTTCGGAAGGTTGTCGAGGGCCCTCAGACCTTCAAGGGAAGTGACGCTGTGCTGGTCGGCGTTGGACACAGGCGTAACGCAGGAGCGGATAGGCCTTCCGTCGAGCAGCACGGTGCATGAGCCGCACTGGCCGAGTCCGCACCCGAATTTGGGGCCGTTGAGTCGGAAATTCTCCTCCAAGACGTAGAGCAGGGGAGTAGATGGGTCGTCAATGGTTACGTTGGAATACTGCCCGTTGACGTGCAGTACGTAGGTGGCCATAGGTGTGTCCTCGCAATGAGTAAGGTGTCCTGCAATGAGTAAAGTGTCGGAGACTATACTTGGCGGGAAACGCAGTGTCAATCGGCAGAGAAACGGTGTCAAGGCGAAATGGAAACCAGCGCCGAGAATTCGACGCAACTTTCCTACATTGTCCCTGGCGTCGCCGGCAGACGCGCAATCTTTGGAACATGTAGTGATATGCTACAGCGACCTGGAGGCTGAGAAATGCGCATACTGATTTGGATCGGGTTGCTGATCGCCGTCGTTGCTACTTTAAGCGGCCAGTCGGAAAAGGGCACACAAGCTCCCGCCCGTTCTGCCACGCTCCCCTCCGATGTCCGGCCGGACTCACTCAACCGCCTTCCCGTGGTCAAGCGGGAACAGATGGATGAGAACGGCAAGAAGGCCTACGACCTTAACGCCGGCGGCACCGGCAAGATCGCCCAACCGACGGGTCCCGGCGCCATCTCGCTGTACAGCCCCGGAGCGTCCGAGCCGCTGCGCAAGCTGAACAACTATTTGCGGCGAGACGGGAACATCCTGGGCAAGGGCATCACCGAGCTGGCCATCCTGGTGGCCGCGCGCGAAGGAGATTCGCAATACATTTGGAGCGCGCACGAGCCGGCCGCACTGAAAGCAGGCGTCGCGCAGCCGGTTATCGACGCGGTCAAATACGGCAAGGACGTCCCTGCTGCGGGAGAAAAAGAGACGGTGGTCGTCCGCTTGGGCCGCCAGATACTTCGCGAGCACAAACTGGATTCCGCCACGTTCGCGAAAGCCGTGGATCTCTTCGGAAAACAGGGCACTGTGGAGTTGGTCATCCTGATGGGAGACTACACGCTGAACGCCATGCTGCTCGATGCTTTGGACCAGCATCTGCCAGCCGACCGGAAGCCGCTCCTGCCGCCGCGCTAGTCAGCACGCGGCCGACCGGAATGGACGCGCGGGCAGTCCAATCCTATCGCGGACCCGGCTTCATTCCCTTAGCTTCGATTATTCTGCTGGCTTCGGGAGAGCGGAGAAAATCGAGGAAAACCTTTGCGGTCTCGGCAGCCTTTGTCCCCGACACCAAAAAAGCATGAATGACGGTAGGCGGCATGATGTTTGACGGCAGTTCACCGCCAAGCGCAACGCCGGTCACCGGCAATATTTCACTTATCAGGGTGACGCCGAGTTCCGCCTCCCCTCTCGCCACCGCTTCCGCCACATCCGATCCTGGGCCAAGGATCAGTTTTGTGCGGGATCGAAGATCGGCGCCGAAACCAAGGCGATCTGCGACGCCAATAAATGTGGCTCCGAGCTGGGTGCCGGCCTTTGGATCAGACAGCGCGACCGTCTTTGCCATGAGCATCGCTCGCTTGACGCCGTCAGGCGTACTCAGGTCAAGCTTTGGCGCGCCTGCGCGCACCGCAACGCCAACGTAACTGGCGGCAAATTCCATGCGCGTGCCGGATGCAATCTTGCCGGCCTTTTCAAGATCGGGCAGGATTGCTGCGATCGCAACCGCAACATCAGCGGCTTCGCCCTGAAGCAGCCTGTCCCGCATGTTTCCCGGCGTCCCGAAGTCGATGCTAACCTTGTGGCCCGACTTGCGTTCGAATTCAGGGACGAGGCTTGTCATTACCGCCCGCGCGCCGCCGGTGGAGATGACCTTTATTTCCGCTGCCTCGACGTGGGTGGCCAGAGCCAAAACCAAACCAACGATAGCGCCTGCGCATTTCATACCTACTCTCCTATGAGGACATGTAGAGCACCAAAGGGGCTTATATACGAGCCGAAGAGAGAGATCAACCAGGCGAATGCTCTGAATGACGAGGACGCAACGCGAATCGTCAAGTTTCCGCGAGCCGGCTGACCATGCATGTGACGAGTCGCGACCTGGTCTAAGCGAACCTCGACAACGCCGACTGCACGTGGCAGTATGGTTCGGACTGCTCCGAACAATTGATAGCGGAGAAGGAAGCGAGGCTCTCTCATGACCAATCTCAAGCCCGTTGACGTCGCCATCATCGGCGGCGGCTGGACCGGTCTACTGACGGCCAAGGAAATCACCGAGAAAACGTCCCTGTCGGTGGCCGTCTTTGAGCGCGGCGGTCCGCGCAGGCTCGCGGACTACGCGGTGACGATGGATGAGCTCGACTACAACATCCGTCTGCGCATGATGCAAAATACGGCGGAGGAAACCATCACCCACCGGCATTCGCTGAAGGACAGCGCCGTTCCGGTGCGGCAGCATGGGTCCTTCCATCCCGGCACGGGCACGGGCGGCGCGGGCGAGCATTGGGGCGGCGCCTCCTTCCGCTTCCTGCCGGATGTGTTCACGCTGCGCACCCACCTGCTTCAGAAACACGGAGCGGCCAGGCTGCCCGAGGACCTCTCGATTCAGGATTGGGCGGTCACCTACGACGATATCGAGCCGCGCTACTGGAAGGCCGAGCAGATGATGGGCATCAGCGGGAAAGCCGGCAATCTGCGCGGCCAGAAAATCGATGGCGGCAACATCTTTGAAGGGCCGCGCCGGCAGGAGTATCCCACGCCGCCGCTCAAGCACTCCTACGCGAGCAGCATGTTTGAAGCGGCCGTGCGCAGGCTGGGCTATCATCCCTATCCCACGCCCGCAGCCAACTTGAGCGAACCGTACAAGAATCCGGACGGCATTATGCGCGGCGCGTGCCAGTATTGCGGCCATTGCCAGCGGTACGGCTGCATGGTCGGCGCCAAAGCGCAGCCGAGCAACCTTCTGATGCCGGTGCTCGCGCGGCGCAAGAATTTCGAATTCCGCACCGGAAGCTGGGTGCGGCGCATCGTGCACAAGGACGGCCGCGCCACCGGAATCCAGTTCACCGGCGAGAACGGCGAGGAGTTCTTCCAACCCGCCTCGACGGTCGTGCTGGCGTCGTTCACGCTGAACAATTCGCGCCTGCTCCTGCTTTCCAAAATCGGTACGCCCTACGATCCAAACACGCGCAAGGGCACGCTGGGCCGCAACCTCACGCACCAGGTGGGAACCAATACGCGCGTGTTTTTCGACAAGCCGCTCAACGCCTTTATGGGAGCCGGGGAACTGGGATCGCGCATCTCGGATTTTGACGGCGACATCGGATTCACCGGCGCCGAAGGCGAGCCCTTGCGCCTCGGCATGATCGCCCTCAGCATGAACGGCCGTCCTCCTATCGGGTCCTTCGGCATCATGCCGCAGGGCGCGAGCAAATCCAACTGGGGCTCGGAGTGGAAGAAGACGGCGCTTGAATGGACGGATCGCTCCGCCTCCATTGGTCTGGCGGGAGAGCACCTGGCCTGGCGCGAGAATTACATGGACCTGGATCCGGCTTACACCGACAAGTTCGGCGATCCGCTGCTGCGCTTCACGCTCAACTGGACCGACCACGAGTACAAGCAGCGCGAGTTCGCCGAGCAGATCCAGGCCAGGATCGCGCGCGAGATGGGCGCGAAATTCGACGAAGGCCGACGGCCCCGCGACCGTTATAACGTGATCAACTACCAGTCCACGCACATTCAGGGCGGAGCCATCATGGGAACTACACCGGAAAACAGCGTGGTCAACCGTTATCTCCAGCATTGGGACGTGCCGAATCTGTTCGTGATCGGCGCGTCCTCCTTCCCGCAGAATGCCGGGCCCAATCCGACTCTGACCGTGCTCGCGCTGACGTACTGGGCGACGGAAGTGATGACCGACCGATACTTCAAGCATCCGGAGAAGCTGATATGAAACGCCGAGAATTTCTGACCCTCCCCGCAGCCGCTATCGGCGGCACGCTACTGTACACTTTGGCGGGCGAGCCGATGCGCCTGCAGGCTCAAAACGGCACGGTGAAGGTGCCGCTGCGCTTTTTCACCGCCGAGGAAGCCAGGGTGATCACGGCCGCCTGTGCCCGCATTCTCCCGAGCGACGCGAGCGGTCCGGGAGCGACCGAGGCCAACGTCGTCATTTACATCGACCGCCAGCTCGCCGGCCCTTACGGCCGCGACAAGTACCGCTACACCAGGGGACCGTGGGTCGAGTCCTATCCGGAGCACGGCTACCAGGGCAAAGCAAGTCCCAGCGAGACCTACCGCGAAGGTCTCAAGATGCTAGGCGATTTCGCCAGCCTCTCGCCGGACAATCAGGACGCCAAGCTCCGCTCGATTGAGAAGTCGCATTTCTTCCAGCTCCTGCGCCAGCACACCATTGAAGGCATGTTCTGCGACCCCATGCACGGCGGCAACGCCGGCCTGATCGGCTGGCAATTAGTCGGCTATCCCGGCCCGCAGATGAGCTACCGCAACGAAGTCGACAAGCACTTCGGGCAGCCCTGGCGGCCCAAGCCAGCCAGCCTGGAACAGATCGCTGGGCGGCCTGGAAAGCCTTGGGAAGACGAGAAGAGCTAACAAGCCCTCCGTGCTGCTCACGCAGTTTGAGCCTCACCCAAAGATCGGCCGAAACGGGAAGCGTTCCGCGGATCGCGTCGGGGCTCCTCTTGCTTGACAGTAAATGGGTTCGCACATACGATGAGGCTAATCATTCCGGTCATTGCGGTCTTTTGTGTGAAAAGAATTCAGATCGAAAGGAGCTCATATGCGCCCTCGTTTGATTGCGTTAAGTGTTGCGCTCGTCGGCGTGATCCTGGTGGCGCTGCTCGCGCAGCTTCCGGCCACCGCACAGAATCAATCGTCCGCCGCGAAAGCGCCGGCAGCCGCAAAGGCCTGGACAGCGCCACGCATGCCCGACGGCAAGCCCGACTTGCAGGGGATATGGTCCAATAATACGTTGACCCCTCTGCAGCGGCCGAAGAGTCTCGGTGCGAAAGAGTTTTATACCGACCAGGAATTAGCCGAAATGTCTAAGAAGGCTCGCACGGGAGCTGTGGGTGAGGAAGGAGATCTTGGAGCCGCTCGTCCCAACGCTGTGCGTTATGATCTCGAACTGTACGGTTTTGATCCCAGCAAACTCCGGTACACCTCAAAACGTACATCGCTTATCGTTGGGCCGGAAGGCACAATCCCGCCCATGTTGCCCACGGCGAGGGAAAGAAACGCGGAAATCGCCGCGAAAAACACTGGGCACGAATTCGACAGCTATCTGAACCGGCCCTTAAGCGAGCGTTGCATCGTGATGAACGGGTCCGGAATTCCGATGCTGCCCGGAGCCAATGAAGGCAATCTCCTGCAGATTGTGCAGGGGCCGGGATATGTGACTTTGCTTCACGAGACGGACCACGCCACTCGCGTCATCCCCACCGACGGCCGTCCGCACGTTCCGCAAAACATCCGGATGTTGCAAGGGGACTCGGTAGGACATTGGGAGGGTGAGACGCTGGTGGTCGACACCACGAATTTCACGAATCGCACCAATTTCCGGGGATCCAGCGAAAAACTGCATCTCATCGAACGCTTCACGCGCACCGCGGACAACGTGCTGACGTACCAATTCACGGTTGAAGATCCCACAACGTGGGCCAAGCCGTGGACTGCGGAAATTCCGTGGATGACAACAAAAGGGCCCCTGTATGAATCGGCATGTCATGAGGGCAACAACATGATCGAAAATATCCTCCGCGGGGCCCGTGTCGCGGAAGCGGAAGCAGCGCAAAAGAAAGGGAAATGAAGTTCAGGAGCCATGAAAAGCACCTTCGCTCTCCTCATTGCTTTCGTTTTTGCGCTGGCTGCTGCAGCGCAGACGCGCAACCTCGAAATCTATTGGATCGATGTCGAAGGCGGGGCATCGACCCTGTTTGTTTCGCCTACGGGGGAATCGCTGCTATTCGATACAGGTTTTCCCGGCAATGGCGATCGGGACGCGAAACGAATTCACGCGGCGGCGCAAAGTGCCGGCTTGCGGCAAATCGATCATGTAGTGATCAGCCACTGGCACGCCGATCATGAAGGCGGGCTCAACGCACTCTCGAAGATGATCCCGCTCGGAAAGTTCTACGATCACGGCAACGGAGTCGAACAATCCGACCGTGAAAGGCTGGAAGACTACAAAGCCATCGCAGGAAACAAGCGCACCATCGTAAAGCCTGGCGACACGATTCCTTTTGGCCCGGTTCAGGTTCGGGTTCTCGTTTCAGAGGGTCCGGTAATCGCGAATCCGATTAACGGCGGCGGCCCCAATCCTTTGTGCGCCAATCACCAGCAAATGGAAGCCGCCCCGCCTGAAAACCAGCGCATGGTGGGGCTCTCGTTCACATACGGCAACTTCAAGCTTGCGAGCCTGGGCGATCTCGACTGGCAGCGTGAGCTCGAACTCGTTTGTCCGGTTAATAAGATCGGCTCGGTGACAGTCTATACGATCAATCGTCATGGCGCGCTCGACAACTCCGGCACCCCGGCGCTTCTCGGCGCGATCCGGCCGCAAGTGATCGTCGTCAATAACGGACCCCGAAAGGGTCTCGGTGTGCCGAACGATCAGGTGAAACCAATTCGCGTTCCAGGCGTCACTGCCGCTGCATACGAAAAGAATCATTACCTGAGACTGGCGAAGATGCCGGGAGTTCTTGACGTCTGGCAGGAACACCTTTCGCTCACGGACAGCGCTCCCGCGCACAACACCGCGCGTGACATGATCGCCAATCTGGAAGAGGGTTCTGGCGACCAGGGAAATTGGATCCATGCTTCGGTCCGCGGAGACGGCACCTACACGATCGTGAACGGCCGCAACGGATTCACCAAGACCTATAGGGCAAGCGACGTCAGAAATTAAAGCCGCGATCCCCACGATCGCCAGGATGAGCAGGATCGGTAAGGACCGTTTGGGAACCACCAGCAATCTGCCACGTACTCGATAAGATGTAGTTCGACTGGAAATCAGTTCAATCGATCTGTGACTCTCTCAGGCCCTTTCCGGGTGGCGACCGTAATTGCCAACTTGCGTTCACAGTGCGCCTCCAGGACTGTAGAACCAAGTGCCTGCCGATTTCCGCCAATTCACGAGCGAACCTTCACAGTGCGTTCACCGGGCGATGCAGTTTGGGTCAAAACGGAAAAGCCCGGAGCGCCCCCTTGAAAGGGTCTTTGATAACATTGCGGATATAAACGGCACGCATCTAAAATTTTGGAGGACTCGATTATGCTGTGTGCGGTCATCCTCGGCCTGCTGGCGCAGTTAAGCAACACCGCGTCCGTGGAAGGCGTTGTCGCCAGGTTGGGTACCGGGGAACCTCTCGCTCGCGCAACCGTCACGCTGTCGAAGGATCGGTACATATCCCAGATTCTCAGCACGACCACGGATGCCAGTGGCCGATTCTCATTTTTGAACGTTCCTCCGGGTGAATATCGGCTGCAGGCATCCCGCCAGGGACCATACATTCCCGCAGAGTATGGCCAACGCAAGCCGGATGAGCGTGGGACTCCTATTACAATCCAGCCAGGACAGAAGATCACCGAAATCCGGCTTGAACTTGCGCGGACCAGCTCGATTTCAGGCCGGATTCTGGATGATTATGGCGAGCCGCTCGGAAGGGTTGAAGTTCAGACACTCCAGTCCCTGTATCAGGACGGCCATAGAGGTTTGTACTCTGTCCAGACGGTTATGACCAACGATCTCGGGGAGTATCGGCTACGCCTGCTCCTGCCGGGCCGGTATTACATCCGGGCGCGGGTCGTGAACCCGCAGCGGGCAGATGGGAAATTGTTCATCAGGCCGCCGGCTGCTCCGCTTGGCTTGGTTTCTCGGAGCACAGTCATCCCATATGTCAGTCGTCGCGCTCTGGAGAATGGCGCGATTGAAGAATACCTGGAAGCGCCCGTTTATTTTCCCGGGGTGATTGATCCCGGGTTGGCCACGCCGCTGGAACTTCACGTAGGCGAGAATCCCGGCGGTTTCGACTTCACGACAGCTTCAGGTCACCTACATGCGCGGCGAATTCGAGGAAGGATCATCAACAGCGTAACCGGCCAGCCGGCGGGGAAAGCATCGATTGTCGTCGTGCCTCGAACTGCGGATTCTCTTGTATTCCCGGCAGCGGCTCGGTCAGCCGCTGACGGATCCTTCGAGATCAAGGGTGTCACGACCGGATCTTACTTTGTCTTTGCTGTCCTCTACCCGGCGGGAAGTATGGCAAACCCCCTCGAGAACTCCGGAATCGCGTCCGCCCGCATCCCGATTGAGATTGGCGACCGCGATGTGGAAAATCTTCCAATCGTCGTCGCTCCAAATTTCAAAATTCCGGTTCGACTGGTCTTTGAAGGCGAAACTTCAGATCCGTCGTCGAGACTGAGGGGTAGTGTGACGCTCACTCGCGATCCGCCCATTAGCTCTGAATTTTCGAAGTTCATCGCCGGCGCCGTTGGCGAGATCGAAGGTATCGGACCGGGCGACTATCGGATTTCGCGTTCGGGTCCCGGCTACATCCAATCGGCTCGTCTGGGCTCGGCAGATGTTTTGAAGGACGGCCTCCATCTGGACCATCAACCCGAGGATTTCCTCGAAATTGTCATTGCCGAAACAACAGCTACGGTGGAGGGACGTGTGACCGACGGGACGCAAGCGGTCTCCAATGCCGTCGTCGTGCTCGTGCCGTCGCTAAACCTGAGACAGCGCTCCGACCTCTATTATGTCGCCGCAACGGACGGAAACGGCCAGTTTCAGATCCAACCGCGGATCGTGCCGGGCGACTACAAAGTTTTTGCCTGGAAAGACATTGAGCCAGGCGCGTGGCAGGATCCCGAGATTCTGCAGCGTTACGAGAACCAGGGGCAGCCGGTATCGGTAACCTCCAATAGCAAGCTGAACATCGACGTGAGGCTCGTTCGATGAACAGACCGATCATTCTGTTCTTTGCTCTCATACTGGCGGGCGGGACCGGTTTGTCTTCTGAGGCAGCCGGAGCCGATTTGCAGGGCGTTGTTGTTCGCGCAGGCGGTACTGAGCCGGTAACAAAAGCGAACATCACGCTTCAAGACATAAGCGAAAACTCGAGAACGTTTACCACCGTAGCCTCAGACGCCGGGAAATTCATTTTTCGCGGCGTTCCGGCGGGAAAATATGAGTTGACCGTGACACGGCCAGGATACGTGCAGTCCGATCAGTCATTGACACTGGAAGATGATCCGCGTCCGCGGAGTGTGATCGTTGCATTAAATCCCACAGGAGCGATTTCCGGCCGGATCTTTGATGAGTTTGGCGAACCGGTGATCGGAGCGGAGGTCCGCGCGATGAAATCTTTCTATCAGCGTGGGAGGCGGATCCTCGTTCCAATGCAATCCGCAGTGACGGATGACCGCGGCGAGTATCGATTGTTCTGGCTTTCGCCAGGACGCTACTTCGTGAGCGCAGTGGGACGAATGCCGGACGGCTTCACGATCGCGACCGGGATCCTCAACGATGCCAGGGGTGATTTCTCCAATTATCAACCTACTTTACCCGCATTCTATTACTCCAATCCGATCGCGCTTGTTCCGAAAACCACAACCACCTCGCAAGAAACCGAATTGTACATACCCGTATACTTTCCTGGCGCAAGAGATCCCCACGCAGCATCGCCAATCGAAGTGCGTTCGGCCGCAACTGCTGCCGGCATCGATATTACGGTGCAACGCGTGCGGAAGCATCGGATCCACGGGACGGTCATCGATGCACGGCCGGGTGCGGCCTTGCGGGATTGCCAAACGTGGAGAGTCGATGATCCTCCGTCATATATTGAAGACGACGCCCCTTCATTTTTGTCCAACCATCCCGTCCCCGCGCCATGCCGACCGGCGGGCGAATTCGAAATGCGCGATGTCATTTCCGGAAAGTACCTGCTGATTGCACAATCCAGCGAGATGGGTGGACGCGTTGCAGTCGAGGTGCGGGACGCGGATTTGGAGAATGTTGTGATACCCGTCGTGCCGGGATTCAACATCGCTGGTCGCCTTACAATCGACGGACGAAGAGAAGCGAAAGATCAGGCGGACCTGGCGAAGCTCCGAGTATGGCTGCGGAATGATATTCCTTGGTCGGGAGGGTCGGGAGAAGCACAGCAAGCACCGGCTGCGAACGGGAGTTTCACGCTGAAGAGTGTCCCCGTCGGAGACTACCGGGTCGAGGTGGACTCCCTTCCCGATGGTTTTTACATCCAGTCGATACGGCTTGGGAGCGAGGATCTCCTGAACGACGGCTTGCATATCGACCGGCAACCAGACGGTCAAATCGACATCCTGCTCGGAACCACTCCAGGCGCATTGAACGGCACTGTACGCGATGAGAAGCGCGAGCCCATTCCAAATGTCCACGTCGTGCTTGTGCCGGGCCGCCGTAACCGAATCGACCTTTTCAAAACTGCGCGGACCGGCGAGTCCGGCGAATTCCGCTTCGAATCCGTTCCCCCGGGCGATTACAAATTGTTCGCCTGGGAAGGTATCGAGGATGGCGCGTGGCTTGATCCAGACGTCATCGAACTTTACGAAAGCCGGGGAACGACGGTCGCAGTCGGACCCGCATCGGACCAGACCGTGACTGTTGGTCTGATCCGATAGACTGTGTCGAGAACCGCCGCCATTCAAGCCCGGAACCCGCGGTCCGGCGAAGACGATCGCCTGCGCGCGGCTTCCACACATCCACCTCGTCGAACAAGATTGGAGACGTGATTACGGACGGTCATGCGCTTAGGTATTGAAGAGTCGGCTATATAGAGAAACGCTTTTAGATGCGGATGCGGATGTGAACCGCCAGATTA